>JAABUO010000061.1_pt1 | contig 318294 bp, 310 predicted proteins | sample 5559291 | NCBI WGS metagenome assembly JAABUO01 (sample SAMN10711878, study PRJNA513372) | rock metagenome | isolation source: Antarctica rocks | place: Antarctica: Victoria Land, Finger Mt sud | reverse complement strand
AATTACTTACTTTCAAGCATAAACTTATGATTAGAAAAGAAGAGAATTAATGTATTATGATAGTTTTCACTTCTTTAATGAAAGTAATCACATATTGTTATAAAACATCAAAAGAAAAAGAAAAAATATAAAGATTCAAAAATGCTTAATATGAAAGTATAATTATCATGAAATCATCATGAAATCATCACTTCATTAATTATCTCTCATTGAAAATAAGATAATAATAATAATAATAATAATAAATTCATACATCTTTGTGACATCGATTAGATCAATTCATGAGAAACTCTATGCTATGTGTGTCAAGTGAACAAAACTCTCTGAGATAGAAAATCACTCGCTATTTATACAACTGTTTCACGCAGTTGAAACAACAAGATTAAAACTATGTATCAAATTTGTTCGCGTTGATTGCATGTTAAAGAATGAGTGTTCTAGTCACTTTAAATTGCTTTAGAAGCTTCGTTTTCATCATCATTCTCACTGCTGCTCTGAGATCTTTCGTGATCACGACGATTATTCAATAGTTTAAGAAGTTAACATCACGTAGCATTCTTGATTGCAAATGTGTTCAGTTCAAGCAGTGCATGAGTACATGCTTCGCTGTCTGATGACTTCGTTCGCAGTTGCATCACGAGCTATTCATGCTCGAAACGTTTCTTGAATGCAGATAAACATTAAGATTTATGCGTTCAATTCTGATGTAAGTTGTGAGAATGCTTTTCATCTTCTGAAAATCATCACGCATCTTTATCATCTTGTTGAATAAATGAAATCTTTGTGCTGAGATTGTATTAACGTCTGCAATGCGTTTCTTGTATTTTTTTCATCGTTGCTTTCATTGATCTTTGTGATATAATGTTATTGCGATGCTATTGCTTGTTGAGATCGTCATAGAAAGATTGAATCATCTGTGTCTAGACTGCATTCTTACGTCTTCTTGAATAGATGTGTTCAGAAGCACTATTTTCTTGATGACAGAAAAGTGAAAGATGAGATGATTAATTCTCATCAGTTGAACGCGTATAAGTTTGCATGCTCATTTAGTCTCTTGCGTTCTGTCGTTGACTCAACTGCGTAATGTAACTTTATTCTGCAGCATGTTCAAATGAATATGCAGCGAACTTGTGTACATTTCGATTTCTAGCGTTTCAATGCTTACTCTTTTGAACGCTTTCACAACGTGATGTAAAATCTGATTCTGCAGAGTTTCTAGTCTGCATTTCTTGTTTGACAGTTCTTTCTTTTTGTCACGCTGATGTCAGATTGATGCTTTGAATGCAATTTCTGATCTCACTACAGTTGAGTACACTTGTCTCGCTTTTGTGAAGATTGTTTCTCATGTGAAGATTTCTAGATGACTAAGCGCAAGCATTCTTGTGACGTGACTCACTTTTATTTGTCGAAGATGCGCGTCTCATTGCAGTTTCATGTTCAGTTAAATCTTTAGAACTTGCATGTCTGACTTCAACTTGATCACTGAGCTTTTTATTGATATGCTAGTCATCATGTTAAATTTTCTCGATTTTCTAGTGAAATGTGTAAGCTCGTATTTTTCTGATGCGAACATTGTGTCATGAGTTCAAGCTCACTTCGCGCAGATGTCATGTGTCTTGCTCAATGTTTTGCAGATTTCTTCAATGAATCTGTCATATGTTAGAATGTTGATGTCATTTACGAAGTTGAGCACTTTGATTTTAATTCTCAGTGCTTTGCATTTTTCAATTAAACTTGCGTTGAAAAATAGAAAGAGAATCGATGAAATGAGAAATTCTTGAGATATGTCTGCGTTTATCTCGCACATAGTGCTCATTTGCTCGTTGAATATCAACGATATCTCTTTGTTCTTTAGAAAGCTGCGTGCTCATTTGATTATGTAGCTTGACGTTCTTCTCATTTTCGATGTATGCAGCAGTTTGATGTGCAAGACTTGATCAAACGCTTCGACAATGTTTAAACTTAACATGAAGATCACGTACTTGATTTTGCAGTTTCATACAATGTGAACTTGATCTACTAGTAAATCTAACGTTAAGATCACAAATCGCTTGCATCTCACTCTCATTTAAGCATTTGAAAGCATGTGATAAATCTCAACTATGTCACTTAATCTTTTGATCATAATTGATTCTAGAGCTTTGCTCATGATATCAAGCAGAGCAATGAGTCAATATGTCTTCAAGTCAATGTAGTCGCTTTTCTTTGATTTGCATAACACTATTGTTTAAGTCTTTTTAAACTGCTTTGAATGATATTTGTGTGTCATGCATGTGTTGAATAAACTCATCAGCACTGAGATCAGTTCTGTGAGATCTGCTTGAAGTGCTTTGTTTGAAATTTCAGAAACATCTGATGCTTTGTTCACTTTTACTCGTCTGATTGCTCACTTCATCTCGTTCTCTGAGATGCGTGAATTTGATGATAATGTCAAAGATATGAATGAATCTGAAATGTCACTGACGTCTGCTTGTGAGAATGAAGAGAAGAATTTCTCTTGCAGCATCTCGATTTTTTCTTCAAACGTTGTTATCATGTGATCAGTATCATCTCATTTCAACGACGAAAACTGAGAAAGCTTTTTAGATAGCTGACTTTCGATTCTAGCTCATTTTGCAAAGCATCATATTGATTTCAATGCATCACTTAGCTCATGCATCTGTGATCTGAAGTGTGCGCATTTTGTTTGTTTAATGATCTTGTTTTTGTGATCATTGTGTTTCAGATATTCATTTCATGTCTCTAATGTGTCTTACGTTTTTCATATAATTCGCAGTCATCTTGATTTCATTACTACTTTAAAGCAGTTCTGATTTCAGAAGTTTCTTACTTGATTTGATGATTTTGCTCAAAGAGTAGACTTCTTAATGATCTCTTGTAGTACTTTGATGATTTCTGTCGTTCTGTCATTCATTTCAGCTTTGCTGTTCAGAGAATGATCTGACAAAAAATGTATTTGCAGATAAGCACTCAGTGCTTCTGTGTTCATTTTTTTTCAGAATCAACGAGTCAAAGACTGCACTGAGATTGTTTGTAGATTTAACTCTGTGACAATCAAAAGATGATCTGATTTCTGATGTAAATTGATTCGTACTTCGCACTTACGTGTCATAGACTGTATTTTCTCGCTGCTAAAGACTAAGTTTATCGTCGTAAACTGATTGTGAGCTTCGCGAGTGATTGTGTCTGATTTCAGCAGTAGTCTCAGTCTTGCATTTGTAATGTTGTTTAGTAGAGTATCAGTTATCATATGTCGAGCGAAGCATCTTCACTCTTCTCAGTATGAATGATGTAGATTGAAGTTTTCTACAACTATTTGTTCACAGTCATTCTTGAGTAGTTCATTCAAGCGAGAAATAGTTAAGAGTCTTTCTGTAAATGTGATGAATAGTGAGCTTGAGTTGTAGACATTTAAAAGTCTTAGCGTCTGCGTTTCATTATCTGTGTTGTGAGTTAATATTCTGATTAAGCAGATGTCTGACTCAGCTGTCTCTACTGTTCACTGATTAAGTCTTAAGTATTTGTTAACATATATGCATGTTCTTGACTGAAATGACGAGTTTTTCACTAGATGAAAGAAGTTGTGAGCTGAGTTAAATGATTGCAAATCATTGATGTTGCATTCTTGCTTCTGTATGATTATTATGTCGAATTTGCAAACTTCTCTGTCAATCAAGAATGATTCTTGAATCTTTAATGATTTTCTGATGTTGTACTGTAGAATTTGTAGAAAGAGTTGTTTTGTCATAAAGTTATTTGTAGCTGTTGTTGACTCTGCGTTGAGAAGACTCTTTATATGCTTTCAATCACTGAAAGTCTTTCGCACTTTCTGATTGAGTGTTTCTGAGTCTGTTCAGATGTTGTCTCATCTGAGTCATTAATCACGCATGAGAAGAGATCAACTCGTCTCTTCTTGACTTCTATCATCTGTCATGTCAATTCAACGTCTCGATTACGTGTTTTCAACATGATGCTTGTTGAGCTCAAAGAGTTTGTTGAATCTACAAAGTCTGTTGAGCTCAATGAATTCATTAAGCTTAGAGAGTTCAGAAACAGCGAGAAGAATGTATGATTGTATTTCGATGCTTTTGAATATTTGATCGATCTGTTTCTGTAGATTTCTGACACATGTTTCATCTGTTGTTGTCATTTGAAACAGATGCGTCTTCAGAATTCGTGATCTTCATTGCAATTGACGCAACATCTTTTATTTGAAGACATCATGCACTCTTTGATGTGATGTTTGTCTGCGCATTTAGCGCAGCGTTGTTTCTTCTTGCAGAATCTGATCATATGATTGAATTTAAAGCATCTGTAGCACTGAGTGATGCAACAGTTCTTTTCAAACAGCTTGCATAAGCATTCTTGATACAAGTTTAGCATGCTCTCGTTTATTAATCAATTCATCATTGCTTTGATTGCGATCTTTACAATGAGCGACGAGTGAATCTTCTCACTTTCAACTACTTTCTTGAGTCAGACTATTCTTAGAATCTTTAGATTTTCATGAAGTTTTGCGTTGTCTTTTATCAATCTTTTAATGATCACTTCTTGATTGCTTGTGTCTATTGTGATGCATATCTCATGTGCTAGCACAGCGAAGATTCAATGCACTATACGCGTCAAGTTCGCGATTTCTTTTGCTCATGTTTGAGATCTTTTCAGATTTACTTGAGTCTCTGAGCTCACTGCATAAAGTATGATGTCTTCACTTTCAAGCTTGCGAAGAGACATGATTAAATCTCTTTGAGCTGTCGACACGTTTGTGATTTCTTGAAGAATTTGTTCAATAGATTTCTTTTGTATCTTCTTTATTTCTTTTCTTTCTGCTATCTTCATCATGACTTCTCATCTCTTGCAAAGTGATGACAATTCATCTCTGAGACGTTGCTCTCTTGTTGTTACTTCTTCTCTTGTCACATTCACTCATGACTTGATTCTTGATGAGAAGCGCATGCTATCTTATGTTTGCGTGCTATCTTGTGTTTGTAGCTGCTTGCTAAGCAGTTGTATGAATGTCTTTAGTTTCTGTACATTCTTCGCAATGAATGCATTCTGATTCTCATTGTTTTTTTCTTCTGAATCGTTTTGAAGATGTTGCATCAGCTTCACTGTTACTTCTTTTCATGAATGATCTTTGTTCTTCTCTTTCTCTAACGTTGATGTCTGTATTAGAAGATCAATAATGTTAGCAACATACTTCTCATCATTGCGTAAGCTTTTCGATCTTACGTTGCTGTTTCTTCGTGACGAGTCAACGTCGTTTGCAATTGTCTCTGAATCAGCATTGCTGCAGTTCATGCAATTCATCGTCGTTTATTCGTCTTCTAGATTCGTTCTGCTTTGATTGTATTGCTCTTTTCAAAAATTTGCTTTGCGCACGTTGTGAATGTTTTTTTTCTCATTGAAAATAAGATCATAAATTCATTCTTGTTCATCTTTAAATTTACATTAAAACATGAAGTAAGTGAATTAAAAGTAAGCAAATTCATTTATAAATATATAATGTTAATTATAAAACTGTGATCAAATAATATTAAAACATGATAAAATATACAGAATAGTGAAACACATCAAGCATATTGCAAGCAATGTCATTAATTGTCATTGCTTCTTTCAGCTGCAGCTTCTGTACATCAAATGACTTAAACTTGCATATGTTGTTTAAATGATCTTTCACACACATTGTGATCATAAGCTTCTTTCTCAGTTTCATCTGATTAATTGTAAAGATTGCAATAATGATCACATCATCATTTTCTGATGTAGTCTTGAATATGATTTTAAGTTGAAAAAACTCATTTAATGTTCAAACACATATGTTCAAAATTTAAGAATTCAAACATAAGCATTTAATAAATGTATCAAGTAAGTTTATTTATTGCAATGCATCATTGACAAATGTTCAAGTGTTAATTAGTTAATCACTTGCAGCTAATCATCACGTTGACATTGTTGACATTGTTGACAGCTGATTAAATCAAAGATTTAACTAAACATCACTTAATTATGCTATTAATCTCATTCTTACGTTTAATAGCTGATAAATTGAATCATTTATCTTTGTACATAGATAATTAAATGATTAACAGCATCATTAAACAATTTGACAACATCTTCATTCTTCGCATTCTACATGCTTGTTTATCTACATGCTCATCACTTTACTCATCATTCTACATGCTCATCACTTTACTCATCACTTTACATACTCATTATTCTACTCATTATTCTATCTACTCATCATTCTACTCATCATTCTACTCATCACTCTACATACTCATCATTCTACTTATCATTTTATTTACGCATCATTCTACTTATTATCTTACATGCTCATCATTCTACTCATCATTCTACATGCTCATCATTCTACTCGTCACTTTACATACTCGTCTATCTACTCATCACTTTACATGCTCATCATTCTACTCATCACTCTACATGCTTATCATTCTACTTATCATTCTATCTACTTGTTAATCTACTCGTTAGTTTACTCATTAGCTTACTCACTTCAAAACATGCTTCATGTGACGTGTTTAAACACACGTTATTTGCTTCATGATTTACTTCATGATTTACTTCATAATATGCTTCATACATGCTTCATAACACATGCTAATTAGCTTAATAAAATGCAATCTTCATGACTTGATATTAAACTTTCTATCAAACTTTCAATCAAACACTTTATTGAATTCTCTATCAAACACTTTATTAAATTCTCTATTGAGCTTTTTATTGAGCTTCTCATCAAGCTTTCTATCGAGCTATCTACTGAGCTTTCTATCGAACGCTCTATCGAATTTTCTACCAAATTTCCTATCGAATTTTCTATCAAATTCTCTATCAAATTCTTTATCAAACTTTCTATTAAACTTTCTACATGCTTCAAATTATGAATGCATAACGTGAGTTAAACAATGCTTCAAACAATGCTTTCTAAATGACTTGAAAACAGTACTGTTATCTCTGTGATTAGTAATCTTCACTTTCAGTTGAAGATCAACGCTAGAAAATTCAAAGAATTCGGAATATTTACTTTTTCTCACTTCTTTCTTTCTTTATAGTTTCACTTTCTAGAACAACAACAATCATATTTCAACAATGTTAACTAGCTCAATAAAACACATTCTTCATGACTCAATATTGAACTTTCTATCAGATTCTCTACTGATTTTTCTACTGATTTTTCTATTGATCTTTCTACTGATCTTTCAACTGAGCTTTTTATCAAATGCTTTATCAAACATTCTACATGCTTCAAAATACGCGTCAATCAAGCGCATAACAAACGTCAAACAATGCTTCAAACTGAGCTTTCAATCAAGCTTTCTACTGATCTTTTCACTGATCTTCTTACTTATTTTTCGATCGAGCTTTCTATTGAGCTTTCTAGTGATCTTTTGATCAAGTTATTTACTAATCTTTCTACTGATCTTTCTACTGATCTTTCTACTGATTTTTCGACCGAGTTTTCTACTTATCTTCTCATTGATCTTTCTACTGATCTTTCAATCAAGTTTTTTACTAATCTTTCTACTGATTTTTCTACTGATTTTTCTACTAATCTTTCTACTAAACTTTCAAAGTTTCAATCAAGCTTTTTACTGAGCTTTCTATTAAGCTTTCTTCATGATTCTCTATCAAATACTCTACATAGTCAACAATTCATTTAAATAGATGATTAAATAACTAGTTAAATAATAAATTCATTGATTTAATATCTTGCTTTTGCATGCGCTTAAGCATATAGAATTGAGTATATAGAATCAGAATAATCAGTGTCAGCAGTTTTTTTTCTCTTTATTAAGTGCATGCAGTCTATGACTATGACATTGTCTAAACGCTGTACGTTACATGTAATCCGATCAAAGTCACTGCTTTATATCTTTTCATTGATCAATCACATCGATAGTTTGCATATACAAGCGCTCTCGCTCAAACTCTTGTAATTGTACTTTCGTTTTTCTTCATTTCTTTGCACTCTTCGCGTTCTACTCTTTCGTTTCTAATAGTCATTTTCTCGTCGTAATTCAAGTATTTTTCAAATACTTTAACGTTGCAATTCTTTCAATCTTGATGATGAACAGTGTCAATATGATGTTTGTGTTTTTGAGCTGAGTCTTTTTCTTAAGCTTTATTTGCTCTGATTTATAATGCTTGCAATTTAGTAGTAAATGCTCTGACGTTTGACTTACATTGCATATTTCATAGCATTTGTTCGAATTATTCTCTGATAATCGATGCAAATAGCTCTTGAAATAGTCGTGTTTCATTTTCAACTGAATAAAGATTGAAAACGTTAGTCTATTGATTTTTCTAAGCTCTTTTAGTGATTTCTGACTTAGATTCACGTTCGATATGTGCTTTCAATACTGATTTCCCTTCTTGATGCTGCTTTTTCAGACATTTAATCATTGTAATTTCGTTTCTTTGCAAATTTGCTTTTTGACGAAGCTTATGATGATGACTTTCATGTTGTCAATAACTGATAATTTTTGAGCAGCGCTTTTAATTAATTGATCTGCTTTTTCGTTCTCAATAATGCTTTTACGACTCGATATTCACTGTATGCAAATTTGACACTGATTCTGACGTAAATTGATCAAGTTTTGTTGTATGTCATCAAATAACTTCGTCTTGACGTTGCTCTTTGCGTTTAGTCTTTGCAAAGTCATTTGACTGTTCATGTACACTCAAATTTCGCTGTTTTTGAGTGCTTTTTCGCTGCACATTGCGATTGCATCGCTAATAGCTTACAGTTTCGCTTTCGTTATGATAATTTTATCTGAAACGCTTGTCGCTTTGCTGCATTTAACGAGTTCATGCGTAAATATCACTGTTGTTTCGATTTCTGTTTCATCTTTTGCTTTCTTTTTTCGAATTTGCGATGCGATGCGTTGATATACATTACTATGTTTTTCTCTGATCTTTGTTTTCTGTCTTTCATTTGATCAAAATTCAGCAGCTTGTCGTTAATTTCAACTGTGTAAGACAGTTGCACTGCTATTATTTTTTCTGCTACTTTGTCTAAACAGTTTAGCAGCGTAATAATTCTGTATGTCTTTGAAATTGAATAATTCGACTTGTCTGATTTTTTCAGAATAATTTTCGTGCCTTCGCGTCATATCTTTGAATGATAGTCATTTTCAATCAAATCTGAATACACTAAATTGAAGATTTTCAATATGCTTTTGTACACTAGCTGTATGATTGTGAATGATATATCATTTGATTCGAATGCTTTTCTGAATGCTGAAAAGTTAATAGCGTGCTTGATTTTCTCTTTGATAACTCTTGATCACTGTATACTTTCGTTCAATAGTAATTCTTCATTGATTTGAATTTTCGAAGATGATGAGTACATTGCTTTCAGAAATGTCTTGCACTTTTCATTGAATTCAATTTTCAATTCTTTTTGCAAGTTTTGCATCGAAAATAGCTTTTCAATTAAACGTGATTTGATAAACTTGTATGTCTGAAACACTTTTTTTTCTTTGATGTTGTTTAAAAAATTGATTCAGAATTGATTTTTGATCAGCTTTATTGCATCATAATATGAATTTCACATTTGCACTATCTCTGCTTATGCATCATCATTTCTGCATCTTTTTCAGATTTGCTTTTTTGACGACAGCGTCTTTCGCATTTTGATGAGCTCATTGTTTCATCAGAGTTTTGATTTTGCGCATATTCGCTGTTTAAATACAAATAATTTCACTGTATTCTTGATGCATTCAGTCAAATAAATGATTTTTGCTTCTAAACTTGTTATTCTTTGCATCTTGACAATCATTTTGTCTTTCATCTTTTACAAATGCTCATCAAAGTCTTTTCAGTCAACTTTTTGCAGATTGTATGACGCGTTCAATGAATTTTCAATCAACTTCATCTTTTTCATAACTATTGTAAATAGAATTACTTCATGATTGAATTCTGTGTTTGCATTCTCATTTATATGTCAATTCTTGATGTTATTATGCATATTCTTTGATGCAAATGTTAAATCAAGTATCGAGCTTAATTGACTTGAATAGCTGTGATATATGTTTATATCAAAAGTGTTAATCAGATTGCACTTATGTAAATTTACTCAATTTATTAACTCTTTCGTTCTAATAGAGTTTGAAATTTTTGCGTTTCATCAGCTATGATGTGTGTTAAAGTCTTTGATGATAATAACTTTTTGCTCAGAATTTAGTTTAACTTTTGCTAATTCTTGCTCAATCATGTATAATTGCTCATCATCTGCGTTTTGTGACTTTTCGTTGTAAATATTGAACAATAAAATTTCTCTCTGAATTTTATTGTTCACTATTGATATTGCTTGCATATCTTTGCTATTGACTATGTCTGATCTTGATGTGCATGTAAATTTCTTTGCGTTTTTCGCAACAAATATTAATACTCTGACATGAGTATTCTGAACATTTGATTTAATGCAGATAAATGATGAATGCGAAATTGTTATATTTTCATCTTTCATTCATGATTCTTGTAGTATAACAATATCTGTCTTGTTTTTCGCAAATTTCATGCATGCATGCATAATTTGCATTGATCTTGCGCAATTGTGCTGTAGAATTTGAATATTCAACATGTTTGCAAAGCTTTCATCATTTGCGTTGTTTTGTGACATTTCAAATGCAATACTCATTACAATTTCGTAACTAGATGATCTTTTTGTGAGCTAATAGACTGAGCTGTCTGATATGTTTTGCACATTACGCTATTTGCAAAGTGCGCATTTTGACAGTTGCAGCAATTAGAAATCATGTGATTGCATGATTGCTTGTTTTTGCACGTAAATAGTTAACATTTATGATCTCAGATCTAATGATTTCGCTCGCAGTACAAGCATCTTGATTATCTGTTACATTTGTTCTATAAATGTTCAAAGATTTGACATTTTTGACATTGATTATTTAATCAATAGTCTTTATATTCAACTGTTTAATATGTTGATCTCGCAGCTAAAAATCATTTTTTCAAATGTTTTTGTGCTTCTGTCTCGATTTTGAAAGCTAAAATCGTCAATGCGTGTTTATTTCATGATCGATTTTCGCTTTTAGTTAATCATATAGAATTGATTATTAGTTTCAATTCAAGATTGAAAGACTTTAATTCAGTTTTTAGATTTTTCATTTCAGTTTTCATGTTGAAGATTTTGATTTTCAGACTGTGTATGATTATTTTGTGTCATTTCTCATCTTTCTTAATGCTTTTAACATCAAAAACATGCTCTCATATTGCTCTTTGTGCTAGTAAGACGTCTGCAATGTATTTTTTCAAGATCATCAGAACAATGTTGTTTTTCTTTTACGTTTTGACTATCATGATGACTATTAGATCAATTTTCGCCTTTTTCAATGCATTATTCATTGAATCTCGCATTTTTATCATCTTTAAAGTTCATTTCTCATTTTTGAAATTGACAATAAGTCTTCTTTCGTGATACAATATTTCTTGTGATGTTGACGAGAATTTCTTGATGATCAGGTTTCATTCGTCTGCATTTGCATTCGCATTTGCATTTATGTTTGCATTTGCATTTACGCTTGTGACTTGAGCTGCTTTTTGCACATATGTGAGCTTCTGCGTTGATTTTTGCGAATTTTGCATGACTTGCAACGTTTGCAAACTCTGCATCTTCTGCAAGATTTGCGAATTCTCTGTCATTTGCTTTGCATTGATTCTCTTTTTGATGTTTTCAGCATTTTGTTGAATCAATTGTAGAATAATCTTCAGTTTGTTGTTTGTTTAACTTTGAAGTCAATTCATTTGCTTCTGAATCAAGTTTTCTATGCTTTCATTGCATGCTTTTTGAATGTAGATTAAGCTATGATTTATAGTCTCTTTCTGTTCTAATATTGCTTGTCTTAGCTGATTGACTGCGAATTCAATTCTTTCGCGTAGTCTCTTTATCTGCATCTTTTTAGAGATGACATTGTAGCACTTGCTAGTACTAACTTCAATTCTAGCTTCTTTTTGCTAACTTTTCATCACTTTTCGCTTTTTCATTTCTTTGAATTTCACAATCGCTTGTGTTTGCTCTTTTTGCTGCGAATTCACATTTCACAGATTGATTGTATTCTTGTCATTATGCACATTTGCATGTGAATTTAGCATCAATGCATCAAGTGAACTAAACATGTACTGCATTTTTCTATTTGCTGATGTGAGCAATTTTTGTTGATTGCAGAATAAATTGACAATGTTGTTCTACAGTTGTTTGCTTGTTGATAAACTCATGCTAAGTTCATCTCATAAATTTATTTCAATCTTTAATATTGACTTTTTGATTTCTATCATCAACGTTTTAAGTTTTGACTCTGAGTTATTGCTTCTGCTAAGTTTCGCATTATTATTCGCGAAATGAGGCAAGAAAGAGCGTATAAAGTGTAGACTGATCACGTCAATTTGAATCATCGAGATCAAGTTGAGTTCTCGACTCGTCAAGACTTGATTTGAGTCAGAATTCTTAACTTAAGTATTTGAGTCAAGTTAAGATATTCAACTCAAGTATTTGAGTCAAGTCAGAGAATTGAAATCGAGTATTGACTTGAAATTTTCGACTCGACTCGTCAAGACATAAAGATAAATAGATAGATATTCTATTATGACTTCTCTTCATGACTTCTCTTCATGTCTCATGACTCTTTATCAAACAGTCTTCATAGTTTCTTGTTATGACTCTCTATCATAGCTTTCTATCAAAGCTTTCTATCAAATGATCTTCATGTTTTTCTTTATGTTTTTCTTTATGTTTCTCTTTATGTTTCTCTTTATATTTCTCTTCATGTTTCTCTTCATGTTTCTCTTCATGTTTCTCTTCATGTTTCTCTTTATAACATTCTACCAAAAAGATAATGCAAAGGCGAAAAATCGGAAAAATTTCTATATTTAGCTCTCTTGACGTTATATTCAATTGCTTGACGAGTCGAGTTGAGTCAGCGAGTTCTGACTCGACTCGAGATTGATATCGAGTTGAGTCATGAGATTCGATCTGAGTATTCGAGTCGAGTCAGAAGATTCGATCTGAGTACTCAAGTCGAGTCAGAATGTAGATATGAAAACTCGACTTGACAATTAGTTTAATTCTACTCATCACTTTACATGCTCATCATTTACTTCCTTATATACTTGCTATTTACTCACTTACTCAAATTTTCTATCAAACGCTTTATTAAACTTTTTATCAAATGCTTTATCAAACTTTCTATCAAACACTTTATTAAACACTTTATTAAACTTTTTATCAAACACTTTATCAAATTTTCTATCAGACTTTCAATTAAACACTTTATCAAATTTCTATCAAACTTTCTATCAAATGCTTTATTAAACTCTCTATCAAACTGAGCTTTCTACTTGAGTTATTGATTGAGTTATTGATTGAGCTTTTTATTGAGCTTTCTACTGAGCTATTTACTGGTCTTTCTACTGTTCTTTCTATCGATCTTTCTACTGATCTTTCTACTGATCTTTTTACTGATTTTTCTACTGATCTTTTGATTGAGCTTTCTACTGAGCTATTTACTGATCTTTCTATCAATCTTTTGACTGATCATTTTACTCATTATTCTACTCATCACTTTACTCATCACTCTACTCATTATTCTACTCATCATTCAAGAATCAAATTTATTCTCTATTGAGCATCAAATATGATTCTATCGAACAGTCTTTATGATTTTTACATGACTCTCTACATGACTCTCTACATGATTCTCTACATGACTTTCTACATGACTCTCTATCAAGCTTCAAATTGCTTTGCAATCAAGAATCAAATTTGATCTCTATCGAGCATCAAATATGAGCTCTATCATACATTCTATGTGACTCTCTATCGAACATTCTACATGACTTTCTATCGAACATTCTACATGACTCTCTATCGAACATTCTACATGACTTTCTATCGAACAGCCTTCATGGTTTCTTTCATGACTTTCTTCATGACTTCCTACCTCATTAGTTTATCCATTAACTTTCTCATTAACTTCCCCGTTGACTTTCTCATTGACTTTCCCAGCGCATATATTAAATTGTGTAAATAGCTATTATTTAGTTAGTCAAATTAATTAGTAATTAACCTATTATACGATCGCAATAACCAATAAGTTCTGAGTCAGCAATAGCTGAAAACTGCGTTGCTTTCCATTGGTAACAGACTTGCTCGGGCAGTCAACGAACCTAGTATGAATACATGCAGAAGGTTTAAAAGGGTCTTTTCCTGGTTACTATTCGCTCAAGGTCGTAAGATGCTCATGTTCCAAAACTGTCTCTATTCTGAGCTTTCCTTGTTCAACTCATCTTCATCATCGGGCATCGTCGGAATTGTCATCTTGGCCTAGTGACGTACGAATTCCGCTGGAGCGTTGCTGGATGCAGTGTTTGACATCGGACTCGCATGACTTGGCATGCACCGTCAGACCCCAGAGATGGATCTCATTGATCCAGTCGACGAGGGTGGTAATGCCGGCGGAGTTGCTGCAATTGCTCTGGTAGATCCGTTTCATGTTACACCCTTTCCACCTGAAGTCGGTTGACTTGATGGGGGTGGTGCACCAGAAAGCATAGTTCCAGCCAGTGAAAGTAAGGCCGTAATGACGGAGCTGCCCAAAATTCTTGACATTCCACGGCTTGGCGGTGGTCCGAAGGCGTTTCTCTTTCAGTAAGTATCGATTGTAGAGAGCAAGTGCTGAGAATGTAGCAAGCTGATTGATGGCGGCTTGGTAGGCGACGTCGTCTCTCTTGAATTCAATCGTCATGTAGGGGCATGTCATCCTGTCATCCTTACAAAAGGTCCAATCGCGAATTTGATTTTTGTACTCGGGGTTGAAACCCTGGGCCGAGAGCCAATATGAGCAGTCCGGCCTGATATCGAAGTCATAACGCTTGTTCATAGGAAGATCCGAGTCGATAACAGGCGGCATCGTCCAGTTGAATGCCTCATCAGGTTTGGCCACCAACTCTACCATCCTTGTTACTATCCATGGCCGGCCCGGAAACGGATCTATGGAGCGTATATCGGCCTTGAGAAACGTATCCTTGGCGTATGTAGAGAATTCTGCCTCACACAACCTGTAAACATTCATATACAGATATTCGCGCTGAATATCCTGAACATCCTCATCTTTCACATTCAGCCATACTTTAGTAGCATTGTTTGACTGTTGGTAGTGCAAGATACGATCTGTAGACGGAGCAGAGGTGCCGAAATGAATAAATGTGTCGATCGAACTTGACATAAAATCAACGAATATGCCTCTTCTATTCAATATCACGGTTGAAAAGTCAGGATCTGCAGGCTTGGCGGCGATGCTGAGCTTAGTGGAAGTGCTGGTTGATGCCGCTCCTAATGCGCGCTCATTTCCACGCCTAGCATTACCTCCTCCTCTGGCATCTTTCTTTGCTCTGGACGCTGCAGTGTCTGCTCTGGCTCCTATTCCTGACATGACTCGGCCCCACAGTACTTGCGTCCGGTCAGGGAGGGTTTCGGGAATAGTTTGGTTGGTGTCATGCAGAGGTGAAAGGGTATTCAAGCTTCTGCTTGATCCTGGGACTGAGTCGACAGGTATTCTAACAGGAAGTATGCAGCTGGACGGGCGGATTGTGTAAAGGCCGGGATCCTTCTTGTAGCGAGGTCTGGAAGTGGGTGTTCTGGATTGAGTGGTAGGTCGAGATGTGCTGTTCTTTGGCAATGGCTTCGGAGAAGATGATCTATTTGTAGTCAAGGCCTTCGAAGCGGGTCGTGCTTTGCTGTTTTTTGACAATGTCTTCGAAGCGGGTGAGCCTTGAGTAACTGAGGCTCCAGAAGCGGTTGTTCTGGGCCGAGTTGCAGGTCGCGATACGCTATCCCTTGAAAATTTCTTTGAAGCAGGTGAAGCGTTTGTAATTAAGGCTCGAGGAATAGGTCGCGATATGCGGCGTCTTGTAGATGTCTTCGAAGCAGAACGCCTCTTTGTGATCGATGTACGCGAAGTACTTGCTCTAGGCTGGATTGTAGGTCGCGATATACCATCTCTTGTAAATGTCTTCGAAGCAGAAGAACTCTTAGTAACCGAAACGTTTGTTATGGAAGGATTAGGAGGTTGCGATATGCTGTGCTTTGGCAATGACATCAAACCAGGTGAGTCTTTTGTAGTCAAGGTCTCTGAAGCAGGTCCTGTTATGCCATCCTGTGGTAATGTCTGTGAAGCAGGTGAAGCGTCGGTATTTAAGACTTGAGGAACAGGTCGCGATATGTCGTCTCTTGTAAAAATCTTCGAAACACAAGAACTGTTTGTGACCAAGACTCGATGAGCAGGTGCTTTAGACTGAGTTGTAGGCCGTGCTATGGTATTTTCTGGCAAGGTTTTCGAAGCAGGTGAAGATTGTGTAATGGAGGTGCGAGAGGTGGGTTGCCTAGGCTGTGCGCATCTCTCGCTGTTGTGAATCAGGTCGGCCCTTGATGAAGAATCGCTTGTACTTGTGAAGTGCGAAGAATACGAAGGAGTTCTCTGATGGTTGGCAGTCGTCTCTTCCAGAACCATTTTCTGCATAGAGTTGTAGGTAGAGTAAAGGAAGGCAGAGAGCTTGGGCAGTAGCGAACGGTCATACGTAAGGCAGGAGAGCAGAGGGATGTTGGTATAGCAACTCGAGAGAAGGTGGTTGAAAAGTGCGAACCAGATCTAGCAGAGGTTGTACTTTGTTTGCGTTCGCAGCTCTGTAGGGTTTGCGCAATTCTATCTAAAGCGCTGAGATGAAGAAAGTGTGGGAAGAAGGCCTAACAGTCAAGAGCGTGTACAGAAAACTAGCACCGACACTAGAGCATCTGTCATATTACTGCTGCTGTATCAAGCGTCAAGTCTCGAATCAGACCTGGAGGGGCAGAGATCTCTTGTGCGCACTCGGCTGTAGAGCTTGAACAGACCGAGAGATAGCGTAGGTACCAGTCAAGCTGCTGAGTTGGTGCTGTCGCGTCAAGTCTGGCGCTAAAAGTCACAATCGTAAGGGTGAAGATATTGTAGAGCTGTAGGTGCACTCGGTAAGATTGTGTGGTGCTGATCGTTGACTGCAAGATGTTATGGTTGTTCGCGATATTTTGATGTTTACATTCGACGAAGTTTGCGACGCAGAATAAGCCCTAGAAGGGTTCACCTAGCACTCGGCTAAACCTAGCAGTCGGCCAGCCTTATAGGGCTTAAAATCCACATTTCATATTTTATTGCTGCCAACGTGTAATTCCTCAACATATCAGCAAAAAAAGATGGCAGTCACCCCCCCTATCTCCTTCATACCTTCTGAAGATATAGAACTTTCACAGGAAGAGCGCATAACGCTTGCTCACGCCCGTTGAAACGAGGCTTCAGCAGTCAACTACAAAAATCCATTCAAAGCAAAACTCGCTCGTCAATATGAAATATCAAGTAGTACTCTTTCGAATCGGATCAATGGTTGAAAGACTACTGCTGCATGCAATCAGCAATTTCAAAGACTTAGCCTCGAAGAAGAAGCAGCTATACGTGACTGAATCCTACGTCTTCAGGCTTGGGGCTGACCTTCTCGTGTGAAGCAAGTACATTCGATAGCTAAAGAACTACGAATAAAAAAGGGCGACGATAAGTCAGTCGGAGTCAATTGACCCCAGAAGTTTCTGAAACGTCATTCGCAAATCAAAACGACCTCAGCTCAACAAACAAAGATGTGGAATAAGAAGGTCAATTATTTACTACTTCTAGGCCCTGAGCTCTTCGCTTCGAAGCCTCCTCTCATCATCAAAAAACGAGTCGTCGCAGCATCAATGACAGCAAGCTCTAGACAAAAGAAGAAGAAGCAGCTGATAGTTAAGCTACGGGTCAGACAGCTGAAGCAGGAGCAGAAGCAGAAGCAGGAGCAGAAGCAGGAGCAGGAGCAGGAGCAGAAGCAGGAGCAGAAGCAGGAGCAGAAGCAAAGGAATAACGTGATATCTACAACTGGTCAATCAGGGCGAGGCATGCGTATCGGAAGGACCCCAAAGAGGTCATATTAGCTACGTAGTTCATCGTTTGAAGCAATAAAATATGAAATGTGGATTTTCAGCCCTATAGGGCTGGCCGACTCCCTTAACCTAGCACTCGTCTAAACCTACTCGTAGCCGAGTGCTAGGTGAACCCTTCTAGCCTTTTCTGCTCAGTTTTATTCAGACCTCGAAGCTGACAGTCTCTTTAGAGCCTGTCATCGCATTGTCGATCTTCTCTATCAACCCCATTCGCATTCTTCAGACTGGAATTAAAACCGGCACAGCGTTCTATGCATGCCCTTCTGGCAACCCCTGTGATGTACAGCGCCCACAATTCACCCGGAGGTCTCAAGGAAGAGCAGAATTTGGCAGAAATAAATAATTTACTCGATACCCTCGTTGTCGTCTTTCCACACATACTTCCTGAGGTCTTCCGTGAAACCTTAAGTATGTATAGTGGTGATAGCCGCTTAAATGTTGTGATAGATCAGCTCTTGAAGCACCAAGAGAAATGGGTTCGAGGTCGATGGAGGACTACAAACGCCATGGACGACAGGGACACTTCGAGTGGAGACAATGGTCCCAAGCCATCACTCATTAGCGACCGATTCAGGCGGGATAGTTATAGAAGGGCCGCTAGGGCATTGCTATCTCAAGAATTCAGAATACTGAGTAAGAGCACCTTAAGAGCGGTCATGGCAGAATATAATGATTCCTATACGCTTTCAAGGCCAGCTCTTCAGCAGATAGCGGCCAAGAGCTGGAGGCACAGCATCAATGCCTTCTTTTTGAAATTGAAAAGACCTGGCGTCGATCTCTCGAGCCAGCATCCTATGCTATTTTGGAGCAAACCATTGGTAGGAGTGGCACTTGGAGTGCCTGTACTAAGGAAGACGGCAGATGGGGAGCTAGATCAGGAACTTGAACACACAATCCTAACGCCCATACTGGAGAGATTAAAAGAGGAACAAGAAGCTAAGGATTGGCAACTTGCTTTGGAGGTCAACGAATGGGAGGCTGCCAACGCCGAAGCATTATACGAATGCCAATGCTGTTTTTCTAACAGCGCGTTTGAGGAAATGGCAGCATGTACAGCTAGCGGGCACATGATATGCTTTGGCTGCCTCCGCCATGCTGTCAGTGAAGCGCTTTTCGGTCAAAGCTGGGGTTGCAATATCGATCACAGACGCGGTCAAATTGTCTGTCTCGCCCCAACAACGGAAGAAAGCTGCACAGGTTGCATTCCTCGAGAGGGTGTTCGTCGTGCCGTGCTGGAGACGAAAGGTGGAGCCAAAATTTGGCTCAGGCTCGAGTCTCGCTTTGCAGAAGAAGCCCTAACACAAGCCAATCTTCTGCTGATCCGTTGCCCTTTCTGTCCCTACGCCGAAATTGACGACATTTACTTTCCTTCACATACCATCCAATACAGATTTAATTTCGCCAGCACAGCCTCTATTCTAATGCTCCTGATCACGGCTAATTTTATTCCATTACTGATTCTCTATTTTCTCCTGCACCGTCTCTCCCTCTTCAAGAATCTGCCAGCTCCTTCTAACCTTATCTCTAATTCGGTGCTCAGTCTGGCACGCCAAAAGCATCTCTCCCATCGCTTTCAGTGCCGTTCTCCTGCTTGTGGTGTCTCATCCTGCCTCGATTGCTCCAAGTGCTGGCGTGATCCCCACGTTTGTCATGAATCTGCCTCCACTTCACTCCGTACCACTGTCGAAGCTGCCCGCACTGGAGCTTTAAAACGAACATGCCCACGTTGTGGACTGGGCTTTATCAAACAGAGCGGGTGTAATAAAATGACGTGCGTTTGCGGCTATACGATGTGCTACGTTTGCCGGCAAGGCCTCGGGCGTGATGAGGGAGGAGAGGGGTACGGCCACTTCTGCCAGCATTTTAGACCTGGGGGTGGGAAGTGTAGGGATTGTGATAAATGTGATCTGTATAAAGATGCCGAGGAGGAGGCGTTGGTCAGGATGGCTGGGGAAATTGCAGAAAAGGAATGGAGAGAAAAGGAGGATATGGTTGGCGTGAAAGGGATTGGAGGTGGTCAGGACGAATCGGCAAAGGGTCGATGGTGGGAAAAGGAGAGTATGGTGCAGGACTTTATCGACTGGTGGGTTGGGAAACTCATAGTCTGTTGATGCACAAAGAGGATGGCGTCTGGTGTCTGCCATAATGTGTCCGGCTTGGGGCAAGGCGCTACGAGTCTCCCCTTATCAACGCTCCCACCTTTGGGGATTATCGAAGTGCCGTTGGACCTGCACTAATATGGCTCAGAGGAGAGTGAAATCTGGAGATCACATCTCGCACTAGCTGATTGGTTCGTCGAATATCGAAGTTCAAGATTGCTTAGAAGCTATGCAGATGGGTATCTAAAACCGTAAAGCGTATATTGCGAAGTTGCAACCCTAAGGTATTGTTGCATGCGATTAAACTTGCCGTAAGACGCTCCAGTTTTAGCATAACTAATTCGCCTACTTGCTGAATGCAAAGCGAGACCTTTGGTACTCTTCTCCACATGCTGGTGTCACCCAACCGCTAACTCTCCTTTCCCCTGACGACATCCTCCCCAGCTCTCCTCAGCCGACGAAGATCCCCGTCTACACCTTCTCTCTTTCGTCTTACACGCTCCTCTCTTCTCGCAACTTCATCCTCAAATTCCTTAGCCACCTTTCGCTTCTGCTGCCTTGCCTGCCTATATCGTGTCGTTATTTCACCAAATCGCTCAATCAGAAGGTCTCCGCATTCCTCGTACTGGTTGATTGTCATGGATGAGAATATTGCTCTACGCTGCAGATGTTGCTCTTCATCGTGCTTCAGATCATGTGCATACTGAAGCTTTTGTGATAGAGGAGCAGTGGTAAGGCCTTCGGGGAAGTCTCCTTCTCGTGCACGAGGGTCGTTGTCAAAGGATTCGCTACTCAATAGATCGAAAGGCATACCGCTAAGCTGGCCAGAAGTATAGTCTAGATCTTGCGCGCATTTTTGAGTGTTTGACGGCATCTCATTCTGGCTGTTCCTAGCATCTGGATTGCGACGGTCACCAGCAAAAGGAAGCTTATTAGGTCCATGGCGTTCTTCGAACAGTTCGGTGGCTGGAGCTTGATTTGGTTTCGCTGATTGTGGAAAGATAATACTGGTGGCCTGACTATATGATATTCGCCCACCCTCTCTGGGTAGCTGTGCTGGGTTGGCCGAATGATGCTGCTCACATATCTCCACTTCAGAGTGTGGAGAATTGTATGGAGATGTTTTCTTGGACATGCCTGTCCGCAGCAACCCGGTGTTTCCAATTGCATCATATCGGGAGTTCCCATTTGGACCTGCTCGGTCTTGCTTTGAAGAGGTTTCCGGAAGTCGTATTTGTCTGCTCTGGATCTGTTGGTCGAGCTCTGAGTCAAAAGCGTTCCCGCCCACAGCTTCGGAGGCAACCGAGATTACCATCCTACATGATGGCTTGTTGGTGTACCCACCAGCCGACTCTTGGCAAAGCTCAGGCGAGATCGTAGGCAAGTTTAGGGGGGGTTCCGTATGCTCCTCTTCTGGTCGTGGATATTCCATTGGGCGAGAGTGAAAGTACGTCGCCTGTTCGCGCTGGTGAGTTGCTTCCTGTGTCACAGTTTTTTCAATTACTCGATCGTCGTCTTTCCCATCATTTTCTGGCCGCTCCTCGTCGCTGCTCACATTTCCGCTTCCATCATACCCAGACACTTCTTCGTCTTCGGACCCAATGTTAGGATCATGTCGGTCCGAGATCTGAGAGAGATGACGCTGCCGTTGCGTAACTGCTGGTACGGAGATATGATGAGTGTCCTGTTTATCGCCGTAGACATGATGTGAGTCGTTGCCGAAATGCCCAATGTCTTGGAAGCTGGTTTCATGCTCTCTAGAGTCAGTAAAGTTACTGAATGTGGCTGTGGCTTCCAGACTGTCAGCGTCCGTATCAAAAGGATTATAGGAATCCTCTTGATCCTTCCGCGGCATGCTTTGCACTGCTTGAGGGGGAACTGAGCTCGAATTGTGTCCTTGTCTCATACCCGGGCTTCGTACGTTACTGCTATTGCGGCTCGAGAAATTTGTAGGCACCTTTAAACGGTGCTGGTCTGCAATTATCTTACGGCGCAGATTGACAGCATCTGTCGGTTTGCTGGCAGAATTGGACAATATGTCGGCCTCTTCCAAGTCAATGAAACCCATTTCTTGCATTTTGGCCTGGAGCCTCTCTTTCTTCTCTCCAACATAGCTGATGCCTTGATCCGTAGCTTCTGCTCCTCCCTCCCGAGATCCGATGAACTTTTGAAGACCTGACACCGGAATCATGTTTTTCGAGCTGTTCTTTTTCTAGACGACGATTACCTACTTAGGTAGGACATTAAATTCGTTGAATTGTTCGGTACAATTGTAATGATGGACTATCTAGAATCTTGCCTAATGAAATGGAAAAGCATGTATCGATGGTCGTCACAACTTGAGATCTATCGAAAGCTGTTGAGTGTCGTTTGCACACTTGTGAGTACTGTCCACCAGCTATATTGAAGAGTCTACCTTTCTTACTTTAACACTAACACGCTAACGGTCATGAAGATTACCTCGAGGGCCCTCAGAAGAAAGGACGGAGGGCTTACCGCTGCGCGACAAAAGGCTGACCAGTGGCGGAGATAGAGCACATCCTATCTGTATACCCACCAGGTAGTACCCAGATATGGATAACAGCACACTCACCCCCTTGAGCTCTTGTGTTATACAGTATCTTAGATTTAAAAGAAACACCACTCTAGCCCCGAATGGGAGTGGGTACCGTGAGACTCGGTTACGCGGCCCGTAAAACCCTAATTTGACAAAGTCTCGTGTGGACACCCACGCCAGATCAAGGTAATCACATATTGCACGCAGCTTTGGTAGGTAGTCAGGCCTCTTCGGCATCCTTAGGGCCCTCACATCCGACCGAACAGGCACTCATGGCTATGATGGCGAGTGCATCGTCAGGAAATCCCTACGAGAACTATGATACTACCGAGATTGAGCAAGATCTTATAGATCCTAACGATGGCAAGCTACCCTTCCTTAGATTATACCAGGTACTAACTATGCATTAAGTAGCGAACTTCAATGACCTTGATGATCCCCTACAATCCAACTCCGAACAAGCCCCTTTGACAGGCAACATCCAATCCCCGTCGTCTCGTAACCCTCTTCCTCAATCTTACCTCAATTCTTCCATACCAGGAGAGGATCGCCGTGCTCCTAATAACACCATTGATGAGTCAGTGTGGGAAACCTTGTCAAGAGACCTGCTGGCTGTGTGGGAAAAGATGCGGCAAGTGCTATGGCCAAAGTATTTGCTTGGGGGAATGCTCCAAAGAGGTGGAGGCATTGGCGGAGCAGAGAGAGGAGATGGTTTGACCGGAGGGCTGCGGGGAATCGCTGGAAGGTGGCCGGATGCCGACGTGGTATTGCAGGGAGGTATGAGCGAAGGCTTGCGAGACTGGGATCTGTGGTAAGCCGCCGATGCACTTAGGTCTTAACTATGGAAGAGCGTCACATTTTACTGAACCAATACACAGGGGCCCACTCATATTTTGTTTGTTGCTCAGTCTACTTCTATCATTGACTGCGTCACCGGCTCAGAAGACCATCGTATTTTCAGGCGTCTTCGCGCTTGTGTGGATTGGCGAAGCCGTTGTAACAATGCAAATTAAACTTTTGGGTGGTAACGTGTAAGTCCCTTAGAGTCTGGGTAACCGAGAACTCACTGAACGACTCTCTATAGTTCTTTCTTCCAGTCAATTTGCATCATAGGATATACGCTATTCCCGCTCGTCATCGCGGCGATGCTCAGCGCTCTACATGTCCCCGGGGTCGTACGGGTCCCGGTGTATTTAATCTTGGTTGCTTGGTCGCTAGCTGCTGGCATCAGCATTCTTGGGGGCTCTGGAGTGGTGAAGAATCGGGTTGGACTTGCAGTATACCCCTTGTTTGTATTTTACATTGGACTGGGTTGCTTGTGCTTCATCAGTTAGGATTGCAGAATGGGACATGATTTCCATCAACGTCATAATCTGTAGACATGGGGTTTTTCTGATTCACAACATTGTATTCAATTCAATATTATAAGGAGGTCATGGCTTCTACAGACACACTCTTCATCTGAAAGTCTTTCAGTTTCCGCATGTGTAACTCGCACAACCCAAACGTGTTTCTGGGGATAATTCCTTCGATATATGGGAATCAGTTCTGGGAGTGGTGCTACGGTAGACTGTACGAATGTACGTGACCAAACATAATACACGATAGATACTGTATCTTACATCTAACGTCATACCAGGACTCGGTACCTCGGCCCGAAGATCCACAACCGCTAAGTATGTACACAGTACGGCCCTTAAGGTAAATTAAGGTACCTTACCTAAGCACGCTAAGGTAGTATATTTACTTTACTTTATACACCACCAACTGACTAGGTAGGAGTCTAGAGTCGTCCGTAAGATAGAGTAACATCCTCATGTTTTGTTACGGGCGGGGCCAAACAACTCACAACCCAATTAATTGTTATTTTTTCTCTCTTCCAGCAACTTCAAGTCAACAACATAAGCCCACCGGCATCTCTGATATTCCTCTCTCTCCCTGAAAGCTTTGCAGCGGTCGGAACGCTGCAGCATCGTAGCCTTCCTCCCTTATCAGCTTTACCTCGCAGCCGTGATTCAACCCACGCCGCCATAATCCTCATACATATTGGGAGTTCAGTCACAGTAGCACTAACCATAAGTACCTCTGGTTTCAATACTCACGCCTACAAATTTGGGTGGCTCAGCATTTGCATCTTTGCAGCATCGTATCGAGGATCCTCAATTACTTCTTCGAATCTCGTCACATAGAACATGACTACGGCTGCCTGCACTACCCAATTGTAGTTTCGCCGTTCGGATTTCACCGAGTCTCTCAATCTGGCTACGGTCGTCTCCTCCCAAATTACATGAAAAAGGGTGTCACATATCTATCATGAAGACGGAAATGACACCACAACAAGATGAGGTCGCCACAGAAAACGGCATTCCACATCCAGGCGATGCCTCCGACCCCTCGAAAACACACAACCGGTCGCTACACCCAGCTACCGATTCTACAAGTGACAACGATGCAAGCGAGAGACCAGTCCGCGAAAAGCTTAAGAAGACTTCGATCGCCTCCATACCCAAAAGCGACACAAATCATCCACGGAATGACTTTGCAGTTGAACCAGATCCTAGTACAGCAGCTGAAAATTCTGAAGAAGGTTCGTTTGGAGGCCAAAAAGTCGTGGCGGCAGGAATTGAATCTCGGGGAAGACCAGTGAGAAAGCGCTCATTCGATGACTTGGAGGCAGATGAAGCCATCACCGGTGACCGACCAATTTTAGATCAGAGTGGGCATTCAAGAAAGCGGTCTAGAGATGTTCGTGTAGGCGAAGACCTTAAAGGAGATGAGCGTCTGAGGAGTGCAGATCCGGTGACAGTGCGAGAGGAGAACGAGGACGAGGCGGACAGGTTCGAGGGCAATATCAGCGGATATAGGGAAGAAAACACTGAGGGAATTACCAAAGGCCTTTCACAGTCATCACACCAAGACGTGGCTGACCAGGAGATGAGAGATACAGCCTTTAGTCCTAGGAAGAAGCGCAGCAGAGACCAACTTGACACAGAAACGCACAGAGAACAGAAGATCCCAGCAACCGAAGAAGCAAAGGCACATCGAAGATCAGAAGAGAATGACCGGGAAGGAATATTACAGAATGGCAGCGCTGCTGACCTTTCGGAAGCACAGACTGTGCCGGACAAGCAGCCAAAGTCTGTTGGTGGGACTGCCAAGCAATCAAATGAAAATGCAAGTATCTTGATTATGAATGTGCTTCTTTTCTTGTTGCTAATGGCGCTAAAGGAACAAGTTACAACCGGGGTCGAGAATATCTCTTCAAGCTCCGCTCCCAATGCTATGAGAAAAGCAAACCCTTTCTCAGCGTCCCAATCCAAACCTGGAAACAGAGACACTACAAGCCAACAGGCAGAGAAAACCGCCACCGCTTTTGCATCATCCGGTTTTGCAGCGCTGTCGTCGTCGTCTACCTCGCCGTTCGGTGCATTAAGTGCTAAAAGCACAACCTCCGTCGCTAGTCCTTTCCTCTCGGTAACGACGTCTGACATGGAAGGTCCTAGAAGTAGTGACCTGACTGGCAAAGAGCCAAAAGCGGTGGCGAACGGGGCTTTTGGATCTGCAGTAACGAGCACATTATCGGAGTTGGGTACCGTGGGATCGAAAAGCTTTGGTGCGGCTGTGACGTCGAACCTCCATACTTTCGGCGGTTCAACATTTGGAAGTGGGTTTGGAAGTGCATTTGTTGCTACTTCTAAGCTTACTAGCTTCGCTGCTCCCACGGGTGATGCGAAGTGGGGTAGCAGCACTAGCGAGGTCAGGCCTTTTGGAGCTCCAGCTCAAGACGCGGATGATGAAGAGGCCAGTGGAAGTGAAGACGACGTGCAGAGCAACAAGGCAGAAGAGAATGATGAAGCTAATGGCAGGTTCCAGCAACAGGGTAGTAGGTCCACTGACATGGCTTGGTATCAAGGCCGCAAGATCACTGAACATCCTATAGTCGAAACCGGAGAGGACGGCGAAGAGACCATATTCTCGACCCCTCGCGCAGCTTTATTTCGTTTCGATGGGACTTCTTGGAAAGAGGGTGGCCGTGGTATCTTCAAGTTGAATGTAACTGCTCAGAGCCCAGATGCTGCAACAGGAGCTCAGAGGAACGGACGTTTTATTATGCGAGCGCACCAAACTTACCGAGTCCTGCTCAATGAGCCTGTCTTCAAGGAGATGTTGGTTGGGGACGCGAAGGGAAACGAACCCAAGAGCAGATCCTTCGCCTTTGCAGTGATCGAGAAGGGCAAGGCAGTTCCTCATATGATTAGGGCAAGTAATTATATGGTCTAATGAATAACAACACGAACGAAGTGCTAATCCATACCTCCCAATAGATAAGCGATGAAGCAGAGAGTAAGACGCTGTATCGCGAGGTTCGCAAGTTCCAGCAAGCAATGTAGACAAGGTCCACGCTTCGAGGAGCGCTGTCTGCTTTTAGATTTCCGGTACGTAACCAGAGATCGGACGACGATGTGCGAGACTGGGAATTGGGGGAATTTCTACCGTTTCGACTGGAGAAGAAAGTTCACCAATACAAAAGTCGAAGTGCTATAGTGACGAGTGATGCCTCTCGAAATGTATGCGATGATAGACGGTGCTCTGTTTAGGATGAAGAGTTTGTATGAACGAAGATATACTACTATTTGTCTGGGCTGTGAGGTGATCCTAAACCGGCTTGGGTATTTTCATGGGGAACTTGTCGATGCTCGATCCAGACAGCCATCAAAAACCCGTGGTTTTGTGCAAATGATAACCGTTGCCCAGTGAAGACTGGTCCTTTATGTGTCGTTCCAGATTCTAACGATAGCTCTTGGTCTGTGCCACTCTCCTGGAGTTTTGTCGTTGAGTACTAACCGGCGCTAATACCATGGGTGGTAAGAGAATGGGTCATAAGTAATGCATAGAGGCACAAAGTTTTGTTTATATTGGCCATGTGCCACAGTAGCAAATTGTAGCCAACAGATGGGATACACAGTGGGACTTGGTCAAAATAAACAAAACTTTGCGTGACTTATGACCCATTCTCTTACTTTCCGTACATAATCTCCTCCACCCATCGAAAACAGCCTAGCGGCCTCCGACAAATAGCCTCGTGGGACGGGTCGAACAGTTCGCGCACGACGACAGGATTGCCAGTGCCACTTCTCCGCTCCCTTTTTCTCATCGGACCATTTCTGATTCTGTCACTGCCTCAGGCATGTGGCTGTCACGATTCGATTCTCTCGCACGCTGAATGGGGGATGATTTCTTGTGTTTGCAAACGTAGACCGGTTCGAGATTGAGCAATGATGTTATGCGGTCCTGCAGAATAGTAGGTAGTCATGGGAGAGATTTACTTGGACGCGACAAATTTGTACAGTACCATTTCCACGCCTATGCAGGTGAAAGAAATGTGACCCATTCCCAGATGCTCAATCCAGGGGCTCATCTTTAATCGTCATGACCTCTGTTTCCATATCTTCAGCCGCGCCCCCCGCACTACTCCCAACAACCACTCTTCTACTCTCACCCCCCTCCCGCTTCACCTCCACAACCTCCACCCTCTTTCCCCTCGCCGGCCTCACCTCCTCCGCCGCAACGACCGTCTCTATGCCCGCCGGTGCCCTCTCATCATCCGGGCCCCACGGCAGCGCATCAATATCGATCTCCCCTTCCCTTCCTAGCAAACATTTCAAGATGATCTCGCTTCCCGCTTTGCTCATCACAACGTTCTGCTCCTTGCAAATCTCGCTGCACACGCATTCCACGCATCCCTCAGAGCAATGGCAAGCCCCTACGCGCTGGCAAGCGCGCACGAGTAGCAAGTCAACAAATTCAAACGCTTTGGTTGAGATGCCTGAGCCGCCGGCACCGCCTTTGGCGTCGTAGAAGGTAAGGCGGGCGGGGCGCTTGCGCGATGTTTCTTTTTTGGCGAATTCCTTGACGGCATTTTTGCATTCTGTGCGCACATCCCCTGGCATACTGATTACAAACTGGGGCATGAGACTCATAATTGCGTGTTCTGCAGCATGGATGGCGCCTGCGACGTTTAAGCGCCGGCTATTGAGAATTTCGAGCGCAGATTTGGGGACGTCGAGCCACATGCCCTTGCTGAAGATCTCGATGGGGGGATTGTCGACTTGGACTGCGTCAAGAATGCGGCGCTTTTTGTCGACTTTGAAGAAGCCGAAGACGACGGCGCGGATCTTGATGGCACCTAAGAAGGCGCGGGAGAGTGAGTCTGGAATGCGGCGGATCGCTTCGGTTTCGATGGGGTCGATATCGGTGTAGTCGCGCTGTTGAGTGGTCCAGTCGACCTTGACAAGTGTGACTTTGGCCATTTTCTGCTCGGGTGAAAATTCCTTGACGAGGTAGCTATAGCCTTGATGGAGGAATATGCCGCCCTCATATATGGTAAAGAATGCGCGGGATGGTTCAACTTCTTCCAGGACGATATTGCGGCCGTTAGTGATGTCTATGACGGCGAAGTGCCCGTCTTCGGTATCGCGGATGGCGACGCATTTGGATGGTTGAGGACGGAAACGTTCATTGCAGTGGTAGAAGCCTAGGGGATCTTTGACCATACGTTCTTCAGCGATTTCTGGTAATTGCTTGCCGAAGTAGACTTTGTCTTCGTCAGGGCGGACAGGCATCTCGAAGGCAGCACATTGGATATGGCCTTCTAGAACTAACATGTTTTGCAAGTCGACCTGCAGCTCGCAATTCTGTTTTGTGAAGATCTCGTCCGGGTTGTCCATGTAATACTGGTCCGTTGCAAAGCAATCTCCAACGAGCACAGACAGTGAGTCCTTGTTCCGTCGCCCAGCTCGCCCGCTCTGTTGTCGAAGGTTGGCAATGGTATAGGGAAACCCTACAGTGATCACTGCATCGAGCGACCCTATGTCGACACCTAGCTCTAGAGCGTTCGTCGCAATGATACCCATGAGCTTTCCCTCGAACATTTCTTTCTCAATCTTTCGCCTGTCCTGCGGGGCATAGCCTCCACGATAGCCCATGACACGAGCGGCTAGGTCATTCCTCTCCAGATTGGCAGCTTCATTGCGCACAGCAGTAATAAGAACCTCGCATTGCTTCCGCACCCGGCAAAAAGCAATGACCCGTACGCCGCGCAGAATGAGCTGGCAGAAGAGCTTCGCAGTTTCAGCCATAGCATCGCCTCTGCCTGAAGAAGGGTCCTTGGGATCTTTGAAAGGTGTATTCCAGCATAGAAATTCCTTCCGTCCCGAAGGTGACCCATCAAAATCCGTCAGCTTGATTTTATCTACGCCAAATATTGTCCTCATGTGCTCCTCAGGGTTCGCAACTGTAGCCGAACAGGAAACAAATTTAACATGGCGGTTTCCCACCGCTGCGCATATTCTCCTTAGCCTTCGCATGATGAATGCAACGTGAGAGCCAAAAAGTCCGTTGTAGACATGGAGCTCGTCCACAACGACGAATTTAAGATTCTGTAGGAATGTCCGCCATTTGTCTTCCTGAGGTAGGATAGTGATGTGTAGCATATCTGGATTCGTGAAGATGATCCTGCCCTCATCTCGTATAAGATGGCGGTCAGACATTGCCGTATCCCCGTCAAACGTCTCGACAACCAAGTTCTCCAGGCCAGGCATAAGCTTCAAGAGCTCCCGCATACTCCGTCTTTGGTCCTGGGCTAGCGCTTTGGTAGGAAAGATATACATGCCTCGACTATTCGAATCAAGCTCAAGTTCATGAAGCATAGGTACTTGGTAAATCAATGATTTCCCTGAGCTCGTAGAAGTGGCCACTATAACGTTATAGCCATCATAAAGATTGTTAATGGCCTCAGCTTGATGCGAATAGATTTGGGTGATGCCACGAGTATTGTAGAGCGCATTGACTAGATTTTGGGACAGCTGAAACTTCAAGTCACCATAAATAGGGGGTTGAGGATCGAAAACTCGATGCCCGTCTGGTACGATTTGGCCGGTATACCACTCCATAGCCTTGATCCCGGCGATTATCTCCGCAATAGATTTGCGTTCGGTAGGAATAGATGACGGCGGCCTCACTCCTTCTGGGGCCGGTGTATTTGCTCTACTATTTGATGGTACGGGCACGTAGATATTCGCCTTTTCACGGATCGTTTCCATGGCGTCAATGTTGTCGGCGGCGCATTGATTCAGGAAAGCATTGACAGCAGAGGTAAACTTGGTATTCCTCTTCTCTATAAGCTTCATCATCTGCTTCTGGCTATAGACTGGCATTTTCAGATCTTCCTCCCTTAGTTTCTTGACTGGTTTCATAGGTTCCCCCGTTTTCGCGTTGACAACCTGACGCTTCAAGTCCCCATCAATGAACTCAAACAGCAATAATTCCTTGCTCTTCGCATTATGTGAGCCGTGGGTGTCGTTATCTTCCCTCGATAATTCCAGCGATCGGAAATCTTTCGCTCTCCCACCCTTGATCCCATCTTCTTCTCCAAGAACCGCGACTTGTAAGCTCGCCTCGTCAACGTAGGCAAAGTTCACGGCTCTCGGTACCAAAGCTTTAATCTGCGCCACGTCTCGTATCAGTAGTTCGCGTTGAATATGCCCTTCGACTGCCTTTTTGAGGGTTTCAAAAGTAGTTGCTAGATGCTTACGAGTGCAGCAGAATGTATACACTAGGTTAAGGGCACGATGTGTCTGGGCAAGCTTGGTGAAGTGTTCGGGCCATGTAATCGTAGTCTCGACGATTGTAGAGGATTCTCGGCGCAGTAGGGGCGGTTTCGATTTTCCAGCATTCGTATTCGTAGTTCGACAAAGCTTCTTTCCCCCATCGTGGGTTTTAGTAGGAACCGTCGTGCCGTTGGCGACAGGAATTTCTTCCCTAGCTTCTTCAGGATCCTCGATCGTGGTATTACGCTTTCTCTTACGCACATTCTGGTTCGTGACCGTCGGGGCTTGTAGTATTACCATGGTGGTCTATGCCCAGGACTGCCTGGAGTGGATCAGACTCACATCGCGGTTGCTGAACTGTACTTGTACAATCATAGAGCTTCGGTGATGTAGTTAGACGACGCGCCATGATGCGCTAATAATCATTACGCTACCTCGCTACTCCGTATTACCGCATTAATTGGTATATAAGATATGGCACTAGTGTAAGGGGTATCGAGATATGGTTCTTTTTGATCTGTGGCTGAACGCAGGGGGGGGGGGGGGGGGTTTATTGGTCTGTAAGATATGGGGTTTTTACTTGAACCAAAGATACCGTTAATAGGTGAACAACGTCACTTATCTCTACGCAAACCCCTCGTCGGCGCTGGGAAACTGATTAGTCATGAGCAATATATAGTTCTACGAGTAGTTGGACCAAATCCAACAGGAATCGTATAAGATTACAGCCTTGTATATCAATTAATGCGGTACGTAGAAAAGGCTCCCAGCGTGCCCAGGTACCTTAAGCTTCGACATCTGCTGGCTTTTACGTTGCGTATGCGTAGTCCAGTGTTTCATTCGTACAGAGCATTGTGCGGGCTCAAGAGGTGCAGATCTATCCAAAGCGTCCATTTTCACTGATCCAACGAAGACAGCCGGAGCAGGTCTCCTAGCCCGATTGCTCCATGTTTCATCGCCGCGCCTTGCGGAAGCTTTCTGTTGCGAATGTAGTCTTGCTAATACTGTTTTTGCTGTTCTGTCCAAAGCCAAAAAGTCATTATCCGGAAGTAGCGGCCAGCGAGTGTGACTCCATGCCAAATTACGCTATTACCAGACCCAGTCTCTTCCTTAGGGAGTTGCGCCACCCTGGTCACCACTAACGCTCATCGTCGCGAAAAGAGCCTTTACAGTGCGTACGTCTTCGGCTTTGGGCGGATTGGGGCTTTGGGGCGTCCGATTCTCAACAATAGATCGAATGCTACGGATGATGGGCGAGAAGCCTTCGCCTTCTGGGAGCCACCAAGAGACTACGTCAGGTATATTCCATAGTTCGGCCAATTTGTTCCGAAAGCTAGGGGCAAGGATGTACCTAAGCATAAAATTAATTATATTGGGTAGAATGTGGGTGACATTCTCTGCGAGAATGGAGGTATCTATCCTACCCTTTACCCTCTATCATTGCCATCTTCCTCCGACACCACATTGCATGTCTCTGATCCCTAGGAAGGAAGAGAGCTGCAATGCTAAGACTAGCTTGTGCTCTGAGAACAGACCCAGGAGGGCCCTCGGCCCAATATTCGACAGCTTCGAACAATCTACACAACTCCAATGCCATTCTCCCAAGTTCAGGAGGCGATGGCTGCTTGAGCATGATGGCAGTCTGGTATTTGTGCATGATGTCAAGGGCGATCCAGTCCATCAGCATAAAATTTATGGTCCATAATGCTCCTTTGTAAAGTCCACGGCGCAGGTAAGGGTCGACGACGTCTTCGAGGTCTTTTTCTAGTGATACTTCGAAAGATTGGACTAGGTATCTCTCATTGGCGATCAGCGGGTCAAGATCTTGTCTCCACGTCCGTAAGCGTTCAGTGATTAATTTGTTCTCTTTAGTGAAGTCCTCCACTGATATCTTACCTCGCGGCAACCTTGAAAAGAGCCAAGCCATATCCATAGCCAGTACACGGTAACTTGATATTGCTGCCTCGATCTTGCAGTCTATGTTGCTTGGGTCCTTTCGCGATTGCACTTGGTAATAGCTCTCGTTTGCGCAGAACCATTCCCTCCCAAGTACGGTTTCATACCCTGACATTAGCCCGGCGAAAAGGTCGAATCGAGAGTACCACGCAAGAATCTTCCTGCGAACTTCTACGTTCATGATAGAACTAACGTTATAAAGTTCTATAAGCATTGCGTAAGCTGCCTTCTGATGCCCAAGTACATTTATCCAGTCGCCTAGATATTCCTGCAATTTGTTAGTATGAGGCAATGAAAAAATACTTTGACGCACCTCGAAAGTAGCAAGCTGCAGTATTGTCATCAAAGTCGCGTCAGTGTACTTGTCGCCATTAGCTAGAGATCTCCGCAACAGTTTGATAGCCCTGTTATAGTAACATAAGAAGTTCTGAATGTTGCTATCGTTATTTTGCAGAGCTGAATGAAAAGCGGCGAAACCAACGACAGCGAATCGCAGAGGTTCGTAGGTTAACGCATGTTCTAGCAAAGTATGGTGTATGAAGAAATTGGCTTCGTGCTTGAAGAAGTAGTGATGAGATGTGAGATAATTCTGATGGTATGTTAAATGAGCCTGGTGGTCGAGGGGCAGGCGTGACCATTGCGAATCATCTAACGAGCCTTCTGTCAATACTGAAGGAGACGTCTGCAGATGTCCAGGACTGGCCGATGCAGTATGCGATTTTGTGGTAGTACCGGAATCTCCAATTGACAGAGATGCATTCGCGAGTGGAATTCGATCACGTTGTTCGGCGGGCCATTGATTACACTGAAACGAAGAATTGCCTGCTAACTCTGATGCGATACTGTCGCGGATGCTGCGAACTTCTTCGCTCGTGGAGATAGGCGTTCGGACCTGCGTCATAGACTGCTGCTCCTTTGAGGGAAGCGTTTCTGCTTTCACCTCTTCATCGTCGTATTCATCGGAAGATGATCCGCTGTTTTGTTTGCTTGCTCGACGCTGACCTAATTTGGATATACTTTTTGAACGTGGCTGAGGATATTCACATTCTCTGGAGCCTTTCCTGCACCCTATATACAAGTCTCAGAGTTAGTCTAAATTCGGATAGACACGCCCATGGGTAAAACACACGGTCGCATACAGGGCGTAGCTCATCACACTGGATGATATATCAGGTCAGTAAAACTCCTGTTGCCTTGGCATTTTCGAAGATAGCTACCTTGACCCTTCTGGCTCGACATGTAAAGCAGCCACTTCTTGTTCTCCGATGCTTTGCGTGACCACTTCCAGATCTTGGGTGATAGCGGACTTTGGCATGACTTTTACCATTGGTCATGGCAATTTCACTGTTATAGTTGAACCACAAATTCACACCAGTCGAAGACGTCTTTCGCATCTCAGCAGGCAGACTGCCATAACCCCGAGAAAGTGAAGACGGTTGAATAACGTCGTCCTGTATGGCTGATTTCAGCTGATCTTTCCCGCTCGTCATGCCAGCCACGTAGTATTCTGGAGTCAGCTTGGGTTATGGGATGTCTCTGTATTGTGGCAGGTGAGCTCTCAATTCTAAAGGAAACTGAAGGCTTGATTTTTAATGGACATGTTTTAATGAATAGGCATCGAGGGCCTTGGAACAATCGAGGGGAGAGTGTAGGATGAATGAACACAATGGTCGAAGGAATGTAGATTGTTGCAATGAAGCTGGCCTTGTTGGAACATTGCTTGCGAAATGGCCAATCTATAGGTATTTAAGCTCCTTTCAACCGTGACATGGCTTCGACATCAAGTGTGGGTGCTAGAATTCCTGCACGAGGTGATTCGAAAGCGTGTATTACCTCACTCAAGTTTCACGGTTTACCGCTGTGATGCCATGCCACATTAAACAAGAGGCGCTTCAGCTCCGTTATTTCATGTTGGATTCTTGATTGCTTCGCTCGAGCAGTAAGAATTGCCGGGCTTGGGGGCTGCTGAATTTGACGGCTAGAGTGAAGAGTACTCGTACCGTACCTTGTTCCCGGTGCTGGTCGTCGTAGTACCGTACCTTGCTACCTATATAGATTATACAATCAGCATACGTACAGATCCGGCAATACTAAAAATCCAGATCTGATAGGTCACCAGTCAACGTCCAGTCTTTCTTACAGCTGACTAAAGCAGGTACTGTACTTACCTTACCTTATCTACCCAGGCGCTGAGATGTAAGCGTGTGGAAGACTTTTTTCCCCTCGGGATTGCGGCTGAGACGTCCTCGGGCCAAGTCCGCGGGCTTCTTCTTAATGCACTGATCAGTATGAGCCGTTCAACCGCTATCTTCAAGATGCTCATCAACTGGGCTGGCGGGCCTGTATAACTCAAAAGGCACAACCGGACGGGATTGCGCACGCCTACATCTGTTGTATCAAGGGGGAAACAAAAGAGAAACAGAGGACCCTCAGGGCCATGCAGGCTGCAGGCCCAAAGTCAGCCCCAGGCGTTCCCATCTGAAATATCCCGAAAGGTGCGGCGGCCTGTATATATCAACCCCTCAACCTCGGACAATGGCGGTTTCTATGGCGATTCCGAAGCACCTGTTTCTGTTGTGCATTCTGTACGTGCTGATTAATATCTTTGGCTTGGACCTACCCAGTAGCCGGGAGATTCTTCAATGTGCCAGTGTTGTAGGGTACGCCACAGACGCTTCGGTGTCTTGATCTTTTCCCGCATTACTTGTTCACATACGTGTGTAACGCGTGTCCCACAATCAACGGACAATATCATATCGATGACAGTGGGTAATTCTTTTACTACCTCCCAGTATCATCAAACTCGAGCAGTTGCCATTGGGCAGCATGAGCATAAATATATGCTTTCAGAGGCACTTCTCAACAACGAAAACCACAAGTCTGGGTTTTTCACAAGACTGCATAAGTTTTCAAATCTGTTATACCTATTAAGCAGGCGCCAGTCGCTAGGACTTGCTTTATTTACTACTATACTACGGCAGTTTGAGCGCTCATTGTCCCGAGATGTTTGAGGTATGTTCTGAAACGGTCAACCCGCCTGACCACCAATCTCTAAGGAGTTGAAGTACTGCATCGTAGCTCCTCTGTTTCCGCCCTTCCCCCTTGCGTTACTGAACGCTTGCTTCGCCTTTGAAATAGCTACTTGCCGATTAGCCACACATCGGTCGTGTCCTAGTTTGGCTTGTATATGCTCTCCTTTGACCCCCGGTACTGCAGAAACCGGCGTGCGCGAAGTTTCTTCCTCGCTGAAATCTCCGTCGGCCTGGGAAGGCAAAGGTACAACCCAGAGGTCTGCAATCCACAAAGCTACCATGCCTTGGAGACGCCATAGCCTCGAGTCATCGGAGTACGGCGGAGATACTAAAAGCTCGTTGATTCGGGAAGCAATCTCGTCGCCACGCTGCAACGTGTCATCGCGAATACCGGCCATTTGATGACGCCTGCGAAGATTTAGTAGCGGCGACGGACTTGCGCTCTCGTCGGAGCTTGTTTCTGTCCTGTCATCTACAGTGCCTCTTGCAGCTTTTTCGATGCCCTTGATTGCATTCTTATATTGGTCCTGCACGATACATAACCATAGCCCGAACATGGCAGGATAAAAATCCAACGCACTTGTGGCGGTGGGAAAGGCCTTGCGATAGGGATATTGAAGTACCAGTCTCTCGTAATAATCTTTGGCATTTATAAAACCTTCTCTGCTGAACCATTGCCCGGCAATTTCAATCCCTGACGTTCCCTCTCCACCATAACCCCCCTCTAGTGAGTGTGTATTACGCTTCAGTAGGATTTCGGCACCTAATCCCCATCGATCATTCTTTCTAATATCCATTCTATGACCATTCTGCTCAGATCGGAGGAGCATTCCCCATGCTCTACCAGCACGAAGAAAATCGCATTCAAGGACACATCTATGTAAAATAGTCGTTATGTTGTCGAGATGCTTTTGCCGCAAGCCAAGCTTTTCGGCTTTTCCTCTTGCTGTCAATTGCCTAAGAGGAGGCAATTTTGTTCGAAGCAAAGGTGGCTTCAGTGTTGGGAGCTCAGCTTCAACGATAGCTTTGGTGTCAAGCGAGGTACATATTGTGGCCATGTGATACGAGGCATGGGGAAACTTGAAACCGGGTAACTCTGCATCGAAAGATTGCCCTGCCGCCTGGTATTGAACTGCGGTTTCCCGCCTTACAGTAGCAGGCGCAGCTGTCGGCGAAAATCCAGAAGTAATAGACCCACTAATCGAGGATCCCCGTTTCCTAAAGCCCGGGCGAACTTCGACTTCCGAGTTCGTAGACTCATCCTCTGAGCTGCTTCCATCTCCTTGCCGTTTTTTTGAAGAACGATGATCATCTGGTCGAAGGGGCGGCTTGAACGCCGGTGTGAAATATGACGCAGAAGACATGGTGGCTCAGAGATGAAGCACGTAAATAGTAAAGGCTGCTAGCAGATACCCACTGAGAGGACTCGGCGGTAATCAGCCTGTTCGAGTCCAGGCATCGCCGGCATACGTTCAACAGAGCTGAAGCGCTTACATCGATTTCAGAAGCATAAACAGTAAACATTTGGAGCTTGCTTGAGTTTTCATTAGGTATGAGACAGTGTACGGGTTCAAAACACGTTCTTCAAGAAGTCAAAGTTTCTACCGTGCCTAAAACTTCTGTGCATTTTGTAGGATAGGACTTGTGTGAATATGTAAAGGGAAGGTATTAAAAGCAATGGAATCCTTCTTGGTATTCCAAAACTAATGACATCGACTTTTCATACCTAAGTTTTCCACGTTTCCTTTGCTCGTTGGTGATCTACCACAGTACGGAGGTAGTAGCTCAGTAGTCAGACATCTCACAAAGAGGCGGCGGTTCCGCGATCTACCGCTTGCCTTGTGCAGCCTTACAGGTTTTGGTTCACAGATGCAACTGCATCTTCATCTGTTTGCTGACCACGACCAGCACATCTCACCAGGACAAGTTTCACATGCAATCCCGGCCGTCGCGCCTACCCGACCTTGACTCTGAGCTACATCTTCCGACTCAGGTCTCATTATATCTTCCACGATCCACACACCTTATCTGGACCGCCTCTTGGAGCCACTCTTTCTATAGAGCAATCTAGAACAGACTCAGCTGGCAAGCTACAAGGCACTCTTTTCAAACAAGCAGTTTCCCAGTCTTCCACGCCAATGCTCCTCGATATCAACATGATATAACGCAGTACACTTCAACTGCACTCGTCCTCCGGCCCCATAACAAAGGCCCCCACCATGGGCCAAAGTGCTTCGTCCCAGCGTGAACGCGAAGCATTTCTGCACCGCGACTCTAGGCGGTTCTCACAGCTCGTTCAAGATCGAGGAAGTAGAAGTACTCTACAGACGAGGGTGCGAGCTACAGGGCAGGGACAAATGGACCAGCCTTCGTCCCTACCGTCAGCCGGACTTGCTCAGCAGCAGGATGCACAATCCACACGGCCGTTTGCAACATTTAGTCGACAGATTTCTGCTCAGTCTATCCCGGTTAGGGGAAATCTAAGTAATAGTGGCGATACTTTAACGCGTGATCAGATCTTTTACGAGCAGCAAGAAGAAAGGCCTCTGGTTCACATGGAGGATCTAGGCATGCGTGACGCGCCTATTACACACATCACCGCATCGCCAATGCCTAGACGATCTTCGGTTATATCCAGATTGAGCTCAAGGCTCCTACCACGTTATTCCAGTGTTGGGTCGTCTAATACCGATCAAGAAGGTTATGGAGAAGGTCGCACGCTGCGGCGAAGATTGTCAGATAGGCTTCCCTCAGGGGCCACTGAAGACTCAGGACCACGCAACAACCACCGTTTTTCAATGCTTGGATCACTATCTCCGGGCTCTTCTACGTCATTAAGAACAAGACGGCGAAGAGAGCTCGCGCCTATATCCCGACCATTCCCCTTGGTATTAGATGGATCATTACCTTCGACTGGCTACACGGTAACATCAACGCAAGGCCCGGCACTGGAAGAAATTGCTGAACCTCGACGAATCTTGCCGTCTAGTCTCACACCTTCGTCGGTGCGAAGTTCTCGCATGTCCAGAGTTCGCCGATCACTATCGATACCCATTGAAAACCTCCTTTCTACGAGCCGTGAACAGGTCACCCGAGATCAGGGCAATCAGACTTCACCTCGCCGCCCCACAACAGTGATCGTGGCTGATAACACTGACTATCTACTTCCCCCTCTAGCTGCAACAGATACTAGCATCGACTTAAACGGTCCCGCAATTGACTCTTTGCTTCCCAATAATCGAGATCAGAGAACCCAAGCTGTTCCCGCCGTAGTCGAGTCTCCCGAACGTCCTGCGGCTCGATCGGAGGGCTCCAGTTGGGCAGAGCGCTGGGCAGACCGTGGATCTGGAGGAAGACGTGAGCCTCGGCGGATGCCCAACATGCTCAGAGGAAGATCAAGTAGGTTGATCAGGAGAGACGACGAAGGCCCTCTGCCTCGGATACTACACTTAGCTGCTGCAGCGATTGCTGCTCAGCTTTCAGGAACTCCAGAGCAAGCCATTACTAACATGCAAGCTGTTGGTGCTGATGGTCTTGATGGAAGTCTTAATACCCTTTTTCGGACTCTACAGCAAGCTACAGCCTCAACGGGTGATGTACGCACTCTTGAAGGTGGCAACGACCCTACGCGACCTGCTGGTACGCTTCCGCCTTTGAACTTTCTGCGAGTTTTTCGTTTTGTCAACACAACGCCAGGTAGTGGTGGTGCAAGCAGTGCCGCATCAGCTACCGAGAGATTGGCATCCCGCGCCAGAGCCGACGAGCGACCCTCTACCACCGATGACCATCTCGATGGATCTGACGGTAGGACTGTCACGCTCGTGGTTGTCGGCGTCCGCTCCGTACCTTCAGATCATGTGGTCCATGAAGATGCAGCGAATGCAGACCCGAGTTTAGATGCTTTGTTGAGTTTACCTGTGGCGCCATCCAACAATCTCCTGAGAGGTGGAGGTGGAGGACTACTTCGACATGCCGATGGAAGGTCGAGGTTTGCTCACCGCCGACGTGCTTCGATGGGAGGCGTTAATACATTTCCTGCAAATTATGATAGCCAGCGCCACCAGCGTATGCTCAATTCAAGCCGTCAAGGTTCTGCAGAAGCAACGCCCATTTCTCACTCCGGTGTGCCAAACGCGATGTCAGAGTCTCCTCCCGGACCACACCCTCCACCCTCTACGCCTGCAGATCCAGGTCTTTCTGCTTTCTCGTCTGGGACAACAACTCCAAATCGACGCCCGTCTTCCGCATCTGCCGCGCAACATCCACCGCTTCCAACTCGTGATATTGCCACGCAGCATCTACGTGAAGCAGGTATTCTAACTCCCGAAGATCAAGCCACACGCTCGGTCCAACAACGGCGCCGAAGTGACTCGGAATTCGCACGCCACCGAGACCTTGGGGCCGGTGCCGCACGACGAAATGGTGTAGTGGAACCTGATGACGTTGAGCCTGATGAAACTCCGTCACAAGGGAGTCGTAGTTGGCTGATTTACGTGGTTGGCACAAATCTTTCAGAGGATCATCCTGCTTTTGCGGCACCGAGTCTCTTTACAGACGTAAGTGCCCCAACATTCGACTGTACCCGTGAAAGCCAATGTGCTAATTCCTGTTGGCCACCAGAACCCCACGTACGAGGATATGATGTTACTGTCAGCACTTCTGGGACCTGCGAAGCCACCTGTTGCTAGTCGCGAGGACGTTGCATCGGCTCAAGGCATCTACCGTGTCCAGAGATCTATAGATATGCTCCTTGCGTATGCTACCCAGGGTATCGGCCACATCCAGATAGCTCCTGGCGAGCGGTGTCTGGTCTGTCTTTGCGACTACGAGCCTGACGAGGAGTTACGAAAGTTAGCGAAATGCAGTCATCTCTTCCATCGTGAATGCATTGACGAGGTATGTTCCTTAGTATTCCTAGTTCATTGTTAGATCTGAGGCTGATGTCTAAAATCTCTAGTGGTTGACCACCGGACGCAATTCCTGTCCGCTGTGTAGAGGGCAAGGTGTTGACGAGAAGAGCACACCCCGTCCCGATGCCACACAACCATCTTCTGCTGCAGCCTCGAGCTCAACATCATGATTTCCATGGTTTTAGAACGGGAGCATGTTTGCTAGGTGATGGCAACTCTCCCCTAACCAGCCGTCGGAATGACAATCCCATATCCTAAGCCTTCAATGTACAAGGCTATTTTCCCTAATCTGCGATGAATAACAGGACACCTTCATGCGATCAAGATTGTATCTCATTCTTTATTCGGGTTTGATTCCCACAGCGAACGGAATGCATTAGGGCGGTGCCAGTGGCGCTTTGGCATAGGCGCATCACGGTCGCTTCGCAGGCGTCAGTACATGCCAGAGGGGCTGGGGTACGATACGTCTTTACTTTATGATAGACGATAGGTAGCTTTCAAATACTGGCTTTTTGCATATCTTCACGGTAACAGGAGGCTGATATGCAACGGAAGTTTAGCTGACCAGACTGTCTGCCGTTTCACAAGTACACGTTGTTGCATGTGGCGGGTTCTCTACGCTATTCGTCTTTTCGATCCTCCCGTCCCTATTTTCAAACCATGCCACGAAGTGATCATCGTTTTTCTTGACGAACGGCGGTTTATCTTAGCCTACGACATATAATAGTGACTCGTCCGAGTCCCCGGCGTATAAAGATGTTCCAATTCCTGACAATTCAATCTAAGCCGCTCAGTGCTAAGAGGAAATCCCTTCGAAGGACCAGGTTCTAGTGAATGGGTGGCGTTATGGCACTGTTAAGATTACTTACTGGGGCTGCTATGTCATGGGGCGTCTTGTCCACAACATCTGTGCAGAAGCATTCATACTGTGTACTACCTCCCTTGGATTTGATGGATGCTTTCCTCTAGTACATGTCACTAACGCGGACCCAATGTTGCAAGAGCAATGCTGTTCTTTCCTCATTTCGTTGTCTCGTGTACTGGGGCACGTCTGTTCCTCCCCCGAAGATTTGGGCGGCATACAATGGAGCCCTGGATGGGGCAGCCACACTCGAGGATCAGAAACTGCTCGGAGACTTAGATAGTTATCGCACCACCATGCTATGAGCCCGACACGCGGGCGCGATAGAAACGAAGGAAAGATCACTATGGCTCTCAGTATGTCGCTGAAAAGTCTAATCAATATAGAACACTCCGTTGAAAAAGAGCCAATTCAAACACTGACAGAAAGACCGTGTGACACTTCCAAGAACATATATCCGAGAATTAATACTGACTGATAAATGGATCAGTATAATGTGTTTTTCTTCTGTAAACATTTCGCCTCCTAATTTTATCGATGTGACTGCTCAATGGGAAGATACAAGGGATGATTTTGACCAAATTACATGTAATTTAGCATACACACAGCGCCTAGATAGTGCCATAGCCATAGGCTGCACGCACTCAATGAAGAAATAAAAAAATTACATATTCGCCTCCTACTACGACGGTTCGTTATGCATTTGTCGACAATTCGACCAATCGAAAAATCGAATTTAGTTCTCACACTTCGAGATTTTAACATTTCAACCATTCGTTTCTTCATCTTTTCACTGTCTCTCCTTTGGTTCATAGTGATGATATATACAAGTTGATCAGAACAGAATGCTTGCGGTATAACATGATAAGAAGATGGACTGCTTTACAAACCGTTCTTTTGATCCTTGATTTTCGAAAACTCGTTTCTCCGTAATGGACCGTCGTACCTACGCTACGAGTACATTTTCATCACGGCGAGACTCAACCGCTTTTTCAAGCTAGATAATAGCCGTTGTGCACCGTATCTCAGACTAAGTGATAGACCTAGTTGGAAGCCTGCTTCGTTAACAATACGAAATTGCAACTGCTTGGTTCCACAATGCTCTGCTCTCTCAAGTACTCGGCATGTACACTCATCCGCTTGTGTTCGATCTTTTCAAGCATCCCCTACAGATCAATTAGTCCAGCTTCAAAAGGAGACCCATCTTCAAGGCAACAAGACATCGGAAATTCTCCGTCCCAACCAACTTAAGAATATAGAATGTCCAGCCTTACCTGGGAGATCATTGACGGCATCGTGTGCCAAGTCACCCTACTCGATATCGTCAGGGTCCGTGGCCTTTACCTGCCCAGGATTGTCTTGAACGACTACTATGACTCGCCTGCTGCACCATTCGCTCTGAGGAACCCTCACGGTCTGTTGACTGCCTGTCAGCTGGGGGATCGCGTTCCCCAGTATTTACTTTGGCTCTTGATAATTAAGGACGTCGTCGGCTTTGTCATCGGCTTTGCACGAGCGTGCAGGCCGAACTTGGTCTCTGGACCAATTCTTTCTGTACCAGCATACATGCCGAACTCGAGCCCTGCAACGGAAAGAAAAGAAAAAACCACTGATGCTTTCGGAGAGTGCTAGTCTCAGGACGAGTCTCTATTGTGTATTGGAATTAGTTGCATTCTATAACTTGAAAGATATACCTAATAAGCGGTTGACAGCTAGCTTCTCAGTAGTATTTTGATGCCAATATTAATATGTTCAATCACCATATAACTCTCAATCTTCATGCTCCAATTCTCCATAGTGTGTTCACGATCTGTCTGATCGTTACAAGCTGGCGCTAAAGAGATCAATCCAATTCCTTAAACCTGACCATGTTCGGGCCTCATTCACCACAGTAATTTCGACCTTCCACACTTGAATAGGGTGCCCCGGGTGCCTTGCCCTTGCTTGGGTTGCGCCAACCAACGATCCCCCCTCCAACCCCATACAAATGTGAGAAATCAACACCCAAGCTCCACCCAAACACCTTATCAATGCATTGACTTCCTCCCTTGTAGACATACCATACTCTACTCGTGCTCAGGGTGCATGCTCCGGCCTGAGCTGGCTATTTTGTGGCTTTATGAGGGGATGCCATTGTGCCAGGAAGGTTATGGCTATAGTGTAGAATATAATGTCAGCACATGCTTTTTCACCTTGAGTGGCCCTGCTCGCTCCATGTTTGATGAAAGCGATCAAGGAGGGTTGGTGCACCAAAGAACTTACCCCACATGATATAGCAACTTGCGAAGCTCAGGATCAAGCTACTGCGCCAGACACTGCAAGCCAACATCTCTAAGTCAGCTCTCCTCATAAGTATCCCCCATATACTACCGGGTCCAAAGCCTTCACATTCAGGCCCATGTGGAGGCAGGTGATAACATACGTCTGGTTATCTCCTTTCGGCGAAAAGAAGTAGGCTAAGAGAGAGGCAACAACGACAAAGACGAGGCCGACGATTATGCTTGCGCTGGAAAAGGTCAGTTAGCCGATGTCAAGAGGATCCGAAGCTGTAGTTCAGTGGAACTTGCCCGTTGGCCATAGTGCGTAGAAGGTGGAGCTTGCTGGTAAAGCTGGCGGTCTATTTCATCTGGATTTACGCTGCAGCAGTTGATGAGGTCGATGACATCCCGCCGTTTCCTAACCTTACAGCTGGCGTAATATAACCAAATAGCCTGGTATTGTCACATAGTGAATCCAGAGACTAAGGTATGGTAATTCGAATCATCCACTACTTATCATAAAGACATTATACAAGGGCCAAGATTGCTATTTTACACACTTGCTGTAGTACGCTACAGCAACAACTTACACGCATCACCCCATGTAGACTATCTATTACAGTTTCGCACCCTTTCCATCTGTCATTAACTCCGCCCCTGCCCCGGCAATACAGAGCTTCCCAGTCTCCACGACCTTCGTCTGGAAGATCACCTTTGAGCCTTCTTTCCACATCTCTGTCCTTAACTTCTGACCTGGAAGTACTGTTCCCGCAAATCTTACCTTGATATTTTTGAACGGCCCATAAGTCTGATACACATGCTTTCCGCTGATACCGAAGAAGCACAATCCGTGCAAGATCGGAGTCTTGAAGCCGCCGACTTTGGAGAACTCCGGATCGATGTGAAGAGGATTTCTGTCGCCGTTGAGGCGGTATAGCGCCGCTTGTTCTTCAGTCGTGGCTTCCTCAACAATAGCATCTGGTCGACGTTTTGGTGGCTGATGCACCGCTGTTGCTGCACCCCGATTTGACCCCTTGCTCGAACCACCGAAGCCTCCACTTCCGCGGATGAAAGCAGACATCTCGTTGTAGAAGACGTCTTGGCCTGTAGCTGCGTCTTTGGTCGTGGTTCCTGATACCATAATGGCGGCGTTTCCTTTGTCTACCACTTCAACCAGCTTGGGATAGCTGACCAGCTTTGCGTTTGTGGGAATTGGGAACTTGCGGATTTCGAGGTACTGTTCGCCGTGGAGAAGCATCATAGGCGAGAAGTTGGGTAGAATGTCGTCCATGTTGAAGGGAGTAGAGGCGCCAAAGAATGGAATGACACCAAAGGTAGGAAGTGCTTGGAAAGAATCCGAGTTTTCATACACTAGAGGAAATTCCGTACGCTTGGCACCGACACTGAGGTTGTATAGTATGACATCCTTGTCATCATATAGGAACTCTGTGCCCTCGGCTTGCATCTTCTTGGCTTTTTCAATGTTGTCCAGGATTTCCCGATTGGCATTGTCCGCCGACTTTCCAGCAGATCCGCCGCTTTTGTTCTGCATGTTGTTCATTATACTTTTCAAGCCATCCTGGCTATCCTCTGGATGATCGGCCCTACCGTCATCGAAGTTGACGATATCTTTCCACGTCTTCAATACGGCCTCCGGGGTCAATTTGATGTCAACAGGGAAGCCGTGGCCTCCACTCCTCTGCCATCTTGTCCGAGCATGCCAGCCGCTGCCAACCTCGAATAGGCCACCCGTTGGAGGATTTGGTACTTTGTCTGAGCTCAGTGCCACGACAAGCGGGGCTACTTGCTCAGGCTGGAAGGCCTGAACCATCTCTTCCGGCATGATACTTCGTGTCATGTTTGTGCCTGCATTGGGTGCAATCGTATTGACATAAATGTTATATTTCGCACCCTCACGGGCAAGAGCTCTCGAGAAACCTAATATGCCGAGTTTCTAGAAAAAATTAGCGAAAATGTGTCTAGTAGAGCATTGGGTGAGATAATACCGCTGCAGCGTAGTTTGCTTGACCAAAGTTACCGTATATACCACTCGTACTTGTCGTGTTAACTACCCGTCCGTATTTCTGTTTCAAGAAGTATGGCCATGCAGCTTTGGTTACCTTATATGTTCCACGGAGATGGACAGCAATGACTTGATCCCACATATGATCCTCCATATTATTGAATGCCTTATCCCTCAGTATTCCAGCGTTGTTGATCACGATGTCAATACGGCCAAACGCATCTATGGCCGCTTTGACAACAGCGTCACCATCTTCTGCGGAGGCCTTGTTGCCTACGGCTTTTCCGCCTAATTTCTGGATTTCTTGGACCACATCATCAGGGTTCACTAGATCATTGACCACAACGGAGGCGCCGTGCTTTGCGAACAGCAAAGCGTATGAACGACCAAGCCTGTAGTAGTTAGCATCGTAGGACCAAATCTTACCACGGGAGGACCTTTACCCTGCCCCGGCACCGGTTATCAGCGTAACTTTTCCAGTGAAGTCGAGCTTCTCCCCGGTGTCATTATCACCCAGCTTCTGTGCCTCCTCTAGCAAGCTCATAAAGTCTGCCACACCAGTAGGATAACTCGGCTCCGAGAAATCGTTCACGTTCTTCCACTTCTTAAGTACCGCTCCAGGAGTCAAGGTAGGACCAATCTTGAGCAGCGCACCTTTTGCGCGCTCCCACCGTAGTTTCGCAACATGACCACCACCAACCTCGAATATCGAGCCGGTCTCATGCGTATTCGAAGAATGTACGAGCACGGCAACTAACGGTACTACCCAATCCGGCTTGAGGTTTTCAAGGATATCGGGTGGCATTACAGTTTCCGTCATTCTGCTAGCAGCTGTAATCGGAGTCAGTCAGAGGTACCAAGATTGTGAAAAACCCCAATCGGGTAAGAGGAGACTGGCTGATTGAGTGCTGCCCAGACTCCCGAATAGAAGGATAAAAGAAGAGAAGATACAAAGAAAAGAATGGAACAGATTCTGCCGTACCTATAGGCGCAATGGCATTGCATATTATGTTGTACTTGTAACCCTCTTTGGCCAACGTTTCTGTGAACCCGACCTGGGACAATTTGGCAGCTGCTTCCATTAGCCTGAAGCTCTACTCTGGACGTCCGGGAATGCTCACCAGAGTAGTTGCACTGGCCGAAGCCACCAAATAGACCTGCAGCAGAAGCAGTGTTGATAACCCGGCCGTACTTTTGCTTCCTGAAATGAGGCCATGCGGCTCTTGCACACTACAATTGAAATTCAGTCAGATAGCCAATCATTCCAAAGGTCTCTGCTAAGATTGACCTTATATGCTCCTTTGATATGGACCTTGATGACCAGGTCCCAGTCATCGTCCTTCATGTTCTTGAAGCTGACATCCCTTAAGATCCCTGCGTTGTTGAGCAGAACATGTATCCCCCCGAACTCCTTGATGGCCGTGTCGATGATTCGGTCGCCATTTTCAACACTGTCATAGTTTGCAACGGCTTTGCCGCCGGCTGCTCGTATTTCATCTACTACCACGTCTGCGGTCTTCGAACGATAATAAGCCGAGAAGTTCAATGCTTGATGCTAGATTGCCGGGTATACCTTGGATGACTTTCCTTCGCCCTTGAAGGAACCCCCCAGATCATTGACAACAACATTAGCACCCCGTGAGGCAAAGAATAATGCATAGGCTTTTCCGAGCCTGCTTCCATCAGCGTGGTGCGTCGTAAGTAGTTAGATCCAACTTACCCTCCTCCGGCACCTGTCACAACGACCGTTTGACCGTCAAAGCGTAATTCAGTCATGTTGGAATAGAATAAAGAGAAGGGAAAGAAAAGAAAAGAAGAGGTGACTGAATGCTAAATAAATGTATAGGTGGGGTGTCTCTGTCCGTGGCTTGTGATGGAGATGATTAGAATGCCTCGGGACGGAGTTTAGTACTTTGTTTGGCTCCGGCTCCCCGCGCTCATCCCGCATCCCGCATCCCACATCCCACATCTCTCCGCTGCCTTTCACATGCTTGATGCTCGACGGCTCTACCTCATGCATGGATTGAACTGAACCTTGAGCTTACTCCCCACAATGCTTTTATCGAAGATCACGGAGTTATGGGAATTGAGCTTACGCTCAATCACTATCACCAAACCAAGCAAGTCCTGACCGGAAAGTCCTGTGATACGAACACGTCACACCATTGATGTTCCACTGCTCGTCGCGAATGTCGTTAGATGCCGAGGTCTAAATACATCGCCCGTTTGTGGTTCCTCAGGCCTAGACACGGCAATCGTTCTGGATTTTGTTCATCATGCCAGAAATAGTAGACGACAAGTCTGAACACTGTATACCGTTCATCCTCAGGCATCTCCAGCAAGGTCTGACCCCCAGATCGAGGGTATCCCCGCTCTTCGTTGGTATCAATGGGATTCAGGGCGCCGGTAAAACAGTGCTGGTGCGTTTGTAAATTGTCTTATACTACTCGAGTAGAGAGTTGTAAACTTTAACCGTCTCTCTCTTTCTCTCGTAAACTGATGTGCGCCGAAAGTCTCGCAATGCGGCTTTCCCAGTTCTTTTTTTCCGCACTGAGAGAACATTGGGTCTCTCATAAGGTGGATACGGCTGCTCGCTATTGTTGCTCGTTGTATATCCAACCTTGGAATCCTGCAGTTGAAGCCTTGCTGTACACTTACTTGGTGCATGTCATTTGATCGCTGTTCGCGAGCCAAGAGCAGCAATGTCAGTCATACCATCATGAAGCATGAGTCAACATTTTCGCTCATACTGTATCATGGGAGCTAGGTTACCTCCATTGCCCGTATTCTCGCCCAGCCGCCTCATAACCTGCCTACTGTTGTCCTATCCATAGACGATCTGTATCTGCCTCGGAAAGAACTAGCCCAGCTTGCCGAGACATATCCTAGCAACCCCCTAATCCAGCACCGTGGGCAGCCTTCCACTCACGACTTGCCCCTAGCACTTTCCGTGTTCGATCGTCTCAGCAAAGGCGAGGAGACCAGAATCCCTAGCTATGACAAAAGCGCATTTGCGGGAAAGGGAGATCGGGTTCCACTAGAAGAGTGGGTAGTGGTGAACCGAAAAGGGGAGAATAAGATCAAAATTGTGATTCTGGAGGGCTGGTGTGTTGGGTTCCGACCATTGCCTGTAGTGGAATTGGAAAGAAGGTGGACAGAGGCTGTCAAGCAAAAGGATGCAGGGCAGTACCACGGAAGACTGGGGTGGTGCAAGCTCATCGATTTGGTATTTGTGAACAAAGCCTTGACGGAGTATGAAGGACTCACACAGTAAGACTGCAATTGCCCGTTCGCCCTTTAGAGAGAATGCCTGACTCCAAAACAGCCAGCTTGATGCACTGATACATATGTTGGTCTCTTCGTTTCCAGATGGCTGTATCAAAGATCTGACTGACAGCATTGTAGCGACGCCGAAGACATTTATCATGTCTATGAGTGGCGGCTAGAGCAAGAAATGGACCTCCGCAGGAAAAAGGGAGCCGGTATGACGGACGAGCAGGTTAAAAGGTTCATAGATGGCTGTAAGACTCGAATCAGTCTCTCTTGACTGACCCTTCGTTGACTCAAGTAGATTATCCGTCATATGAGCTTTACATAGACCTCTTGAGGAAAGGCATCTGGGATGGAGCGAAGGGGAAGCAGCTGCGCCTGATAGTCGGAAAAGATCGGAAGGTCAAAGAGGTCGAAGAATTATGAGTGCAGGCAGTAAAGGGACCGGGATCCATCAGAATCGGTACAGACTGAAATTGTGAACTACTGATTGAAAGATTCACATACAGTGGGCATATAGCAAATGTGTTTGTTGAGACACGGTGTCTTAGGAGAACTTCTCCATCTCTGATGCAAGGCTTTGAGCTTCTTCCGCCATCTCTGCCTCACTCCTCGGCTTCCTTGCGTTATCGTCCACCGCAGGGAACTTTGGTCTTCCACCAGACTGTTCTTGAAAATGTTTTCCAACGTCACCTTCCTCGCCTTCCAGCATGCCATAGATTGCATCACTTCCACCGCGTTCGTCTAGATCTTGTTTCTTTCGAGGTATTATATGCGTATGAAGGTGCGGTACGCTTTGTCCAGCATCGGCGCCGTCTTGAATGGCTATGTTCAAGCTTGATGCCCCATAGACACGCTCTATCATACGACCAACACGTTGCACTGTTACAAAGAGGTCTGTTACCTCAGAATGCGTAAGATCAGAGAGTCGTGGCGTGACTCGAAGAGGGGATACAAGGACATGACCAGGAAGTAGAGGCTTCAAGTTCACCAGGGCAAAAGAGTGCGGTGTAAGGTGAAAGACCTTGGTGTCACAATTAGAAGAGATCCTATCATGGTACTAGGTAATCAAACCTGTGGGGTCACCAAGAAGTTGCCAAAGTAGATTGGCTTGCTGGAAATGGGAGGCATGTTACAAGAGCAAGCAGTCTTGTGCCAACTACGGAGGTACTCGTACTACCAACTGGCAAAGAAACATGGAAGTTGCCGTAAATTGGCGTCGTTGAGGAAGGTGCTCGTAAATTAAGGTACTTAAGGTACCTTACCTAGGTAGGTAGGTATTGACGCAAAGCCTCGGTTAAAGCAGATCAGGTTACCGACGGAATTAATACTAAGGTACATGCTGTAGATTATGTCATTTCATGCAGGGTCTGCTCAACAAAACCACAATCTTACTCCGTATTTACCGTAGTTTCAAATGCCGCTTTATCTATTACCTTAGGCACCAGTTCCTTTGCAAAAGCGTCAAAAGTACAGTGTTCAGAAATTACATCTGCGATCGACTAAAAGATGATTGGAACCTCTTTATGGGACTACATCTTTATACGCCTCTGTATCGTCTTTCTTCACTACGTTGCTCCCCTGAGTGCCCTGTATTGCGTCGCGGTCCTGATCCTACACCCCCTAAGATTTCGGATTCCTTTGGTATTTGAGATCTGGGCCGTGGCTGAGACGCTGTTCCTTTTTCTGATATATTTTCCTCGGAAATACGTCTTGCAGCATGCAGCTGCTCATCCTGAAGTCCCACCTAGGGATAAACGCCGCAGGCTGTTCGAGCTTTGCCATGACACAGTAGACGACCCTGAGGTGTATCTTTCGAAGTGGTTCAAGGGAGCTCCGCCGTCAGAGATCAAACGAGACAACCTAAAAGAGTTTTTTTGCTGGGCGTTTCTGAACAAGGAAGCCTATGGGATCCTCGACGACGAAGAACTAGAAGAGTATGTGGATAAAATGGAATTGCGGTTGGGAAGAAAGCTCGAACCAGGTCGAGGCAACGCCAAATGCTTGAGATTGACTACGGATAGAGTGGACATGTTTCATAGGTCTTTGCTCTGGTATATGGTGAGCACTAGCGCGAACTTTGGAGGAGATTCTCATCTTCCTGTACTTGTGCTAGCATGCTAATGGATAGCCTGATGTTCTTAGTGTGTCTTCGTCGTCGATACCATTACCTACATTTATATGCTTTGGCATTCCTTCCACTTCCATCGGTTGGCGCTAAAGCGTTTCTTCACCGTCTTTCCTTTTCGCCCTCTCAGTCTATTGACCACCCATAAAAGCCCTGCGAAGACCTTGACATATTGGCATCGGCCTCATACTTCGAAAACTAGACTCCCGGTTCTTTTCATACATGGTATTGGCATCGGCCTGTATCCGTATGTAAACTTCCTAGCACAGGTGAACCATACGAATGACGAGAACACTGCTGATGGAGACATTGGTATCATTGCTATCGAAATCATGCCAATCAGCTTCCGAATTACCCACGCAGCACTAGAGAAAAATGAGATGTGCAATGAAATTTTAAAGATTCTTAAGAAGCATGGCTGGGAAAAGGTCGTCCTTGTCTCGCATTCTTATGGCAGCGTAATTTCGACCCATCTATTACAGAATTCGGCAACATCACCCTTAATTGGGCCCCTTTTCTTAATAGATCCAGTGGCTTTCCTGCTTCATCTGCCAGATGTTGCGTACAACTTCACATGCCGAAAACCAAGGCGGGCAAACGAGCATCAATTGCACTACTTCGCCTCTATGGATATGGGTGTGGCTCATACACTAGGACGAAGGTTTTTCTGGTCAGATAATATCATTTGGAAATCTGATATCAAAGATCGACGTACCACAGTGGTACTTAGTGGACAGGATCTCATTGTCGACACGGAGACTGTTGGGCGCTATCTAGTAGCAGACGGTAGCGACACCGAGGTAGAAGAGAATTGGAAAGATCGGACGTGGAAGGGGATTGGTTTGGATGTTCTCTGGTTTGACGATCTCGATCATGCACAGGTGTTCGACTCCAATGCCAATTGCGAGATTCTGGTCAAGGTCGTAAGAGGTTATAGCCTCAAGATGAGCCCATGATTCGTAGTGTTTGGTCGATAGCGATGATACCCTAGTACTGAAATTCCCTAAAAGATAATGGAGCTATAGAGTATGATTATAGACTACGAGATATCCGCTCGCCCACTTGGAAATATCGGGTTTGGATACAGCAGTTCAATGATGGTTCGGGCAGATGACCTGTCCAGGTGGATGGTCACTTCAATAGATCATGGCTCACCGACATAATTTTCCAAGCAGCCGAGTACTTTAAACATGTAAGCAGCTTTAAAGCAACTTTACAAAGACAAGAACCCCCGCATCCTACCAATAGACGTGTTTAGGACATGAAGGCAACCACGAGAAAACGCTCATGGTCCGAATAGAATAAGAGAAGTGCCGAGGAAGAGCCAATGTGAATTTGTCTAACGAAGCTGACGGAGGCACCTCTCTGCACAGTCTTGACCTTCTCAGAAGGGCTATATGGCGTTCGATGTCTCTCAATAAGCCCAGAGAATGAGAGAGAGGACATGGCTGTAGAGCACAGATGGCATATTATCTCACACCGAAAGGGGAGGCAGTAGGGGTGTCATGAAGTCTCGACATATGCCGGGGAAAGCTTCCCTGTATGCATTGACTCTGTAGCCTTTCCAAGTATCGAAGTGAAGACTCCGGAATATGAAAGACTTCGTAGTGTGAATGGAAATACTGATCACAAGTCGATACGACCACCTTTTGTTTTACAGCTCACAAAGAGGGAAATCCCTCCACGTATCTCCCTCCTGTATTGCTCATACGTCCATGGGTATTTACGTCAGATACTAGAGTAGACTGCGCAAAAACCAAAATAATAATTTGCTCTCGATGAGGCTCGAACTCATGACCTCCAGATTTCTACAAATCTTAGATTTGTTCAAACAAATATGAGACTGGCGCTCTAGCCAACTGAGCCACGAAAGCGTGCTGTAGCAGAAATGTTGCGCTATTTATATATATATATACATATTATATCGGAGAAGCTAGAGTTTTTAAAGGGCGCATGATTTCGAAAGAATGTGTGAGCCAGCGGGATGTTTAGGAAGCTATCTAAAACGGGCAATTGAGTAAAATATATGATCCGGGAGAGATGATATATTATTTGTATATAGTAGTATGACTCTCCCTCAGTACTGATTGAGTAATCTATGACCGTTGCACAGGCATGACAAGGTAGCGTTGTAACTTCCAAGGCAAAGAAATGCTCCCTAAACGATCTATCATCCCACCAATTCTACTTCTACCCTCCAGTGTATCCCGAGGCCTCATATGCCCAAGCATCTTCGAGGTATCTCCGTCTATGCTAAACTCAAGCCGCCATATGATCTCATTGCAAGGGGTAGTCTCCTAAAACATATCTGGGACTTAGCCCAATGCATTTCATGAGAAATCCTTCCTCTCTTGCGTACGAGGCATACTGGACTGGAAATACGTCCAGTAAGCAATGAGAGGGAGAGGAAGCCGATGACGATGCTTAGACCGAGCTTAGATGGCACGGGAAAGACTGTTTGAAATATTAGGTACGATGGGAAGGGAGATGGGGAATGATTAGTAAGTACGGAAATGGAAGCATGACGATTCAAGATGGAAATGATCAAGGCCCTCGAATTGTTCAGAGACAGCTACCAGTCTCGACGGGTTTTCACTCTGCATCACACGACCCGGCACAAGGTGCTCGGGCACGCTCATGCTTATGGCAAGGTAGAGGAGCAGTCTGGTAACATATAGTACGTTAGGGAATGAACGTGAACATGAGAGTGTTCACAAGACCGTGATATTTGTAAAGATACATTTCTTATATAAAAGGTGTTTATATATATTTTAGTTGTGAATCCGTATATATATATACCAAGGTTCTAGATCCAAAAGTGCTCAACCCCACGGGCCACATTTGAGTGTTTTGGCTTGGCAATCGGTGAATGTCTCAGGGTCACGGGCGATCTTGGGCACATTCGTAGAACTTCACCAAGCGTCCAAGCGTGCTTGCTAACACATGTGAAAAAGACCAAGAGCTCTCTCTACTTTACTGTCTGTTTGTCATTATCCAGGCCACGTAGAGGAAATGCCAATGCGATGACCACAATGGCCAGTGGACATCCAAGCGGCAGCGCATTGCCAAATACCACCGCTGCTCCAAATTCCCAGACTCCCGGTCATCCAAGCTTCAGGAGGTGAGCGCGTGCTGTTTTTGAAAGGATGGGAACAACGCTGAAGCAGGTTGGATACATAGACAACGCGCCAGTCGTGCTTGTGAGGTAAATATCATCATATCATATTTTGAGAAGTCCATGAACATTTCTCATTCCTCGACTTTGGATGATAAATAGCCGCACCGAGGTTAAACAACATCCTCGGATGGAGTTCGCCCTGTGGGTGAATTTGGCTAATTACTGCGTGCCCACAGACCTGTCATGCGAGAAAAGTACGGTTGCTCACCTTGGCGCCTTCATAGCGATCATTGCCGTCGGCTGCTGAAAGATCTCGAATAGGTTCGATGCGATGCCGCAAGCTTGGGTGTACCATGCACCAACTGTGTCGCATTCTCCATTGAATGTAAGATACCGGCTCCGAAACGGAAGAAAACACAAGGAAGACAGAGAGACTCCGACAGGTAAAAAAGGTCAAATGTGTGCTGTACTACGACGATGCGCTGATGGTGTTTTTTCCTCGACAGTGATCCGGCCGATTCCATAAGGGCAACGTCGCCTCCATCGACCGAACTCCCTGGAGGTTATGAGCATCCCAGGAGCAACTCTGATTTCAGCACGCAAGATGGCATGCCACCCACTTCCTTATCGGACGCGCAAGCTGTCCAACAGGCAACAAACAGCGGCCATTTTGCACAATTCATGAAGCCCAAGTTTGCAAGAGCGCCGATTAGGGAAGCAGGGAGAGTGGCATACCTCGGCGAATCGTCAAATCTGTCGTTGTTGGTACATGATAGGCATGGTACGACAGATGTTGTTCACTATCCACTGCCAGATACAGTCCGAGGGGCAAGAGCCAGGATGACGGACCTGGACAATTTAGAAGTCGACATCTTACACCAACGAGGGGCCTTCTTACTACCTCCTAGGGTTCTTTGCGATGAGCTGGTCGAAGCATTCTTTAAATGGGTTGCTCCAGTGGTCCCCGTAATTAATCGCAGTAGGTTCATGGCGCGGTACCGGGATAACAAGAACCCCCCGTCTTTGCTTCTCTTGCAGGCCATTTTACTTGCTGGGTCAAGGGTTTGCACGAATCCCCAATTAATGGACGCCAACGGATCGACCACACCTGCTGCAATGACTTTCTATAAGCGCGCTAAAGCTTTATACGATGCCAATTATGAAGATGACCGAGTAACAATTGTCCAAGCGCTAGTCTTGATGGGCTGGTACTGGGAAGGTCCTGAAGGTATGTTCGAGTACTATCAATAGCCGAGAACCTCCCCATTCTGACTCCTTAATAGACGTGACGAAGAACGTGTTCTACTGGACCAGAGTAGCCACTATCGTTGCGCAGGGCTCGGGCATGCATCGAAGGTAATTAATCTTCAAGTTTCCAAAGACACGACTTACAATGCACAGCGTCGAGGGCTCGCAGCTCACTAAACCCGACAAACGTCTTTGGAAGCGGATTTGGTGGACGTTGTTCACCCGAGATCGGTCGGTGGCTGTGGCTTTGGGTCGTCCGGTGCACATCAATACAGATGACTCTGACGTCGAGATGGTCAGTGAAGACGACTTTGTGGAAGATGAAGAGGGCGAAGGACCGGCAAAATATCCACCAAACAATATCCACGTTCAGTTCTTCCTCCAATACGTACGATTATGCGAAATTATGGGCTTGGTCCTATCTCAGCAATACTCAGTCGCATCAAAAGCAAGGCGGCAGAATGCCATTGATCTCACTCATAGCGACATGGCTTTGGCAGATTGGCTGCAGAATTGTCCAAAAGAAGTGTACTGGGAAAAGCCAAAACATCATTTCTGGTCTGCTCTACTCCATTCAAACTACTAGTAAGTATTTAAAATGCAATGCAGATACATTACATGCTGATTGCCAAAAGTACGACACTATGCCTCTTACATAGAGCACACATGCCTCCTGCAACACAAGAATCTAACGGGCAACTCAATGGGTATCCTACCGACCATGCATATCCATCGAGAAACATTGCTTTCCAAGCAGCTGGCATGATTACCTCCATCATCGAAAACCTCCAAACACATGACGAGCTTCGATTTACTCCTGCATTTATGTAAGTCAAATCTAAGGCGAGTAATCCTTACTGCTCTGCTAACCCCCATGGCAGTGTATATAGCTTATTTTCTGCGCTCATAATGCACGTGTATCAAATGCGCTCTTCGATACCTTCAATCGTATCAGCTACACAAGAGAGAATGCAAGTATGCATGAACGCTCTCAAGGAAGTCTCAAAGGTCTGGCTTGTGGCGAAAATGGTCCACACCCTGTTTGAGTCCATCCTTGGCAATAAAACGCTTGAGGACAGGCTTCAGAAAGCAGCAGGAAAGAAGCATAAGAAGCCTAAACTTAACGCTCGTCCCGTCCGCGAGAGCAGTGAACAGCCACAGAAGCCCAAATATGACGATATGGAGCTAGGGTTTGCCAACGGGCCGCCAGCACCGCAAGTTTCGTACGAGCGATCTCGGCCTCAGACTCCTGCAGTAACTCCCTCACGAGATCTCGGTCAATCTGCGCCGATAGCACCTATGGCTGCGCCGCCAACATCTCCACCCATCCGTCAACAACATGACGCTTTTCTCGGAACTAGCAGTTCTCGCACCAATACACGTCCGCCTACGCCCTTTAACCCGTCTTATGCCATTCCCGCCACTCCACCTGACCTCTTCTTAGTGACTCGCGACTCGCCCCACATCTCCCAAAGCCTTTGGGAGAACTTCCAACCAGATCAGCTTTTCCCCGACGGCACCAACATGTCCTTCCCGTCATTCAACAGTCAGCAAAACCTTGACCCACAGTTGCAAATGCCGCAGATGCAAACACCTGGTATGATGCAGCCGACGCTGCAGAGTCAGCAACAAATGCCCTCTCGAAACATGCGTGATGGACAACAAAATTTGCAGGACATGCAAGATGTGCCTGGCATGTCCCAGATGCATATGCAACAGCCAAACCCCAATCAGGGTTGGCCGAATCAGTTTACAGGCGAAGGACAAAGTCCGGAGGATAGCTGGAGTAACAGTAGTCGAGGGCAGGGCCCGGTTGCCCCCACGACATTGAATGTGGAGGATTGGTAAGTACTCATGAGCAAGCCTTTGAATATCTATCTATTACTAACGCTATGCAGGTTTCAATTCTTCGGGATCAATGGTGATATGAATGGGATGAACGCGGACGGTATGTAGTATGGCAGAATCTCATCTGATGGATTTGCTTGTGGCTATTCAGCGACTGTTTTTGCCTTGGCTTTGCGTTCTTTGCCAAGCGAAGCCTTGTTTATTGATATCTTCGAGCCTATCCTATTGAGTCTGCATCATTGCCAGACTATAGTAATCCGATCCTCGGTACTTAGCCTTTGTCTAAGCGAGTACTCGATCTTTTCACCTTGATATTTTGCCACTGAAGCTCGTGCTTTGCGACTCACCTTTATTGACTTGCCACTTCGCCCTTCTCGACGTTATTAAACGTGCTTGTTCCAGTTCCAAAACCGAATTGCTTACATCATTCCTTCCTGAACATTAACGCAAGCATATCTCTAGAACCATCTCCTTCAATCTGTTCTCGGACTCTTCAACGGTGTCACGAGTACGGTATCAAGCTTCCTTCATACTTGATGATTGTTTTGAAACGAAAGGTGCCCCTCATGGTCCCTTTGACCATATGTCGTGCCGGAAATCTCAAGATGAGCACTGGTTGCGCTCTTCACATGAATTTGATAACTGTAGTAGCGCTACCACACCTCTATGTTTGTGTGCAGTATTCAACGCATACCCTGATCATAACATGAACTCCATTCTCAAATGGACGATACGCGCTCTAGGAGGCTCACGACTGCCACTGGTTCGAGTGAAGCCGGCCATCGTCTCATCCGAGACGAAAGTCGAAGAAGAAAGATTACTAGGCTACGGTCCAAGAAACTATTACCCTGCGCGTCTCGGACAGATATTGTATGGCAGGTATCTAATACTTATCAAGCTCAGATTCGGTGCCCATTCTACTGTTTGGCTGGCCCAGGATCTACTGTATGTACCCTTCCATCAACGATCCAACTGGAAGTGGCCTAAAGGTGACTAAGGAGATGGAAAACTTTCGTAACGATTAAAATACTTACAATCGAGCAATCTCAATAATCAAAAACGCCGCATGAGCTCAATATCTTCAAGCACATTGCTGTGGCAGAGAAAACACAAGGGCGATGTCAATATCTCCGGGACTTGTCTAACTCTTTTGCCATTCGTGGCCTCAACGGCAACCATACATGCTTGATACACACTTCCTTGCGTGAAAGCGCTTCTATTCTCAGAAAAAGATTTCTGCAGGGGGGATTTGGGAGAACTCCAGATGGGTTCATCAAGCAGATTGTGTTGTGCGTTCTACTGGCTCTTAATCATCTCTACAGCAATTGTAAGATTGTGCATACTGGTAAGTCTGATCATTCGAGCTACGATGTTTTGTTTAAGTCAGGCTTACAGATTGGAAGACATTAGGGCGGAAAGTATCATGTATAAAATCAAGCATCAACCAGACATTGATGAACTACTTAGAGCCGAAGAACAAGATCCAAGTCCCCAAAGAGATCTGGAGGACAGAACCAGTTATACCTCACGACCATTTTTCTGGGGATACCAATACTTGCCGACTTCGGACATGCATTAGTGATGGACCAAGAAGGTTTTAAACAGAATACTCAACCCGATGCCTACCGTGCCCCAGAAGTCTTGATCGGGGTACAGTGGGGTTATAGTGTGGATATATGGAACCTAGCCTGCCTGATAAGTCTAGAGCAAAGGTAGGTAGAGATTGAGAACTTATAAATAACCTCGAACACAGGTCTGGGAGATGTATGAAGGTAAGGATCTATTCAATGTCAATCATCCCGAAACTGGGGAGTACGACCATGTCATACATGCAGCGGCAATACAGGCAAGGATCGGTCCTCCACCGGTAGATTATGCAGTTCGTTGTCCTGCAGTTTAAGGGTTCTTTGGTGAAGATGGCATGCTCATGCGGCTTCACGAACTGAACTTGGTTGATTATACCACTCTCGAGGATGGCGAGGTGCGACTTCAGGGGAAAGATCAAGAACTCTTTTTAGATCTGATGAGGTCAATGCTACGATGGCTACCTGAGGAGAGAAAGACCACGAAGCAGCTTTTGTACCATCCGTGGCTTGTTCCATCGGCAATGGATGATCAGCACTAGATTTCAGTATATGTCAATAGGAATCAATTTGCAAGGGTCATTCTTTTCTTGCAACTTCAAAGATGTTTGATACCTAGGAACGTACAGCATGTTCGAGAGCTCAATGCACAAGCTTGCCAAACTGCAACCTGATAGATCCGTATATCATAGACATCGGTCAAGAAGTGTGTGACTCGCAATGTCTGTAGCAGCCCATCGCTATAGAATCGGCGCACCGCTCCATCAAACAAACGGTTAGGTGTTCGGAAAGTTCTACCCTAAATCTGATCAACATCATTGTTCTACGATGTTCAAAGCGCTTAGCCCTGACTTTGAACGGTTCAAATGGTCGCATTGAAAGGCAAAGAGCTGAAGCTAAGCGCCTCAACCGCGCCTTCCGTTCAACAAGGCGTGTCATCCCTCCTTTGTACTGTGCTGTTGAACAAACAATGGTCGCAAGGCTGCTCAGATGCTTAAAGCTACCACTCGTCAGGCCGAGCCAGGCCCATTCTTTACAAATTAGTCAAATGAAGAGTTCTATGTGGCTACGTCGGCTCCCGCGGCCATGAACACCGAGCTACCCAAAGCAACCTCTTCCCGAAACTCGAGTACTTTACGACCTCGAATTCGGCGCCCGCTCTCAAGCGATCAAGATCATACGTTGGCTGGTACAGCTCTCACAAGTGTTCCCCAGCTCGACGGGCCTCAATTCTTATCTTCAAGGGCACCTTCGCCAATCCCAAGCAAACACCCCTCGCGCTCTGCATCGTCGAGCAGAAATTTGGAAAATCCTCGAACTAGCAACAGGTTGTATGGCGGCGCTAAAGTTCTGGGATCCCAAGCCACACCTTCCACCTTCGTGTCGGGCTTATGGGGAACGTCGTGGTCTTCGTTGCAGGGCATAGCGTCCAATCTTCTCAATAGCGATACGCTTGGCACGTCAAAAACTCCTGTGCAGCAGGAGAGGCGACGCCGAAGACCCTTAGAAGCAACCCATAGCCGTACCACTAGCGCCCCGCCCACGCAATGGGGACCCTCAGGAGGTGCAGAAAGGCAACTTGGGCATGGAAGTCGGGAGGATCGCCTTGCTCAGGTGCAAGCAAAAAAGCGCGAGACTTTGCTGGCTGCCAATGGGTATCTTAATCCAGATACTTCGGGCCGGTACAAAAGGAGAGAATCACCTGAAAGAGGATCGGCACCTCCCAATCAGACCGACGATCGAGATGCTTTGGTCTACGTACACAAGGTTAAATCGGAAGACACACTTGCGGGCGTCATGCTCAAATACAGCTGTAAGCCGGATGTTTTTCGAAGAGCCAACCGGCTTTGGCCAAATGACAGTATACAAGTCAGGAAGATGGTTGTTCTACCTGTGGATGCATGCGGTATAAGAGGGCGCAAAGCTCTTGATCCCGTTACTTCAGTAGATCTCCTTGGCGGCGGCAACACTGAAGAAACCATGCAAACCCCCACAAACACTCACTTCGGCTGGGGAGAATCCGCCTCCAGCTCCGCAGAAACGAGAGGAACCCAATTCTCAAGCATACCCACTTCCCCGTCTATTTCGGTGACCCTTTCAAACCCCGAAGAGCCACCCTGGAAACACGACTCTTGGGTCTCCATTGACGGGTTCCCCGACCCCGTAGAAATCGCCCGCCTGTCCCGCCAAATCCTTGGTTTCTTCCCCCCACGAAGGCGGAAGTCAGTATCTTTCTCTGATGTCGAAACTCCACCGCAATCGCTCGACCTGCCGAGGACAAGCTCCTTTGATAATTCTTCACCACGTCGGCAGAAATCAAAATCGGGATCCTCGTCCGGTTCTAATTTTGCTACTCGTCTGCAAGGCCCAGGGGGTGTTGGCACTCTAGGGAGGGACGTGCACAGTCCTGGCCCGGCGCAGGATGGGCTGAACAGGATGTTCGCGGCGCATTTACCTAACGTCGCTCCGCGTGCTTCTTTTGAGTCCACTACTTCAAATTCTTCCACCGGTATCGAGAATGTGGGTGGTGCCATCGAGGGCTGGGTACGGAAGCTAGCGTCAAGAGCCGCCAAAAGCGTGCAGCCCTCAGCAGCGGGCTGCAAGTCTGGAGTGGGCGATTTGATAGAACTAAGCGATGCCTTTGAGATTGGAGACGATGCGGATGGAGGGATCAAGGACGGGCCAGAGGCTAATGCGGACGACAATACGAGATCATCGGTTGGGAGGTGGAGCGATGATCAAGAGCGGCTGCTCAGCGAGCGGTTTCCACCCAGGGGCAGGGTTTTTGCGGAGGCGCCGAAGAGGCGGGAAGAATGATTTCATGGGTTATGGGTTATGTGGTGTTTGATGGGAGGGTTCGTGGGGGATTTGTGTTATGGGTTAAGGTGTGGCGTTTGAGGGGGGGTTCTTGGGAGTTGAAAGGTTGGGAAGGGTTTTTATCATATTGTTCGGGTATCAATAGGATAGAAGAATTGAAGCAAAATGCTTGTTCTTGGGAAACTTTTCCTGTGATCTATGCGTTATTTCTAGATGCCTTGTTGGTCATATGTGCTTTGGGACATGTCAGATGAAGCAGAGAGTGTGGTTGAAAACGACAAGGATATCTTTTCTTATATACTAGTCGAGTGTATATATATAAGCAGAGAGAAGATGAACGTTCTTCCATCCCCTCGTTTGTTTCATGCAATCATTCACTTTGACACATCTTCTTTCTTAGAGAAAGAAAAACCTCTCACAACAGGCATTTGCTCAATAGCTTCGACGACGTAAAGTGATTTGAATGGTCAAATATATTTCGTATAAAGACGGGATGGAAAGATGTAAAAATCGATGAGTTGCCCAATATGAAGTATTTTTGTTTTATATGCATATCACGACTTGTATACATTAAGTTGTCGAATAATACATGTAGAGTTTTCTCTTGTTCGTTGGTGAAGTTTCATCGAAATTATAAAACGACCAAGAGACGATATGCGCTTGTCGATATTCGAACATAATGGGCTAAAGTTGCTTCAGACTGATCACGTTGGTTTCGGCCGTTTAGTCGTTTGTAACGGTGTCGGAATGTCGTTGGGTTCTCTTAGCTTTTCATGACTAGAAGGGTCATAGCCAGCGACCACTTACAAGTGGATTTCGAGCTGGCCTGTGATCGAGGATAATGGGTCTATGTAAGTATATGTGAGCTGGATTTAGAGGAGCAGGAATTGTATCAGCTCTGAGTTTATCAGGTCTGCCATGATATCTCCACTCCAAGATATTCCTACAACAACAATACCAGCTCCCTCCCTCACTACCTCCGCTTCCCACCATTCATCGGCCGCCCCCTCCCCCTCTTCGCCGTAGGTTTCCAAGCTACACCATCCCCACTCCCCTCACTCTCCTCGCTACTTCCCTCATCCCCATCTTCCTCGCTGCTCTGTGCGAAATATTGACTCTTGACTGCTTTCGCACTTTTGCGTACTGATTTACGATTTGGTCGTGTGGTAGCAAGAGGGGGATGGGGGGAATGTGCTTCGATGACGTTTGCAGTTGGCTTGGGTATCTTCTTGGTGGAGCGGGTGGTTCGAGGTTTCGGGTTCTTGGTGGTTAGGGGAATAGGATTGTAGGAGGGAGTTTGGCTTCGTGGTGGGGTTTCGCCGGGGTCTGAGAGGTCGGAGCCGTCGTCGTTCGTTTCACTTTTGGCGTTGGAATTTCCGACTTTCAAGTTTGAAAGTTCGGGGACCGATTGCTTCTGGACGGGCTCAGCTTCGTTCGCGATCATGAAGTCTGTTTCGTCTCGATGAGAAGGTACTTCCTCATGGTAGCCTTCTGGAAGAAAGCCACCTCGACCTTCACCACCGCTCACATCATCATCCACTATGAACCCGCCCGCCATGTCCTCATCATGATGTTCGAGCGAGTCCTCATTAGTCAAAGCTATCCGTTTTGGGCCACTTGCCGGATAGCATGTCTTGTTTTTATTCGTAAAAGGATTCATCTCCTCCTTCATATGTGCATCGGCGTCCCCGCCGTACTCTTCACGGACCCTCGCTACGATCCTTAACCCCATCAAGAATTTCCGCCAAGTCGCCAAAGCAGCCTTCTCCCTCTTCCCTTCCTCTTTGATTCTTCGCTCCTCTTCGTCCTTCTCCCATTCGTCAATTACCAAGTCTTCATGCTCCGCGGCTACGACGACTCCGGTGATGACCGGAACTGCTCGCTGCTTTCCGAATTCGAAGCCCGTTACCGCTTCCGCATAATCTATCCCTAATCTCTTACATATCTTCATAGTACTTCTCAACGGTATATGAACTGCCCCCTTCGGGATCATGCTCGGCACGAAGGCGTCCATGTTTCCAAATGCGTTCTTCGGCAAAAGGCCATTCTCAATTGGGGGCAAGACGATCCAATCGGTCTGGTCCCAAGAATATAGGCCTTGCTTCAGCTTCTCCCCCCCATCTCTTTCGGCTTCCTCTACCTCGCGCTTCCTCATTAGCGTCACAGCCCGTACAGGAACCATTTTGATTGGGTGTTCTCCAGCTTTGACATGGCGACCTTCCTTGTGCCAGCTTTCGCTCGTGCGGCATACAGCAACGTCTTTGCGTCTAAAGACAGGTTCTTCTTTTGCGTTATCTCCTTTCCCTACCAGGAATGTTTTCACGGGCTTGGAACCTGGCAAAAGTGCTTCTTCGCGACGTAAATGGCGTTCGAGGACAAATTCGGCTGAGGTCTTGTAGCCTTGCAATGTTTCCTCACCAGCTTTGGTCTCCTTTTTCTCGGGCTTAACAGCTTCGAGGTCTTTGGCATCTTCCAGATCATCCACAGCAGTTCTCATCTTATCGGTCCTTTTGTAGCCGCTCATGACTGTCTTGAACCAATCATATTCCTCATAATGCTTTATTTTGCCCTTTTTATTATACACCGGTACTTTCTCAATGGGTATCCTTACGCCTTTGGTCCTCCCAGGCCACATATGTCGTTTCAGGTATCTAGTTGTGACGTCTTTAGCAGTCCCATCTGGAGAGTATGCCACCACATATGCGAATACCTGTTTTGCTTTGTCTGCTCCAGGCCCCCTTGACTCAAACGCCGCAAGATGGTCCGAGCTGGTGGCCACAGCTGGGGTAAGTATGAAGGGATCGACAGGATATATCTCATTAGTGATGGGGGAAATGACCTCAACCCAATATAGAGGGAAGCGGATGTCTTTATCGTAATTCATGTTAGATTTCTTACGAGATGTCGATGGGGTGATGTCAATAACGGAATCGTCATCTTCACCATCATCAACGGGTTTGTTGGTAGCGTCGCTGGAATCCCCAAGAACACAGACGGGTGCATTTTCTAAGCCTGCGAGTTGACCTTTCTTCCTCAACTTCATTTTGGCTGATTTGGAAGTCTTCCGGTTTGATTTGGGAGCTTTATTTGACTTTACAACTGCAACGCTAGAATCACCATCGGAACTAGACTCATCGTTGGTACCCTGCTTTGTCGCTTTGGAATGTTGTCTTTGCTTCCCACTTGCGTCTTCAATCTTACTCCAGCCAAACCCGAGAGGCTGTAAGCTTGCAACTAGTCTTGCTTCCAAGCCCACGCTCCTGAGCAGTGCAGTGAACAGTTGCACCCCAATGTCTCTACTACCCTCACAGCTCCTTGCAAAATCTCTGAAGCCCTCGATTCTATTTACGTGTCCGCCGTGGTCTTCTGGATCATGCTTATCAGTTTTGAATGAAGCGATCTCGGCCTCTAAATATTCCAATGATTTATAACCTTGCTTGCGCAGGCTTGGAGCCGTGACTGTGAACCGCTGCCTCCAGTAAGCAGCTAACGTCTCAAGTAGCTTGACCACTGGATCTCCACGACTCATGTTCGGCACCCCTATTTCTTGTCTCTCGGCTGGCTCTCCCCAATCTCTCTGATTCCGTTCGTTGTTTACATCTCGACGCCTAATCTTCCTACCCTTGGCCCCCAAATTTGGAGGGCCTGGAATTGATGCCGTCTCTTCACTCATGCCTGAGGCTAGCCTCCACTTGCTGATCTTCTCTTTGACGACAGAAGTCAGGCTGCCTTTCAATAAACTCTGGACCTCTTTGTCGCATGCCCAAGCATTTCTCATCAGGTTGTGGAACAGGAGGAACTGCACATGCATGCAATGCGTCGCCGTTCGAATCTGTCTCTCGATCTTGCTAGGCCCCTTCTTCTTGTCGTGAGGATTGGTGAGTGAGCCAATTCGGGTGCCCTTGTCTAATGTGAGCTCCAGGTCGCCCAACGGTCCTGAAACGGACTTAGCTGCCGCCATTGTTCCTGTCTGCATAGCATCTTCCCAGTCAACCTCTTCATCGTCTTCGGCATTATGGTTTAGTTTCCGCCTTTTGGGACTTCGGGTTGGAAATGCATCCTCGAATTCGGCGCTGCTCACGTCGCTAAGGGACGTGCCGGTATCTGAGCCATTCAATCCATCCAAAAAGGCTTTATTGTCTTGTAAGGTACCGGAGGCTGGTAACTTGTCCAATGTTTCGAATATGCTCGGCTTCTTCATCGGTTTTGGAGTTGGCGCATCTGGGGGTGGCGTCGAGCTTGGACGCTTTCGAGGAATGAACGGAGGCATGGCTGTCGAACAATACTTGCAGGATACTACATGTCAACAAATCCAAGCGCTTGATCGTGGCAAGCTCGTAACCACAAAAAGCGACAATTCATCAAACCTCGAAGCCCTAAAGTATGATGACGATGCGAACTCGCGGGTCCCTGTCAGCCTTATCAGTCTGCTTAGCCCTAGCGTGTTTGCCTCTACGTACCTTAGCGAATGCTCGAAATGGATATGAATGTCAAGAAGGCATCTACTTTCTTCTTGCGAGCAGTAGTCCACTTCCCCATTCGATTTCTACCTCTCTATCCTCATCTCGGTCCCAATCCGTCTCTACTGACTTTATTTCATCGAACATCATATCTACAATGTCGCCATTTCCACCTTCTTCGCGTTTCCTCTGGTCAGGGTGCTTCTCTTGCCAAGCGTGAACCGAACTCCAAGTCCTAATGTAGTTCATACATTCTCCGAGCTTGAGCTTACGGCGCAGGAATATGGTGCCTTTTCCGGAATCTGGTCCGTTGGTCTCAGGCTCATATTCAATCCTCTGTAGATCTTCCCAGCCACTTAATGGTGGCTCTATGTCCCGCAACTTATTTTGGACAATGGACCTGCCGGGCTGTGACCAGTATAGGCCCAACAACTGTTCATTCATACCATACGCATACTCATTGAGGATCTTTGTAGCCTTCGGATAATCGACAAAAATAGGATCCTTGTACCCCCACAATGCAAGAGTGCCGGATTTCCTGACGACCCTTTGCATTTCCGGAAAGAATCTTGGATAGTCAAACCAATGAGCTGCTTGCCCTGCAACTATCATGTCGACGCTGCTGTCATCAAGGAAGGGTAAGCTCTCCGCAGCGGATTGACGATAGGCGACATTGGGGTAGTCTGTGGATGAAAGAATTTTGGCCTGTTCTATCATACCAAACGAAGGATCTACGCCAACAACTTTATGAAACGATGCAGAGAGCGAGCGCGCAACAACACCGTGTCCGCAGCCAAGGTCAACGCAGCAAGCCTTAGGGCCAACATGGTACGTAAGGACCGTTTTATAAAGTGATGGCGGGTAGGAGGGACGGAACGCAGCATACGAAGCATGATTGAAAGTACTTTTACTATTCGGACATTAGATGAAAGACTTTATTCCAGCACTGCACTGATTGTAGATAAACACACGCGAACTGTGCCATATGGTAGTCCCTTGCTGTTTTCAATGCCCCGTAACTCCACTTTTCCAACTCTCGAATCGGTAACAGTACAGGAGAAGAGTCTGTGCTCCTCTAGAGAATGGTCGAGTTGGAGATGATGAGTACCTTAATTGACGGCGGTACTGGAGTAATAACAGATCGATAGTAACGCTCACTAACCACCCTTGCCCCACGTCTAGCAGCGTTATGTCGCGAAGGCTCGTCCGAGGCTTCTTGGCTCTTGGAAGACTTACTCCCAGAAACCTCATTAGATTCGAACAGTTGAGGTTTTTGACACTTCGACAATGGAAACAGCTGCCAAAATCTTCTTCTCCTCGCCACATTTCGCTGTCGCTGGTGCAAGCCAGAACACGCATAAATTCGGCTACAAAGGCACGAGCACCCTTTGCATTAGACTCGACATCAGCTTAGTCCTCTGACCTCCTTACAGTCCTCGCCTGGTATCATGCGCGCTCTTTGCCTGTCCAGCCTGTAACGCCTTCACGCCATAGCATGAAGATATCAACGACCACCTACCATAGCGTACCGTCGCCTTCCGCCTTGCCTTTCCCAACTGAAACCTCCCTCAGCATCATCACCCAGCCTTCTATAACTTTGCAAGTTCTTCGTGAGGCCAAAGAAGCAGGCATACCTGCTGTTTGGCTACAGCCCGGAAGCTTCGACAATGAAGGTTTAGCATATGCAATCAAGGAGTTCAAGGCAGGTGTCGGAGGATCCGGCGGCATGGGAGGTGAGGGTTGGTGTGTTCTCGTTGACGGAGACAAAGCACGGAGTATGGCGCATGAAGAGAATAAGGAAAGACTCTGATTTAGATCCCTCGAAATCATTACTTGACTGACATTTATTGTCTTGACAGAGCAAAGAACCTTCAGGAGTAGAAGATCGCTGCTTGAGTACTCCTAGCTAGAGACCTCATCAGGAGTCTGGTGGTGAATCGAGTTAGTTTAATCAGACATGTCTCCAAGTAACATAACAAAGAGATCGAGGACCGATTAATACGGATTTGCTCGTGTGAAAGACTGTTTTTGCTTCATGTTGACTTTGCGGGGCACTTGCCCATAGCAACGGTAGGGCTGAAGCACAGCTTTAACCCCACCCACGCTTCCGCATTCCAGTCCACTGCGGCCGTTTCAGGAGGCCCACAGCTACTCTAAAGGTTGAGACATTCTAGCCCAGTATGGCATCAGCATGTCATCCAACCATGCCTGGCTCATTCTCTCTTGACAGTACGCTCCCTCCTAAGCTCGACCTCAAGGTAGGAGTAAAATCACACATCTTCCGACCGCCTAGCACACCGTCCGCATCAAGCTCTCTTTACAGAACCACAGCTTTCGCGTCGAGCGAAATCGACTCTAGCGTCACGAGTCGAAAGCGCACACGCCATGACTCCTTCCAAGCGATCTTCCACTCCCCAGATGCCAGCGACTGGTCGCCCGGGCTTCCATCAACAATAGCTAACTCACGAACATGCAGTCCGGCACCTCTCGTCAACACGCGGTATAGGCTGGCCGGTGGTCTTGATACTCCAACAGCACTTACCTCGGTCATAGACAGAAGTAACGACTATCAGACATCGCCAGACATGAACCTACGAGGTAGAGGCTGGGATAGGAGCAATGATCTTTTCATGGATGACCATTCCCCTCGGCTTTCATCAGCATTGGCGAGAGAGTCAAACGGCCGTCCTAGGATCTACAAATCTCCGGGATTACGAAACGGGTTAGAAAACGCCGTACACCGTTTTGTTGGTGTAGCTGGAACAGTGTGGGAATTCTGCAGAGTAAAAACATTCCCAGGGTTCTTTGCTGGTGGAGGTCAGGGTTATGGAATGAAGTTACCAACATCTGTCGCAAATCTGAATCAAAGTGTTTGGCAAGCAGTTGAGGAGGGTAAAGTCTTTCAGAAAACCAACAGAGATACAACGCCTGTACCGGGCGGGTTCCCAGAAGAAGACTTTATCCCGGATTACATGTCCCAAGATCATACTACACCATCCAGAGCCGCTAAAAGATTACAACGAGAGAAGGGTGAGGGAAGCCTCGGTGCGAGCTGGATTGTGGTCGACAGAGTTGGAGTTTCTCGCGAAGCAAGTCCCACTCGACGAAAAGTTCCCTCAACGAGCGCCTCCGGTCGGAAGCCGCCATCGAGAGCTGGAAGGAGACCTATTCTACCTGCATCAAGACCTTCTCTAACATCCTACGCCGGATCGCCATCATTGCGCCCGGACCGTCCAGCTTCTTTCGCGTCATCACGATCACCGGTTACATCGCCGAAGCGAGAAAGTCCAGTAAGCGTGGAGGTACAGCGTCATGCGGCAAGGATAAGAAAAAGGGAGCTCGAAGAAGATGCCAATCTGAAGCGATTCAATCAGCAACTGAAGGCTATGATCAGGGAAGGCAAGGAAGCTCTTGGCACGAAAATTGAGGTTGTGGAAGAATTAGATGGACTGGTCGATGAAGGATATGCGGAAGGGGATTATTTTGATGAGAGAGGAAAAGGATAACAACTATCGTACCTATGTTGACACCTAAATTTGTGCAGCCTTGAGTAGGCTGACCGTTCTGACCGTATTGCTACCGGCATGCCAGAACTCGAGAAAATCATTAAAGTAATGAATTGCTCGATAAGTCGCAGGAGAGTACTAAAACGAAATATGGTAATAGAGTCATTTCGCCGAGAATTTCTGGCCTTGAATGACTGGATCGCAGGTTGAAGATGTCTCCTTATTTTGACTTTTGCCACAAACGGCGCATGCTAAGCTTCCATTAGTCGTGCCTCAAGTACAGCCGGTGGTGAGTCATGGCACGTACCATTTGCCTTGTAAGCACACCGATGACAGTATTTCCTTCCCTGTTCTGTTTTCGTTTTACAGGTGCTGCATGAACTGGAGTATGCGGCATAAGGGTTCTTGGCGCCCTTGCCCAGGAGTTTACTCTGAAAAATCCACATGATTAGCCCTCTACTCCATCAAGTCTGGAGGATCGTCTTACCTTTCCAACACCGGCTGATCCTAATGTAGCTGAGGATTTGCTCTTGTCACCAGCTCCTTTTGCGGTTGCGGCGGGGGAGCCATAGTACAAGTCATTTTTCCGCTTGACTCCTGGAGTGGCCAGTTCTGTGCTCTTCTGTAATTTTTGGCATTTTGCGCAAACCATCTTGGGTCTTCGTAAGTTACCGAGAGCCGTTGGCATTGAAGGGAATGATTTGAAACATGACCTTCAAGAAAGCTTGGCATGGGTGAGGTACAGGGATATCACGTTACTCCACATTCGGGCTATCGTAATGATCGACCGCTAACGGAAGCTCGTATCGAGTTCGGCTTGAGCCAAGGAGGACAGGAGGTTGAAGGTAAACAAGCTACGAATCATTACACTCGAGGACGACGACTGTAAGACGTAAGCAAAGTAGCAAATACTTAAATACTCGTACAAGGAACTGTCAGTGGCTGTAGACTTGAAAGACGTGGTGCTTTAATGACCAGAGCAGTACTATTGCCTGCATGAACCGTTGGGACCCTTGTCCCTGCGGCGGCTTTGAAGGTCTAAAGAAAGACCACTGCGGTGAAACGACTACGAATCACTCTGCACTTCTTCAATACTCAAGAAGCTCGTAAGCTGCGCATAGCTTTGGCGCGATATTGGAATTTCGGAAGAGAATGCACATACCTGGGACCAACGTCTCTGCCCAGCAATACTGTGATCGCTCAAGGTATCGTCAACCTCATCCGGCATGGCTGGCAGGCCACCCGGAGGAGGTCATGAGGCACCGCCATTGAGCAACGACCATTCACTGCTAGACCTAGAAGACAATAATCCAGTGTACAACGATGGAAAGCCTCCGCCCGTCAATGACGAGCAACTCCTCCGTCAATACAACATCAGTAGCGAGGACGCGGCCCCCCCTCGGCCCTCGGTCTCATACGACGAATTCGTTGGCGCACAACACTCAACAGCTGGTTTGCCTGGTGGGCCAGGTCCACCACGGAATGGGCCAAATCAGCCTCCGTACCTCAATGCTGGCGCCTCAAGGACTTACTCTCAAACATCTGGGCTAAACAATTACGAGCGGTATTCAGACATGGATGATTTCCCAGATGACGATCGATCAATGCAAGGAGGCTATCATAACGCTGGTGGTGCGCTGGATGAAGGAATCACACCTGCTGCGGGAAGCAGACGGCATAAGCATCGCAACAGCGTCCTTAGTATGGGCGGTGGGATTATGGGCAAGGCAAAAACTATGCTTGGGATGGGGCCGGAGTACTCGGAAATGGACATGCCTCTGACAGACACCCGAGCTGCGCAAGCTAGGGTAGACTCTGGCGGAACGGAAGATCTTCCCCAAAAGCCAATGCAAAGAAGATTCAGTCCTGGAACCTTCAAGTTCGGATTTGGGGGGGGGAAGCCCGATCCCTCAACGTTGGGTCCGAGAATCATCCACCTCAACAACCCTCCGGCTAATGCACAAAACAAATATGTTGACAATCATGTTTCAACCGCCAAGTACAATATCGCTACCTTTATACCCAAGTTTCTTTTCGAGCAATTCTCCAAATACGCCAATCTCTTCTTCCTGTTCACAGCGGCGCTACAACAGATACCCAACGTTTCGCCTACGAATCGTTATACAACCATTATACCCCTTTGTGTTGTGTTGTCAGTCTCAATGGGAAAGGAGTTGGTGGAAGATTACAAGCGAAAGAGCTCGGACAAGTCACTAAACCATGCGAAAGCTAGAGTGCTGAAAGGGTCTAGCTTCGAAAATACGAGATGGGTGAATGTGGCTGTAGGCGATATTGTGAGAGTGGAATCCGAAGAACCGTTCCCAGCGGATCTAGTCTTGCTGGCAAGTTCAGAGCCCGAGGGATTGTGTTACATTGAGACGGCCAATCTCGACGGAGAAACTAACCTGAAAATCAAGCAAGCTATCCCGGAAACTGCGAATCTTGTCAGCCCAAGCGAGCTCAGCCGACTTTCTGGTAGGGTTCGGTCAGAGCAACCTAATAGCAGTCTCTATACTTATGAAGCGACGTTAACCATGCCTGCTGGCGGTGGGGAAAAGGAACTCCCATTGGCGCCTGATCAGCTTCTACTAAGAGGAGCAACGCTGCGGAATACCCCATGGATTCATGGTATTGTTGTATTCACTGGTCATGAAACGAAGCTTATGCGCAATGCAACCGCCACGCCTATCAAACGAACACATGTGGAACGACTTGTCAACATCCAGATTCTCATGTTGGTCAGCATTCTAATCACTTTGAGCATAATCAGCTCTGTGGGTGATCTTATCGTTCGATCTACCGCCAAGCAGAAATTGGCGTATTTGTATTATGGAAATTCCAACACCGCTACACAATTCTTCTCAGATATTTTTACCTATTGGGTACTGTACTCCAATCTTGTTCCGATATCATTGTTTGTGACCATCGAAATCGTCAAATACTATCATGCTTTCCTAATCAACTCGGACCTTGACATCTACTACGAACGCACCGACACACCTGCTATCTGCCGAACATCTTCGCTCGTCGAAGAGCTGGGCCAAATAGAATACATCTTTTCCGACAAGACAGGAACACTGACATGCAATCAGATGGAATTCAAGCAGTGCTCGATTGGGGGCGTACAGTATGCCGATGAAGTTCCTGAAGACAAAAGAGCAACCGATGCGGATGGGAATGGCGTTCATGACTTCAACAGGCTTCGTGGGAACCTCAAGACACACCAAAGCAGGACTGCAATACACCACTTCCTAGCCCTTCTAGCAACCTGCCACACGGTCATACCAGAAAGGAGGGACGAGAAGCCGGGCGAAATCAAGTACCAGGCAGCTTCTCCCGACGAAGGGGCTCTAGTGGAAGGGGCGGTAATGCTGGGGTACCGATTCGTAGCTCGAAGACCGAAATCTGTGACGATCACCGTAGAAGGCGAGGAATACGAATACGAGCTTTTAGCGGTTTGCGAATTCAACTCAACGCGAAAGCGGATGTCAACAATCTTTAGATGTCCGGATGGTAAAGTACGGTGTTACTGTAAAGGAGCCGATACCGTCATCGTGGAGCGGTTAGCAAAGAACAATCCAACGACCGAGGCTACTCTGCAGCATCTGGAGGAATATGCTACGGAAGGTCTCCGGACGCTGTGTCTAGCCATGCGAGAAATTCCGGAACAGGAATTCCAGCAATGGTGGCAAATTTTCGACAAAGCTTCTACGACTGTCAGCGGAAATCGTGCTGAGGAGCTTGATAAGGCGGCAGAACTCATTGAACATGACTTCTTTCTTCTTGGAGCGACCGCGATCGAAGATAAACTACAGGACGGTGTACCAGATACTATCCATACACTTCAAGAGGCCGGTATCAAGGTCTGGGTTCTTACAGGCGATAGACAGGAAACAGCTATCAACATTGGCATGAGTTGTAAACTGATTAGCGAGGACATGACTCTTCTGATTGTAAATGAAGAAAACTCGGAAGCGACGAGGGAGAATTTATCGAACAAGCTCAGCGCTATACGTAGTCAATCATCTGGAGGCCAACTGGAAACTCTGGCCCTGGTTATTGACGGCAAGTCATTAACTTTTGCTTTGGAAAGGGACATGGAAAAGATGTTTCTTGATCTCGCAGTCATGTGTAAAGCTGTGATATGCTGGTACGTACAGCTACAAGATATGAAAGTCATTTGCTGACATTTTTACAGTCGGGTATCGCCTTTGCAGAAAGCCTTGGTGGTGAAGCTTGTCAAGAGAAGCCTCAAAGCAATTCTTCTGGCTATCGGTGACGGTGCCAATGACGTGTCAATGATTCAAGCCGCACATGTAGGAGTTGGTATAAGCGGTGTCGAGGGTCTGCAGGCAGCAAGAAGCGCCGACGTAGCTATTGGACAGTTCCGATATCTTCGAAAATTATTGCTTGTACATGGGGCCTGGAGCTACCAGAGGATCTCGAAGGTCATTCTTTATTCTTTCTATAAAAATATTGCTTTGTACATGACTCAATTTTGGGTATGCATATCATTCCCGGACGCCGAAATGGACCGCTCACTGACAATTGGCAATAGTATTCCTTTCAAAATTCCTTTTCCGGCGAGGTCATCTTTGAATCCTGGACCCTCTCCTTTTACAACATCTTTTTCACCGTCTTTCCCCCTCTCGTCATGGGCATCTTCGACCAGTTCATCTCCGCCCGCCTCCTCGACCGCTACCCCCAACTCTACCAGCTCGGCCAAAAAGGTGTCTTCTTCAAGATGCACTCCTTTTTCTCCTGGATTCTCAACGGCTTCTATCACTCCCTCATCGCGTATTTCGTCTCCGAGCTCATCTGGTACTGGGACCTCCCCCAAGGCGACGGCAGAGTCGCCGGCCACTGGGTCTGGGGCACAGCACTGTACACGGCGGTGCTGGGCACGGTGCTCGGCAAAGCCGCGCTGGTCACCAACATCTGGACCAAATACACCTTCCTCGCCATCCCCGGCAGCATGGTCATCTGGCTCGGCTTCATCCCCATCTACGCCACAGTGGCGCCCAAACTTGGCTTCTCTACCGAATACTACGCCGTCATCCCGCGCCTCTTCACCTTCCCCGTCTTCTACGCCATGGCCCTGCTCATCCCGCTCCTCTGCCTCCTGCGCGACTTCGCCTGGAAGTACGCAAAGCGCATGTACCGCCCGCAGACGTACCACCACGTCCAGGAGATCCAGAAATACAACATCCAGGATTACCGGCCGCGCATGGAGCAGTTCCAGAAGGCGATTCGGAAGGTTAGGCAGGTGCAGCGTATGAGGAAGCAGAGAGGGTATGCGTTTAGTCAGGCGGATGAGAGTCAGGGAAGAGTGTTGCAGGCGTATGATACGACCAAGGAGAGGGGCAGGTACGGGGAGATGAGGAGTGGGAGGGAGGGGGTCGAGAGGGGGAAGAGCCGGAGGAGGTGAGGGGGTTTTTGTGTAGGGAAGGCTTGGGGGGAGGGGGGAGTGTACCTTTTTCCAGTGGGTTATTAGGCGTCATTCCTACAAGGACAGTGTAGGGTTTTATGGGATAGGGACCCCGCTTTTTCAGAGAAGTTTTGGCCAGAGCTGCTTGAAAATTATCTACGGTTCATCTCCATCGTCCTAGCCTGTAATCCTCATCTTTATCTCGCTTTCCTTACATCCCCCCCCCGCCTTTCCATTCCTTTTCAAACACACATTACTATTTGACTCATACCTCCAACCAAGTCTCGAACCCAACACGCCCTGCAATCCGCCCAATCTCATGCCCAAACTCCCAATCTATTCCCCCCAGTCTATATCTACAAGTCCCGGTTCGAGCTAGCATGATCCAACACATCTCCCTTTCTCTCATCCCCACCCCTAAGCCACTCTCCCAGAATCACCCCGCCTGTCGTTCCTCAACCACCCCACCCCCACCATCCACCACTTTCATTCACCACCCCCGTCAAATCTCGCCACCCCTTGTCATTCCCCTTGTGAAAAAGCATTCGCAAGATTTCGGTGGGTGGTTTTCTGGAGTGGGAAGGTTGGCTGGGTGGGGGGGGTGAGATATGGAGGAGAGGTGGCGGAGGGAGATGAGGGAACGGAAGGGGAGGGAAGGAGACATATTTGCCGGCTGGGGAGGGGAGTGAAGTAGGGGATACGGGTGTTCCGGCGGAGGGATTGCGGTTCTTTGTTGTTGCTGGAGGCTACTCCGGGGGGGGGGGGTGGGTCTATGGAGGAGGAGGAGGAGGAGTAGGAGGGTAGATGCCGGGGACCAAGACAAAACTCAAGCATAGAAAACACAATCCTCTGAAAACAGGATGAGCCCCCTAAAAAAAAGCACTTTCTGTAGTAATATAGCGGATACAAGTGTAGAGCTCGACATGAGAGCGAAGAGAAAAATGAAAACAGGGGATTGGCTGAGCTGGAGATATGGAACGAACGAATGAAGGGTGGCGATGGATAGATACAAGCATTAGACTTGATTAGAAATGAATATATGAGGGTTGTATTCGCCACAGTATATCGAAGGATATAGATTTCTGGGGTGGGTCGGATGGGAAAATAATAAGATCAGCGTGCTTGTGCAGTAACGAAGTATCTACCTATCCCCTCTCCTCGCTCTGGTCACTAAGGTACCTTCACCCCCTCGGTCATCCCGGATGGACGAACGGATCGTCATGATAAGATCGTAGATACCCGTGTCGCACGAGGGATCTGTACGACGAGGTGTTTGTTTTGATGGTTAAACGTGATTCGTTCTGGGAAGGGGGTAGTCCGCTCGCTTGGGTTTAGATTCACGAGTGATTACGGCACAATGGGGGTTGTTGCAGCAGGAGAAAGAAAGGAAGAATTGCAGGGTTGCTTTTGCGCTGTCCCAGCTAGCTATTTAACTATCGAAAATTGAGAAGAATCAAAAGCATCTCTTTGGGATGGGAAAATAGACGGGGATTGCCGTAACATGCCTTTTCAAAGTTCTATGCGAGTGGAGGGGAAGAAAGGGATGGAAATGCCACGCGAAAGACCATGAAACTCGTCAAAGCCAGTACAAACAACCAGTTCAAACCATCGGGGTAGTCAGTGGGGGTAAGATGATATGGCTTCAAAGCCCATGTAGCCATCATAACCCCCTACCTCTTTATTTCACATCTGACCCACATTCAACAACTTCTTCAAACCCCCAGCAGCAGGCCTATTTCCTTCAACAGTCCATTTCTTCTCATAGCTGAGATGAGCCACAGTCATCGTCTCTTTTGCTTTCAGGCCGAGCTTCGTTTCCATGGTATGTTTTCCCGGAACGGACACGCTGGAAGTGGAGCTGACGACATGCGGTGTTACGAGGTCGATGGACTTGGTAGTAGGAAGTGTGTATGCAGATGGTAGCAGCGGGCGTGGGGCAAACTCGTAGGGTGTACCTGTCACGCTTTCCTCCGAGGACGAGCTAGTTGTCGGGGTATAGGAAAGTTCTGGCGCGGTGATAGCCACAGCGGCGGCACTGTGAGCTGACCTAGCCATCGCAGGACGCCTTGTAGGCGTGAGGGAGGAGGACCCTGATTTATGGAATTGGCTGAGGTATTGGAACGCCTCTGAGCTGGGGCGGTGGGGCAAGTTGGGCTTCCATTCGGTGGGATCAAGATCTGACTTGCCCTCGTGAGCTTGAGGGGGTATTCTGGCGGCGGGGGAGGGCCGAGGAGTAGGTAGGTGGGCGGGGAGGATGTTGCGCGGCTCCATGCCGAAGGAGTCGTCTGTGTCAGGAGGTGGGCTGGTGGCGGGGCTGACGAGGGGGTGGTTGGGGTTTGGGTATAGAGATTGGGAAGCGTCTTTGCGGCGGCAGCTTGGGGTGAGGTTAGTATGTGGGTTTTGGAGCCAGACAAGGTGACGGGTTTGAAGGAGGGCACACCTTTCGGAGCAGTAAAGAATAGCGTTGTTGGGGATGACTATTTGCTTCTCGCACATGGCGCTAAAGTAGGGTCAGATCCGTAAATGGTACACAAAGGACTGAATTTGAGGTTGACGACGAACCAGAATTGCAAGAAGCTGGTAGCCATGTCGTCTTTATCCTCGTCAAGTTCCTCTTCTTCGTCCTTTGAGAACTTGTTTTTGGCGACCTTGAAGGTTACCTTGGGGCCACCGGTAGTCCTGACGGACGGGACAGAACGAGCAGCTCTCACCGCTGTCTTCCTTACATTAGGCACAGAGGTACGAGGTTGGCCATGGGTATGATTGGTGGAGGACATTGGGAGAAGAGACTAGAGACAGCACGAAGCTGTCTATGCTTATATGGCTTCTGTTAAGATGAAGTGTCCTTGTGCTTCAGGAAGAAATTTCTTGGTTGTGCATGAGCTCAGACATTCACCAGACAACACTCGATGCAGCAGGCGTGTAGGGGACGAGATGCGGGTGGAACGTCGAGTGAAGTTGCGCGTCTTTGATCAGATAGTGGTACTGCCTTATGTGCGAGGCGCTCAGTACAATGCACTGTGGGGCCTACACGTTCTGTGGTAGCAGGATCAGGCTTATTGCATGGTAGATGTTGAAGGAGGAGATGTTCGTCCGAGATAGAGCCACTCGGGATGTTGAACGTCCTGAGGATCTAGTGAACCATGTACTCGTACCACTCCGAATACGGATCCAGGAGACTGCAATCTCGTCCAGGACTGGTCGATTGTTTGTTCCATGGGCTTGGGGTGCGAAGATAAAGAAGAAGCCAAAGGCGGAGATAAACTGATAGCCAGACAGCCAGACAGCCAGACAACCAGACAACCCCTGTCAAGTTCCGATAACAATCAGTACGAGGGGAAGTGATGGGGTTGATCTACACAAGCATCTTCGACGTCGAAACAATTATGGAAAACGACTCTGATTATATAAATACTTCAACGAGAGAATTGATATATGTGAAGCTTTATTCCGTATGTTGTTTCATGCAAGTGGTCGGCTGACCTTCTACAGTACATGCCGTATATTCACTTATTCTGAACGTTTGTCACCTCATCCACTAGACACATCGCACAATCGCCCACGTGCAACACGTTCTCAGTCCACAGCATCCGTCTGGAGCTTTTGCTGTGATTCTTCAGCGTGACTCAGAAACGAACCTTCTACCGGCATACGTGCTTATGATACGGAATGGTGCGATTCATAAGCTTCATCATCTGTTCATCGAAGTCTGCACGACCGTTTGAATGCATCTATCCGCCAGCCGTAGCGCCAGATCGCCATTCGACACCCAATCAACCGCCAAAGAGACTTGCAGATGGAGGTGCGGGTGTGCCTCGATTTGCCGCTTTGGCTCGCAACCGATTCCTTGCCTCGTCGCCTTATCAGGGGCGGCCGCTGATCGATATTCTCCGAAATGCTGGGCAAGGCCATGCTGCTATGTCTATGGCCTCTATGGCTTCTTGGTCTGAGATCACCCCCATGTAACCGTTGTTGTGGAGCGCTTCCTCGAACCCGCACCGCAACCCACCATTACGCATTGTCAGCCAGACACCGCGTTGTCCAGGATATGATCAATCTCTGCGTGCCTGCTGACGCTGAAGCAGGGTACATCGTAGTCGTTGCGCTCAAGTCTTTACTTTGCACATTCATGTAGGTTTCAGAAACCTTTCTGGCACGCCTCGAGCAGCATTTCCGACAGGCCCTACATAACATCCAAGAAGACCACTCCATCGAGACCCTCCATCTCTCAGCCTCTGGATCTCTTTGTAAGCGTATGAATCCGCATAAGGCAAACCGGTCTTTGGATCGCGAAATCTCGCGGGCTGGTTGGTGATAGCACATGGCTCTTGCACAGGCTCTACGTGGCGATGTTAGCGAGGTACGGTGGCCTGTTCGGTCCCGATTGATTACTTACTCGGCGGTTTCGCATTGCGCTTCTTCAACAGGATGTGGTTCTGCAATTCTGGAATTTTCATCGCGTTCGCGTCGATGTTCTCCAGGTTTACAAGGTTCCTAGTCGAGTATTCAACGACTGAAACGGGACGATTTGTATAGCGTTGTGATGGTGGCATGTTCTGAGCATGTGGCCGCGGTGAGACTGGTTCCGGAGGTTCTCTTGTTTGTTGTGCCGGTGTAGGTAGAGCAGCGTAGTAATGTATCCCATCAAGAAATCCATAGGGCCCCTGTGAAGGCGCAAATTCAATCTGCTCAGAACTCCCGGCATGGTTCGGCTGCTGTCGAGTTGAAGCCGGAGGTAGGGGCTGGGGCACCTCGACCATCACCGTATCTTGGTCCAGATCGACGTTTGAGCGATCTTGAAGTGTCTTGTCCGGCAAAATGTCCTTGCCCTCTTCTGCATTCGGACCACCTTCGGCATCCTCGATTGCTCTGATGGCTCTAATTCCAACTTGGCCTAGCTTTCCGTTGACCCATCTTGCTAGCCCACTCCACCAAGTGATGACAGGGCCACTAAGTTGCCGATTGTGTAGAGCTTCCAGCTTCGCTCGCTGTTCTTCCGCTCTCTTTTTCTCCGCCTCTTCCCATCTGTTCAAGCTTTTCGCATTCTTCTTTTCCATCCGTGTAGCCTCCGCCATGCGGTCTGCTTGGGTCATGGCCTTAGGCTTGGACGCTTCCTTGCGTTTCGCCGCGGCTTCCATGACCCTAATTTGCTTGAGACGGCGTCTCTCACTTTCCTTCATACGCTCGTGTATGATTGTTTTGTTTTCCATCGTCTGCTTCCGTGACGAGGAGCGTGTGGGCCCTTCTTCCGCTGATGGTAACCAGTTCAACCGCTCCGACTTCTTCCTTGGTCGTGGCGCAGGCGTCGTAGGGTATGCTTCTATAGCAGTAGAATCAACTTTGACTTTCTTCCTCAGTGGCCCGGGTCTCGGAAAGATATCTTGTGCCTTGCGTTTCTTCCTTCGCTCGACCCTGTCTTGCTTCTGTAGCTCCTTCTCGCCCTCTAGATCATCATTAGCTGCAGGACCTTGATCATCCTCGTCCGAGGACGAATCGAGCTGGACATCAGACGCGTCCTCGTCCTCGCCGCCTTCAAACTCCACGTCCTCTTCCTCACCGTTCTCTGCAAACAGTAGCTCCAATTCGTCGTCGCCCTCCTGTTGCAGAAGGGATGACATCCGATTGCCTGCTGTAACGCGCTTTGATCTTCCTAGAACCAAGGACTCGACGACCGCTTCTTCCTCTGCCTCGTCGTCCTCGCTCCCGGCCGACGAGGACTCATCGTGCTCATCGGAAACAGGTGCAGTCGCCTCACGAGACATGGTCAGTGCGTGTATACGAAGAAAATACTTAAGAGAATAAGCAGTATTGCATTGCCTTTGATAGTAGCTATATAAGGTTGCCCAATTATGAAACCCACTGTGCCCGATGCAAGTGTGTTGATCCAGGATCCACGTTATGCTCCGCTTCACGCCTAGATGCCTAGCCAACACGCTCCTTGTTTTGATGTGAGGCAGGTGAAGATGAGCTCACCAAACAGTCTCCAACAACGATTGGTGGGAGTAGTAGTGGAAGTAGTAGTAGTACGAGTAGTACGGCGGACAGCAGTAGAGCAAGGTACGGGGGAGTACGGAGTTAAACGTGAGCTTGGGGGGAATTCTTAGCTGTTTCACGGTAGTTCTAGGGCAGGGGCCGGCTAGTGCGTAGCATGAGAAGCGTCAAATCAAAGTGAAACCCCCTCGATCATTCAACCAGCGTGCCAGCGTTGCTTTTCCACTTTATGATACAACGGAGGACGACTTGCGGAATACTGTATGCTAAACGCATCAATACGGTAATCCGTAGCACATACACCCGAACCTCACCATCATGTTTATTGATATCATGATATGAAGCATCTTCTCGGGCCCAGATTACAAAAGTCTCAGCTGCCGGCAGTCATCCGTGCTTGTGCCAGCCGATTGTGTTGAAAACTATCCACACCATTGGGTACGCTCGTGGAAACCCAACCCAATACACTTCCTTTCCAGTTTTCCGGTGTGGAAACTCATCGACTTCTTCGCTCCATGATTAACATACTTCGACAACCCCCTCTGTGTATCCCTACTTGACTCGTAGCTGTTAGGAGAAAGTGATTGGGAGAGCTCGACATAATTAGGTGGCAATCGGTTTAGCCCGCTGTGCCCGCTCGCCGACTCCTGAATAACGAACTTTTGGACTGCGCCTTACGTGGACACTAACCTTCATCCTTCTCCAACTCTCTCTCCACCCACTTACAGTTCCTCCACCTTCTTCGATACCAGATCTCCCCCCATCAACATCTAATTCTCTAATATCTTCGATTCTCTACCGCCACAACTTTCTGCAAATTGAACACTGTCTCCCCCCATTCTTCTAGAGGAAGATTTGGGCACCGGGTCCCGCGCCGCATAACATCGTTTCAAGCTTCAGCCCTTCAACAACACTCATTACGAGAAAAACACATTACCTTGCGAGCCATCTGGACGTCCCTCGCCGTGTACTGCAATAGTGGCTACGACAACTTCCAACGGCATTGGATTGCTCAATCGCATACGTCGATTAAGTTTGGTACAATCAGGTCCACTTGTAGCATCAAGCTATCCGCATCCGAAGCGATAACAGGGACGCCAAAGGTGGTCTAGCATACTCCGCAGTCTCTGGGTACCGGTTCGTGGTGTTGAGAATTCCTTGACATCTTAGGACATCGTTTTAGTCAGATATTCGGACTCAGGACTGGGCTTGGTTACGCCTGACGCATGTGGAGGAACCGAGACCTGCCCGCCATTCGAGCGAGATCGTCTATGAACCCGAACACGCTCGTTGGTCTAAGTACTGGCTCCTTCGGCATCAACGCCAGCAATTCAAACGGAATATTGACGTCTCAAGTCAATCTCGAAAAAAGTCTTCCGCTTCTATAATTTATAATGGCCCCTTCCACCAAGCCAGACCACCACATCAATCTAGACTATCTCCCTCAGATATCCGCAAACCGGTCACGATCTGGGTCCTCTACTGCTAACACCTCGCCTATTGAACCGCCATCGGGGACAGGAAGTGCGGTCCGGTCCCCTTTTGGAAACCCCACCAGCATGAACGGTGTGGGAGGTACAACAGGAATTGCGAGATCCGGGACTGGTTCCCCGTCTGGCGAATTGGGTGGAAGGCTGTACTCGAAGCGGTATGGAAGTTTCCATAAACTTGGAAGAAAATGTAGCTAATGAATTCAACCGCAATCCAGTGCCCGAGAAATTAAAGCTCAAGAAGGCCTAACACCCAACATGTGGGGCCCACCTGCAAGTGGTGGCTCTACGCCATTGCGAGAAACAATTCCTGAGTCGCCAAGTCAGGATGGATTTCCAGACTTCATGCCGCCGCCTGAGGATTCCACACAGGGAACCCAACGACGCGTAAGGGCTGGAACAGTACCCTCGAGGTTTTCTCCTGGAGCCAATAACCCTGCCATGATCAACCTCCAGTCCTTCCTGCCGAAGACGTCAAGGCCTACGCCATCAGCAAGTCCTTTCAATCCATCGCCATTAGTATTTAGCGATGCTGCGAATATGAACATACTACCTGGGAATTCGACCTCTGCGTTGTTGTCACGATTGCGAGCGGGTTCTATGCCTCAGCGAGCAAGCTACATCGACACTTCGAATCCATTTGGTTCTGCACTGTTCTCTACTAGCTGGGCCAATGGACGGGACAGAGCTTCCACCCTGGCAAGTATTCGATCCTCGGATGGTCCAAGCTCCCCTGCGCAATCGTCCTTCTCGAGAGACGGCTTGACCGATACCGACGTCAAGACACTCGATTACCTGGGGCTTGCAGAAACTCCACAGCAAAGCCAAGCCACGCTTGTGCAGCCAGCTATGCAGAGATTATCGGTTCAGCCTTTTCTGACTGAACTCGCTGGTTTCAACAAAAACATGAACCGATTCAGGTCTTATTCTGTGAACGCGAAAGAGAAGTACGCTGAAGAAGAGGACGACGATTACCTCCACGACGGTCGCTACTCAGGGCAACACAGCGGTGCAATGACCCCCATGGAAGCATCGACCGCTGCTGCTCTTGCAGCCACACAGGCTCAAATACATCAACATAACCTTGCCGTCCAAGCGTTCGCAACTCAAGCCTCTGCAAGCCGGCCGAGGGCACGCACAGCTGGCGTGCTTGACTCGCCATTAAGGGCTTCAGGAGGTAGAAGCTACCTTGCGACACCCAGTCGCTTGGATAAGACTATGCTTGCTGCTGATTTTGGTATGTCGGATAGTCTTGAGTATGCTGGGCTTCCAGAGGCAGTGCGAGCCATGCAACTGAACGGCCTTGGTGGAGGACGTGCTAATCTTGATAGCTCTGATGAGAATACTCAGGACGGGCCTACTCGTGCCCTGTGGCTTGGAAATATTCCCACCTCTACCACTGTCTCATCACTGCAAGTGATCTTCAATACTTTTGGGAAGATCGAGTCTACAAGAGTGTTGGTGCATAAGAACTGTGGTTTTGTCAATTTTGAGAACGTTGAGAGCGCTATCCAAGCCAAAAACGAAGTCAATGGCACGGAGATCTTTCCGGGAGCTGGCCCTATCAGAATTGGATATGCGAAAGCACCGACTGCTTCCATTGCCGGTACACCGGGCAATACCGGAGGCTACCAGTCACGGACTCCAGATCCTCACGGCAATGGTCAACTCGAGAGTCGCGATTCCCAGAGCGTGGATGGCGCTAACGGCGGTCGAGAGGTAAATGGCGTACACGCCCAGAGCACTGCCGCTGCTCTCGAGGTACCCGACCTCCCAGATCTCCGGAATGAGATGCTAGAGATAGTCAAAGAATTTGGAGCCACCAGTCAGGACCAAATGCACATCGCCAGCAGCATTGATGCCGCTATTGCCTTTACCAAGTTCGAACCTGAAATAGCACCCGTGCCAGAGCCAAGCCATGCTAGAGTTCACGACGCTCCCAAGCTTCGTGAAATCCGGAAAAGAATCGACAATAACGCAATCTCACAGACGGAGATTGAGGAGATTGCTATGGGTATGCTACCCGAGATTGCCGAATTATCTTCAGACTATCTCGGGAATACCGTTGTGCAGAAGCTGTTCGAGTTTTGCTCCGAAGCGGTCAAGGAAGAATTGCTGCTGCAAATTGATCCGTACCTGGCGCAGATTGGTGTGCACAAGAATGGCACCTGGGCTGCGCAGAAGATCATCGATATGGCTAAAATACCCAGTCAGATCGGGATAATTGTCAACAGCCTTAGGCCATATACCGTTGCGCTATTCCTCGACCAATACGGAAACTATGTCCTGCAGGGGTGCTTAAGATTCGGCTTCCCATACAACAACTTTATCTTCGAAACCATGCTGAGCCGTATGTGGGAGATTGCCCAGGGTCGTTTCGGCGCGAGAGCGATGCGCGCTTGCCTCGAAAGCCACAAGGCTACAAAAGATCAACAACGAATGCTAGCGTCAGCTATTGCATTGCATAGCGTACAGTTGGCTACGAATGCCAATGGTGCACTTCTACTTACGTGGTTTTTGGATACCTGTGCATTCCCCCAACGGCGAGTGGTCCTTGCACCTCGGCTTGTCCCACACTTGGTCCATCTATGTACGCATAAGGTAGCCTACCTTACTGTTCTTAAGGTCATCAACCAGCGAAGTGAGCCGGAGGCGAGGGATATAGTTCTCAAAGCTCTCTTCTTCTCAGAAAACGACCAGGTTCTCGAAGACATTCTAAGCGACCAAGCCTGTGGTGCCACGCTCATCTTCAAGATTCTCACCACTCCGTTCTTCGATGAAAGCCTACGTTCTCAAGTTGTACAGAATGTTCGCAACGTGCTCTGCCGACTGAAAGCTTCTCCGTCTCAAGGCTACAAGAGACTGATGGACGAGGTGGGTCTCTCTGCCAGGGTGGGAAAGAGTGACCGGGATAATCATGGAGGAAACATTGGCCAAGTACCTCACCAGGACCGAAGCCGATCGAATGGATCACACAATGGTCGGAAACATCAATCAGATATGGAGAGGCAATACAGTGGCCAGTACTATCAACCTATGGCTCAGCAACAGTACCCCGTGCAAGCGGGTATGTCCGGCACATCCGCCATGGACCCAAATACTCTCGCTGCTTACGAGCAACTCAATACTCCCTTCACACCAAGTCCCGTTAACCCCCAAGTGCAACAAGCCCTCCTTGTCGCATCTGCACGCGGTATGCCTGCAGCAGAGTTCTATCCTGGGATGGCTCCCAACGGCCTTGCTGGCTATGGCTCCCCTTCCCAGTTTGATCCCAGAAGCATGCACGCGCAACATTCGCCCATGCCGCAGCGACCGTTACAGATGAGCCCCGGCTCTATGCTGCAGCAATCTGCGTTTGCCGCCCCGCCAGGGTTCAATCCGCTGATGGCCAACGCTGGCATGGCGAGTGCGTACCAGTACCCGATGCAGTATTTTCCACAACAGCAACAAGTCATGCAGCAACAGAATGGTGGGAGGCGCGGACGGGTTAGTTCTCAATCCGAGCGATCTTTCACAATCCAAACTAACTGGTTATAGCAGCGCTAAAATCCTTGCCTACTTTTGCACATGGCGTTCGTGGGGCTTGAATAGGTGTACATCATACATTTCTGCATATGTCCTTCGTCTGGCGTGATCCAGCAACAACCTTTATGACGAATTTCCTGTGACACCATGACGCAGGGGTTGCTGGCATCCCGTCTGCTGCTTGTGCCACCATCTGTGTTCCTATGTGTATTTTGGGGGGGGATGGGGATCTGTCAAAATCAAGGAAGGAAGACACATAGGCGGCCGATGGCGACTTGGGTTGGGTGGTGCGAGGACATAGAGTGCTGAGTTTTCCCGAAAAACCCTGTCGCTGCGGTCTTTAGTACTTTCGGCCAGAGCTAGCTTCTGGTATGTACCTACCTTACTTTATACATCAAGATGTGAGGCAACTGAAATATCTGTGTTGTCAATATAAATCTCTCGGGGCATGAAATTAATGTGCTCGTTTCGTGACTGATACCGCGTAACCGTCTTCTTGTTGCTTTCAAACCCTCTACCATCATGGAATTCCCGCATCGGCATCACAAACAAGAAACGATAGAAGAAAACCGACTCTCAAAACTCTTTTCCAATCCCATCGTCCACCATTTACTTTAATCACTATCTCCATCTCCATCCCCGCCAACCAGATAAAACCTCCAGATCGAAAACCCCTCCACTTCCCGATTCCGACCTCCCTTCTCTACACCTGAAGCCACATCCGCGTCCAAAACACCAGTCAAGCCCCACCTTGGTCTACCCTACCTTACCTACCTACCAACTTTACCTAAGCTCCAAAAACAGAAAAAAAAAAAAAAAAAAGAAACCCTTTATATATATGCCCACATCCCCCCCTTTTTCTCAATAAATCCTGCTCAGCCTCCTTCCCTTCCCTACCTCACCTCACCTCACCTCCTCCTCCCCTACCACCACGCCAACTCTACCGTTAATTGCGCAAGCACTCTCTCCTCTCATATAAAACTGACATCGAAATCAACATTTGGGGTTTTAGTTTCAGCAAGAAAGCAGCGCTGGACTCTGGGTTAGTTGTGGCGTTCTGTGTTGGTTGAGATGGTGGGGGGGGGGGGGGAGTGGGTGTTGTAGGTTTGTATGTTTGTGAGGGGGGGTGGGGTTGTTGATGGTAAGTTAGGGGGGGGGGTTGGGATTGATAGGGCAGGGGGTCCTGGTGGGAGAAGAAAAAATATAGGTTCGAGTTCGAGGGGATGGGTTTTTGGTGAGAATGGGGGAGGGCGTGTTGGGAGCCTTGTATTGCTGTTACAAGGATAATATGATCGGAGAAGATACTGAATCTGGTTGGAATTGTTTCTGGGGATATATATCTATCAATGACACAAGATCATCTACGCCGCCACCTTGCTCACTATACTACACCCCTCCTCCATCATAATACACTATGAAAACACAAACCTCCCCCCCCCTTCTCCTCCTCACCTCTCCGCCAAAACTCCCCTCACAATCGCCCAATCCCTCGCACTAATCGCCTCCTGCACCTCCTCCTTACTCGCCCACTTGTAATCCACTAACCCAAACTTATTCCCCTCGAGGTTCGCCCGGCCGGCCATGATCCTCGATTTCATATAAAAGACTTTCTCGCCGCGCTTCTCGATGCCTTGCTCGGCGTCGAGGGGGCCTTGAGGGTGGTTGATGATTTGGTGGGTGAGGGGCAAGTTGCCGACGACCCAGGTGTTCATGTTTAGGCCGCCGGTTTGGATGAGGATGCGTTCGGCGGCCTGTAGTGTGGTTGTTAGTATGTTTCTGCCTAGATCTCTCAGAAGCCCAGCGGTGGTTTGGGAGAACGCACCGTATGCAAACTCTCCTTGCCTTCCATAAAGCTGCTTGGAAAACCCCACCGCTTGTTGTTTTCCGTCTTCACAAGCAAATACAACGTCCTCTGCAATAGGCGGTTTAAACTTTTCACATCCCCCGTTTTGTCGGCGTCCGTCACCCTCGAATATGGCCTCTCAACCTCCTGCGTCTTTACCACAGCATTCTCCTCCCCCTCCTTCACCTCCACCTGCGCATCCCTGATCAACGCCTCAACCTGCTCTTCCGGTTCGCTTTCCCTCGCTCCAACCAGTACCTCATCGTTCCATCCGTCCTCCGAATACGCGTTGTAGACCCCAATATCCCTTGCCGGCGTCAGGCGCTCTTTGATTTTCCGTTTCCATTCGACGTCCCCAGGGGTGCCTTTTTGGTAGTAGAAGTAGCGGGTGAAGGGGAGGGCGAGACGTTCGTTGAGGCGTTTTTGGTAGAGAAAAAATGCTTTTTCAAATGGAGTCAGGTCGCGAGTTATTACTGGGGGACGGGAGAGGAGGACGGCGGTTTTGATTTTGTAGGAGGTGCGGTTTGAGGCTGAGAGGGTGGCAGGGGGTGAGGTGCGGCTCGTGGGAGAGGGTTCGATTGGTGCTGATCCTGGAGCGGACGCGGTGGCTAAGGAGGCAAGCCGGCGGTGAGAGAGGGTCTGGAGGCAGGTTTGGCAGATTGATGAGGTGGGTAGTGGTCCTGGTGGTTGTTAGCAGCAGCTTTGGCTTCAACGTGGACAGATTCGTACTTGATTGCGAGGCAAGGCGCCTCATCGCACTGTGCCCCCGACTCATTTCAATTGCTGGCTAAACCCACGTATATGAGAAACTGGGATGAGCTCGAACAAAATTGTTGATGTCTTGAGATTATTCTAAGCTAAACCCTTTCCGCCAGCTTCCCGCAGAGTCGCCGGCATTTAAAGCTCTCAATTTCCTTGCAACAGCCCACGATACCTATTAGGATGCGATGCGAAGAGTTGTTGTCACAGGACTAGGAGCAGTGACACCATTGGCAATTGGTATCTTTTCCAACAGATCTTAATATGAATTTAGCGCTCACATGCTGCAGGCGTTCGACGCACCTGGAAACGTTTGCTAAAAGGCCATTGCGGCATCGAATCACTTGGTGAACACCCGTCTCTTGATATCACCAACCAGGCGTGGGCGTTACAGAACTGTCGAGTCGCCGGACTTGTACCACAATCGGGGATCAAGAACGACGGCGGATGGAAGGCCAGCGACTGGCTGAGCCGCGACGTAGGTAGACGTCGCTCGGTACTAGTGTGGTTGAGCAAGGCATTTACCAATACTAGGATGAGCGACGGATGTCAAAGTTCATGCAGTATGCAATGGCTGCTTCTGCCGAAGCGCTGAAGGATTCTGGCTGGCTGCCGAAAAGCGATCTTGAGCAGGAGATGACAGTGAGCAGAGCTTCTAATACAATGTACCAGCTCGTGTAACTCATGCAACTCAGGGTATATGCCTAGGCTCAGGTATCGGCAGCTTCGAGGAAGTCTATGATACATCCATTGCATACGATAAAGGTGTGAGTCTCTAGAATCATTGCTGCAACATTATACAAAGCCTCTAACCCTCCACAGGGCCCAAAGAAAGTCTCCCCTTACTTCGTTCCTAAACTCCTTATCAACCTCGCTGCCGGCCACATCTCCATGAAATATGGCTTCAAGGTTCCCCCCTCCTATCATCCCCTTGGCCCAAACCCAATCAGTCTAACCCCCAATTTAGGGCCCCAGCCACGCCGTAACCACCGCCTGCACAACAGGCGCCCACTCCATCGGCGACGCCTCCCGCTTCATCGCCTTTGGCGACGCCGACGTAATGCTAGCGGGAGGCTCAGAATCCTGCATCCACCCCCTTGCCTTCACCGGATTCGAGCGCTCGCGCTCGCTCACCACCTCCTCTAACGACGCCCCGCAGCACGCCTCCCGCCCCTTTGACAGAGCCCGCGGCGGTTTTGTTATCGGCGAAGGCGCCGCTGTGCTCGTCCTCGAAGAACACACACACGCCATTGCCCGCGGTGCGCCCATCTACGCCGAACTTGCCGGCTATGGTTGCTCCTCCGATGCCCATCATATCACCGCTCCTGCGCAGTCTGGCGACGGCGCCTACCGCGCCATGCGACTCGCACTCAGAAACGCCTCCTTGCCGCCTTCTGAAGTCGACTACATTAACGCGCATGCCACGTCCACACCGTTAGGGGATGCAGCGGAGAACCGGGCGATCAAGACGTTAATGCTAGGGGGACACGAAGGGAAATCTCTAGCGAGGGAGGTAAACGTTAGCAGTACAAAAGGAGCTGTTGGCCACCTGCTAGGTGCAGCCGGGGCAGTCGAAGCCATTTTCAGCGTATTGGCAATCAAGGACAACGTACTACCTCCGACGCTAAACCTAACAGAATTGGAAGGGGAGGGATTTAATCTCAATTATGTCCCGCTGGAGGCGCAGGAGAGGAAGGTGGATGTGGCGTTGACGAACAGTTTCGGGTTTGGCGGGACGAATGCGAGTTTGTGTTTTAAACGGTATAAATGTGAGGACTACAGGACATATGTATGATGCACATCCAAGGTAGGGATATTAGGAAAACTCGGGTTCCAAGGTCAATAGGGTGTTATTGCCTAGTATAACAAGCTCTCGCAGATGTCAACGCATCCTCACTCATTCAATAATCAACATCAAATCCCCCGAAGCTCGTCTAGCGAACAAAACTCCTGGAACCAAAGAACACCTCGCCAGTGGTGGCTGCCACAAAGTCTAGATCTATGAGCACATGGATCAAAATGCTTTTCCCTTGCCGCGAAGAAGAGGTATACCGCAAAAGACAACCATTTCGCCACCCAGCCACAGAAACGCCATAGCCATAGCCATAGCCATAACACAGAGTATCTCTATGAAAAGTATAGTGAAATTTCCCCAAGACCATCCGGGTTGTTCGGCATTTCCTTTGCTATACCGGTACTCCTTTGATGCTATCTACTGGTGTTTTATTCATAGTCGCCATATGACCGCTTGGACGTTCCATCGCGATGGTAGGCTCACTTGCTGTTCGCTCCCATCCTAAGACGTATGATATTCATCGCTTGTCGGACTGTTCTCAAGCTCCCCTCCATCAGGGATCTCGTGAGCTTCCGCATAATCCTCACCAGTTTGGACACTTTTCGTAGTGGTTGTACTCACACTAATCGCTGAAGTCGGCCTAGCGTTAGCTGCTGATGTAGAACCTACAGACTTGGCTTCGTCCTCGATGGCAGATGGTACTGAAAGCTTCGAATCATCCCCGATCGCCGATCTGCGGACTTTCAAGCGTTCGTCGGGCGACATACCCTGCCATTCAGCTCCGAACGTGACCACCGACGCTTTCTTGCCATGAACTGTGAAGCTTCCGGCCCCTCGAGCCAGACCCTCACTTTCTGTCACAGAGGGGGCGCCGTCTTCGGTCAAACCGGCGCTAGAAGCAGAATCTTTGCCTCTCTTGCTCCGGTGATGGGTTGGAACGTGGGCTTCTCTGAGGGTGCGGTGCAGACTCCGCCGGACCTTGCTTCTGCCTTCGTTAAACTCATGGTCAAGTGATTTGGCGTTCTCTCGATTATTTTCCTTTTCTACATCACTTGGGGTCTCAGGACGTTTGCTTTTGGGTGAAGGAGTATCTGGTGCGACCAGACCAGCTTCTTTGAGAACTTTCTGTTCGTCGTCATCCACACTTGGTGTGGGTGTAGCTAGCCTCGTCGCTAGGTCTGAGACTCTGTCAATACCTCTATCGCTGCTCAAAGAGGACTGGTGTGTAAGGATCTTTTCTGGTGCCGTTGTTAACCCGACGCTGGATCCCGATTTCAGCGATGTTCTTGTCGCTTCGAAAGTCAACGGTGGTAGTTCCCACGAGCCTTGTTTCTGATGGCTTCCAGAGGGCAGAGATTGTAATGGCTGGAAGAACGTATCCATGTCGAAGCTTTTTGCTGGGGATGGCTGGGTTGATGGGCGAGCTGCAATCTCTCCTTGTTGGCACGTATCAAGGCTACTCCTGTGATCTAGGGCAGATTCAGTCCTGATCGATTCTTGTTTTCGAGGTTTCGGATCTGCTGTAGCCGTGTTTGATGGGGTCTGAGGCCTGAGAGGGCGCTCAGTCTCAGCCTTCATCTCCTCCTTAAGGTCCATAGCTAAGATGTCTTTGTGACATCGGGTGCGCCACATCTCTACTCGAACCCACTTGATTCTGGCAGCCATGCCGCCAGCAGCCAGCACGACTTGTTCCCTAGTCTTGTTTTGGATGGGTGCTAGGATTTGCAGATGCCTTGCATTCCTAAGCTGGCCATCCAGCTGTATACCAGCCCGGTTCAGCATTTCGTCGGCCTCCACAATTTTCTGAAGCATAATCTGTCGTCTCGCCAATTGTATTTCACGAGCAAGCTCGGTGCCGATCATGTTGCTTTGTGTAATTACGTCGCCTGTTGCAGTCTGGACTGATTCTGTGGTCTTGTCAGAGTCCATGCGGCGCACCCCCCGAGCTCTCTGCCCATCCTGACCTGCTCCAACCAAGCCCCTCATACGAACACCGGCAGTTCGAAATGCAGAGGCGTAATTCAACTTTGCTAGCCAATCGTTCATGTCTCCTTCATTATCGGCTAGAAAAATCTCTTCAAAGCCACCATGACGAATGAAAGTAAACGCATTTTTGTGCTTCTTGTAGGTAGCATCAACAAGAGCTACGGCATCTTCCGTGGACATCAAGAAGTCTGGCTTAAAGTGTTCTAGCGGTGGCTTGAAAAATACAGGGGCACTTGCAAAGCCTTGCCGGTGATGCGAGTCATATTGATGTATCAGGCTCTTTACCCATGCTGCGTTGCGGAAGAAATAGAGTTGAGACCCAGTCAAGATCGCCCCCCATTCTTGCCATGGTGATCGAGCCTTCTTTTTCTTCATGTCCTTACGCCAAAGAATCCCTACCTTTGTAACCTTAATATCGACCACTCCAGGATGAGCTTCGGCGGGATTTGTTGTGGTTTCGGGCGATTTGAATGCATCGGGTCGGGATCTGGAGGATACAATTTGAAGGACCCCAGATTTGAAGAAAGTTTTATGAAGATCAGTGAGATTGAGGGAGAGAGCGGTGCCAAGATAGCTGTAAGGGTCGTCTAAATTCATGGTGTCTTTCAGTGATGGCCGGAGAGAATCGAGTTTGTTGTCAAGAATGAGCGTGTAGGGATCGACAGGTTCTCGAGATCGCTTTTTTAAGGAATCCGTGCTGGCTTTTGCGAACACCTTTTTCCGTGGTTTGTGAGTGATTATTCGTTCACCGTTGATATCAACATCGTCTTCAACGTGGATAAACGGAGTATATGAGATGTTGTCATAGAAGCACTCGAGAATTTCATCAGCAACTCCTTGACCTTTGGCATTTTTGGTGTAATCTTGTTTCTGCATCTTGTGCTTGTTATTTCTATTAAACACGTCGGTGTGGAGGATCAAGATCGAAAAAGCAATGAAATATGCCTCGTCTAAAACCGTAAGTGCATGTTGAGCCGAGAGGAGAGAAGGCTTACCTGGTGAAGCATATATGCCAGGGTTACACTCATGATACCGGTTCGCAAATGCCTGGAGAACCCTATCAATCTGCTGCGTTTCTTTGGGAAGCTCAACCTCCATCAGAAGCTTTCTGATAGACATATCTAAGGGGTCTCCGAAGAATTTGAAGCCGCGCATATAGCTGCGCAGAACATTCTTTGAAAATTCATCGACCGACTTGGAGAGGATAATCGCGACAACACCACGGCTTACAGCTTCTTCTAAACGTGCTAAATACTTAGCCGGAGTGTCTCCTTCTTGACGCTCGGGGACCACCGCAGATTCTCTACTCAGGCTAAATGAATGTGTTTTGGAGCCGTTGTTCGAGATAGGTGTACCAGGAGCTACGGCTTGATTCGAGCCTTGGCGAGAGTAATTGGGTTCAGAACGCAAGCGTGAGAGGTTAAACAGACCTCCCAGGCTTGCTCTCCCTGTGGTTGAGGAAGAAGTCCTAGCTGACTGAGGCAAGGGCGGCGTTGGCAGATCTTCGTCGGCAAGCCTGGAATTCTTAGTTGAGGACCTACCTCGCTGACCAAGACGTACTGGGGCAGTCAAGACAGGCGAGGATCTGCCAGATCGCATTGATGCAGTGGAGTCCCTTCGCGGCGCAAAGGCCATTGATGAAGTAAGATGCACATTATGAGAGGGTGACGGTAAAGGTGATGGTAGTCCGTTAGATTCGCTGCCAGTCGGGAATGGGTTACGAGTAGCTGTAACCGGCGGGGTTCTTGAGGGAGAATAACGGCTATGGGAATCCGACGGGCGACCACTGGTCGATGCACGAGGAGTCAAAGCAGAGCTATGCGATGGTTCTGAGGCCGGAATCTTGACAGGCAACGGAAACAAAGGTCCCTTTTTAGGTTTATTGCGTCTCGGTAGGCGGAAGAATGTGGTTGTGGTCGAGACAGTGTGGGTTGTTGTAGTTGTTGCATAGAGCCCGTGATCCCCGACACTCCCTTCAGACCTAGACGACTCTGATAATCGTGGAGGGAAGACAGGCAACGCCAACGTAGAGTTTGTGTCGTCCCCGTACGCTGGAGGATCGTTGGTGTCTCGAGACCGTCCATGTTGATCAAAGGTTACACGAGATGCTCTCGCGCTGTCGTTCCCGGTATTGAAGTCGGACAGACCGGGGTTGGACATCCTTTCGGAGAGTGATATTCTTGGCTTGGCCGAAAGTGATCCTGATGGTTCCGGGTTTTTCCGACGGCGAGGGAAGGTGAATGTAGACTTCTTCTTCTCAAAAGGATCTATCACAAGTGCTGTAGGTGCCGTAGTAATGATCGCCGGTGCTATACATACTCATCGTTATTAAAATAGATGTTTAGTAGAAACCTACTTCACTCGACGTTGGGAAATGCTCACTTTCAGGCATTGGAGGTGTAAACATGTTCGCTTGGTCCCTCGCAGTCTTTGAGAGCTGCGAGTCTGAAGCATGTCGAAATCTCAGCATGCTAAACCGCTGCTGTCTTGGTATGCGATCTCGCACTGCTGGACTTGACGGTCGCGCCATGAATGCACCGTCTGTAAGAGCTTCAACCGGCTCAACGGGTTCTTGGACAATAGGAGGAGGGTCTGAGGTCTGCAGAGGATCCGTTAACATTGTATTGGCATCATGAGCATCATAGTTCTCGCTTGCTATTCTAAGTTGGGTAGGATCTATTGTGCTGTGCCTGCGGAGACCCCCATCGGTCGGCCTGTTGACACGAAGACGGCTCCAAGGCATGTTGGCAGCGGACTTTTGAGAGTGTCATTGGAAATGAGGCCGGTTTGATATGTGTTGTATGGTGTTTCAGCTGGAATCTGATGTGTGTTAGAGTAGCTACCGTAGGTGGGCTGACAGAAGCTGGGTCGGCCAATGAAGACGAGACAGAAACGAGAGACGAGTTTGGAAACAACAACTTAAGGCATAAATAGTATCGGTACAGGCTCATCAATCTCCGTCAAGGGATTGACTCTCGAAGGGACGGGGTATTGTTCGAAGCCAAACTTACGTCGTCGTTCCCTCCTGCTTCCTTGCGACGGACGTTGCTCGCCGATGCTGTCGGATTTGCTAGACTTGATTAGGAAGCGCTAATGTCTCCGCAAGAGCTCGAACGAGGAAGGCAACAACTTCAGTCGCATCAAAATCTTCAGTCTGCACTTGTTGAGATGAGAGTAATGCAACTACTTCTAAAAACACTATTATGCGCTATCTCAAAGACTTGTTGACTCTCGGTCCATCCCTGCTAATATGGACTCTAACAGTTGCCTCCGCAGAGTCCATTGCCTTCATAGATAACTTACAACAACCCCTCTCCCCTCCTTTCCATTACGCACGCACCGAAAAGACCCGCAATGATAGATATTCGCTTTCGCGAGTCAGAGACAGTATCATCCAAAGCATCTGGAGGATACCTACAAATGAGCGGCTGAAGTCCGCCAATGCTAAACCATCCGCCTCAAGAAGCAGCCCTCCTTCCCAACTACTTGCGAGATATGGAGGAGATCTTGTCCTACGCTTCGAGATCCGATCGGCTGAGGAAGCGGAGGCTCTTGCTGATGCAATCAACGTGCTTTTTCTAGATCTTTGGGAGTTTACCGCAGAATGGGTGGACATCAGATTGTCAAAGGATGTTGTAAGCTTCCTAACGATAACCCGCTGCTGTAATTCTACTAATTGGCCATTCCCAGGTTCCTTCGTTGCTCGGTCTACTTCCGCCCTCACTACAACATGCGCATACTCCATTGATGCACGATCTCGCTCAAGCCATCTTCGAATCATACCCATCTCCCACCACCGCGGATCCTTCCATTTCGCCGCATGAGGATCATCAAACCTTCAGCCCAATTCTGCGCCCCTCAAGTTCTCAAACGAACGTCTTTTTCCAGAACTACCAACCCCTCTCCGTCATAGTTCCGTGGATGCGCCTTCTTCAATCCCTCTTCCCCTCCCACGTCCGCATGATCAACGTCGGCGTCTCTTACGAAGGCCGTGACATCCCGGCCCTCCGCGTTGGCGTTCACCCCACCAATGCCGAAAGGCACTCTTCTCCCCGCAAAACGGTCATCATTGCCGGTGGCTCCCACGCCCGCGAATGGATCAGCACCAGCAGCGTCAATTACGTCGCCTACTCCTTCATTACCGCTTACGGCAAATCTAGATCTATGAACAATCTCCTCGAGAAGTTCGACTGGATTTTTATACCCACACTTAACCCAGATGGCTACGTTTACACCTGGGAAACCGACCGGCTCTGGCGCAAAAACCGTCAAGAAACCTCCCTGCGCTTCTGCCGCGGGATCGACCTCGACCGTGCTTACGGCTTTGAATGGGACGGCGACTCCTTGAAAAACAACCCCTGTTCCGAAAGTTATTCTGGCGAAGAACCCTTTCAGGGGGTCGAAGCTCGGCGCTTTGCAAATTGGGTACGCAACGAAACAGAACACAACAACGCCGAAATTGTCGCATTCCTCGACTTCCACAGCTACTCCCAGCAAGTTCTCTACCCATACGCTTACTCGTGCACCTCCGCCCCCCGCTCCCTCGAAAACCTCGAGGAACTAGCTACTGGCCTCGCAAAGGCCATTCGCCTAACCAACGGCGAGACATACGGCGTGACATCCGCCTGCGAAGGAAGCGTTAGTTCTAACAAGCTCCGGCAAACCGCGAAAGACTCAAAAAACGCAGAGCCGAAACCGCTCGTCCCCCGCATGGAGACCGGCGGCGGCAGCGCCCTCGATTGGTTCTATCACGAGATTCGCGTGCGCTATGCGTATCAGATAAAACTCCGCGATACTGGGTCGTATGGCTTCTTGCTTCCGGGTGAGAATATTGTGCCGACGGGGAAGGAGGCGTTAAGCGCGGTGAAGTTTTTGGGCCGATTCTTGCTGGGGAATAAGGGGATTGAGAGTGATGAGGAGGAGGTTGATAAGGAGATGGTGCATGGTATGGAGAGGGAGGTGGGGGAAGACGAGACGAGGGAGGTGGAGGAGGGGGTTGGTGACGGGGGTGGGGAGGGGATGGATGGGGAGGGTGATGAGAGGGGTTGGGAATTGAGGAGGCGGAGGAGGAGGTGATGTGGATTTGTGACAAAATTTGGGTTCTCTAAGGTAGGAATAGGACGAGGGGCGCTAAGGAGTTCTCGTGCTCAGGCCACGGACTTGAAAATTTGCTAGTCAAAGTAGCGCTGGATACCTCATAATATAAGAAGCAGCTGTTGAACATTAGTGCAGCAACCATCATTTCCATTTCCATTTCCTTGGGGTTTTGGGCACGCAACTGATAGGGCGACTTAAGGTTGTCAAAGTGGAGAAGATAAAGAGAGCTCGCGAGTTCATTGAACTCCCACCCCTTCTCCACTCCCGAATACCGCTCTAAACCCCCCCGTCCTGAAACCCACAGCAGTGGTGAACAGCATCATAACCCCTTTCATTCCTTGGATTCGTTGCAACTGCAAGCACGTAATGCATAGATTCAAGGATGGTGAAAAGGCTATTACATATGATACACGGGCACTCCAGCTCTTCGACATTGTTTGGAGGGGAAAAAAAAGAGAAAAGTAATCTGGATTACACGCCGAGGAACCAACCTGCCACCAGAACCTCCTGCCGGAGTAGAGTCTGGTATGGCTTTGCTCTTCCCTCACTGCTCTCTCATAACATCCAAACTTCACCTAGAAAAGAAAAACAAGAGGGACCTAGCTCATTCACCGAAGAAACCTCTGATTACAACCTTGGCCCATTCCCGAAATCCTGGCATCCCTCCATCGTCCCTCATATCCCCTTGAACCACTCTCAACCCCCTCTTCGCCGACCCACCCCGCCACCCCGCCTCACCCCTAAACCCTCTTCTCCACAACCCAAATCCGATACCTCTCCGTCCCCGTCTTGTTATCCGCTGCGAACTCAAACGGCATCCTCAGCGCAGTCTCGGTCCAAATATCCAGCTCGTCGACTCTGGTCTGGCCAAGTAGTTTCTCGAATTCGATGGCGGAGAAGTAGTTGGCGTCTTCGAGGTAGGTATGGGAGGAGAGTTCACGGGTCGTGGTGGAGAAAGGGATGCGGTCGGGGGTGATGGAGGCGGGGGAGGCGGAGGATGAGGGGCGGCGGGTGAAGGTGGTGGTGGTGAGGTAGATGGTGAATTTTGGGGTGGTCATGGTTTTTGGCTGGTGGTGGGGGAGTGGGGGTTGAGTTTGAAGGGTTGAGTTCGAGAGGTGGTAGCTTTGAGGATGGTTTGAGAAGATGTGGTTGGACTGTTCGAGCAAGGAGATTGAAGAGCTGAAGAGAAGGCTCGATGTTTTTGTTTTGAATGTTGAGTTGGAGGGAAACAGAAAGCTTTTTGATGAGGATTTAAGAACGCATCGGACTGATGAATGGTATCTGACTGTGCGAGTATGCGGAAATATCATCTCCAGGTTTCGAATGTTGTTGCCATGGACTCATTGTTGCCGATGAATACCTTTAAAGATCGTCGTCCTGACTTCACTCCACCCCACAGGCGATCATACGCAAAGAATCTTAACCTTGGAGGATCATGGACTACGTCTGAGAAGACAAGGTAACGGTATGAAGAAGACTCACCTGTTGGTCTCTTGTTCACAATCTAGCATATGCAATCAGTCTCGAGGACAGCACTGAAGGTACTGGAAGGAGTGGTAACTGAAAGGCCAACTTTTTGGTTTCTTTATCCAATCGTCCTGCAAATTGCATGTTCAAGACGATTCGTGAGGTCTACTGCTGGGAAGAACTGAATATTTGAAAAAAGCTTTTCTGGTTTGAAAGAGGTTATGCTGTGTCCATGGGCCAATTTCTGCATATAACTCGGCTTGACCGCGCGAAGTGAAGTTTAGTTTGATTCTGAAGCTGCAGTTTCGACCACTTCTTTATTCGACATCTACCACAAACCAAAGCAGCTGGCAAGCGCTTTCTTGAAAGTGTCAATTTTATGTCAAGCGTGCAACGGAGCCCTAACTGCATATAAAGATAATGGTAAAGCTCTGCAGTGCTTCTCTGGAGACAAAATCTAGGAAACCTAGGGACATTAAGAAGTTTGAGCACCGCTCAGTTGAGGCCCTCGAGTCGTAGATTCGAATAACATGCTTTCCTTAGATGCGATCATCCGCGTTTGGTTCGAGAGGATAGTAGTATCGCGCACGGGTGGTACTTGAAATTGGAATAGATTTAGTCCTCTCCAAGTAGTTATATCCTCGTCCAGAACATCCTCGAACCGTGAGCTGGCTCGGTATATGCAAATAGCTATCCTCTCAAGGCCTCCTGAAGGATCTAGAGCGTTCTTAGTTTGACAGCATAGCTGTGATATAATACAGAGTCCCCACGTCTAACAGGATGCACGCCTCCAATACCCATGAAGTTCGTGCAGACAACGAAGGTGTGATCCGTCACGATATGACAGCTAACGACATGGGAAGGGTGAATTTCAACATCATCTTGATTGGCAATATGCATCAAAGCAACTCGACAGGTCTCCAGATTTGAACGTGCCGCGTCAGTAGCCTTGCTCTTTTAAAGTTACTTGGTGCACCTTTTTTGGCAATTTCGCACTCTTGACGTTTGCCAGACGTAGATAGAATTGACGAGGCCATGGGAATTAGCATATAGAATTTAGTTAGATACGCTGCGACGAAACTGGTGGATATATGCGGCTTCGAGCAGAGAAGCGGCAGCCCAGCTATCATCGATTCTCGTGAGCCAATCATTCACAGTCATCATGGCTTACGCCCGTTCCAGCAACGATAGCCGTAGCTCAGTACTCACATTGTTCGATTGGGAGATAGGGGCTCTGTTTGAAGAGATGTGGAACCTGTACCAGAACAAAATGGCAGGCATACCTCCTAACGTCTATGGAAGGTCCGACTATTCGCTGAGCAAAACGCCGTGTTTGCATGCAACGTTAGCATTGAAAAGGAATGGAGTTCAAAACCGTTAGCATCGCTCAAGACGAAACTCGTAATTGTAGAGACTCTCCCACCGTCACCAGTCCCAACGGGAACGACAGCTCGAAGATCGAAGACGTGAGGTAGGCAGTGTAAAAGTTCGCCGACGTTACTCCCGCATTTCTTCTTCAATCTCCTGAGGGGACCAGTACATAGAATGTGAGGATTGGGCAGAAAAGTCTCGACACCTACAAGGCCAATTCAGGCCATATGCAATCTCCCTGTATCTTCCCCCATCTTGGCCAATCATCCAGTCCCGCCGCATTGAACATTCAGCTGCCACATTGTTTGCTAAATCTTCCCAATACCCGCTACCGTCATGAGAGACATTCTTTAACGATGACTGACCTTGCAAGCCCCTACCATAAGAACAACGCCGGACGTATCTCAAAAGAGAGCCACAACATCTCCGCTCATCCTACACAGCTATTTGTACTCTGTTTCTCATATCGACTCGCGAGCGGAAAGGAGTTGTTGGAAAGAAACGTCTAAAAAAGGACGCTAAAGCTTACATAACACATTTCGTTAGCGTCAGGTACGATTACAGCATGCCGCCGCGAACGCTCTTTAAGCTTGTCTTGGGCTAGAAATGTTTCGGATACTTTATTCCGTACGGTACTTTACTCTCAGGTGCGGTATGATATGGTGAGAGGAAAACAACAGAATCTACTACTGTCAAGAGCGAGAGATAATAATGAAGTGTTTTCCGATGACTTGAAAAGGCATCAATAGAAAGCATGATTGGAATATTGTTGCCTGATAACTCGTGACGCTTCCTGTAAGGCTGATAGTATGTACATAGCTGGAAAAGGTTATTTTCTTAAGGGGTTCAATTTCTCCTGATCCTGGCAATATTTTGATTTGACAAACTCCACCAATACCATCTACCTTCGTTTCCCGCCCAGTTCTTCAACTTTCTTTTTTCCAACTACTACCACCTTCTTTACGTTCTGCATCTTACAGATTCTGTACTTCTAATCAAAGCTTCCATTCACTTCACTTTAATACTTGTACCTTCACTACCGCTGTCTCTATTGCATACCACTACACAATCCTTTGTTCAACACTCGCCCATCCGGCATTCCAGCGTAGCCAACACGCCGAAAACGGCATTTCCTACCATCAGCACATCTCGTAGACACCAGAACCGGCAGCTAATACTTACCTTGGCTAAAGCGTTGAAACAGAAGGAGCGTGCAACATTGGATAGACCGCCTTGACTTCCAAACCGCCATATCCTTCGTTCTTCGCATATTTCAGCATATTGTCAGGTTCTGTTGGCAAAAGGTAGTGTGCATTCATTCATTTTACGAATCGTATCCTTGTGGACTAGATGCTAACTGATGCAGACACTTCATTCCTTAGAAAATCCGACATCTGTACAATAATCCTCTTCTACGATAAAATCTATAACCATTTAGCCATACTATCAAATTAACTCCTATTACGTCCGGAGCCTATACAGCCGGACACCTAAACCCGCAACCACGGCTGTTATAGTATCGAACGTGCAGGACAACCTTGTCCTGCCGCCACACTTGCTCGGAATGCAGCAACAAGAGTCTTCAGCGGACAGCTCGATGCCGAACTCGGCCGGACGTTTTCCTAATTCTTCGTCAAAGTCGGGTGTCACCAGCGACTTTACGGGCTTTTCTCATGGCGCCTATACCTCGAATCAGCATGCAGCAGGAGGATACTCTGATAGGCACCCACGTCGAGCGAACATGTCCATCAACACTGGCACGTACGGACGGCCTTCTCAGAATACCAACGATATGAGCACTCCAGGTACGGCTTTCGACATGAATTTTACACCGCTCTTGCCGTCTCAACTACTGCTTGGCAGCCCATTTCAGACTGGAGCACCATCTGCTTTTGCTTCTCCCCAATTTTCCAATTTTGGTGGCTTCCAACAACAGAATTCGGCGGCACATCAGCAGAATCAACAAGCTCCGATGGGCAGTCCGATCCAAACCCAGCATTCAGGCATCTCTCCTCAGATGTATCAAAGCATGCTCTCTCCATCCAACTATGGTGTACAGCAATTCATGACTGGGCCTCAATCGCCAACAGACTCATTCGGCAACATGGGAAACCAGAGTTTTGGTGGAGCTGCCGTACAAATGCAAATGCAGCCTGGGGTGGTCAACGCGAGCAGTAGGACTGTTTATTTAGGCAACATACCGCCGGAGACCTCGGCTGAAGAGATACTCGGCCATGTCCGGAGCGGACAGATTGAGTCTGTTCGACTTCTACCAGACAAGAACTGTGCTTTCATTTCCTTCCTTGATGGTAGTTCAGCTACGCACTTTCACTCGGATGCAATCTTAAAGAAACTCTCCATTCGTGGCCAGGATATCAAGGTTGGATGGGGAAAGCCAGCCCCGGTTCCCACCTCTGTACAGCTTGCAGTCTCGCAGTCTGGCGCGTCTAGGAATGTATATCTGGGTAATCTGCCTGAGAACGTGACCGAGGCTGAGCTGCGAGAAGATCTTGGCAAATTTGGGCCCATCGATACCGTCAAACTTGTCCGCGAAAAAGCAATTGGTTTCGTTCATTTCCTATCCATTGGCAATGCTATCAAGGCTGTCTCACAATTGCCTCAAGAGCCCAAATGGCAGGCGCCTCGACGGGTGTATTACGGCAAAGATCGGTGTGCTTACGTCTCAAAGACTCAGCAACAGAACGCCGCTCAATACCTTGGAATCGCCCCTGGCTATGCCCATGTTCTCAACGGCGCAGACAGAGATTTGATATCCAATGCGTTAGCCCAGCAGTCAGTCGCAGCAGCAGCTGTGGCCACGACGGCTGGGGGAGTAAGCAATCTTGGCAATCGTACTGTCTACTTGGGCAACATCCATCCTGAGACAACTATTGAAGAAATTTGCAACGTCGTCCGAGGGGGTCTTTTACATCATATTCGCTACATTCCTGACAAGCATATCTGCTTCGTCACTTTCATCGATCCTACCTCAGCTGCATCCTTTTACGCGTTGAGCAACTTACAGGGGCTCATGATCCACAATCGGCGACTGAAGATTGGATGGGGCAAACATTCTGGTGCGCTTCCCCCAGCCATTGCGCTAGCTGTAAGTGGTGGTGCTTCTCGGAATGTTTATATTGGGAATCTGGACGAGTCGTGGACTGAAGAACGTCTCCGTCAAGACTTTTCGGAATATGGCGAGATTGAGCTCGTGAATGCTTTAAGAGAAAAGAGCTGTGCTTTTGTCAACTTTACCAACATCGCTAACGCCATCAAAGCAATTGAGGCAATGAGAGGTAGAGAGGAATATTCGCGATTCAAGATCAACTTTGGCAAAGATCGTTGCGGAAATGCTCCGCGACAAAATAATCATAATAATATGCAATCGCCGCAACAGCAGCAGCAACACGCTGGAATGCCAGTCCGAGAACAGGTAGATTCACCACATAACAGTAGCATGCAGCCGACCATGAGTCACAACAGCTCTGTCAGTCCCACCCGACAGATGCTGTCTCCTGGGCCAGGGTCCACCAGCTCGTCTTCCTACAACGGCCTGCAACCAATCCAGCAGATACATGCGCCAACTCCGTCTGCGATTCTCAATGCTGGAAGCAACAATCCTCTTACCATGTTCCTTAATCAGGTTTCAGCACAGCAAGTTCAACAACAGCAAGACTCCCAGCAAGCGGACCCTTATTCCATTGCTACTCTCCAACAGCAGCAACAACAAGTTTTGGCGAATCAGCAAGCAGCACTGTATGGAACGTCCACGAACGAAGTTCTTAACAAGTCGATGCTCGAAGAACCTCAGCAAGGCCACAGTAGCACTTTCATCCAAGGCGTCAATAGTTTACCTAACGGCGCATCAACCATTGGCGGGCTGCTAGCCCCAGCAAACGCAAGGGCCCAACACGCTCGTGCTGTGAGCTTACCTGTTTTCTCGCAAGAAAACTCGGGCAACGGCCAGGTCCAGAGCCACCAGCAACAGCTACAACAACAGGGTCAGCCACAACAAACTCACCGTCACCAGCAGAGTAGCTTCTCGGGTATGAGTGGTTTTGGCGGCTTTGGTAATGTCGCGTGGGGCTTGAACGGCTGGGCCGAAGAGGAGATCCCTGGGGCTCAGTAATTCTGGGTCGATTGGGTGGCTGAAGCCTTTGTCGAGCGTTTCTCTCCGTTTTGTACTTGTACTCTAATACCCTTTTCCTGTCTCCAATTTCTTCTCTGGATACCGCAGGCGCTTTAGATTGTGTTTTGCTGTTTTGATTACCACCTATGGGATCTTTAATATTCCATGTACCTGTATTAGTTCCCCAGTCTCAAACTTCTTAAGCTTCTATTCTAATTCTAATAATTTTCTGAGTTTTCGGCAATCTCTTTGGATGGATTTGTGTAAAAGGAGGGCAGGAATGTATTGGAGGCCCAGGTCCTGGCGACTACTGTCGGCTAGGGAATGTGTACATATACAAACCGGACAGAATGCGTTGGGAAGACTGGGATGGCATGGTCAGAAGCCAGGGAATCGTTTTCCAGTACTCAAGGCCAATTGTACAAGCTAACATTCATGTTTCTATTTCAATTTTGTGCACCTCAATATGGACTTGCTTAGTCATCCTGTCGACGAACGGGCAAGTCAACTTCTCGCCAACAGTGTACCTCGCGCGATAAGCAATACTTCATTAAGGCCATTGGGAATCCAAAAAGATGGATCTTTAGGTTGAATTGAACAACTTCGAGTTTCTAAGCTACTTTCCACTTCAAAATGCAGCTGCTGGGCATTGTCAAGAAGCCTAAAACTCATGTAATTTCTATTCATTGATAAGCCGCTTCATCCAAGATTCTCGCTATTAGAAGCCAGTTGAGCTTCAATATCGATTCCGCCGTCATGGAACTACGAAAGATCATTTCAAGCCGAGCAATCGCATACCATGGTCGCACTCCAGCTCTACGGAAGCTGCCACTACCTGCGATTGCAATCATCGCCGGTGTTGCAGTTGCCAATGCTGCGGCATGGGTGGCCGTTGGGATTATTCTGGTCTGAGAGCGGACTCCATGAATCAAGTTCGAGTTGACAGTACTGAGATCTCAATAGCACTACCACGGGTATGAGTAACTTGAATATTTTCTTCCGTTGGTTCGAAAAGGAGATGAGATGACAGCGTTCACGTAGAACTCTCATATCCACTGCGGTGCTGTCATACACTCTGGGACTGCGCCATGCTCTAGATGCGGACCACATCTCGGTATAAGGAACTTTGCACAATCAGCAGGATCCATTAAGCTCATATACCAATTAGGCAATTGACCTGATGACTCGCCGGCTCATCGCTTCTGGCCAGCGCCCCGTCACCGTGGGCACCTTTTTCTCGCTCGGCCACTCAACGTAGGTTTCTCATTCCTCCCGTCTCACTTCACTCCTATGGCTGTCGTCTCTTCCCAAACCTGCTCTTCCACTTCTTACCAAACCAACTCCCACCACCCAGCATCGTTACAATCACCTCCATCGTCGTCGCTGCCACCGCCTCAGCCATCAGCTCCAAATTCGGCACTTTCAGCAAGATCGGCTCCATCATAGGCACCTCCGTATCTGCCGGCTTCCTGATCATCCTTGGGGTTTTAAACATGTACATTTGCTACAAACTCATTCAGCAGCTTCGGAAAGCCATCAGGTTAACCCCTGGAGAGGAGCAGGAGTTCAAGATTGAAGGAGCAGGATGTCTATTCCATCTGTTTAAGCGGATGTTTAGGCTTATTGACCGGTGATTGGCTTTGTTGTTCCCTTTCGTTTAGTATGGGGGTATTTTCTGCTGATACAAACATTGGCAGACCATGGAAGATGTACCCCCTCGGCATCCTCTTCGGCCTCGGCTTCGACACCTCCTCCGAAGTCGCACTTTTAGGCATCGCCTCGATCCAAGCAGCCAAGGGCACTAGCATATGGCTGATCTTGATTTTCCCCGTCTTATTCACCGGTGACCCCCTTCCCTCCCCATCCCCAGAAACACCCCCAAGTATCAATAATCCAGACAAGCTAATCACGTTATATACTGGACAAAAGCGGGAATGTGTCTCCTCGACACCCTCGACGGCGCCCTAATGATGGCCCTCTACACCTCCACCGCCCTCGCAAAAGACCACATCGCCATCCTGTACTACTCCATTGTGCTTACCGTCATCACGGTCATGGTCGCTGTAGTCATCGGCCTGATCCAACTGCTCACGCTCGTCTTGAATGTCGCGCAGCCGAGTGGGAGGTTCTGGGATGGTGTGGCAGCTGCGGGCGAGCATTTCGATATCATCGGTGAGGATTATTCCGACCCCGTTGTTTCTGGACGTAGGATGTTGGTAACCCGCTGGATGTAGGCGGCGCCATCTGCGGCTCCTTCATTGTCCTCGGCGCGCTGAGTGTAGCGTGCTATAAGCCCTGGCGGAGGTGGATTGAGAAGGGGAGGAGGATAGGGGCTGAGAGTGACGGGCTTGTGGATTTGGGGGTTGCGGGGAGGGGGATGAGTGCTGAGAAGCATGTTCCGACGAGAGTGAGGGGAGGCGAAGGTGAGACGGAGGGGATTGATAGGATTGAGAGCGTGCCAACCACAGGATTAGTGGGATCCACGAAATGACGCATCTCATCCCCGGGGTTTAGTAGCATCCAGGCTTTAACCCGCGGATTCGGGGATGAGAGTTACGAGGAAGGGAGAAAGTAGGGTTGGAAACGTCTAGGATTCAAAGAGATGGTAAAAAAACACAATCCAAGTCAACCAAACAGATATACATATACATACATATAAAAAAAATCCCCCACCACTTCCCTAACCCCCTCGCCTCGCCCCCTACACCAAACCATTACTGTATGTATTCCCCTCCGCTTTTCCCCTCCCCTCAACCTTTTCCCGCACCCACTGCTTGACTTCCACCCCCCCCAAAGCCGGAATTTCGTTCGTCCTGCCTCGCCGACGTATGTACAATAGTTTATTTGTTTGCAAGGGAGGGGGGGGGCGAAAAGGCTGGCTGGCTTTTTTTTGGAAGGGAAAATCAGATATACGATGAAGTGCGAGCGTACTGTGCTGTGCAATGAGCGTGGTGTCATAGGTAGGAGGAAGAATTTTCAGGGGGGAGGTTTTTTGGGGTACTGGGTATGAGGGGGTTTGTTTGGGTGGTTGGTTGAGAGAGATGTATATCGGGTTGTATTGATTTTTTTTGGCGTTTGTTGGGGGTGAGGAAGTCAGGATACGACAAAGTGCGAGCGTACTGTGCATATGAGCGTGGTGTCATAGGTAGGAGGGAAAATTTTCGCGGGGGAGGTTTTTTGGGGGACTGGGTATGAGGGGGTTTGGTTGGGTGGTCGGTTGAGAGAGAGATATATCGGGTTGTATTGATTTTTTTGGCGTTTGTTGGGGGATAGGTGGGGGTGGGGAGAGAGGGCGTTTAGATGGATGGATGGATGGTTTGAGGGAGGGAGATGGTGTAGGTAGGAGATTAGGAAAGGCGATGTCGATGGGGGTGGTTGGATGTTTGGATGTTTAGAGAGGGGTGGAGCTTTGCGAGATTAGGGCTTTTGGAGGGCGGGGGGCTGTGTGGTTGGGTATGGGGGGGAGTGGCTCTAGGGGGTGGATGTAGTAGAGGGAGGTGAGAGATTTTTGTGTGGGTTTGAGAGACGATTGATTGGTAGTGCATGCATGAATTGACTAATTTTCCAACTCTCGATCTTTTTTGAGTTGGATCGGGGCTGATTCCCCGTCTAGATCGCTAGGTCTAGGTGTCGAGGTCTTGATGATTGGGTCTAGTGTCGTTGTAGTAATGGAACTATTCATTAAATAAGCATACATGACTTAAACTCGATCATCCTTAAGGTTACTTACTTCTGAAAGCAGTTGGTTATCGGGAGATACTGTACTGGCTGATGCAGAAGCGCGGGTTGCAGGCTCGGTTATCATAGTGGTGGAAGTAGGGGTTGGGAGACAGGCACTGCAGCCGGTGTTGTAGTATGTTGCTGTGTTGTTATCGAATCTGTGACTGTGAGTTACCAGTATTGATTTGGTGGGTGATAGTGAGGACTTACTCCAGACATGAGAAGCAGACGTCATCCATATAATTATTAATTCCATTGACAGGGATGCTAGTGTTTAGATCAAGAGATGGTAGAGTCATTGGATCCAAGAGCGACATTTCCGATATTGATGCCAGCGAGTCTGATATGTCCGAATCCGAAATTTCCGAATCCGATATCCCTGAGCTTGAGACTTCTGACCTCGATTGATTAGAGCCTGAGAGCTTCGAGGCTGGATCGGTACTGAAAGCTGGTTGGCAGAGGAGCCATGAGGGATCTGAAGGATGCTGGTTGTTGAGATGTTTGTTTGCCACAGCAGGATCGTAAATACTGGGAGCTGTGGGGATGACCTGGGGACGCACACGATCATCGAAAGCCGGTTGGAAACCATCATCCTGCATGCCAGACGTAGAAGCGTCTCTACGCGTCTTCGTTGAGGTTGTAACAGTATGGAGAGGCGATCCGGTGCTAATATCGTCGACGTCCTCATGAAGCGTTTCCTCTCGAACGATCATCGTGTAATAAGTCGTACCATTTATTTTCGGACAAGCGATAGTGTGGACGAAGGGTGTGGCTCCACAGTTTGCTATCTTCTGCCAGATTTTAAGTTCATCAATACAATCCCTGGTAAGATAGTATTCAAAGAGCTTCCCTGCATGGTAATTTGCGTCTTCCACATACTTGTAGTATCTCACCGGGCCAGTCTTGGTGCCAGGATCCGGGCCGTAGGAAGTTAGTTGGGAGTATAGTCCGTAGAAGCTTTCGGGCATTTTGGTGGTCAAAACTTATCAAGATGTGTGGAGAGAATTCGTATTGGAAGAGATATTGAAAGCGTCTTCAAGGCAGGCATTTTTTGAGATAGAGAGCTTTGTTCGATTCATGGAAACAGGAAAAGCGCCATGAGTCTGAATTGAGGAATTTTATGATGGGAAGAAGTGATCGGTCTTTCTGTGACCAGACATTTTAGGTGAATAATCCATCCTGTACCATCACTGCTCTACCGAGCCTCTTTCCAAAGGATAGACTGAAGCTTCCCAGCCGAGCAATCTTGAACATGGTCTGTCCGTGAATGTCGCTATTTCCGTTGGTTGTTACTCGTTAGCTTGATATTCATTCAATATGATATTCATCGTTGATTACGCTGAGTCATGCTCTGAACGGGTTATGCTCGTGATCTAGGTTATGCTTCGAACAAGGTCCTGCTGAGAGCCAACACGTGGCGACTGATGAAAGTGCCGTCTAGCTAGGATTGGGCCAAGATACTGGGATTGGCGGCAGCAAAGACCCCCGATAACGTTGACACGGAAGTCTCTCATAGAAGGTGCCTCCCATCGAAAGTTTTCAAATCAAGCTTGCTTATATCCACATCCTCGAACATTCGGACCTTTAGACTGTCAGAGTTATCGCTAGATGGAGATGGGGTAGCTGATGGACAATCTCACATTCACTGCCAGCACATCACCATGGAAGATTTCCCTCAACGTATCATGTAAATCAATCATGAGTGAAGAACCGCAAGTGGGGCAGAACATATGACTTTTTTCTCCTCCTTTGAAATGGTAGTCCTTCATGTGGTCCTTGCCAGAGTGAAAGACGATATCGTCTCGAAGCGGGTAAACATTCAAGTAGCCGTTCTTGGTGCATATGGTGCAATTGCAATTCATGGTTTTCTGGCTGTCGAGGGCAGGAAGCTTGCACTTGTATTGAACGGCACCGCAATGGCAGCTGGCCTCGTGCCAGATCTTCTCGGGGGTTTCTGATGTTGCCATGGTGTGTACCTTTGGCCAAACTAGATGGGTTGGTTTTGATAGGAGATGTATGGACACGGAGGAGGAGAGACACAAGAACGGAGAAGTCTTCAGATGAACGGGGGGGTCTACAGAGTCATCTGGATGCGCTGAGGTGTACAAGGAAATGGTTGCCTGGAAGTTCTTACCTTAAGCGATACATTGTAGGGAGATTTCCTAGCCGAGACGCTTATCGTGCTGCATAAGGGCAGCCCCGCAGCGGCCGCAGACGTGCCGCCGCTACTTGCATAGATGATAGGCCAAAGGGCGAATTCTCCAATGAAAGTTGTACTGTACTCGGGCAATAACCAGAAGCTTGAACGTCAGGGGTTGTTTTTCTTACCAGCTCTTAACACATACTAAGTACTTTCTATCTAGCGTCACATGATGAAAGGAGCTAAAAGCGGATCTGATAACGGCAGCTGGCGCTTGTAAGCTATCCGAGCTAGTACTGTATGGTATCGAAGCCCCACATCAAACAAGCCTGCTATTCGTCATTACGGAGGTATAGAAAAACTTCGTTCTTCGTGCCATGAAAAATGAAATATGGAGTGAAACCATTTTTGTAAATATCAGATGATGTAACATGATTTGCCTAAAGATAACCTGTGTGCAGTCCCAGCGTCTTGTAGAATATATACTGTAACCTTCAATGCTTGAGCATCCGAGCAATTTCTATCTGAAAATTCTCCTCACTGAAGAAATGACAGGGGTGCAATTCCCCGCACAAATTCTCCATGATAAGGATCAAACGCATATACGAGATGTGGATGGACACTCGTCTATCAGCTCATACGAGACACGATATGGGGTGAAGAATATAGAAGCCATCAGCCAGACACGGACCAGGTGGTCTTTGATCTCTGCCTATGTCGGGTGAGCAAAGAAAGAGTTGATGTTGGTTTCTTGGCTTGCCCGGCCTTTGTTTTGTGGCTCTCTTGTGCATGTCATTTGAAGCCAAGCGCCTCTCTACTAATTCCCAGCTCTCTTCACAGTCGGTTCGATCTAAACCTTTACAACTAAACTTCTGCAGCATTTTCCTCCTAGCATTCTTCACCTCTCTGGAAGGTCAAACGATGGTCAATCTGATAGTCACAAAAAGCGCCTTTCAACCCACTCGCTCGTGGCCACAGTTTTTGTAGTACAAGGCGTCGTTAATGGTGAGCCCAAGAGTTCGAATGTAATTATGTTAGACCCAAACAGCCTAATCTGATTCAGTATAGCCGTTATTAAACCACCAATGGTGAAGATTGCCAATGTTTTTGGACGTCTCGAAGCCTTTTCATTTAGTATTTTGTTATACGTAGTTGGATATATCCAGATGGCCGGCTCAAACAACGTCAAGACTTTCGCCTCAGCTCAGATATTCTATTCAGCCGGTTTCACTGGTTTGCAGACCCTTCAACAAATTTATATCGCAGATACGAGTGATCTCCTCAACAGAGCATTGGTCTCAAGTCTTTCCGACATTCCCTTCTTGATTACTGTATGGGCTGGTGCATCAATTGCGAGCAGCCGGATGGAGCATACGACTTGGAGATGGGGTATGGAATATGGACTATCGTTCTACATACCTGTGGTCTTTTACCGTTAGCCCTTACTCTATTTCTCAACGTGAGGAAAGCGGCTAAGCTGCATTTCCTTCTACAAAGCCCTTGGCAGGGCCAGACGTTTCTGGGAGGAACAAGGAATATATGGTATGAAATAGATGTCATGGGCTTGCTGTTGCTCTCTGCTGCCGTCTCGTTGATCCTCATTCCTTTGACATTGGCTGCTAAAGCAAAGAGTGGATGGCATAATGCCAGTGTTATCGTCATGCTGGTCGTTGGCTGCGTATGCCTAGTCGTTTTTCCCTTGTGGGGAGTCCTCTCGGAAACTTGCCCCGCACCCATATATTTCATCTCGACTTTTCACCAACCGTACCGTACTCTCAGGCTGCGCCATTGGCTTTTTCTACTTCTGTAAGCTCTCCATGCTTTCCGTACAACTCATCAACCTCAAGCACTCACCACTGCTCTTCGCCTCTAGCGGTCTTCTATACCTCTATCCAGCCCTACTTCTACTCCTACCTGCAAGTTGTGCAAATCGACTCCGTCATCGCTGCTTGCCACATTACGCAAACCTTTGCCTTCACGTCCACGGTAGCCGCTATCATCACATCAACTATAATCAAATACACTCGCCACTACAAATACTTCATCACCGCTGGTGCTGCTATATACCTCCTTGGCATCGGTCTCATGATCCGCTATCGCGTCGAAGGCTCTTTGACCTCGCAAATCGTGGGTACGCAAATTGCGGTTGGCATCGGTGGTGGTATGCTCAACGTGCCTGCACAACTGGGTGTTCAAGGATCTGTCAGCCACGATGATGTTGCTGCCGCGACCGCGATATACCTGACAATTGTGGAGATTGGCGGGGCAGTGGGTTCGGCGATTTCCGGTGCAGTCTGGACGGCCAATCTGCCCAAGAAGCTAGCATTATATCTGCCTCCGGCTGCAAAGTCGGACGCAATTCTAATTTTCGGAAATCTAACTCTCGCGGAGTCGTACAAAATCGGTGGTCCTGAAAGGGTGACTATCAATCGCAATTATCAGGAGACCTTGAATATTGTGTTGTTTATCGCCGTCTGCCTCTCTGTGCCATTGATACCGCTGAGTCTGTTGATGAGGAATCACAAGTTAGATCAGGTGCGTTAACCTCGGCTGACGTGAAACCCCATGCAAAGAAGACAATGCTAATGCATTCTTCCTGAAAATGGATCAGAAAGTCAAAGGCAACGTCATTGGGAACAGTCAGCGGAGAAGAATTGCGCAGCAGTGCTGCCTGCTGCTACGCCGTCGAGTTCGGGATATGCCATGAGGAGATTACGAAGAGGAGTGGCGCAGGGGGGCAATGGTAAAGTAAGTGAAACTACTATAGCAGGAACAATAACCATGAAACGGAAAAGGAATGACTTACTGATCAAGGGTTCTTCCTGACATGGATATGTCCATAAATATAAAATTTCCCAGGAACCGGATAGTCGTAAGAGATTTTCGTAGATCTGACTTGAGGACCTGTTTTTCCCGCACATGGCCAAGCAATCTGGATCTATGATGAAAGCAGGAAAAGGTAATGAGCTCACATACTTAAACCTCCGAAGCGTATTGCAAATTGCAAATTGCAGTAAGCACCTTATCCTCGACCAGCATTACCCTACAGCCTCAAGCCCGCTCCCCGCCCGGGGATCCGCTTCGGGAGGTAGGTACAGGCCGTTCAACGTGACAGGCATGATGCGTTCGTTGCATGAGAAATCAAAGTAGAAGTACCTTCATACTTCACCAGGCCTCAATCCCAACTTGATCGTTAGTCACCCATAGAGTAAGCGATTACCGTGACAGACGGACGACACACGACAGAACGACGTCCACAAGTAGCCTTATCGTAGCACGCAAAGAAAAGTCAAAGAGAGAAGAAGAATGTTGGTCGAATGTAGTCGCCGCTTCGTCGCTTGAATCGCTCATTTCGTGCTTTTGGAATCATCTATACTTGTAAAGCGAGAACGGTAAATCGGGGCAGCCTATCAGCGATTGTTTTTCAAAGGTCCTTTCCTAGACAAGTCTATAATAACACTGCTTGAACTGGGCGAACAACTGATGCGAGTCCTGCATTGGGTAGCCTTTGGTACAGTATACAACTCTAAAAACCCTTTGGGTCGCGTGTGGCCGCTAATCATTCGCCGTGCTGGATGCGCCAGTTCGCACAGGTCCAGGGCTTGATATGCCATTAGAAGACATTGCTAGTATTCACCTTAAAAGGCTATTTATGTATACAGGGTCCATTAGCCATTGAATGATTGATTGACTGGAGAAAAAGAAAACGTGTAAGGCAGAAGACCCAAAAATCCCCGAGGGCCAGAGTTCTGGTTTCTGGCGCCAACCGTTTTCCCGAGAAAAAGAGAAAGAGGGAAGGATCTAGAACTAGCAGGGATCTGGATGTTGGCTCTCGGGGAAACTTTGAATACACCTCAACCACTCCGTACTACAGCACTCTCCCCCAATAATACATACAACCGTACAATCTTCTTATCCCCAACCCCATCCCAACACCCCCCCCCCCCCCCCCCCCCCCGATGAATACAGATAGGAATTAGAACACCAACCCCACGTCTCTCTACCAACCAAGACAATAGACTCGGAGAAGGGGAATCCTGTGAGAATCATCACGGCAAAGCGTCGAAGCACCGCCGCAGGTAGTAAGCGGAGGGAAGGGCACCCGTCTGCGCCAGGCGGCGAAGCGTGTTGTGCACGGTACTCTTAAAACCTGCGTGGTCGACCCGCTGCTCCAACTACCTACTACTACAACCTGTCAGTCGCATCTCTCTCTCTCTCCTATCTATCCTCTTCCGCCCGTTCGCGATTGCTGCAAGAAAAAACTGTGCAAGTGTCTAACTCGGGTGCGAGATCTGCAGTGAAAAGAAAAGGCCAGCTACTGGTTGTAACGAGGGTTTGTGCTTCTGTGTGATTTCAAGAAACTTCCTATTTCTGCCGCAACAGAAAAGAGAAACCTCGACAACTAGTTTCCAGACACGAGCACACTCCTCCACACGCCCTTTAAACCCTCACGTTTGTTTGGCCTGGCCACCAACAATAAGTCCTTTGCCTCCGCTGCTGTGCCGTCTCTGTTGAGCTAGATTGCCAATCATATAAAATCACTGGGGCTGCATAGAGCTGTTATCCAAAGCTGTTGAACTCTTTGGTGCCAAATACCCACGAGTCTGAGTGCGTAGTGAATTATTTAGGATTACGTCGGTCAATATGGTTGTAGCAACCATCAAGTGGGTCCCCCCCCCTCCTCGCCTGATCCCCCGGCCTTCAACTTCAGCAGCTTTTCAACCACCTCCCACAGCAAGTATGAGGCGTCTCAGGACTGACAAGACATTCATCAGGTGTGTCGTAGTGGGCGACGGTGCTGTAGGAAAGACCTGTCTTCTGATCAGCTACACGACCAACAAATTCCCGTCTGAATACGTACCCACTGTCTTTGACAACTATGCCGTTACTGTCATGTAAGTCCCTTACCCCCTCCATCACCCTCACGATCACCACGACCGGCCCTCAGCTTCCCCTGCAATCGCTGGCCCTGACACTCAACTCGCGGCTTCTTCCTGCCCCTGTGCAGCACCTCACCTCATCGATCACCAAAAATCACATCAGCTAACCAACCCCGCTCATCCCCAGGATCGGCGACGAACCCTACACGCTCGGCCTCTTCGACACCGCCGGCCAGGAAGACTACGACCGTCTCCGCCCGCTCTCATACCCGCAAACCGACGTCTTCCTCGTCTGCTTTAGCGTCACCTCCCCCGCATCCTTTGAGAACGTCCGTGAGAAATGGTTCCCCGAAGTCCACCACCACTGCCCCGGCGTACCCTGCCTCATCGTCGGCACCCAGGTCGATCTCCGCGACGAGCAGCAGGTGCGGGATAAGTTGCAGAAGCAGCGCATGTCGCCCGTTCGCAAGGAGGATGGCGAGCGCATGGCCAAGGAGTTGGGGGCCGTCAAGTACGTCGAGTGCTCGGCGCTGACGCAGTACAAGCTCAAGGACGTCTTTGATGAAGTGAGTCTTTCTTTTCTTCCCATGCCGCTATTTGGTTCCCCCACTAACCACCACCCCCACCACCACCAGGCCATCGTCGCCGCCCTCGAACCGCCCCCCCAAAAGAAAAACAAGAAAAACCGCTGCGTCATCCTATGATGACCATCGCTCCACCTCGCCTATTAGAAGAAATTTCTCGCCCATTTCCCTATTCGGAGCTCGGTGTCAAGGCGGAAACCTGGTCTAGGGGATTAGTTCTTTCGCTCATGGGGGGCTGGTTAGTAAAGGGGAGCTTTTGATCGATGAGACTGACTGGCATAATGGCATTTTGGTGCTCTCTCTCTCTCTCTCGGTCTCTCTCTCGGTCTCGTGTCCTACTTGCACGTGAATGAGAAGAAATCCGCTTTGCAGATGTGGGTTCTTGATCTCTTTGCGAATGAATGGTCTTGTGCTTCTTGGGTGTATATATATATATTTTTTTTCTTTTTTTTTCTATTTTATCCGTCTTCCATCTCATCATCCCTGAGATAGATCAGCCTTTTTCCTTTTTCTTTCTCCAAAGTCCCTTTTTCTTCTTCTTGGACAGGAACTGCTCACCCTTCTTCCTCGTTTCCTTCGCTCTCCATCTTTCCTCTCCTCCAATTTCCTTCTTTCATCTCCTCCATCTCCCATCTCCATCTCTAACCGGCACCCCAACACGCCCTACTCGCAGGGGCTCCAAACCGCCAACGCGTCTATTGGTGCGAGCTTTGTAGCTCCCCGAAACACCCAAGTAGAGCTTTATTGCCCGTCTTTCTTGTCCTAACAATCGGCACTTCCTTCAATAATCCGCCCAACCAGCCAGACCAAAAAGACCCAAATGCATGAGTTGGTGGTGATGGGAAGTGCGGCCCTCCTTCTTGTCCTGCTGTGTCCAGCCACAGCGCAGCCACAGCACCATTACTGGTTGTTACAGATGTTGTGCCCGCTGGCGGAATACTCTTCTTAGCGCCCTGCTGTGTGGCCAGCTGCTGGGCAACGGTTTGTGAAGGGTGATTTGAATGGCGGTCGCCACGTGTGGGCGGACCCAGGAACGAGAGAGAGAGAGCTGGAGGAAAGAGAGGGGAGGGTGAGAGCGAGCAAGAGCAAAATGCAAGAGCAGAAAGCAACGGGTATGTCGCCACGTCTCTCCCTTGCGCCGTGAAATCTAACTGACTGAAGCACTTTCGTCGAGGACCCGGATCAGCAGGAGTTTCTTTGTTGGTTTGATAGCTAGGGTTGAGATTAAAGATTCGACGCTTGTTCTGTGGGAAAGAGGGGGGGGTATGTGATTCTCGCATGGCGGAATACTCTTCTTGGTGGGCCTGCTGTGGCCAGCACAGCAAGCGAAGGCTGTCGGGATCTTTGTCAATCGCTTTCTCAATGTCAAACGGCTTCCCGGGATCTGCTGTGGCTGGCACAGTGTCCAAGTCTATTGAGGATTTCCTCGCAGAACCACGCTGGTTCATGCGGATAAAATCTGGGCCAGCCCCCGGTGAATACGCTCCTCCAATTTCCACGCTCGCATTCTGGATGAAAATCTTCGTGTTCGGTGTGATGTAGCGCCATTCAGGTATTGTTTGCAGACCCACGTTCGACATTGCCCATGCAATGCACGAATGCTTCCATGTACCCTCCTCTCCACTGCGCCTCCCAGGACACGGGCAGGAACCAAAGGGTATGTAGGTAAGGCTTTCCGGCGCGCCTTGACATTTCCTTGACAATCCCAATTGGCTTGAGCTTCGCTTCGAAGCTAAGACCCAGTGAGATTTTCTTGCCAGTTTGCATGTACTGTTCTCGCATGGCGGAATACTCTTCTTGTCCTGCTGTGTTCAGCAGGGTCGGCAAGGGTCTTGTCATTTGGCTGACGGGCCCTTTGAAGAAGTACCTCAAGTCTCTCTTTTCGGGTACCGGCTCGTGGGGAATCGCTGGCGGTTTGTGTGGACGGTCCACGAGCCAAGAGCGAGGGCGAAAGCGAAGGTCCAGGGCAAGCAAGAGCCAGAGCGAGAGCGAAAGCGAAAGCGAAAGCGAGAGCCGGAGCGAGAGCCGGAGCGAGAGCCAGAGCAAAAGCCAGAGCAAAAGCCAGAGCAAAAGCGAGGAGCCAGAACAAAAGCGAGGAGCCAGAGCGAGAGCCAGAGCGAGAACCAGAGCAAAAGCCAGAGCAAAAGCCAGAGCCAGAGCAAAAGCGAGGAGCCAGAGCGAGAGCGAGAGCAAAAGCCAGAGCAAAAGCCAGAGCCAGAGCAAAAGCGAGGAGCCAGAGCAAAAGCGAGGAGCCAGAGCAAAAGCGAGGAGCCAGAGCGAGAGCCAGAGCAAAAGCCAAAAGCCAAAAGCGAGGAGCCAGAGCGAGAGCCAGAGCAAAAGCGAGGAGCCAGAACAAAAGCGAGGAGCCAGAGCGAGAGCCAGAGCGAGAACCAGAGCAAAAGCCAGAGCAAAAGCCAGAGCCAGAGCAAAAGCGAGGAGCCAGAGCAAAAGCGAGGAGCCAGAGCGAGAGCCAGAGCAAAAGCGAGGAGCCAGAACAAAAGCGAGGAGCCAGAGCGAGAGCCAAAGCGAGAGCCAAAGCAAAAGCCAGAGCAAAAGCCAGAGCAAAGCCGGTGAGGATTTCCGACATCCCCATCGCACGTAGCACGTGACAGTGCAAGATGCTCGATACGCTGCCGTTAGGAGCATTTTGTGCTTCCTTTGCCGTTCGTTCTGCTCCATTCCAAACACCCAGGCCCTGATCGAGGGGCGAACAAAGAGTCGAATTTTCGAGCCTCGTCGTAAACTGGGAGGCCCATGGTCTTGGGCTTAGAAGGGGAGTAGTCGTGGCCCAGAATGACTTCCGCCGCGTAAAACTTGGCTACAGGGTTTGGAAATCTCTTTTCTTCCAGTGAGTCCATGTACAGGACTGACAACAACAGCAATGCTGGATACACCAGCAAGGACCAAGACCAAGACTGATTGATGAGAAATTCTGACAATTCAAACACGCGTGGGCTTGGGAGACTGAAGGCTCCTTGACAGGCTTCCGATGGGGTAGCCTTCTTGTTTCTCTTGTTTTTACCTGCGGATCCAAAGCGCGTCTTCCATTGCGATCTCAACGGCATATCCAGCCACATTTTAGCCCCAAATGGGGATTCCATTCCGGTTGCCAAACTGAAGAAAACAAGTCTTGCAATCGGTGTTCGTGGCCGGCAGCGTTCTTGGTTCCAGTACCCGTTAACGAGAAGCAAATATGTCTTTGACTGGTCTGCAGTCTCTAAAAGAATATTATCCTTGCCAATCTACTACATCGTGCCCTTGTCTTTGGTAGGAGCATGCAAACGGCTGATTCGGGTGGATTCGTCCATGTCACCCGCTCGTTATTAGGTACGTGCTCAAAGCGTAGACCTCCCAATTTACAACATGCTCTGATAAGCAACTTCAGAGTCGTACTTGAGTTCGCCAATCTCAGCCATGGTATATGTTGCAACCAGTTGTCCACCATGTAAGACCCTATACCTCGGGGGCTATTCCTCTGAACTATCAGGGATCGAGTCCAGTAGTAAGCTTCAATGGAGGTCCATGGTCCGGAAAGCTATCACGTATGCCCTCTCTGTTTTTGGGCTTGCGATGGTATTATGTACAGCAAGGTGCGCAGGATTTAATTGACGAAGGTTGGACACCTCGTCGTCAATCTGAGACACCAATTCGCGTGAGGAGCCAACGATCTTGCCATAGAGTCGAGACTCGATGATTGTAAGTCGTCTTGCGAAATCGGCAGTATCGATATCACGGAACTTGAGCTTCTTCATGTTCTTCGGCATTATTGGCGTTGGCGTTGGCGTTGAGGTGCTAGTGGTTTGATGCTTTGTGCTTCACAGATGCGTTCTCGTCAAATGGTCCTTCGAAAGTCGCAGAAGCTCCACGCATCAGCTTGCTGTCGTCCAGGCTGTGCATCCAATGGGAGCCCACGGTATTTCCTTCCAAAAAGACAAGACTTGATAATGGGCATGAGAAAGTGAACAAATGAACTTCCGCACTTCAGCGCGTCAGAGTACCGTCTTGGCTTCCTGGTAGTGCCACTCTTGTGGTAGTGGTACGTGGAGGTATATAACCAGCGTTGTCTATTGGCAATGCATTCGAACAGCAGGTGAGAGTACTTGTCGTGGCCTCCGGGACTGCTAAAAGCAACCTATCACTGCTATATCACCTCATCAATGAACACACCTCAGCTGCTGCAGTTTTACGTCTTGCTCAGGACGATTTTAGCAAAGCGAACGTACGAGAGGCATATCACTCTATTAATTCTGTTCATATCTGCTCTTTGTATGTTACTGGTACTTGAATAGGTGCTAAGAAGAGTGCTAAGAAGACCCCAGGATCTGATACAACTCGCCTCTCTGGAAGGCCTCTTAGCTTATGCTTCGGATTCGTGCTTTCTTGCCCTCCAGGGATTGACTATCGACACGGCGATGCGATGTTAAAAGCAGAACGGTACCCACAGGTGCCCTCGGACCTTTAGCTGCAGAAAGAAATAGAGCTTCGCGTTCTTCTTCTTCTTCTTCTTCTTCTTCTTCTTCTTACCCTCCTCCTTCTTCTTCTCCTCCAGTTTCTTCTCCTTCTCCTCCTCCTCCCCCTCCTCCCTCAACCCAACAACAAACCCACACGTCCTGGGCGGACCCAGGAACGAGAGTAAAGATCTTCTTCCTCAACCAGACAACAAAGCCACGCGTCCTGGGCGGACCCAGGAACGAGAGTAAAGATCTTCTTCCTCAACCAGACAACAAAGCCACGCGCCCTGGGTGGACCCAGGAACGAGGGTAATGATAAGCAAATAAGCGAATATCATCGTGAAATTGACGCACTAATGCGCTATAGGAGCCAAGGCAGTAGGTTTGATCTTGCCATGGAGTCGAGGCTAAGCTGTCTTGCCAACTCGGTAGCATCAATATCCAGGAACTTGAGCTTCTTCATGTTCTTCGGCATTATTGGTGTTGCTGTTGAGGTGCTAGGCGCAGGCACCCATCTCTTCGCGTTTGTGTCCTGGCCTCGGAGCCTTAGCTCAATCGCTGCCATCAATGGCCCAGATTCTGGGCTGCAAATGAGCAGAATAATCCGCAATCCTCTTCTTTAACCTTCGCCTTGGTTGTCTGACAGGCCCGTTGAACCCGGCTAAAGGCAATTCGGTCCATCCGCAGTCCCTACCCAAGCAATCGCGTTTGATGAACTGAGACCCTTGAAATCGCCTCTGACGTAAACAGTGTTTGTGTCCTCATTGCAGAGAAGAATCCGGACCTGTCCCGAGAGTCCAGTAAGAGGGCTAACCTTGGCCTGGGTTGGATCAAACATCGCAACGCTTTGTGCCTCTATCCCTCTCAGGCTGGTGAAATTTCCTTCTACAACCACTCCTGCCAGGGTTGCCCCTCGCACGACAAACAGACACGGTTTTTCTATGCTCACAATCGCAATGACGACTCCGCTTCCCGTGGATCTAAGACGGCGTTCGACAAGCTTAGGAACTTTCCACCAATCTCTGCTTCGTTCATTGGAGGTGTTCCTGGGGGGGACCCTGGAGTTATAAGACAAGTCATTGAACTCTATACTTACTCGACAAAAACAACATTTGCCATTCAACGTTGAAGTCTTCCTCAATGGTGAGTGAGGATTTCCTTTCCCAGCTTGGTAGAAAAGCCCCCAAGACGCAGGAAGTTCCGGAACAACGACGGGTATCCCTGGGTGGGACAGATGGATCATTGATAGCGTCTCCGTTGGAGACATAGGTGGTGATATGGGAATGCCTGACGAACTTCCTTTCTATGAGGTCCTTGGGGTAAAAACACGATAGATCCATCTTCGTAAGTCAACAGTCGGCAGCGTTTTCCACCTACATTCGTCGCATGCACGCAACACTTTCGTTCGCGGCTTCTTGGCCGCTGGTTCTGTCATTTTTACTCTATTTGGCGCAAGCCGTTGTTGAGCTAGTTGAGCTTCTTGCAGTTCTTGCAACATCTGAGGTTGTACTGCATGTACCACTTTCGCTCCATCGTCGTAACTGGCGCTCCTACCTGTCGGAATTTGATTTGGCACTTGGCCAGGTTGGTTCGTGTAAAACGGATGAGCTCCCTCGCCCATCTAGACTGCAGTAGCCACTGGGGGCCAACTCGAGCGGCTGCGTTGCTTCTGCTGACGAAGGGGCTTTGCTTGACCGCCCGGTAGGCGTGAGGGAAGAGGACCCAGACTTGTGGAATTGGCTGCGGTATTGAAAGGCCTCTAAGTGGCATCCCGGCTTCGATGTGCATCCAAAACGCCCGTATAGCATTTGTCCCTGATAAATTCAAAGCATATCAGATGTCAAAATCAGGAAGCCGATACAGCATGCATGATGAGCCACCTACCATTCCATAGCCACATACAATGTCTCGGCCGCACAACCAGCGCCCGCTCTGGGGCAAGTTTTGCCTCCGTTCGGTGGGATCAAGAGCTGAGCTGCCCTCACAGGCTTGAGGGGGTATTCTGACTAATGAAGGAAGGAAGAAGAATAAGTGGGGAGGAAGAAGGAAAGGAAGCTGGGCTTCCATTCGGTTGGGTCAAGATCCGATATGCCCTTGTGGAGTTGAGACTCATAGAAAGCAGCCTTCGTCATCCCCTCCCCCTCCGGCAGTGTGACCAGCAGCGAAAGCGAAAGCGAAAGCGAAAGCGAAAGCGAAAGCCAGAGCAAAAGCCAGAGCCAAAGCAGAAAGCAAAAGCCAAAGCAGAAAGCAAAAGCCAAAGCAGAAAGCAAAAGCCAAAAGCGAAATCCAAAGACAAAGCAAAAGCTAACGGCGCTGCTACTCTTCTAAGAGCGTATAAAGTACCGTTCGAGAGAGGGGATTCTTTCATCTCATTTCAGAGGGAGAGAGGGAGAAAGATGGGCTTCCATTCGGTGGATCAAGATCTGACTTCCTCGCTCTTTCTTTTGAGGACGGCAAGAGTCTCTCGAAGTGGTGAACTTGGTCCTACTCCGCTTGAAAGAAGACGTTGCACTTCTCCGACAGTGTCCACTTCCGCAAGGAAATAAGCAAAAGCCCCACCCGTCCAGATTGCTGTTTCATACATGATAAATCGGCTATTCGAATCTTGGAGATGGAAGGCGATTGTAAAGTTTGAATTTGGTATGCCAGAGAATTTGGGAGAACCGGAAGAGTGGATCGGTGATACTCTTCATTTGGAACCTCAGCGTAGTCGAAGTCTGGCATATCCTGCAGCCTACGAGGTCATTCAGACCCCAGTAGGCGTTCTTGTGGCATGCTTGACCCGGGGGTTGGTGGGCTTGGATGTGGGGGCAGAAGCTGATGGACTGTTCGGAAACTGACGCTCAAGCCATTTCGCCTCAACAATTTCATCTTTTTGGGCCTAGGGCCCAGATCAAAATACTGCTCGTAGGATACTCTGGTGCCTCCAAGTAAATGCTTGGACCATCGTTCGGCTATAGCAACCGGAACACTGCTGCTCGCTTCACCTAACACGCCGGCTGGAAAGGCCCGCAGCTATCAAGGACGTTCTTGGGAGACACCCACAGAACGGATAGGTTCTTTACCTTGGATGCCTAGGGCACCTTGATGTCCCTCGAAAGTCTTAGTAGCTCAGACAAAGTCGTACCTGCAACACTAGGAAGGTCAAATGGTTTAGCCAGAGAATTGCCAGTACTAACGACTGACGATTCTTCGATGGTGGGGATCGAATCAAAAGACTCGGTCTGGGGCTGCGTCATAATGAGCCTTTGGAAAGCAATTTCTTCTCCACTCATGGCAGTGATCGAGGTTGAAGGGCAGAGTGCAGTAGGTCTCGAAGATGATTGCTAACATGCCCACTTTACCTTCTCCTCATGCCGGAGACGCTTGATTTCGATGTTCTCCGGGTCTTTTCCGGCGAACGAGTCGCCACCGCGTGGTGCCAGAGAGGAGCGTCCTTGTAGCCACATTTAAAGTCCTGGCCTTGTCATTCTCGTCCCTCTTGATGGCGTCTCTGGTCCTGGTTTCAAGTACATGACTTCCATTCGACAAAGTCCTCGACGCCTGGATCAATGAATACGTCTTGATTGCAGCAGTTTAACGTCTTGCTCAGGACGATTCCAGCTAAGTGAACGTACGAGAGCATATAATACTATTGTTTCTATTTCTATCCGCTCTTCTACAATGTCCTATGATCATTACGCCAACATTCAGGTCCAATGGTAAGTAGACTTGCTTGATGAATTCTCAACCTCCAACCTTGGGGAACTTCTCTAAGAGTGGCCGGTTGCGAAGGCTGCATCTTAGAGGCTTGACTTGAAAGTTCCAAGGTTCCCAGATGTTCTAATGACTCGGGCGGACCGGAATAGCGCTCTTCATACTGAGTCTCATCTTCCTCCTTCGCTCGAGAGAAATGTTTGAAACAGTGGTCTTTCTGGGCACTCGACAGATAGTCATTTTCTTGAAAGAGAGCCTTCGATCTTCTCGGAGCCATCTTCAGCGAGCGAGTTACCATGTGGAAATCCACTAAGAGTGGCGGATTGCGAAGTTCAACCTTGGGGCTTGTGTTTTTGACTTTCCTATATGGAGAGGGGTGATTGTATGAAAAGGTTTGAGAGGTGCTGGAGACTTCGGTTTCGCAGAGTGTAGTTTTATTTCCGGCTGGATCAACACCCATCACCTCACCCTCACCTTATTTCAGTTCGTCCATATTCATCGTCGGCATCCGAGTCAGCGTGGTACGCTGTTGGGAACGCCATCTTCATAGACCCCCAGGCCATAAAGGGCAGTTCTTCCTGTGGATAGGCTTCTTATAGCCCAAGTCCTAACCTAATCTTGACAGAGGTGACATGCATTTCCCCCGGTTTTATAATGGTGATCTGAGAGGCAATGTCAGAGTTGTCTGGCACGTCTTTGCTTGCGGTGGCATGCAGATCATTCTTGATTTTGTTAAATTTTGTGCTCGGATGGGGGATGGGCGGACCAAGCCAGTGTTGCTGTTGGTGAGCGTTCGTAGAACTGCAGGGCTGCGCCTGAGAACTACTCTGTCGGCTATGCTGGATCACCAGTGGATAGATTTGCAAGTCGTTTGGTACCGACGACATGGGGCCTTTGCAGTTTTCGGATGAAATCGCGTTAGGGAGTGGCTTCTCAAGGTGGCATCGGTCGGTTCCTTCCGCCATATCAAAGACATGGTAAGCCCTCATATCGCCGGCGATTGGGCCAGTGATGGCAGTGCATCAGGAAATGTGGCTTGACAACGAAGAATAAAAAAACTCGAGATAGATATACAACGCGCTGCTGTTTCGGAGTCATGCTTGAGGGCCCCAAGCTCTGTTGTTTCTTCAGCATGTCGGTGAAAACCTGACGTTCAATTCCAGGGCCGTTTGGAAAGCCTGGGAACTTGCACCTAACCTTCGACTCACGAATGTGAGAGTCTCGAATATCTGTGGTTGTTCTCCACTGCTCGACATCGAACAAAATTCCTTTTGAAGAGGTCGAATCATAACCTCAGCCCCCACGTTATGTTGGAATGATCCATCAGCGGAAGCAGACAGACGGGATGGTGCATTCAAATGCTGTTCCGACTTAGCTGCAAAAGCAAGTATATCCAACGCTATGCTGGACATATCAGGCTTGATTGCCATAAATCCGAAGCAGCCGCTGCTGTTATTCCCCAGCCTATTCGTTCTAAGTCTTTTAGACATTCTGTGATCCTGTCATCGTTCTATGATATGGGTAGCTTTGCAAGAAGGCACGTCTCCTGGAGCAGTAGAGGATAGTATTGTCGAGGATGAAGATTTGGTTATCGTACAAATCCCTTTATCTTGGTTTGCTTCACGCGCTGATGAGTATACAAGGCCGCACATGGCGCTAAGTCGCGGTCAGCAAGTAATACACAAGATGTTCAGGAGGTATGAACGACGAACCAGAATTGCAAGAAGCTGGTAGCCAGCTCGCCGTTATCCTTGCGAAGTTGCTCTTGGGTGACATCACAAGGTGAAATTTCTATCTTCACATGCTCCAGAACTTCAGCTGAGTAATGTAGGTACTCGAATTGGATCTTGGAAGGCGAACGACTTTCAAGGTCGACATCTTGGATCTTGTGGGATAGGATGCTTGTGCCTGCACGTTTCCAGCGGTGTCAATGACCATGCATTGTCTCGTCTAGACTTGCATGTTTTGTGGCGGAAAAAAGCGGGGGCAAGGATAGATCGTTCTCCGGACTCCTTAAAGATATTGTTGATATCTTGGGTAGCTGGGATATTGCCAGGTTCGGCAGGCGAGCCTTTCGCTCATCACTTGCCTTCTGCTTCCTCATTATTGATGCTGTTGGCGTAAGGAGCTGGGATATCGCCGAAAACGAAGACCCTGGCTCACATTTCCTGTCTCTTCACGAGAACCTTTCAAGAAGTCGTGGCTGAAAAGCCAAAGGTCGTACTTCGAGAACAGGCCTGCAATTTTCATGCCTTGGGACAGTACGCGAGTAGTTCTGAGACGTGAAGGACCAGCTGAACAAACTTGCCAGGTCCTCATGGGTTGGTCTCTGAAGCTATGCTTAGATTATAATGCTACATTGGTTCGAATCCTTGAAGCCGATCGAGTCGACAGTTGTAGAGGATGGGGTTATGCCGACTGTGGCCGAAAGAAGTCCCTGGCCGTAATCTGCAATTCTCCCGTATTTGCAGCAGATGTATTTTTGCCATAGCCGCAATCCATCAATTGGAAAAGCCGCGTCGAAGGAGACTTTCTTCACGCTGGTTGTGGTTGGGTTGGCCGGGGTGGAAAAGATGGTTCTGGCAGTGACTTGCGTTTCTCCCTTTGGATGCGTTTGATGCAAAATGGAGAGAAGTGAATATAAGAGGGGATGCAAGGACGAAGGGCTCCCTCCTTGGGTTGGATCTCCCATCACTCATTACTCGGCATCAACACGTTCATGATGTCGGGCGTTTCGTGTTTGGATGGCGAAATTTGCCCTGGTTTGAGAGCCTAGGACTGCGGGTTCGTACCCCGTGTACCAAGGTCTGGGGGAGGGCAGCAGGCTGATATCCCGACAACAATGTGGGGTTGAGCCTTTTTAGGTCTTGCTCAGGACCACGGAGATCAGTCTTGGGAATTTGAGCTGCTTTTGGAAAGGTGTGGAATATCATTTGCTATTCCTACACGCTTTCCTCGTCCCCATCCAAAAAAGTCAACGCTAGCTTGGCCTCCCTCAACAACAATCCATTTGAGTGCCTTCCTACCTATTCGATCCAGTCGCGTTCTGTACAGCCGACGATAGTTGAGTGTCTTGTGCAAGCTTTGTGATGGATAAGCCTGACGAGAGCGATTGGTGAATCTGGACGATCGCTGAGCATGGAAGAAATTGGCATACCATCTTGACTGGTACCGTCTTATGAGTAATCCGCTTGGTCCTCGAATATTTCCAATGAAAGATTAGCCAGTGGCCAGTTCTGGTACTCACGCCAGGGCATGGCACTTCGAAGAAAATAGAAGGGACGAAAAAGACAAGTAGGGAAACGTTGTAATCGTGCCCCTTCATGTAAAGATCTTTCTCTAACCGAGCCAGAGAGGCCCGAAGGCCCAACCCGGTCCCCTGTAAGCCCTGTATTTGGGTCAAGACGATTCGCCTAGAAACATCTTGTCCCGGCGTTCGGGTTAAATATAATCGCTAGTGGCCGCCAGAACTGTCGTAAGTGTTCCAGACACTGTGGTGCTGATGTCGTCTTCATTTTCAGACTCGGCTAAGCTGTGGGTTCTGCGTGTGGAACCTACACAGAGTTGTACGCATGTCCAGAATTTGCTTGGGTAGAGGGGCGTGGCAACAGGTCACACCCTGCCCACCTTCGAGATGTCCCTAAGATTCGCAGGAGAAGCAGCTTTGCAATGGTGTGCTGCATATAGATACGGCCGAAGATTCGTTGACGGCAATCTAGGAATCTGGAATGAACGCGTTAACGTAAACGTCGGGTCTCCATGTAGAGCCACCGGTAACTGCTTTCTTCAGTTTCTCTTCTTCCCTCTACTCCTCTTCCTGAACGAGCTGCCATTTCGTCGGCCTTTCCCTTGCCTCCTTTCTGCCGAGGGCAGAGCGACCTCTTTCTGTCGCGACCTTTTCTTGTGGTTGACCTTGCGGTTATTCTTTGGCCTTGGTCTCAAGTACATGACTTTCAACTCGACAAAGACCTCAACGCTTAGATCAACAAATACGCTTCGAAGCAGTTTAGCGTCTTGCTCCGGACGAACTTAGCTGAACGAACGTACAAGGGTTATAGACTTTCATTGTTTCTATTTCTACCTGTTCTGCTTCTGAGCTGGTCTTTATGCCCAATACACATCAAATTGTAGTCGGGTCCACAGCGTTCCAACGTCCAAGCGAAATTCCGAATCTCCAAGCTGCTTAATCCTTCAAGCATGGACAAATACACTGTACCTTGGTCTGCATCCAGCTCGGTCGGTTCGTCGGCGTTTCATTTGTGGTGGATGAAAGTAATGTGGTCACCGTCTAAGCAACAAGAAAATCAGTAAGTCGGCATCATCGAAAGGTAAAAGGGGAACTTGCTGGGAGATGTCAAGTACCACCATGAGCAAGTCTGGAACAAGTAACGAAGGGGTTCTGATTTCAACAACCCGTCGTCGTCGATGCTCATTAAATGGAGTGCAATAACGACATCTTTGAGGTATCTCGGCACCTCCGGTCTTGACATCTGATTTAGACTGTGTGCTGCCCAAATGCCCAAATGACTGCAGGAGGATAAATGACATTTTTCAGAAAATGGAGGACTCTGGAAGCGATTGCTAACTTGAATGTTACCATAGAAATGCTCGCTCTGAGGGAAGGACAGTCAGTACAATTCAACAAGCATGGTAGAGGTGTGACGATAGGCTTACTCAGACACTGTTGTAAGTCCCTCCTGTTTGTTCTACCATTGATCGTACGTTCTGTTTCTTGGAACCTAAGTATTGATGTTAGTAATGCCCCAGCTACACGGCCATTGATCAAGCCAGTGGTGTCCTATGATCCGTAAAAAATGAGAATACTTGGTCAAGTCCTAGTCGACGAGGGTGGCGAGGATCAAGGGAGTTTGCCACCGAACGTGCTCTTGTCTTCCAGACTCTGGCTGCATTGATCAGCCAGTGCCTTGTATTCGCATGTACACGTTGAACTCTCTAGATCGGACAGCGTCAGTTGTTGGTATCACCCTTCGAAGATCACCAACTTAGATGGAATTTGCTCACCTTTGTTAGACAGAGCTTGCTCAATATAGCTCGACAAGGTGCTTACCGTGGTCCTTGATGAACTTGCTCTACTGCGAGGTGTATTTCCCAGGTCAGGTACAACGTGTCCCATTTCTATCATGCCGGCGGCAGCGTTGAAAGCTGGCTGTCACGCAGAGACCTGTAAAAGTATGAAATCTGACGGCAATGTGTATTATACTCTTGCATCTCTTGAAGGCAATAGTATCCGACTCGGTGGTGATCGATGCAAGGGCAGCGAGCTCGTAGTCCATGAACTCTGTGGGGTCAGCAAGCACATCTTCATCGGTCGGAATGTGCTAGAGTGTCTCAACCTTGAGTAGGGCTCTTCAACAAGAAGATGAATGTATCAAGGATGGCTTGGTCACTCAGGTGCCTACAACAAGTGACTCAGAGAGCGGACAAACTGAGATGATAGCAGCTTGAAGCCTCAGCCCAGAGAAGGCCACTATGACCGAGACCTTCTGCAAGAGGCTGTTGAAGGTGAGGCCAAGCAACTGGAGGTCGTTCAAACGGAAGCTGTCCAAATGAGGGTCATTCGGGTTGATCTAGATCTCGAGGAGAAGGAAGGTTGTTCCCAGATCAACGCACCTCGAGTGTCCAACGGCAGTCTCTACCCTCTGGCAAGCAACATACTGCGTCGTCACCTCCTCATCAATTAAGAGATAGCACTAATGGATGAAAGTCAGATGGAAGACAAGCTATTTAGGTTGATGAAGTGGTGCAGACGTGTGCCTTATTGGTCTCGATTGCGGCTGGTGCACAGGGGCGAATAGCACACCGCGAAAATCGAGAAAATCACAACACACGGATTTTCATGTCAAGGGAGTAGTGAAAGATAGATACGCAACTGGTATTATTGTCTACAACTACGTAAAAACAACATTCCATGGTAAAAGGAAAGTTTAGGCCTGGAAGTGCCTCTTTGTCGTCCCATCCTCGAAAATTGACAGCAGATTGGACACGATCAATCAGACTATCACAGTCGAAGATGAATTACACCTACACACGTGAATCCGAAATTCACCATTGACTTTCTAGGATGACTGAAGGCTCCTGCCATAGAATGAATAAGGACGGAGGGGGCGGCTTGATCTGCGGCTTGGGAGAGAAAACTTTCACTCCAGCTGATTGCACCAGCCGCAGCCGAGCCTCTTAACCGCATTGAGACGTTTGAGCTCCCCTCGTTGTGGCCACAAGCCAAGTCCCATCGTCATTGGCCGTCTGAGATCGCACTAGCAACCCTTAGACCGAACGGGGGTCAGGGTGATAAAGGAAGGACGCCTGTGTTGAAAGCTTGGGAGAGCTCTTGGAGAAATTTATATCTTGTAGAAGCTCTCGCCATCATGCTGAGTATATGATAAGAAACAGGGGCTCAAAGTCGGGGGACTCCCATCGCTGGTATACTCATTCAACAGCTGATCCTCAAGCGGGCTTAGGGTGCCGGTTTTCACGTAGATGTCTCGTGCTAAGCGCCAGAGGAGAGTTGTTCTGTTAGGATATCCTGTAAATGCTGGGGACTTTCCTCCACAAGACTCAACGTCTACCACAGTGACTGCTCTCGCTTCCCCCTTATCTCACCAAGTAGGGTCAAGACCACTTCTACAGCGAGGCAGCAAGTTCCGGGAAAGTTTAGGGCGCTCAGGAAGCTTGCTACTGCTCATAGCACTCGAGCGAGCCTGTGGCATCCACGGCACACTGCAACTACATTCCTTGGCCCACCTTCGAAGCCCATGGCCCAGTAGCCTGAGTATGCGCTGCAAATATACCTTGGTGTGTGTCTTGAAGGTCACCACAGAATGGAAGACTTATAGACACGGGCTCTACAAGGGCAGCAATGATACCTTCTAGTCGCTCTTTGGGAACTCGAAGCCGCCATGGAGACTTCTAGGATACCTAATTTAGCATGCACTGCTACTGATAGAAAGATGCAGTAAGCTTCCAGTCTGTTCTTAAGGCCCTGAGGTGCTACTTTTCAACGACTGTTGGTTTATTCTAGAAAAGTCCCTGAGCGACAAAGTCATTACCACAGGTCTACCAACAATCAATCCAATTTCTACTTATAGTCAACTACCGATGGCATATGCCCGTCACGAGGATCGAATGTATTGGGGCTCCCGAAACTCTAGGCTTTATACCCTCTTCTGGTAGAGCAACGCCTATTAAGGACTTCATCTTGCTGGAGGAAATATAATGTGGCAAGCTGCTATACTCAAACAAGCACTCTTACGACATACCAATCCGCGTCCCTTTATTGCAGTGAAAATGAATTCGCATTCGCTCCTACTACCGGAAATACCTACCTTAGACTCTCTTCCAGCGAGTCCTTTCGTACTCACTCATATTCAGGAGCCACTTAGCGGACGGTATTAGAGCTACGCTTGAGTGTTTCCAGATCAGAAAATGTACTGAATCGAGCGTATCGAAAGCACTGGAACAACAAGGGAGGTCAGTCAACAGGATAGAAACTGTGAATGAACATGCGATTCAGGGCTACAGTAAGCCCCTGAAGCATCGGAAGGCCAAGAACCTATTAGGGGAGGGCAATGACACGAAGTTGAGACGCTTCTGATCGTTAGAATGCAACCCGGAGAAAATGGTTGAAAGATTTTGTGTGAGGACCGTCATGGTACGTTCATTGAATCAATATTTCGCGGATGCTGATTGTTGCACTCTGCAAGTTTATCAAGATTAATACTCCCGCACTGGCTCAAAGTCCTCCCTGGCAGAGTCTATTTGGCTACAAAACTTCCCCCAGAACCCCGAACGGTGGTCTACTCTACAAAAGGCGTTCTACTTTGGGGCTATGAATTGCTGGAGCATCTACTTGTCCGATGATACAAATACCATCGTTAGATCATTCAGTATGAAATACTTTGGAGCACGCTGCGTGGAAGTTCATCAAAAGAGCACTGCTGAATCATCAGCGAACTATTCACAACCATCCATACCACAGCATTAAACTTACTTTCATAAGCTGTAGTAAGTATTCCCTATTGAGCAGATTCTCCGGGAGACATCACTTGTACCCTATCTCTACATAAATCCTCCTTCCCAGCCAGCTATGTCTCAACTAACAATCATGTAGGACTTTCACCTACACCCTCTCCTCACGTCGTCGTCCACCTTCTCTCAGCGTCATCGTTCTAAAGGCCGACATCGTTGAAATTTCGATCCGGCTCCTCTCATAATAGAATATTCTACGCTTCAAAGCCAAAAAATATCGTTGCACTCTCCACTAGGCTGAACATCTTCTTAATTTCTTTCATTCCATAAATCCGATCAGATATTGCTATAAGGGGCAAAAGGACATGATGAACAGGAAGGAATGATAGAGGAAAAGCAGAGGTGCAAGCTAATCAAATAGGGTGTCAAGTCAAATGAAAATGGAATACATTAGAAGGCGTAGAACAAAGAAAAAGGCCCTTTTTCGACTTTTACATTCTCGTCTTCCTGGGACGGCTGGTAGATAGACTTGCTCAACGCAGAAACGATCGTAGCTAGCAGGGTTCTGACTTTCAAGGTAAGGCTTTGAACAAGCGGTCACGTATTGTCAAGGCTTCCCCAGGACGAAGACTCGGGCAAAAACAATACGAAACAATAAAAGACCGAACAGATGATTGAGCGGAATCAGAATCATTCACTAGCAGATATTGTAGACTAGAGCATCGATATGATTGAGAGCATTCACTAGAAGCTACATAAAGCAACGAATGCGGAATACTTCGTATGTACACTGTGGAAACTACAGTCAAGATCGTCTCCAGTACTCACAACGTTCCACTCCCGAGAAGCCACATAAACCTCTCCTCACCCCCCGAACAATCCACTCTACAGCTCATCCCTATTCCTCCCTAAATTCCCCACCCCGTTCCCCTCCCCATCCACCTTCGCCATCTCCCCCAACCCCTTTCCGACCATACTAGTAATAATCTCAAACCCCACCTGCGCCGCCACCAATGCCGTCTGCTCACCGACGCCATCATAAGCGGGTGCGACTTCCACTATATCGGCGCCGACGAGATTCAGGGGTTCGAGACCGCGCAGGATCTTGATGACTTCGCGGGAGGTCCAGCCGCCGGGTTCGGGGGTGCCGGTGCCGGGACACTGTAAGGGTGGATGTTATCAGGCTGGGGGTTGGGCGAGGGGTTGGGGGTTACGCACCAGACCGGGGTCGAGCACGTCGATGTCTAGGCTCAGATATGTGGGAGTTTCGGTCCCGATTCTTTCGATGATCGCGTTGATGATTCCCCTTGTTCCCATCTCGTCGATATCGTCCGCCGAGATCCTCAAGAAGCCTTGGCGGTCATCGTCCTCATAGTCGCCCCATCCGTCTCCCGAGAGTCGAGTACGCAATCCCGCGTGTGCAGACGATCCGTTTATGATAAGTCCCTCGTTGGAGGCAATCCAGAACATGCTTCCGTGATTGAAATCGCTCTGGGCTGATTCCCAGACGGAGGGATACTTGGCCGGATGCCACGTGTCGAGATGGGCATCGAAATGCAGAACTGCTATCGGGCCTCCATATATCTTGTTCAGAGCTCGTAAAGCTGGGAGAGCAACGCTGTGGTCACCACCTAAGGTGAGCAATTTAGGCTTAGGGTTGGTAGAATGTGAAAGAGCTGGAGAGCGAGAGCCGAGTTCGAGGTATGCGGAGGTCATTTGGTGGAGCGCAAGGGCATTGTCAAATGGGGTAATAGGGATATCGCCGCAATCGAGAATGGTATAGGGGCTGGTATAGGGGTTCAGGCCACGGCGAGGGTTGAAGCCGCGGAAGGAGGTCTGACGGGCAGAAGCGGCACGAATGGCACGGGGTCCAAAGCGAGCGCCTGGTGAGGTTGAGTTAGGGCTTGTCGGGAGGGAAACGGTTAGGGGTGGAATAGGTAGGAGAAGGGGCATATGTCCAAATTGAAGAAAAATTGAGAGTCATCCCACTTTGGAGCTTAGGCATAATTGACATAATTCAGTACCATTCTGGTTGATGAGATAAGAGGAAACTAATAAGGAATAAGGAACAAGGAATACGTTCTACAGCTAAAATCTGGTACAAAATAGAACAATCATGTGAGACCTTTCTTCATCCTACCTATATCGAGACAGGTAACATATAAAGAGGCAGCATATCGAGACTAAACATTACATACCAGGTCTATAGCTGACGGCCGTGTCGAAAGGCGCTCCAATAACCCCAATATCAAAGGGCACATCTCGGTTACTTAGACATTTTACATGCTTCAGGTGAGCATATGTTGAAATCCCCGAAAAGCCCCACTGCAATGGAATGAATTAGATTTTGTCTTCTTCTAAAAGTCAAGGGCTTTCTTTAGTAGAGAATCAAAATTCAGAGGGGGACTACCTCGAAATCCCATTTCATATGAAGCTCCTCCGCCGTATCCGGAGGAGAAATCACATCTTGTTCGGGGTTGTCATAAAAGGAACCGCAAGTGCAAGTGTTGAGCAGCAGTAGACTGACTGAAGCCAATTGTAAAAGACGTGACGCCATTTGATAGAACAATGTGTTAGGTTTGAGAGAAATTATACTCCGTACAGACCTCCAAGTTCCAATCCCTCAATTCTTCCCTCGGCTTTCCTTGCGGGATAACGGAGATAAGATAAGATATTGTACAGCTTATAAGAAGACGCTAACTGACGGTATAAATTTATGCATGTACTAAAGGTAAGGTAGACAACACGCGCGAATGGCAGCTATTCACGAGAACGCGACGAGATTCGATGAAGGTGTTGTGTAACCCATCTTTAAAGCAGTCTCTGGGCATCAATTTACCATCTGGCATGCAATTGAGTACTGAGAACAAGGATGTGAGCTGGGAATAACGTTAAATTGCGAAGCAGTCCACGCGCCCAACATTCAAGATGCCCACCAGAAGTGCGCCGTCAGCAGCCACAGAAGTCATGGAAGAGGAAGAGGAGCAACAAAGAATGCCAGGTCTTCAGTTTCACGAACCGCTGTCATGGCGCGCGGGCAAGACTATCCCTGTAGCAGAGCTGTTACGGAGGCTGCAGATGTTGGCAAAAGAAATGCGGGATATGGAACAGGAGGAGAACGAGCGAGATTCGTTCACCCACGTTGCAAAAGAGCTGGCAAGTCCAAACCTTTTGGCGCATAAGGATAAAGGTGTGAGGGCTTGGACGGCAGCCTGTTTGGTGGATATACTGAGACTGTGCGCACCGGACGCGCCATATACGGGGCAGCAGTTGAAGGTTAGTTGCGGCGGTGGATAAGTCAGGGACTAAAAGCTTACAAACTTGCAGGAAATCTTCAACATGTTCATTACGACGATCCTTCCAGCACTATCAGACCCTTCAAATGCATACACAATCCAACATCTCTACGTACTGGAATCGCTGGCGCAAGTCAAGAGTATTGTCCTCCTTACCGATATACCGTCTTCTGAAACCCTGATCTTCAATCTCTTCGCATCTTTCTTCGATATTGTGTCTGGCTCATCGAAGTCCTCTGCCGGAGAACAAGTGGGGAAGCAAGTAGAATTCAACATGGCTAGCATCTTGACTATTATGGTGGACGAAACCGCGAGCTTGCCTCCAGACGTAATCGATATCATAGTGGCGCAGTTTCTCCGGGCTGATCCCCGTGCTGTGAATGGGAGCACTGGCAAAAGCAAGAAAAACGGAGCTCTGCCTGTGGTGGACGACAAGCAGTCTACCCTAGTAATGAAGGAGTTACCACCAGCATACAACATGGCGAAAACAATCTGCAATACGTGTCCGGAGAAAATGTCCCGGTATATCAGTCAGTACTTTAACGACGTGATCGTAGACGCATCCACCTCGAGCGAGAAAGATTCCAGCACGAACCGGTCAAAGCGAAGGAACAGCCTAGACGATTCGGACGACGAGATGCCAGGCGGGCCTACAGAGGAAGATCTGAAGGAGCTTCATAAAGTCCATCAACTTCTGAGAGAGCTTTGGCGCGCAAGCCCTACAGTATTACAGAATGTGGTACCACAACTAGAAGCGGAGCTGTCAGCTGAGAATGTTCAATTACGTCTGCTTGCCACCGAAACCTTGGGAGACCTTATCTCTGGCGTGGGAGCAGCAGGCCTACCGCCACCTTCTCCAATGGATCCTACTGCGTACCCACCCCTGAGTATCTTCGATAGCCTCGAATCAGCACCAACTCTCAACATTTTAACAAAGCCGTCGTCACCCCAGTCGTTCCCTCAAACACATTCTCAGGCATATTCGAACTTCCTGGGTAGGAGGCATGACAAATCACCGGTAGTTCGTTCGGCCTGGACAATTGGGATAGGGCGAATACTAGTCACGTCAGCTGGGGGTACAGGCTTGGGCCAGCACGAGGAAGACCGTCTAACCTCAGATCTTGCACGCATGATGGGAGATGCTGATGAGAAGGTACGCCTTGCGGCTGTAAAGGTCGTTGGAAACTTCAGCTACAGAGACGTGATTACCAAGCTTGGCTCCTCAGGCGGTCTGAATGACTCGGGGTCTGTACTTGCGACTCTGGCTGAGCGAGTACGGGATCGAAAACATAACGTACGCGTAGAGGCAATGACAATTCTAGGTCGTATATGGGGTGTAGCGGCAGGAGATATCGCGGCAGGCAACGAGCAAGTCATCTTGACAATCGGTGCCGCTCCAGCGAAGATACTAGACACCTACTACGCTAATGATATGGAGATAAATGCTCTCCTTGATCATGTGGTTTTCGAGCAATTACTACCATTTAATTATCCCCCAAGCAAAGCGAAAGGTGTGAAAAGCAGTAATGTTAACTCTCAGAAATACAAGGACAGTCAGGCAGTACGGGACAGTGAAGCAGAGGGCGCTGACCCGGTCAAACTATGGACGGAACGAATGCTCATATGCGTCAAGAGCCTGGATGAGAGATCAAAGAAGGTCTTCTTAGCTATTCAGACGCGGCAGGTATTGCTCTCGAAAGTCATGACTGCATATCTACAGCGTTGTGAGGATTACAATGTAAGCTTCCTATTGCACAATGATGTCAATCAAGCACTAACAACCTGAAGGGAGGTGTCATGGACGAAAATGAGACCCAGATTAAGGAGCATCTGACGCGACTCATAGACAGCTTCGCAAAAACACTACCAGATCCATCCAAAGCCACATCCGATCTCTGGAAATTCGCAAAGATGCATGACCGTCGTAGTTACCAGCTCATACGATTCTGCATGGCACCCGAGAGCGACTTCAAGACAGTATTCAAAGCTATTGTAAGTCTTCAGCTAGATCATAGTTATAATTGCCTGCTAATTTCAGTGTCTGCGCAGAAAGAGTTTACGAAGCGGGTCGAAACGTCCCAAAGTGCACCAGCTGGTCTGTTGGAGACTATGACCCCACTTCTCTATCGAGCCAGCGTCGTTGTGTATAACAAAACCCATGTGCCATCAATTATGGAGTATTCTAGGAGTAACGAGAAGTCCTTGGCTGCCACCGCGCACGAGATCTTGCGTGAAATCTCTTCTAAGACTCCTGGAGTTTTGAAGGCCCATGTACAAGAGATTTGCAAGAGTCTACAAGATGAAGCACCAAGTGCAAAGAAGGCGAATGAAGCTGGAGCTGTTGACGATTTGAAGGCGTGTGCTTCTTTTGCGTCAAAGTTTCCCCAGGAAATCCCCCAGGATCGAAAATTTATACAAGCCATGACGAGTTTTGCCATGCACGGGTCGCCGCCCGAAGCTGCTAAACAAGCCGTTTCGATTATTATGGCTGCCTCGGACAAGAAAGAAATGCTTGCCAAGGAGCTCGTGCATAAGTGCATCAAAGGTTTCGAGTATGGTGGTGAAGGCTTCCTGTCACGTCTTGCTACCCTATCTCAGCTCATGCTCCTCGCCCCCGATCAAGTTGATGAAGAGAGTGACGCGGTCATTGATATCGCTATCAAACAGGTCTTACTCCAAGTTCGCACACCCTCAACAGAGCCCTCCGATGCGTACAAATGGGCTCCCGAAGTCGATACGGAATGTACTGCTAAATGTCTGGCATTGAAGATCTTAGTCAACCGCTTGCGCTCCCATCTTACAGAGTCTACGTTAGCCGAAATCGCTACACCGGTGTACAATCTTCTCTCCACCCTCATCAGCCAAGATGGGGAGCTATCAAGTGACAAGAACACCCCATCCACTCATAAACCACGTCTCCGCCTCTTCGCGGCTCGCCTTTACCTCAAGCTATGCACTAAGAGATCTCATGATGCTCTTCTCAGCCCAGCCGCCTTCAACGCCTTGGCTGTAGTAGCCCAAGACACCGAGTTTCGTGTCCGTGCAGGCTTTGTCCAGAGGCTGAGAAAATACCTTGGCCAGCAGAAACTCCCTCAACGCTTTTATACCACTCCTTTTCTCCTTGCATTCGAACCTAATGATCAACTCAGGAACGAAACAACAACGTGGATCCGTAGCCGGGCTGTATTCTTCTCGACTCTCAAGTCCCAGCAAAGCAGCTCTGCCTCTAGCGGAAAAGCAAACACTGTCATGGAATCCGTTTTCGCGCGCCTCCTCTCGCTTCTCGCTCACCACCCTGATTATAGTTCTACGGTAGACGACCTCACCGACTTTTCCCGTTACATAATCTTCTACCTCCAGAACGTCGCTACCGAAGAGAACCTCTCCCTAATTTACCACATCGCGCAGCGCGTCAAACAATGCCGCGACGCGATACTACCCGTAACTACAACTACCACCGAGGACGCGGACATATCTTTCGACGACTATCTGTACCACCTCAGCGACCTCGCCCAGCTCACAATCCGCAAGTTCGAAGACGCGCACTCCTGGAGCATCCAGACCCTTCCGGCGAAGATTCGACTACCTACCTCCCTCTTCTTGGAGATAAAATCCCACGACGAAGCTCAACGTATCGCGGAGCACAATCACCTCCCCGAAGGCGTCGAAGAGGGCGTCGAGCACTTTGTGCGCTTGAGCATGCGCAAGGGCCACGGAAACAAGAAGCGTCGTAGTGAAGGCGGAGAACACCACCCTGAGGGTAGGGAAAGCAAGCGACTGAAGGGGCCATCAACCCGTAAAGCGGTGCCCAAAGAGAAGAAAGCTGCAATTAAGGCAGCTACACGAACGCCGAAGAGGCCCGCCAAGCGAGCAGACGATGCAGCAAGGTCAAGCGAGCGACGAACAAGTGGGAGAGTGAGGCAGGTTACCGAGAAAACTTACGCTGAACGCGATAGTGAGGATGATGATGAAGAGATGGAGGTGTTGGAGTGGGAGGTGGATGGGGAAGTCATGCCTAGTAGGGCTTTCAACAATGGAAGTGAAGAAGTGGAGGAGGAAGACGAGGGAGAAGAAGAGGACGATCCACCTGAGTCTAAACTCTCATTGAGAGGGAAGGAGGCTGCCACACCCAGTGCGGTAATGCCAAAAGCGAGGCCAAAACCCAAAACCACAGACCCGCCCAAACTCGACAGCGACGAAGATCCCGACCCGGGGCACCCCGACCCCATGGATCTTGATCCCTCTCCACCTCCCAAACACTCCCCAAAATCTAAGTCCAAAACCCCCAAAGCCCTCACACCCAAACCCACCAATTCCACCACAAGGGCGAAACCCACCACACCCAACCTCAGCAACTCCATCACAAAGTCCAAACCCACCACCCACACCAACAAACCTACAACAAACTCTCCCTCTCGCTCCCACAAAAAAGGCCCACACAAACCCAACCCAGCCTCCTCCTCCTCCATCGACGAGCTATCCCCCCAAAAGGCCATAGCTACGAAAATCACGCCTCTCAAGAGCGGGAAAGCCAAAGGCGCTGCAGCACAACACAAGGAAGTTCAGGAAGACGACGACGATGATGATGATGATGACGATAACGAGGATGAAGAGGAAGAGGAAGCTGAAGATGAGGACGATGAGGACACCACGCCCGCGCCCGCGCCCGCGCCCGCACCAAAGCCCAAAGCCAAAAAACCCCCAACGCCAAAGGGCAAGGGCAAAGCAGTGAGCGCAGCCAAGCCCGCTGAACGATCGACACGCGCTACGCGATCGGGGAGGTAATACGGCTCAACATAGCGGGATCGGAAAGGAAGTCGTACATTCTTAGCTTATACCTCACCGTCGCTTTGCTTACAAACGAAGGGGAGGAAAGGGAACGTAATGATACCATATCAATGCCAAATTTGATGTACTGGAGGTCGCTTTCGCTGCAATAGTTTCAGGGCGCTGGATACCTTTGCTTATCGCTTGTACAGTTGCAAAAAAAAGTCCCTGTGATTTGCTACGGTACAGTAGCTAGCTAGCTAAGATTTTCCACACACAAAAGGAGCGCAGAAAATCGCTTTGGTGCTTGAAATCATGCCGCTTCTTAAGTCCCCAGTACATGCAGCTTTTGGCTAGTGAGGAACGCCGGAGGTGGGGCGTAGTTCAAGTCCTTGCGGTGATATGTACTATGATCTCTCTCTCTGCAAAAGTCCTTTAAAAAAATTCCCGGAACCGAGCTATTGAGCCAAGCAACGACGACGAGATTTCAGAGCTACGCAGACGCCCCAATCGACGACGGCGAACAGAGCTGTGGATATGATGAGCTCCCTGTAAAAACCCTCAATTTCCTACAACTAGAGCAATCTAGCTAAAATCTCCATAGCAGAGCAAAAATCCGCTCCCGCGGTTATTCTAAAGTCACATGCCTGCCTGTCTGCTTCTCTCGATGCTCTCATCCACCACTGCCTGAATAGTCCCCTCCTAGAATACAATCTCTCGTGCTGATTTATGCCTGATACGAATGTAGGCGAGCCGGGGGGTAGATATGGTGGTGCTCCGGGGATGATGCTATGCTGAAAAGGAGTAAAAATCACAAAAAACGCCTGTTTTGATGCCTTATCCAGAGGTGCTCTGGAGGATGGAGTGAGCTAATGGGATGAGATAGAGAGTTAGGTAGACGTCGGCCAGCGACGGTGGAGGGACGGGGAGGATCGATTATGTAGGTGTTGGTGCCAGTTGTAGAAAAATAGTACCGAAATGCCGACAGTGATACAGGCGATGCGGTGGCTGCTAGTAATATAGAGTGTATGGATGACATATTGCCAGTGACAATCAAGTAGTGCCCTTAGAGCTACCAGTGCCATTGAGCTTCCGTTTAATCAGCTGATTGAGCGCCAATAGAAAGCGGCGTTCATCATCGGGGAGGCTGTTGTCCGGCCCCGGCTCAACTTCGGGGGGGACGGTCTTGGCCTTGCCTTTGCCTTTTGATGGAGAGGGGTCGATGGGCTCGCCTTGGTAATAGGAGATGATTGCGTCTGGAGCTTCGGTGATAAGAGTGTTGATGAGCTCCGTGACTTTGTTGGGGCTAAGGCCGAGGTCGGTGTTGGTCTGAGACAAGCGAGCGAGATTGAGAGCGGTTTGCTGCTCGATGAAGGGGCGTCGTTCAAATGGTGGAGGGGCTGTGACAGTAGAGGTGGTAGTAGCTTTTGCAGCGAGCTTCTTGCGGAGATCACTGATAGCCTGTTTCTGATCGCGAATTGTACGCTCAGCGCGGTCTTTGTAAGTAGTTACCCATCCACTACGGCAGATATCAGTAAGAGGGTAGTATTTGCAGATGAAGACTAGTCGAATACTTACTTCTTGATACGGTCGATAAAGTCGAGCTTGATACCTGTCTCAGGAACATGAGCTACAAAACCAGGCTTCTTAGGCTCATATTCTCCGTCACTTGGGTCGTTCTCAACCGCAATGACACCATTGTTCTTGGAACCGCGTCCCTCTAATATGGCGCTAGTCTTCCAATCCTTGGCACGACGAATCTGGTACTCACGGCCGGGATCTGACGCCCCTGGCAATGCTTTCGCGGGAGTGGATGGTAACAAAGAGGTTGAACTATTGAGTTCCAAAGCGTTGCTGTATGGATTCCCAGAAAATGTTACAGTCTCCACGGGTGCCTTGCTAAATGGCTGGTTGCCGAATGGCTTGGGACCATTGACACGAGTCATCCCCAACTCTATATGAATAGGACAGGTCCAGTTAGATTTAGCCTTTTGGTTGGTATGTTTAGCGAGAGGTGGATCCAGGCAGTCCAGATGCCAGTGCGCGTTGCAAAGGTCACAGTCAACAATCTCGCGACCTCCCATGGACGACAATCCGCACTGGGAGCACAGAATGATATTCTCTTTGGAATCTTTAAGCTTGAGGTTATCAGGCATTTCCTCGTAGCCACCACGAGTCCTGAATGCTGGTTAGTATCCGGTAGACACGGAAAGGAACACGTTTGGCTTACTTTGTCTTGGGGGTGACAGTATCGTCACCGTAGTCCCACTCGTAGTCCTTGTCATGTCTTGTCTTAACGCCTTCGAAGTACTCTCTCAACTCTTCGTTGACTAGGAAAAGCTTCGTATTGACTTTGTTCATCTCCGAGTCTAACGAAGTCACCATCCCAAGATCTCTCTCAGCCGTCGGATTCCGGCGTTCCAAGCATTCATTGCAGTACCAAGCTTGTTCCGCCGTGTAGTCAACAGGTGGATCCAGGCACTCCCGGGGATGGTACACTTTTGGACAGCTGTCGCAACAGACAACTATACCATCAAACCCGCAGGACTCGCAGTTGTCGTTGTTGAGATTCTTGACACATGAATTAGTCATAAGGCTTCAGTCTACGTAGGGGACCGTAAATCCTTCAAGAACATGATTGTGAAGCCAGCATATCAAGAGATTGGAGCTTATACAAATAACTCGACAAGGCATGGTTATGTAGGGGGAGTTTGGCTCACCTCTTCAACTGAGGCACCATTGGCAGTCGGGCTCACGTTGCCATTATCACTCTGGGTAGCGCCTGTGGTGCGCTTTTTCGTTGGTCTGCCCGAAGGTTCAGCAGTCTGCTTGCGCTTGCGCGCCATTTTTGGAATATAGTAGTTGGTAAAGAGATGGATTTGGTGGAATTTAGATCGACCAGCGATCTGTACAAGGTGTTTGGAATGTTTGCAACACGAGGCGGAATAATTATGTAGAGGTGAAAGTTAATCGTGAAGGAAGGAGGATGAAGAAGAAAAAGAAGATATTTGGAGGTTGGCAGATGTGAAATCTCTCGCACTATCTGCCAATAGACAATAGGTGTGCTAATACTCCAAAAAAGTGTTGGACTCAAGCAACTTTCTTAGCGCATTGCGGCCTTTGTCAATAGACAATAGGAAATCGAACTCTGAAACATCGCGCACAATAACGTGTTTAGATGAATGAGCACGCAGAGTAAATTTGATATGATAGAGTCTTGACTTACGATATTTTGACACGAGCGCCTTTCCTCACTGGCTTCGATGGGCGACCGAGCTGATTAGGAGTGCCGCCTCTTGAAAAACTCCGCGCATCTGCTAAAGGTGGTAAAACAAGGTCTCGTGGAACGGACGAAGCTGGTGATTGAATGTCCTCGAAGTCATCCCTATTACCTCGACGTGTGACGCCGTTACGTAGACGCTGCTGGCTTGGCTGCTGCTGCTGCTGCTGCTGTTGCTGCGCACCTGAAGGTACTAGCGCTGTTGGAGCAAGTGAGAACATAAGCTGACTTTGCCTTGTCGGAGCTGGAGCTACACGTATCCCACTTTCGTTGACAGTAAAGTCTTCAAATGTTTTTTGAAGCTTTCGACGCTTCGCAACCTGATCATCCGTAGAAAGTTCAGATGCATTGCATGTACCGCTGCCAGGGCGCTTGGGAAGAGACGTGGTCGAAAAATTGTGTAACTTGGGTCCATGTAAAGATTGGGGCGTCGAGGAGTTGGTTATTGGTTCAGCGGATGCATGGATTGTGGCCTGATCTGTCTCCACCGAAGGCGCAAAATCCTGATCAATCGACACCGAAGAAAGTGATGACAAAGATGACAGACTAGAAGCACTTCTGGAACGTTTAAGACGTTTTGCTGGCCGTTCTTCCTTGGACGAGGTTCCGTTGGTCTCCATATCCTTGGCGTGTTGTTTAGAAGTTGGAGGTTTGGAATTCTGAGATTTGTTATTAGGCCCGGTCGCATCCGAAAGGTCGTTCTGTGTGTCAAATTGCCGTGCGACACTCAGCCGGGCGCTTTTGGATGGAGACTTTGTAGTTAAATTCGCTGTAAAACTCTTATGCGATGGAGAATGCGTAATTCCACGGTTTTCTAGCTTGATCTGCTTCCTTGCAATTTTGATGTAGGTTTGGAAATCAGTTGTCTGGCGCGACGTAGTTTTCCCGGAAAGCACAGCGTCAAGGAGTTCAGCCAAGGTGCGATTGTGTAGGCTTTCTTCCCACAATTTCTTGATAGCAAGTCCAACTATCGGGTTTCCGAGGTGACGAGAACGTTCGACAGCTGAGTCAACTACTTCCTTAAGTCTGATTGACGCACCAGATAAACGCTGATTTGAGTTCCCTGAAGGTGAGAGCTGTGGGTTTGTTCTTGGAGCCGTAACCTTCAGTATGCTCTTTGGTTTGTAGTCTTGATCTTCCTCCCTCTCACGAGATGACGACAGCTTGTAAAGACGGTCCTCCACTTTACGTGGCTCTGAGCGCCGAGATACAATTGGCGGTGTTGTGTCTGGTGTATTCACTTCCACTTTTGTCACTGGTAGCTCCCCATTCCGCACATGTGTTGGCCGTCGCGAATGATCATACGCCTTCAGCCTCAATTTCACCTTCTGACTTGGTAAAGTTCCGAGAGGGGCCATGTGTTCTAGGACTCCATGACGCTCAAGTCCTTTGTAGTCTTCGAAGCTCGGTGCTGGTGTCCGCAAAGGTGGCTCAGTCCATCCACCTGACATCAGTCCTTGCTCTTTCAAAGATTGCGCTTCTTTTTTGATAGGCAGATTTCCTCTCACGGAGACCTCCATTGGGCTTGACATTCGCGAGGACCTACGCATAGCCCTTGACGAGGCCATCGGAACGCCTCCCGTTTCGCGAGGATATAACCCGTAATCTGTTTGGTATTAGTTCACAAGAAGTTTGGTAAGGGTTCGAAGAGTTTTTATCTACTCACTGCCACAGCTCCTATATATTACAGATATTAATGGAGGGAGCTATCGCAGTTGCAATCGCGTGGGATTTGGATGGTGTAAGAAAACCGACTTTCCGACTACTCGCTTCGGGAAAGGCAGGGGGGGCTTTCCCACGTCACAAGCTAGTAATCCTACCACAGACCTCTAGCCTTAGAAGATACGCATATGCTGGGCTTCTAAGTGCCTTGATATGAGAGGATTATGATGTTGCGCCTCTGTATAACCCTTGATCGATTTGTCCGTGTTCAAAAACAAAGAAAAGGTCCAAGCAGTCTTATAGAATAAGGGGTAAATGTGGACGAGAAAGCAGGAAGGCGAAGGCCACAGACTATAATCACATTTATCACATTATCACTCCTTCACTAAGTAACGTGAACAATAATCCATCGCCGACCCACATGCACTGCAACGGCAAAGAAGTAATTGGTGAATAGGGTTTCATATGTCCTTTTGTGACGTGTTGCCTGCTGCGTGCCAAGGGTCCATTGAAAGGCTTCGGGATTTCCCAGCCGAACGTCCCACAGAGAAACCCTAAGGGAGAATATCCGATGCTAGCTACTTAAGCTGGCTTTGATTCCCTCCGCCTTATCCAGCATATGCGATTCCTCATGCGTACTCGATCTAACAAGCTGCAAAAGTTACCCTGGGCAGGGTCCTCACTCGTCGTCGCTCGACTCCTCCTCCTCCTCTTCTTCTTCTTCCTCGACAGCCTTCTTCGCCGCCTTCTTCTTCTTCTTCTTGTTCTTGCTCTTCGCGCTAGTAGGTTTTGCCACCGGCTGCTCAAGAATCTTTAGGATCTCCTCGTCGGTGATCTTTTTTTCGGTCTGATACTTGGCCATATCTAGAGCCGGCGGTGCGCCCAAGCGGACAAGCCCATTCTTAGTGATAGCTGCTGCTATTAGCTCACTGCTATCTGTTCACTGTCTGGACATTCCAACCTACCGATAGTAGTCAATAGCCTAGCGACGGGGGCTGCGTCTTTGTCTGCCACGACCTCATATTGTCGGAGGACATTTTGACGGACACATTCTACGACGCCAACCTTTGCAGCTTTTTCATCTTCAAGCTGCCGTAAGCTGAAAGGAAAGGTGCCGAATTTCTTAACAATCTCGGAAAGTGTTTGACGGGAACTCGGTCTCTTGAGGTGGTAGGTAGTGGTCGTTCGTCGATGCAGAGTTGGACGATTACTCAAAGTCTTGATCTTACCAGTCCCAGCGCTTACACCTACTTCAACACCCCAGACATCCCCCACTTCTGGAACCCCTTCCCCTTTACTATGATCAGACGGAGCCAGCACAATCTTCTTCTTGCCTTCAATTTCATTTCTCTCGAAGAGCCAAGAAGTAGTACCTTCAACAAGATTGCAGTCGTAGCTCTTAACAACTTTTTCCAATAGTTGAATCATCTTTGATTGTGTCACAGGTTTTTCTGATGTTGCTTTCCTCTTCTCTTCATCCGTTCCCGAAGCAAGTAGACCCCGGGGTATCATCAGTCTCAAGATAAGCTCGTTCGCATAATGAGTTGCAAGCATAAGATCAGCATCACGACTGGATGGCTTGAAATCTTTGTTCTTCCCATCAGGTACGATGATGGTATCGCATACAATGGTGCCCAACCCGTCAATCTGAGCTCCTAGCTGGATTTTGACCGCTTCATTCGCTTTAAGTTCTGTAGCCGCATCTTCTGCATCTGTTGATAGCGGGGTGTACGGAGTAACAAACGAGCTTGGGGAGACCGTTGTCGGATGAGATATTCCTGCATAAGTATTCTGAGCAAAAGCCCCATGATCCTAGCTTCATTCCCAACTAACCCTTAGATATCTTCTTGCCCTTAAATACTTTTCCAACCTCCTCGTCCAGTAGTTTATCCCCACGCTCGCATATTGATATAATCTTTTCGCCCTCAACACACCAGCCTGGTCACGCGATCAAATTTGTGGATGAGACTGGAGAATAGGGACATCTTGTTACCGGTGACAATCTCCAGTACTTTGTGGGTGATTTGAGCCGCAGTCTTGTACTTTGTAAGGGTGTCAGGGTTACTGATCGTATAATCTGTCAAGTCATCAGCGTTAACGAAAGCCGTCAACATCTGGCATTTCAAAGTCTCATTCTGCGCTCGACTTACCAACTACTTCCGCTTCTCCAGACATGATTTGAGCGTTAATTGCTTCCAACTCACGAGAGTTGGAAACGAGCTTTGCGAGGAGTAAAGATTCGAATATTTGGTTTTGTGTGAGCAGCCCTGAGGAAGAAGAGGGGTGTTGTTGGTGGGGCATTTTCGCCTAGGACAGAGGCGAGTATTTCCTTCGCCTCGTGTTTGCCTTATGAACACTGTACGGAGTAGCGCCACGGTCAAGGTGCAGCCTAAAGACCACATTTGATGCTGAAGAGCTACCTTACAATAGGATAGCCGCCGTGAAGCAGCGAACAGCCGGCGACATGCAATCTCGAGCGCCCCTTCCAATCCGCCTCCTCACCCACAACATCCGCTACGCAACCTCTTCTCCCTTTCCAGGTGAAGAGCGCTGGGATATGCGCAAGCCGTGCCTCAACAGCGAGCTCCGCTTTCACACAGCTCACTGCCCCGAATCATTCATTTGTCTCCAAGAAGTGCTACACCACCAGCTGGTTGACATCCTGTCTGGTCTTAACAAACCGAGGAAGAAGTGGGATTACATAGGTGTGGGTCGCGATGATGGGCAAGAGGCTGGAGAGTACTCTCCCATCATCTACCAGCCCGCGTTCTGGATGCTACGAGATTCCAAGAGCGTCTGGCTGTCGGAGACACCTGATCGGCCTTCGAAAAGCTGGGATGCTGCCTGTATTCGGATTTTGACAGTTGGAGTGTTTCAACATCGTGAAACCAAGAAGACGGTCATAGCCATGAATACTCACTTGGATGACCAGGGCAGCGAGTCAAGGTTGCAAGCCGCAAAGATTATCCTACAACAGATTGCGTTGTTCTCGGGACAGTCAAAAGGACAGGACACCCTGCCAGTCTTCCTCGCTGGCGACTTCAATAGCGAGCCAAATGATGAAGCTTACAAGACTATTACTAGTGAGGAGTCTCCTATGTGTGACCTGCAGCTGCTAGTCCCTGAGGATCAGAGATATGGTAACCTACATACTTTCACGGGATTTGACGGCAATCCAGCACTGCTCTCCAGGATCGACTTTCTTTTTATCAATTACACACACTCTAGTGACCATAACATCCATAACCCTTCTAAAATCGAACCTGTAGATCAATGGACTGTGGAGGGTTATGCTATTCTGGAGAACAGTTTTGAAAATGGAGTGTATAATTCGGACCATAGAGCTGTGATTGGTGATGTAATGCTCTAATAGTCTTCATATTCCTGATATCGATTACTCGTCCAACAAACATAAACGGTCCATTCAGTCCACATTAGCCATAACAATCCATTCCCGTTTCCCGCGTAGGCTCAATCCCTAAAAATAACACAGAACAACCACTATTTTTGTGGACCGAGAGCAAGACAAAGCCAACAAATCTACCGAGGCGAGCAAATCTTCTTATGCATAAAGCCAGATCTCCAATCCGCTAGGACTAAACCCACCACGACCGTCAGCCCAAGGCATAGGTACTTGCAAGACTCAGGCGCTCGAAGTTGGACTCGAAGTGGTCTGGGCCGTCGCCCACGGGATAAGTCATGGAGTACCTCCCGCCCACGTTCGCCATCGATCAATATATTCCAGCCCCAGAGTATCCATGTCGTCCAGGTGATTATAAACAGTACCATTACGGCAAGATAATGCACGGTATTGTCACAAATCCACAGGAGGATGTTGAGGCTGAGGATCCATTGAAAAGAGGAGTAGATGATTAGGGAGGCGAGCACTGCAAATAGAGAGCGTTTGGCGTTGTAGCAATATCGAAGGAGAGACGGCCGGGTATTGTTCAGGTAGGCTGGGGATTGCTGTGAACTCATAGCTGCTTGGGGTTTCGTGACAGTGTGGGTTCCATCTTCAAGGTCTGCATCGTTCGGAAATGGGACATGTTCATGATAGGAAACTGCAGTGTCCGTGCATATATTTGCGGGTAGTATCTCGCGCAAGGTGTCATTGTCCGTTGGCTCGTTCGCAGAATACTGCTCGAAACTTCCGATGCTAGTGTTGGGTGTGTCTCCCAATGGTTGCTTGCAAGAGGCCATGTTTTTGGATATCGTCTCTGGATAGTTGTTTCAAAATTCGATAACCCCCGAATTTCGAGACAAAAAGATATCGAATAAACACAGAAGAAAAGTATGTAAGACAATGAATGACAGACGAATGTTGTATAATAGTAGCGTTAGCTATGATAATTGTTTTAATCATGTCCAACAATGTGTCAGATGTAAGTGAGGGAAGCATGGCAGTGACTGCTCTCTTCTGAGGTGCAAACGCAGCAGGTGCACCGTCGTAGCTTCCACGTTACAAGCACATGAGACTTCGAAGAGAATCGCGCCCTTGCACCCACTTGATAATCAAACGGTCAACACCCAGGTGAACAGTCCATTTTGCCGAGCAAGTTCATGACCTAGTGCCCTGAAAGGCTTCCAAAAACCGTCGAATACCACTTCCAGTCGATCTAAAGGTTCAATCTTGACCACGAATCCTCGATTCTCAATTAAAGATACAGGGGATAGATATATGCTTTGTAACCTTGACCGCCGATGGCAATGAAGAGATGAACATCCCAGTGGGTTATTCTTATACATATTAGTCATACTCACCCTTGCTACATGCCCTAGCCACGCCCTGATATCGAGAAGCGTAAGGAAGCCAAGTTGACGTCGACATTTTCGCGACTGTCAAGAATTCCCGTATTTGGCTACCTTCTAGGAGCTACGATAAGGGGCGCGCTCGAACTATGGATGCTGTGATCTCAACCACCAGCTATGACCCAAGTAAGAGCAAGCCTCAGTGGCGAGTCGTTTCGTGGTTAGTTGCCCACATTGACCTGCTTCTTTGCTGAGGGCTAGATATTTAAGCTCGCCCGTAAATGTTCTTGTAGACAATGATGGGCCTAAGAATCAAGCATCAGGCAGCGGCGTGATTTTCCTCTTTGCAGCATCATGTCCATTTATCGAGTCTTCCTCGTCGTCAAGTTTCCTCTTCACACCGGAGCCGCCATTTCGAAGCCCACCACTCTGCCCATTTGCTACCGCTAATGCGCCATGCACTTTGCGCACTTCCGCTTCTTGCCTTGCCTTTGCCTCCTCTGCAGCATGTCTCTTCTTCCATTCCTCTCTAATCTTTGGTGCAACCCTAAGTAAATCGTCTTTCGAGACCTTGTCTTGTATGCTCTCCATGACGCTCTCAACTGTACTGATATGATTTGCTTCCTTTTTGTCGTCCCGGAAGCGCAAGAATCTCCATCTGTTCTGCTGGTCTAGGTAACACTCCACTATACGATCATCGAGAGGTTTGTTCAAGACCTTCATGTCTTCCCATTCCTGCTCTTCAATGAACATAGAGCCATAGTGAATTTCTTCGTCATTGCCCTTGTTCACTCCAAGACGTACTATTGGCATTGCTGAGTAGTCTGGAAATGGGCTGGTAAACCCGTCCTCCATATCTTCGGCATCTGGCTCAAGCATTGGCCATTCAAAATGCATCCTGAAATCGATGGAATTCTCGTCCTCAGATTTCCACTTCAGGATATGTTGGTCTGTTCCAAACTGATACGGCGACCCTGTGCATGTAAAGATCAAGCCATCATTACCGTGAGGTAGGTTAGGCAAAATATCCTGAAACATCCTCGGGATTGCATAACTAAACTCCATAGACTTGAACTCCGTAATGAAGGGTAGATGCTGAATTTCTGTCGGATATTTCCTGTACAAGGCCTTATAAGGGTCGTGTACCCTCTCTTTGAAATATGCGAGCCGCTTGTCCAAGGTCCGATGCATCAAGCTGTTGCCATCGAGCATAAGACAATCAAAGACAAGATATCTAAGCTCCATGTTCCCGTTCGGAAGTGTATCATTGACAAGCTCACCATCAACCAAGGTGTTTATGTGAAACTCAATTTCAGATTCCTTTAGTGGGAAGTGTAGGCCTTGAACCCAATAATAGTCATTCTTCCGGTCAATCAGATAAGTGACCTCCGCTTCATCCGAACGAGTCAGGTACATAAGACAGCGTATGCCATCTGATTTCTCGCAGACATAATAGTCTTTTTTCTGGAGCTCAAGCTTATGTCGAGCAGCAAAGCTGACGGGTTGAGCCCCAGGGAAGGCTAAAGACGTCCGGCCTAGTAGTTCTGCTACTTCGTGCTGAAAGTTTCGAAGTAGCTCTCCTTGAGCCTTGGTTCCAGGAATCTCAGGCACCGAGCCTCCCATGTTTGTTTCACTCGGCACAACTGTAAAAGCAGTATGAGATAGTACAAGCCTCGAGAGGTATCAACCAAGCTCAAGGGTATATATCCAGGTGGCCAAAGAAGGACCGCCGCATGGCCGGACAGGACAACATGTGATAGACTTTCAATGCTCCACCATAGTGTCTAGTAGTTGAAGTAGTCAATTAATGTCTCAGACTGTACCTGGTCCGAAAACAAGTGAATAGAGAAACGTCCTTGAGCGGTTGTCGCTGTTTTGAGCATCAGGTGGTGACTCAGCCAGTACTAGTAGTAGCTTGAGTCCTACGGATAAATATATATCCCGAGCTGTAGCGGCTTGGCACAGGAATGTGATCCCGGCAAAAGTTGCAAGGCGAAGTGTTTGCTTGCTTGCGACACGCCGAGGCCAATAATCTTCCCAAAACTGACTTCAAACGCGATTATCGCGGGTCAAATCCATAGTGTGGTATGTGTTGTTTCTCTGAACTCTGCTTTCCCAATTTATGTGACGTCTCTTGGACCGGTCGCTGCCCACTCACGGCTCTCCATCGGAGCAGTGTTCAACTAAGTTTCCCATGGTGCGATGAGGGAAACGAACGTTCCTTGCGTGCAAGCAAATATTTCACTTCGTCATGGCTACACATTACTTCTCTGGTTGCCGATGGTCCATAGCTGATAGAGGTGCTGTTCTAGAACCATGTTCGCCTAATCTATGCCAATGGTTGAGCGTTCTCGGCGCAGCAGCTCCGCGGTGGCATCCTTCTGGGTCTGATAATGCCTTCTCCCAGCCCTAGTCACCCCCAAAATACCACACCTTCACAGCCCGATCTCTCTCAGCAATCTGTGCCTTCAGATGAATCTATCGAGACGGAGAGGACAGCGATCAGCAATGGGGCGCAGCGAAATGGCAATACTATGGAGACTCGGCTTACCGACCCAGTTCAAGAAGGAAAGCAAAAAGCAAAGGCTGTTATGGTCGCATCAGGACTGGCTCCAGACCCTCAAGCAAATGGAGGAGCGGCCACGGAGAAAAATGGCGCAGCCGTAACAGATGAAGTAGTGCGCAATGGCGCCGTCCAGAGCAGGAAGCGCTCGAGGTCCGGTACGCGAATACCTCATACATCAGATGCTCAAGGTCTTCCACGAAGGACGAAAGAGATTGCGGATAAGGTGCTCCTTGAACAGTATGTGAATCGCGATATGATGCATGCGGCGGCCAGAAAGTATAACGATGACGAGCACGTCAAGCTTCAGATAGGCAAACGTACAGAGAAGGAAAAATACAAGAATAACGACTTCAAAAGTATGCATGTATTCGGACCTGGGTATGCGGGCTGGGGGAACAACACAACCAACATTCCCAATGGAGGGTCAGTCGTTGTCTATCCTATCCAGCGGAGAAGACCTGGAGGGAGAAGGACCAGAGAGCTGCGTGTGCCCAAGAAGGACCTTCTAACGCAATCAGAACAACTTGACCAGCTTGTACCTATAAGACTGGACATCGAGTGGGAGAAAATTAGATTACGAGATACCTTCACTTGGAATCTACACGATCGTGTGGTAACCCCCGAACTATTCGCGGAACAGCTAGTTGAGGACTTCAAGTTGCCACTCGAGCACTGTGGGCCTCTATTGCATAAAGTGTGCGCAAGTATCAAGGAACAGATACAGGACTTTCACCCTCATGTTTTCATTGACGAGGAAGCCCTGGACCCACACCTGCCATATCACGCGTACAAAGATGATGAGATGCGCATTACCATCAAGCTCAACATCACCATCGGTCAGAATACGTTAGTGGATCAATTCGAATGGGAAATTAACAATCCTTTGAATTCGCCCGAGGACTTCGCGAGACAAATGACGCGTGACCTTTCTCTAGTGGGGGAGTTTACCACCGCCATTGCACACTCGATTCGAGAGCAGAGTCAGCTTTTTACCCGCAGTCTCTACGTCACAGGCCACCCATTTGATGGCCGCCCAGTCGAAGACCAAGAGCTTAAATCAAGTTTCCTACCTTCTCCACTTCAATCGGCCTTCCGACCATACCAGGCAGCAAAGGAATTTACTCCTTATCTATACGAACTCAACGAAATCGAGTTAGAGAAAACAGAGCTGTCGTTGTCGAGGGAAGAGCGTCGTCAAAAGCGTTCCGTTAACCGGCGCGGTGGGCCGGCTCTTCCAGACCTCAAGGACCGTCGTCGGACAATTCACACGTTGGTGGTATCTTCTGTTCTCCCTGGTGCGTCAACAACCATAGAAGAGAGCCGGATAATGAAGCGTATTGCTACGGCATCTGGCAGAGGAAGGCGACCTGGCCACGGTCAGAAGGATGGCATCGACGATTCCGACGATTCCGATAGTGAAGAGTCCGAGGTCGACTCGCCCGCGATCCAAACCAACTTACTTGCAGGTACCGCACGAACCAGAGGCATACGAGGTGCAGCTACTGTCGCACAGGCTGCCATGCGGGGTAACCTCGGACGTTCTGCAACCCCAGAAGCATCAACACTTCATCACCACGAAACAAGAACCTCAGGCCGAAGATTCGGTGGAAAAGACTATCGAGAAGAGAGTGTTGACGACTCACTAACTCATACCATTAAGCTGCGCATAAATCCTCAGCGGTACAAGCAACTACTGCGAGACCTCAAGAGCAAAAGCAGACCCGAGCCCCTCCTATCCGCAAACTCTTCATCTCATCTACATTCACGTCGATCACAAAGTGTAGATCAAAATCGCGATACATCGGCACCGGGCTCAATGGGCCCACCTCCAACTACGCCAGGATCGCAGCCGCAGCCATCACCTCGACATCACGACCGCACGGCATCAGGAACAGCAGGAGGTTCGTCAGTACCGATACAGTCGATTCATCCACACGCTGCACAGATCGGCAGGGTGGATGCCGTTGGTCCCCCCAGCCCCGAGAATCCTATTGTAAGTCTTATTCCAACTCATGTAGCAACTAACTTCCACGCACCATTCGGCCTTCGAACATAAAGCGTAGAGAGCAACTTCGCTCAGGGAGACGTTTTGTCAGACCCTCAAGTCGATCTCCGCCTACTAGGCCATCCATCTCTCATATGCACAGTCACATTGCTCAACCTTCCATCCCAACCCTCTCCCTTTTTTCCTCCCCTCCGCTTCCACCCCCTTGAGCTAACCCTTCCCCCTCCCAGCCCAAACCCCCACAATGGCTCAACAACGCCCTCGCCCGCCTTCAACAAACCTACCCCTCCGACTCCTTCGAAGGCACAATGCGCTACACCGCCGTCAGCACCATCACCGACCTCCCCATCAGCGTGCGTCCCGAGGCCCCAACCCCTGACAATGTAAAATACATGTACTACCCAAGGATTAAATGTAAAGATTGCCCCGGGAAACTCTACACGCCGGGGCCGGAGATGGGGGTGAACAATTTCGAGGTGCATTTGAAAAATCGGCTGCATCGGGACAAGGTAGAGGCGAGGGTTAGGGGGTTGGAGAAAGGGGTTTAGGTGGTGGGGGGTTATGGTGTTAGGGGCGTCTTGGCGACGCGGAGGTTTTTTTTAAAGTCTTGGGTAGGATGTCTGGTGCAGGTTGGCTTTAAGAACAAGTGCATAGTTACGAGTATGCTAGGATACCTTCAAAGATGCCTCATGGACGAACATCAAGTTGCTCCTTACTGATGCCAAAGTGCGTTACTATCCCTTAAACCGTCGTTATGGCTGCCATCCCAGGTATAGGGCCACCTTACCTGTTAGGGTACTAGGGAGCCACGGGAGATGACTAACCAGGCCAATGGGGACCTGGAGATTAATATTTAGATTTCCTAGTGCGAGGTAGAGGAACTGTGCAGTAAACAGATATTTTGGTGGGGTGCCTAAATAGGCTTAGCTTCCTTAATCCTGGGATGGCAGCCATAACGACGGTTTAAGGGATAGTCTATATGGTTCTTCGATAAGGGGGTGCAGCTGGTCGGGGGGTTGGAAAAGTTGAGCCGGGGTCGGAAAAAATTCTTGGCGTCGGGTTGAACTTTGAAACTGACATATGCCCCGCACATCCAAGATCTGACGTCGGGTTGGAAAAGCTTCGGGCCTTATGCGAAGCATATGCCAAGAGTTCACATCTGGTTATCAAAGCCTCGTCTGTGCATATGCGCAGCATCAATCAAGCACAAAGAAACATCGATGAGTGATGAAAGCATTGACGCTCAAAATCGAGCTGATGAGATAACGAGTTGACTAAATGATTTCAAGGTGAGTGTCGCACTTCGCATATGTCACGCATATACTAAAAAGAAACTCAGCTCACTCAATATTTGTTTAATGCAAATGTTGAAAACAATGAGAAAAGTGATGATGCAAATCATGAGCTGAACAACGAGAATGAAAAAGAAAACGCATGAGAAAGATCTGATGAGAATAACGTGAGTGATAGCTTGTTGATGAGCATGTCACAAGTTGAGTTCATGATTTCGCATGTTTTGTGCATATGCTAAGCATAGAGTATGTAGAAGAATCTTCGCTCGTCTTGCTATTCATGATATACGAGTATGCGTGATCTGTGATTGTGCTGTTTTCTCGATGCTTCGCTCAAGCTGTGCATATGCACGACTTCAATACTTCGCTCTTGCTGTTTATCTTCTAGCTACTTTAACTATATAACATCAATTCTTGAGCTTATGATTAGCATATGCAGAAAGCTGAGCCGGGGTTGAAATAATTTTAAACTCATGGTTAGCATATGCAGAAAGTTGAGTTCGGGCCGGAATCAAAAAAAAAAAGTTCCGGCCCTGGCTCAACTTTTCCAACCCCCCACCAACTGTAACCCCCTTTGATAACCGACTGTGGCGTGTGTGGCTAAAATTTACCGGTTATCTAATCAATAGCTTAAAGTCCGGCTACCAGCCCTAAAGGATCATGCACCTTTCGGACATCTATCTACATCGGCCCACCGTCAAAGCTACTGAATATCCTCTGGCTTTCGAATTTACCACTCAGTCTGAGTTTATATCAGTTGAACCATACAAAGGTATTGCCCAAGTGTGGCTGGGACAGCTCTTCCTGATCAAACACTGGCCGGTCTTGGCACCTAATTTGTTGCTGCCTTCCCCTAGAACTGGTCTGTCATCTGACCTTGGTATTGTATGTGACGTTGTCGAGAAAGGTTCAAGCATGGCATGTTATTTCTGACGTTTCCTTACCCTACCTGTACTATGAAAATGTTTATATCCTCCAGTTTCGCTTGCTTTCTGACTACCTCAGTCGCCTCGGAAGATGTCGTCGTCGAACCCAGGATACCGCCAGCCAGATGGCTATTGGAACCCTGACATGTGGGACAAAGAGCTCTGCGCCAAATGCAACGAGATCAGCTGGGAAGGTATATTCGGCGGCTCTTGGCACAACGTGCGTGTCGACTCTTGGAGTACGGGCACCAGCTCTCCCCGGTCCCTCGTTCATATTCGGGACAATCGGATGTGTGCATTCTGTAGGCTTACATATCATGCTATGGTAAAGGCTGAGATATGGCATGACATTGAAGACCGCGCCGTATGGCTTCATCATGATGTTTATGCATGGCTCCTTTCAGGCCCTCCAGACCCACCGGATCGGTGGCCTTCCCGGGTCGAGAAGAGAATCTGGCTTCGTATTCAACGGGATACTGAGGATATTGAGATTACCATCAAGGATGGCTTGCCATGCGAGCCCGTGTTCCCGGATGAGAAGGACGTGATGATGACCCATGCTGCCTGTATCCAACTAATGGCAGCGGATCCCGATTGTACGACCGGCGCGAACAGTGATATCGCCAAGGTCATGAGGCGACACTCATCGGACGGAGAAAAGAACTTATTCAGCAATCCTGAGCGTTACAATGCGGAGGAACTGAGAATCCTGGACCGCGTGCATGCCTCTGCATGTCGAGGCCGATGGATGTCAGAGGAGCAAGTGGACTATGATATGCTCAAACACTGGCTCTGGACCTGCAGCGTTTACCATGACCCACAATGCACACCTCCGAAATCGCTTGACTCAGGAGCGGAGACGTATCCTTTCAGGGTGATTGATGTTCACCGCGGTTGTGTTGTCTCAAGAATGCCACACACGCCATATGTCTGCTTGAGCTACGTATGGGGTCCTAATCCGCAGCTGAAACTCACTGCCAAGACTCTTGGTACACTAACAACCGAGGGTGCACTATTCGATGAGACTACTGGTGTGGCACAAACGATCAAAGACGCCATTTTTGTCTGCGGTATGCTTGGTCAAGAATACCTCTGGGTTGATAGTGTATGCATCAAACAGGATGATTCGGACATCCGACAAGCTGAGATTGAAAACATGGGCAATATCTATGCCGGCGCGGTACTAACAATCATTGCTGCATCTGGTTCTCATGCAGATGCAGGCTTGCTTGGCGCACGAAAGAGATCCAGAAAGGCGACGCAACACATGGAAGTGATTCGGGGTCGTCGGCTTATGGCATCGATGCCGTCTCCTGGGTATGACGCTCAATTCTCACCATGGGAGCGTCGCGCATGGACCTTACAGGAACGTGCGCTCTCCCATCGTCGCCTAATATTTACAGAGTCCCAGGTTTACTTCCAGTGCAAGACATCCTATTTTCATGAAGATGCAGTTTGCGAAATTCCTGGCAAGGCAAAACTGATCAAATTTCCAGACATACGATCGCCCTTTGCATCAGTAGAGCAACACGACTTCGACCGGTCTGATGGCTTTCCGATGTATGAAGATATAGTCCGCGGATTGACTCGGCGGAAGCTTACCTTCGACGGTGACGTACTGAACGCATGTACCGGGATATTCAAGGTCGACCAGGAACGCCGTGCGTCGCGAGGACGAAGTACAATTCTACATTTCGGGCTACCAGTGGCAATATTCTCCAAGGCACTGTGTTGGATGTCAACGCAGGACTCACCTGGTCGTCGCCGCAGCGACTTCCCCAGCTGGAGTTGGGCCGGCTGGGATACAGCTGCTTCGTATGATTTGCTCCGATTCAACGTGATATGTGATGAGAATATTTACCTAGCAGACGAGTCTGATGCCGCAAAGGCGGCGGCGTTCCTCGAAGCGAGATCCACAGGGGAAAACGCGCCTGGCAACCCATTGCTGACATTCCGAACCACTTCAGCAATATTACGTGTAGATCGCATCAGCGACGATCCCAAATACCCAAACTCCTTCGCCATGTGGTCGCCTCATGATCAGGGCCTCTGTCTCGGTCACATTCTGCTAGCCGAGTCCATGCGGGCTTCTCGTCCCGATGAAATGGAGTTCATAGTCATTGCCATTGAATCATATGAAAATGGATGGAAACACAACAATACCAACAACAGATCAAAATGGACGCGTCCGGAGAAATACTCGTATGGCGTCAAACTCATGTGTATTGAATGGATCGGAGATGTTGCACAAAGAGTACAGATGTCGTATCAGCGTCCAAACAGCAGTCCTTGGTTGACAACACCCTCGGAGGGCTCTCAGAGCATTGCGAATTGGCAAGCAGTAAAGCCGGTAGAGAAAGTGATAATGTTGAGTTGATAAAATCACAAATGTCATGAACAGGAGCCTCTCGAACCGCCGCCCATTTCCTTCAGAGGGCTCTTAGAACATTACAAAGACTGAATAACTGGAGAAAATCCAGCTGGGGCAGACCGCCCTAACAGTCTGCAAACAACAATTGATCTCCTTTGACATAACCAAGTGGATTCTTTTCCTGAAATAGTATAGTCGTTGTACTGAGGAAATCGCAGCGGTTGTGCGATAAGAAGAATTGGTCAAAGGCATATGTGGCACGTTGGTTTATTATACAACCGTTCGCGCAGTTTGATAACCATACGACCTTTTTCGCCAAAATGTGAACATACTCGACGTTGGCCTATCCAGGTATGTATGACATCTTTCAACAAGTGGCCACACGAGCCGTTTCCGCCGCTCTCACGTCGTTTCAATTTTGTACTTCAAGATCGTGAACCCGTCCTGCATTGTGAAATGGTCTGTTAGTTAGACTGACTGTACTCTCAGTCTCCATCGATCTTCTATATTCAAGTCTTTTACTCTATTACATAGGGCAATAGTGGAACCCTTCCTTCGACCCGCTCGCTCTAAATCTGAGGCTTTCGTAACCCCCGAGCGCTCTGCTGAGACTAGCTTACATGTAGATAAATTAGACATTTCGGTTGATGCCCAGGTCCTCCGCAGATGGCAAAGGCTTTTGCAGTCACACTTGGGACGACAGAAGAGGGAAATCAACGATAAGAGCGAAGTGAGTAATCAAGATAAAGATCATCAGTAGATAAAGATGAGATTAGACTAGGAAAAACTAGGAACTTCTCAAAAGTAACCAAAGCACAGTCAATCTTTCACAAGCAATTGAACCTATCGCTTCTGCGTCAATCACATCATCAAACTCCTACTAACTTGTACGAAAAACCGCCATCCGTGCCAAGAAAGACAGAAAAACCCCGAGCGTTTAACAGGTGAAAACCGCCCGCTCTAATAAATGGCCCACTAACATTAACAGTCCTGCCTGGGTAGACCGCCTCAAATTTCAAACTCCCCGAGGCTGCCGCCATCCGCCTTTTCTGCTTCGTCGGGGCTTCGACATGCAGCCGTCTCCACTTCCTCGGGACTGTTTGGGCGAACGAAATGCGCAGTCGGGTCGGAAATCCACATTGGGGCATTTACGTGGGAGTATACGGGACTGCGCCATTGATCGGGGCTGGGTGAGTGGTGATGGCGTCTGCGGTGCGGGGATGGCAAGTTTCTAGGCGGAACGGGGGTTACTGGTGGTATGTAAACTTCATTGAGCTGTTTCTAGAGACAGCAGAAGGAGGCAGTTTTTTTTTCCTTTGTTGGTTTAGCTGCTTGTAACATAGCCTTGTGTGCCACTTCGCCTGTACTTGGCGTGGAAAGGGAGACTTGTGGGGAAGTAGCTCATAGTGATGAATATCACCGAAGCCGTTGTCCTTTACTAGAATCGCGTGGTTGACGTTTGGGACTAGATACTGCGAGTCCGCTATATGCTTGCCACGTCCTCGGGGCTTTTACGCCGAACCCACGCACGCGAGCTTCTTAACGGACAATGAAGAGTTTCCCTGAGAGAGATTAGTCTATTATCTGCGAGGCTAAGAGAGTATTGGTAGGTTTGATTAGGTAGTCCAGATCATAGCCTTCGCATGAAGCTCGATCAGAAACATATATATCGGTCTTAATGCGTAATCAAGTAACTTGCAGCTTTAAACTGTCGTGTAGGTACCTCTCCGATGATAAGAGACGTTAGTCGATGAAATCGCAAGTCTGAAAAAGCTCACCCCGTTAGAGAAGTTCGAGGCGTCAACGATGAAAGTCATTCCAACCAGCCATCGACTCCTCGTCGCTGAGCGAAATTCACTCGAGCCATTTATGGACTTATACTTATTTTCGCCCTTCCTGGCCCGTGGAGCCGTTACAACGATTCCGCTTCTCGAGCCACGAAAGAGAAACCGTGGATCCTTTACAAAGACACCACATGCTCACCATGTCGATAGCACTCTTTGATTTCTCTGCCGTTGAATTCCCACGCTGCAAGCTGCTCCCTATCAGCATCTGTCAGGTCTGTGGACGAATCTTGGAGAGGCAGGTCGGGCTTTCGGGAAGCCGGACGAGGGGTTTCTGCCACAGGTTTGAGGCGGGAAGAGGGACGATCAGGTGAATACTGACGCGCGAGCGGAAGGCGTTGTCGTCGATTGTAACCATGTAGAAGATTCGTGGTGAGGAATAGGATTCCCTGGAAATACTCGAGCTCGCGGAGGAATGCTTGGGTCACGGGGGGTTTAGAGAAGAGCGGTCTGAATGCGTACAAGGCACTGAGACTCACTAGAGACAAGCTCGTTGCGAGCTACGTCCGAAGGTGAGGGCTCTGCCATGAACACGTCTGCCTCTATTCAAATAAATCAGCGACGCCAACCGCGAATCCTTTTCAAACCGCAGTACTTTACCATCTAAGCGTATCAGCGCATTCCAATCAGTTGCCATCTCAAACACTCTCTTGATGTTCTTTCCAACTAAACCCGCGTCGGCACCTAGCTCTTCGGCCTGCAAATACTAAAGAGGTTCGTCTTGTTTTATCCGGCCACTTAGGCTATTAGTTCATCCCTTTGCAAAGGTATACTCGCTATGAAATCTCAATTCTTACCAGCACCAGCTAATACGGTCTTGCCTGTTCCCGGAGGCCCACTCAGAAGCGTCTCTAGCCCTTTACCTGTGTAGGTGCATGACTCATTAGCTGAACGAAACTCCAAATAAAGTAGCTCACGTCACGCCTTTCCCCAATAAACAACATCTGTCAGCCCCTACTCCTTTCGTCCATTTGAATTGGTTTCCCGCAAACGTCAGCACCAAATTAATTCCTGCTCTTCAAGGATACACGAGGTGTTTCATAGGCTTCATCGTTTCCAAGTGACTGGTTGAATGTCTTTCAGCATTAGTAGAAGCGGACTGATTCATACGTTTTAGTGACTTGCATGGCTAGTTAGTGATTGAGGGAATGACTGAAGCCACGACTTTTCTTTTCAATGCAGATTCTCGCAGCATTGGTGACATGGTAACGATCAGAATCTGGAGTTCTTTCTAGCATTTCGGACTTGTTACTTTCTTGCTTGTGCTTGCTTAAGGGCTTTGTGTATGAAAGATTCTCCTTCTTCTGACTCTCCGGATTGTCGTCGCTGCAGGTCTTTTGCAGTGTTTCTCGTATCCAGGGAAAATCAAGGAGGACTCTTTCAGACACATAGTATGCATTCTTAAGACAAGAGTTTAAATCGCAATCATGATAGTAAATCTACGTTGTGTCTCAGGGAAGAATCATCGAATTTATCGGACTTCGTAATACTCGCGATACTGAAGATCTTGATAGTCAAGTACTACAGTAGCTTGCCGCGAGTGATTAATCTGTCTTTCAAGTGGCTTGAACTGTCATGAAAAGCCAATGGGTAGTGAGGAAGATGAGAAATAGGAATACTGTCTTCAAATGCTTCAAATTTCAGACTGGTAGTCCTTCATTCAAATTTGGACCCAGTAAAGGTTATTTCTTGGCATTTCACTGATAGACAATGGTAGTAATACTTTATACTAATAACGCTACACAGTCGCTCGCAGTCGTCAGCGCCACAATAGACGATGGTGTCTTTAGGAAAGAATGTTCATGCAAGGTCGTAGCACACAAGCTTGCTCTCTCGAAGGTTTTGTAAGAGAGTCATCAAAGAGTTGAACATCTCAGTCATCAGCCGTAACAGTAGACGAAGGTGTGTCTTAAGGATAGTATCACCTTTTTGTTGTTTGTGAAGAGCTAGGATTTTGTCTTGAGCGAAGTAGAGTGGCTTGAAAGGCGTCCTAAATTCAGTCGTCTTGAGGCCCTTTAGGAAAGTAACTAATGGCTCAAGTATTTCTTTTAGGAACATCACGAGAACCAGGCTCTGTACCTTAACGAAGCAGAATCTGCGTCCGGCGATGACAGATTTTCAGGGTCTTGGTCTTTGCACACCTTTATTGCGACCCGGTCATTGGCTTCGGAACCCCTTTTGCTCAACGACTTTGGCGAAGTCTTCACCCAGCCCTGGCCTGGCTTTTCGTAGAAAGTTTTGATAGTGGCATCTGTGCCAAGAGTGAAACCCTCGTCTTGGCCTGATGAGGCCGGTTGAGGCAACTTTCATGATGATGTCTCGGCTACAGGGGAGACAGTGAAGTCCTTCGAGCTTTCCTTCCGATGAAAACCATTCAGCCATACCCGTTTCATCTCTACGGTTTTTTTTGACAAGATCCTCCATGACCTTACCATCCATCAGGCCGTGCAGATAGCATTTGCCAACATATTGATAGCGACCTCTCTTCATAGGCCGCAGAATGGAGAACGCCTCCGCGCTTGACAGCAACCAGATCTCATCGTCTACCTTTGTGCCAATGGGCGCCAATCCCATATACTGATGTTTTTCATTCTATATAAAGTGCCGGAGGAGAGCTGCGCGACGAAGTGCTTCAATCCTGTCTTCGTCCCGCTCGTTGTCACTAACAGCCTCTCTGCCACGCCAATACATGCATCCATCCCGTGAAACGACCAGACCGGCCTTTCGCAAAACGTCCGCGACTAGAGTGTGTAGGAATGCAGTTTCTATGATCTCTTCCGTGAAGCTATACGTGTCAAACAGATTATCTAGAGCCCACTGATGTTCGATGGAATGAGAATTGCCGCCATGGCAGGATTCACTCATCTTACCCACACGGTCAACACGGATACCGTTCCACCCAAGGTCGAAGTATGAGTTGAGCGCTGCACCATCCATGAATCTTGACAGCTGTGAGACCTTGTTTGCAGGGCGGTTGCAGAGACTGTAAGCACGCCTGACCTCGCCGTCCGCATTAAAAGCCACGGCTTTGGGGAGCGTCTGAATGACCGTGTAGGGATTGCTTGCGTCTTCGGGCCTCCAATCGGGCACCCATGATGGCCATAGCCTGCATCTTCTTATCTTCTTCAGTCTTGCCAAAATGAACGAAGCCCCAGACGTCGTCGAGACCGCGATAGCCAAGGAAGGTCGGTTTATGCGGGTGTTTTAAGATGCAAAGATAGTAATATCTAATATGATGTTATGGAAAGGTCTTGAATAGTTCATTTCGAGCTGCCCGGTTGGTACGTCGATGGCTAAGTCAAGTGGTGCGAATATCCTTCGTGCATGCTCGTGGCGGTATATGGGCGAAAGCAGTGAGCAACTCTAGGAGTTGAAGTGAAGAGTCTAGCTTTGCTTTGGGCTGGGTGTGCGTACGGCGGGCATCGGTCAAATTTGCGAGTTTTAGAATCCCGCTCTCGTATCTCAAAGATCGCCTCAGTGTCAATGCAAGGCCTTCAACAGCCGAACCTACGGGTTGAGGCACGATTGCTTATAATGAAGAGTTTCGCTAATCCAATACCGATTTATTAAATATCCGTGCCAATATCTGCTTCTTATTCCGCATGCACTCTGCAAGGTGAACGATACAATTTCGAATATAGCAGCTAGCTACGTGATCACCAAGGCAGGAGTGCCATAATAAAGGCGGCAACGAATGCTGACTCCATGCAGGCCAAAAGAAGATCACTTGATACTGCTCGGATGGCTCCACCTGTCTTTGCGCTGGCGGTCGCAGTCGAAGAAGCGGAAGTCACTTTCGCGGTCGAGGACCTGCCTGAACCAACAAGTGCTGAGGTTATGGCTTTATCAATACCTGTTGCAGTTGCCGAAGGTAAGTTGGTTGCGGAAGAGATGGTGGTGGGCGGGCTCTGTCCACTGTCTTTGTAGATGTTGCCCGTAGTTCCATTGACTAGCTGGTAGTCTCCTGTTATCAGGTTGACGTAGTTGCCTTGAGGATCGTAGTAATCTCCATTGTCGACGAAACCATGTGTGCCGTCAAGAAACTCGAATTGCGACGTGGTCTTATCCTGCACTTATGTTAGCACAAAATTTTGCAGGATAGGTCCCCACTGATTAGAAAACTCACATAGCAAAAAGGGATATTGCCATCCGTCAGGATACGGCATTGGACAGTAGGACTGCAGCAAAGCTCAGTTACCTGCCGGATTCCCAGATCCCGTCTAGCCAGTCCCCCAGCGTTTTCAAAGCCTTGTTGTAGCATAGCTGCTCCGGCACCGCCAGATGGGTACTGAGGGGAGCTGGAGACATCACCTGAAGAACCACCTGAAGAACCATCTGAAGAACCACCTGAAGAGCTACCTGAAGAACCACCTGAGGAACCACCTGAGGAACCACCTGAGGAACCACCTGAGGAACCACCTGAGGAACCACCTGAGGAACTGGATGACTGGCCACAAGGGATGAAACTTGGATCCAGGCAGGCTACCTGACGTTTGTCTATTCCGCCTGTGAGCTGTGCAGCTATAAGCGCAGTAGATGAGAGGGAGCAAGAGAGTCAACCTCATAATGGATAAGCTTCCTAAACGTTTGGTGGGTTGCTTAGTTCAGTCGATTGTCGTGTTCAATAGATCCGGAACGGGGTACCATGGGACTATGTATTCCACAATTCCTCTCTAAGATCACGAGTAAATGGTCCCTCACGGCTACAACAAGGCTGAAGAACAGATGAAAACTATAGAACGAATAACCTAGGTCGACCTAAGCACCACTAGCAGGTGCATAGCCCAGCCAAGAGCATCTTGGACAGTTCCTCCTTCATACGGCGACTGGGGAGTCGGTATAGCGAGCTTGGCGTTATATATCCCTAAGGTATTCATAGGTCTTGAGGTTCTGCTTCGCGAACAGCCAAGTCGAAAGCCTTCCAGGAAGAGGTCATCTGCTCGAGGCTGCTTGTTGTGAGGCACGTTGGTTATGGGAGAAGCCGAATTTCCACTGGAAAGCGTGCATGCAAGCATACGGGGAACGCCATGCGTCTCGGCCTTGGATATTCCTATTGGGTAAAGAGAGCATATCACAACGCCTTGAAATATCAAGTAAAGACAGTGAAGTGTGGAAATAGGACTAGCAGGGCTGAAATTTAAGCTTGATGCAAAATCTTGATTCCATCGCCTGCTGGGGATACTGGGAACAACAGCTGGTGACGGACTCTGCGATCGTTGGGCCTGAGACTTTGCAGTTGAGCTAGATGCTTGCATGAATTATCTAGCCGACCGCGGTGATCGTCGAGATGATCAGGGCGAAGGGGATCGAGAGCACGGAACGGAGATGAAGGCATAGAGCGATCAAGAAGGCGAGGATGAAGAGGGGCACTGTGCCGCTGTAGAAGACGATAAAGCTGAAGTATTTATAATCTATCGTTCTTTACTTTTCTTATGAGGTTTTTCGACGGTGTCATGGGGTTTCGTTAGGGCACTGATATGTTGGAAGCGCCAAGTACGTGATCTTCTTTCGCAACATACTCAAGAGGGACGTGGGCAACTGCGTTGCCGTAGGCGCTGCAGAGGGCAAGGTCGATGACGGAGAGGATGAGAATTAGGAGGATGGTCGGAGCGGCGAGGTGGGGGAGGCTCTGTTTGAAGGCTTGGGTGACGTGCGTTTTGCTGGTTTGCTCGGTCTGTCTTAACCTTGCCGTTGACAGCACAGGTCGAATGAAGGAAAACTAAGGTGCTCGAAGCGTTGATTTCGTTGGCTTCATGAGGGGTTGAAGAGATGGATTTTTTATGTGTTCATAGGAACAAGAAGATGAATGAGGGTAGGCCGGGTGGGTTAAACATGTTGATGAAATCATTAAGAAAGGTTGTCACCTTTTCGAAAAATCGGTCGGTCGGTTGATGAGAGTTCTTCTGAGACAGATCAGTACAAGGGTAAGCGACCCCGCGAATATTGCGAACAAGATTTGCGGATTCTGATTCTGCAACATCCGTGGTGTATATCTGGTCATATACTTTTTTCGTCAGGGTGTGAACTGTCAAATTTAACGGCGCACTTTCTCAGTAGCAGTGTATATTTCCGAATCATGTGCAGAATACTCCGTACCCAGTCGTGGACTTAGGCCCGTCGACACCCGCGTGGCATGCCTGCGAAACACGCGGAGAAAAACGGGGGAGGGGGTAGAGTAGCGAGATAAGATAAGATAAGATAAGTAACAAACTGAAGGCCTGACCACCAAAAACGTCTTCCCCCCTTTCTCCTCTCTAACGTCAAAGGGCGAGCAGGTACCGCTCGAACCTAGACTAGAGATAAATCCCCCCGAGCCTCCCTGAGCACCCAACCCCCTCTCAAAACGAGTAAGACCGCAGCCTCGGGATTCCCATTCTTCTTTCCCTTCCCCATCAAATGCTGGAAATTTTCATAGAGATCGACAAATACGTCAGTTCAATTGCTAGTTTCTTTTTTCTTTTCTTTTCTTTCTTTTTCTTTTTCTTTTTCTTTTTTAATATATACAAGATAGATCTAGTCCCGCCATTGACGATACTCTACGTGAAGAAAATCGCACTTTCCGAAAATCGTGTGTGGACAAATTTGATGCAGCTTTAAAAGATCTTGATTTTTTTTGGTGAGAGGGGGGGGGCTTTTTTTTGAAGTATGTACATATGCTCTGAGCTACGGTAGGTAGGTGGGACAGGGGGGGTAGAATGGACCGAGCGAGCGGCTACAGCTGTTTTTTTGTTGTCTTTGAGCCAAATTGACTGTTTATGTAAGCTCGGCTTGTGTGGCTTTGTGTCTTAGGCTAGATAGACTTGTGCTCGTGACTTTGTTGGTTTATTTTTTTTTAAGTCAGGCTTCCGTAGGTCAGCCATTTGGGTTGGAAAACTCGCTTATATGTATGATCACTTGTTAAACACCAGCCTGATATGCCTGAGTATTCTTGCTGTATTAAAAGTTGGCATACTTTACAACCAAACGTTCTTAAACTTACTTCGTAATTAAGCTAAAACTTATCGATGTTTTCTCTGGCCAGTTATCGAAACCGAGTTCCTGGCTAAGCAACGAAGAAACACACGAAAATGACATGTTACCTTGTCCTTAAACTTACAGTACAAATTTCTCAGTCAGTGCTTTGTCGAACAGCCTTCTAGTCCCAATTACTCCTTCAACTACCCCTTCCCCTTACTGTTAGGCTTTTAGCTCATGAGGAATTTCTTCGCCATTTAGCTCTGGTGACTGCGCCTCTAATTCCTTCCCTTGGCCTGACTCATTGGCATACAACTCATACACCTGTTCGTCATGAAGTTCGTATAGTTTTGCTTCTGCCGACATCTCATGTCTGCTGTCCTCTCCTAGCAACTCTCCTTTGATCTGGAGGAAGGGCTGCGGTCCGTCAGACTTTTTCTCGTTATGGTCAGGTTCCGGGGTGGAGTTATTCTGACGACGTCTCTTTGCAAGACGCCAGAAGAAGAACGCAGCTGTAGTCATTGCAATGACACTGAACGGAACGACGACACCGATGGCGGCCTTCTCACCTGTGTTAAGAATCGGGGCACCTGTGCTATTACTATACGCTAGGATCCCGGAAGGTGCTTGGCCTATCCTCGCGGCCAGAGTGATGTTAGAAGCTCTCTTGAATTTAGTGCGCCCATTTCCTGTCTGACAATTTCTTCCACGTCCCAAGAATTTGCCAAAACTGATAGCTCCCGCGGTTTGTGCTCTTGAAAGATCGACAGAGAGCGCGTTGGTATATGTGAAGGGCGTTCGTAAAGAATACGACGTTTCTTTGGTGACAACGCAAGAGCCATTGGACATGAAATCAGTCGTCACCGAGTATTCGTGATATATTATATAAGTTGCGGTGATACTGCACGTGTTAGAAAGAGAAAGCGAGAGAAGTAATGTCAATTACGAACACAGAAATCGGTGATGCGCCCCACCTATCAGTGACATGTTGACCTGCAGTTGCTGTTACGATACTAGACTTGGCAGCGTATTGACAGAAAGCACCGCAAGTCTTTTGAATCGTTGTGACTGATGATGAAGAGTCTACACTGAATGATTCTATGGCAGATGTATTTGGCGGGATTATCTCGGACTTGACTACCTATCATTTGCGCAGTAAGTAGCAGTACAAGGGCACCCACATACATATTGAAGTACGTCTGGATAATACTGACAACAAATTATCTAGGGATAGAGAAGAGGAAAGGTTTTGAGACATCTTATATCTGGATCGAAAGTAGGCAGCGTGGCAGTGCTGCCTCGCTACATAACTCTTACTGGACTTGGAACTCTTCGAAGTTGAGTAGCCAATCAGCATGGCATACGAGTATTGAACGCAAAGTCTACCACCCTCCACTGCACATGAAAAGTGCACGCTTTCGTCTCTTTGCGTGGAGTACATTCCGCATGGTAACATGCACAATCGATGATTGGCTCTTTTCGCATGCAACAAGGGAACCTCGATACTTAGCGATGTATCTATACGAGTGCAGTGACGGATGCCGGAAGCATGAGTGGGCTGGCACGCTTCTACCATTTGATCAGATCTCAGGCCTTGGTAAGTCTGCCTATATGGCCTAGTAGATGCGTGAATTCTTTAAGCACGAGATTGTGATGGTACTGTCTCACCAAATCGCCGTAAGGTAGATGTATCTTGGATGTACTAAGTAGTGAGGTTACTGTACGTAGGCAGTAGAAGGATGATTGGGCTCGGATTCTGGTCTTGGAGTAGAATAAGGCTAGCCCTATAATCCTTGAGGGTCCTCGAGTTCATGACATCATTGATACACTTCAGCGAGCCCAAAAACTTACACATCTACTTTTAAGCATAGATAAATTTATATCCTAGAGTAGTATCAATTAAACATCGAGACCGTTTGCTTGGGAAAGGATGGATGCTCCACCACCATACGAAGAAGCAACAGGCTCCGCGCCTTTGAACAGACCGTCGAGCTCCACCACACACCTCAAGGCTCGCAATGGGATCTCCCCTTCAGATCGACGCAGTATGGAAGACGAGTTTCGACCTTTACCCCACGGATGGTTCAGGCAGTACGATCCTACAAATCAACATCAGTACTTCGTGGATACAAACGTCGACCCTCCAAGATCTATATGGCAACACCCGTACGACGATCAGCAATACCTCAATAGCCTGGACCCTAAGGAGAGACAGAAAGTGCAAGGCTTGTACAAGATACCTAGCGAAGCCGACATCCTCGCAGAGAGCAGCGATGACGAAAGCCACGGCCACCACGGCGACCATGCCGCCATGGGTACAGAAGGCAAAGGTCATATCAGTAGCAGCTCGCAACAACCCAAGGGCATAGAGAAATTCGGCCGCAAGATGAAAGACAAGGTCACAAACTCCACCCACGAACAGCGGGAAGCCCACCGCCGCCAGCGCGCTGAAGAAGAACGCATCGCCTACGAACGCCACCAGGTCATCCGCCGCGCCATGTCCATGGCCATGCAGACCGGCCAGCCGCAGCCCATTGGCAAGGGCAAGGACGGCAGAGAGGTCTACATCGAGCCTCCGGATGGCGTCAAGATGCCACCTGGGGCGCGGGGCTACAATCCCTATGTGAACGGCCCTTATGCCAATCCCAATGCTATGTTTGTGAGACCGAGGTATCCATATGCGAGACCGTACGGCGGGGGCTATGGAGGTGGGTATGGGTTGCCGCTGGCTGGAGGAATGGCGGGGGGGTTGATGGGGGGGTTACTGCTAGGAGACATGATGGGGGGAGGCATGATGGGTGGGGGATTCTGATTGCACGAGAGAGCAGTACTGTGCGGATTGGCTGAGTTTTGTGTCGATAGCCTGTGATGTCTTCTCAGTGGTGTGGGCTCGATGAAGATCGATGGCGTTAGCTTTCATTCATGATGGGAAACATACCTTGCTAATGCCCCTAGTGTTGTACATATTCATACCCATTCGCTACGGGAAATTGAGACAATTGCGTGCTCTGAGGTCGCTTTGCTTGCTCGGATCAGCTCAGCTCCATTTCGCCTTCTAGTTTCGTAACGCCTCGTGTTATTTTTGTGTAGCTGTTCTGGATCAAGCTCGCGCCTGCACTCCAAAATCGATGCATCTTTCCATTTTACTTCGGGAAATTTATTTAATGATATGGCTCTTGATCCATCGAATATCTCTGAGAAGTCCATCAATTGTTTTCAAACGATACAACGAGTGCAGGAAGCCAGTGAAGAGCAATGGATAGCGAGATCAATTCTTTTAGATCAAGTGGGAAGGGACTTTGGTTTTGGAGGTTTGCCTTTTAATCACTTTCCTTGCCCCTTTCCCACCCTTTCCGCCATGTAGAAAGGGAAACAAAGCTATCAAGTCATTCGAAGGTTCAAATGTTCAGGTAATGGAGCATTCAGACCCTGAAACATTGCCGGTCAGGAAGTCATTCATTCGAGGAGTCTACTTTCTAAGAGAAGGACCTTCTTTTCAAGATATCGTAGCCGCAATTATTCAAATGTCAATCAAGGAAGTGCTGACACCTTGAATCAACCTAGTTCTTGACATGTCAAGCAATGTCTTTCCGGCCTCCCCTTAAGCCAAGCAGATAAGAGGCCGATTCACCAGAAGAAAAAACGACATCAAACAGTCTACTCCCTCACCTATCCACCTTAAGCTACCTCTATCCGCCAAAATATGCAGAGATTGTGTTAATACACGGTCCAGAAGTGAACAAGTTATACTATCAAGACGGCGTGCTGTTCCTAGAGCAAGTCAGAGCTAAGATTGGCGGTGAAGACTGCCATGTTTCTGGTCTACATGTGAACTTGAAGACGAAGCTCAAGCTTGATATAACCAGCTTAGTGAATACCAAATCTCGCTATCAAAAGATGTATCTAAAGTTCTGATCTGATGTGATGGATTGACAATTTTCAAATACGATCTCAGCATGACAGGTATTAGGAGATCGAGCGTGTGAGCACAGTCAGCAGCAGGAACATGGCATGACAGAAGAACGTCAGAATCGGAACCCTCTATTGCTTCAACTTAAACATTAGAAGCAACATCAGTATCAGCTTCAACAGAACCGCAAGCAGGGATATTACAAACGTGATCATGAATTTCAAGGGTGTGAGAAGAAGCTTCACTAGGGAGAAAAGGAGCGTCTAGAACACGAGCAAGAGCTTCGATTAGAACACGAGCAGAAGGTCCGCGATGAGACCTTTGCCTGCCGTCGATGCTCAGCCAAATTTGGCTTCAATCCACCAATACTCGATAGTCCACCTATCTACGAAATCGAATTCGAGCCAACCCCTTCTCCAATCTTTTACCCCTGTAAAACCGGAGAAGATCACTGCAGCTCCTTCACAAACTCCTCCGCTAAACGCCCCCTACCAATATCAAACGAATCGGCTCCTTCTCCGCATTTAGCCCCTATAAAACCGAAGAGCGGGTAATACTTTTAGTCACCTACGGTATTGACTCGATGCATCTTGTGCCTTGACACTAATGCTCAGAGTATCTCGTCCTTATTTTTTATATTATCGGAAATTTACTCTTTTCTCTAATCAACCCGGACTGCTTACTACTCTTCGTAAGACATTTGCACTCCCTTCTCTACCTCTTCCAGAGTCGCCTGAACCTCGTTCCCCTCGCATTGTCTCTTGTTACTGAAAAAGCTAAATAGAAGAACATTGGACCAAGGTATCAGCTATTCTGATTGTTAAGAAGTCAATCAACGAAATGCTCACTTTGCGACTTGACCTTCTTCTAATGACATGAAACATATGTACTTCCGGCCACCTCTTCGTCTTGCAGAAAGGGGTTGAGCCAGCAATTTAACTACAATCAAAATCAGCGAACTGCTCGAAATTTACGTAGTAGAGAATCTAGACTCTCAAACCAACTTTGAAAGTCTACGATTCGAGTACTTTATCACCTGGGTGAATAGAACTTTTTGCCGACAATTGTTTCCTTTATCGTCAAGAAAGTTAGTAATAAATTGACTGAATCATCGAATAACCTACTCTTGAAGCTTCCAAGCGAGTATACTTCAAATTAATCCTTCAGTGCCATAGGGGAAGGATAGAAATCCTCAACTTAACAGCAACCAAGTGAACGACCACTTCAGAATCGTGTAGTAGAAAATTGAATGTTTAAAGCTAACCCAGAAAAACTAACAGATCGGGAAGATTACCACCTAGCTGGAAGGACTTCTTGACATCTTCTTGTTATTTCAGAAGTCAATTAAACGAAGCGCCTACCTCGTGAAACTGACCTGCCTATGGGACAATCAAGGTACATGTATAGAGTCGCTCTTTAAGTCTATGTAAATAAGAGACTAAATTATAAAAGAAAGCGAGCATCGAGAGGTTTAAAAAGCTACTGAGAAGATCTCATACGAGATAATCAGCTTCTGTGCCTATTGAGAGCCCGACTGACGAAATGCTCACGTTGTTAACTGACCTACTTCCGAGCAACTGAAAACATACTACAGAGCATGTATCTTAAGTCATTCATTAACAATGTGGAAAAGAGGCTGAATCGTAGGAAAGAACACGACTACAGTATATAAGCGTTTCATCGCAACGCTCATGTAGTAGACACTCAGAGCACCCAAGGGGTTCGAAGATCGAGAACCTTAATAGCTATTAGAAGAATGTCTATTAAGCACTAGCTTTTATTTCTTTATTAAAGATTAATCAACGAGTTGCTCACCATCCTTGATTGACCTGTTTCTCACAATAGTAAGAAAATATATCTCCGGCCACTCTTTAACCGTGTTAAAAAAAAAAGGGGGGGTCGAACCATGAGATAAAAAGCGACCAAGTTCTTTTTACTATCAGCTCGTCAGCAGACCGGGAATCTCATGCGTAGATACCTGACTTCTTGTAGTGTTACATAAGTCACGTAACGAACTTTCTACATCGTGTATAACCCTACATTTAAAGCCTTCGCACAGGTATATTCTTCACTCGTCCTTTCAGTTGGTGGAAAAGGGGTAGAATCATTTAGTTAAACAGCAATTAACTCAGCTGCAACCGACTCATTGGCTAAGTGAAAAACCTCAGCCTAGATACTAGATTTTCATAGTGTTAGCCACATAACGAAATCTCTAAACCGTAGATGAATCTACTTCTGAAGTTACTTAAGCAAGTATCCTCTCCACCCCCCCTTTCTGCCTATGGAAAAGGGGATTAAACCATAAAGTGAACAGCAATTAAATTAGCTACAATCAGCTCATCAGCTAAATGGAGAATATCATATCTGGATACTAAATAACCATAGTAATAGTCATGTAACGAACGGTCTAAACCGGGTATGAGCCTACTTCTCAAGCCTATCAACAAACATCTTCTCCACTACCCCTTCCAAATAGTGGAAAAGGGGTAGACTCACCAAGTGAAGGGCAACCAATTCAATATCCACCTCAAAACCCACACAGTGGAGAACCTAAGCACTTGTGCACCAAATCTCATTGCACAACAACCCAAGTAAACAAATGGATAAACAGAAGCCCCGACTCCGATGAGCGCTAAATCGCAATTCACGTTGTGTTATTGATCCAGGCCTCACCTCACTTGCCTCACCGTCTGGAAACAAAACCTCACGACAACGTCTTCTTCCAGCCTTTTTCTTTTGCTCACTAGCACCGCTTAGTCGACGACCAGTTAGGAAGTTCCTGGTGCTGGAGAACTGGTGTCCTTCTTGCTCTGCATAGCTTTTGTCCCAGTAAGTCACATAGTTCTTGTTTGGTTGCGAGTGAGAGTTAATCTCACCCACATTCGCGTTTTTTCCTAAGCGGTTCTCGCATGTACGGCCCTGTCTTTGTGCGTTAAGATAGCCTGTAAGGCCTCGCAATGTGCTATATGTGTTCCTCATGCCCCTATCGATACTCCTATCTCGCTCAAGGTCAGGGAGAGCGTGGTTTAGCCGCCACCGGGCTGATCTCACTTCGACAGTGGGATCGGACGACGTCATTCGCTCCCGGCTTTCCGGGAACTGACCGTTCCCGATTGGGATGTGTTGGCATCGGTGGGGGTGCGCCGGCCAGGCAGCGATCGGTGTTGGTCGAGCTTGTGATCTTGGGTTCTAATATATAAACCTCACATCCTCCACCTTTCTTCCTCTTTGCTCGATCACGCACATCGACACTTGACACTTGCTACGCAAAGCTTACTTCCATCGCTTTACTTGCAGCTTGTACACGTCGCTGTGCTCTTCTCTCGTCTTTTTCGCTTTACCTAAAGCTTCTTTTCAGACCCATCCCTCAGTTTCGCTACATTACACCAAAGTGCTCAGTCAACATGGTTTCCTTTAAGCTGATGATGAAAGGTGGAATCCGATTCTTCGCTGACATTATCCGCCAAGTTCCCCAACCCCTCGAAAATCTACCAGAATTTTTCCAAGCGCCCATCAAGGTCGCTTTTCGCTTCATGGAGCAAAACCTTCCAAGAGCCATGCAAGGAATGGCTAGAGCAGCTGATATAACTGAGCAAACCGACGACCAGGCCGAGTCTCCGGAACTCTTTTCCTTCGCCATGGCTGAGCAGTCCCTCGACCCTGACGCGCCCGAGCCTCGAAATTACACGATCGATGAGCTTTTTAATACAGTCATTGAGAACAACATCCAGCTACCAGAACCAACCCCGCTCACCGAAACGGATGTTCACCGACCAGGACAACCATTGCTAAACGAGCATGGTGTGCCACAAGTCTTTCCCCGGGGCATGACCCTCGAAGATATCAAAGCGAAGGCGGATAGGGCGATGGAGAGCGACCTGCCTGACAAGGCGTTTGCTGGATTGAGGGCAAAGCCCTCGGGAGACAAGAAACCCATTGCGGTACGAGATCGGGTCATAGATCACTATAATTCGGGTGAGGAGGCAGACTCGGGCGACGAGGCAGACTCCGACAACGAGGCAGACTCCGGCGGCGACGAGGGCGGCCCAGCCAGCCCAAGTTCTCTCAGCGACGACGCGGTGTACAGCTATCTCAAGCAGCACCACCCAGCCCATTTCGCCGCTTTGTCTACCCCAACGGAGGCAGAAGCCCAATACGCAAAGGGACGCCACGACGCACTCGTGGCAAGAATCGACGAACTCGTCGCGGCCGGCCGTCCCACCACCATCGCCGGACCACGCTACATTGACGACTATGGACGTACCCTTGACGTCGATCTCATGACACCCGCCTCCCCAACACCACCACCAACTTTGCCGCCGCCAAATGGTCCACCTAAGGGGCCGAACGACAAGAAACAAGCAAAGGCGAAGAAGAAAAATGAGAAACGGAAGGAGAAGCGTGATGCGGCCCGCTTGGCCAAAGCATCTTCAAGCGCGATACCGGGACCGAAGTCATCCGGGCCGGAGGAGGCGATCAAGGAGAACGAGACGGAGAAGGAAGAGGCGGAGATGGCGGGGTCAGTGGGCGTAGGGAGACTTGAGGAGGTCGAGGTGGGACCAGTGGCGGAGGACTCGGGCTCAGAGTACAGTCAGGAGGGGATGTAGGGCGGTCTTCGTAAAGAGGATATGTGGACTGGATAGTGAAAGGATTATGCTTGTTACATGATTAGTTTACGATGAATTGTAAAACGTACAAGCGGACGCCTTGACGCTGTTCAATCCATCTACTGTGATATCCTACAAGTACTTCTTAGGGCCGTTCGCTCGGCGACGCTTATATACAACGTAAGAGCCGGCTAGGAGCAGCTGAAACGCGATAAATACAAAGAGGAAGACTCCCATACGGGGAGATTTAGTGGATATGACTGTAAAAATATCAGCGTCTGATCAAAAAGACAAATGTAAAGAAGCTTACTGTTCGTCATATGTGCAGGTAGTCCCTCGATTAGACTACTGTGCGAATCCTTGAGCAATGTCTGTATATTTGAGAGCTTGCCATCGTGGTCGCGCACGCTCCTCTCTATACTTTGTAGTCTTTGGTCCATCGCATTTAGCTGATCACCAGAGCTTGACATTGTATTGCGCATAAGCTCTCTGTGCCTCCCTTCTGAGTTGTCGGCAAGTTTTGTGAGTTCACGAGAGAAGCTATCCATTGAGGCGGCAATTATCTGTAATCGGTTATGAAGATCATCAAATTGCGCATCCGACGTCTTGTACGAGGAAGAGGGAGTATCTGCAGGCTGTGACTCGGTGTTTGGAGCAGGCGGCGGTGGGGGTGGAGGCTGCATTCGCCGGGGCTCTTCTCGTGCAAGTGATGTTGAGGTAGAAAGGACAAATTTGTAGGCTTCGAATGAGTCTGGCGTGTCCGCAGACGCGGCTGAGATCCCGAAATAGTACCCGGATGGCAATTTTATCTATTGTCAAGTCAGCATTGACATTGACTCAATGGTTCTGCAAACGCTGACTTTGTCACTCCAGAAACAGCGCTTGTGATCCACGAGGACCTCGAAAGCGTTAGACTCCTGTCTTATTTGAATTTGTGATGGCCGGCCGAGGTTGCGATATGCGTAGTCGCAGTGACCGAAGGCCAACTGATCGACAGCAGCACTTTTGTAGTCAGTGCTTCCATCGTTCATAAAGCCTCTTATGCCTCCCCCCTTTCCTCCGTAGGTATCAACTACAAGAACCAACCCATCAAATTTTCCGACTGTGTAGATGCTTGACTGAGCAATGTTCGCTGGTTCTTTTGTATACCATATCTGCAGATTACCCCCTCCTCTTTCGGGGCCTGTCGCTCGAAATTCGAAGTCGGCAACCCACTCTGACTGTGCTACACTATATCGCGACTCAGTAACGGAGTCATTTTACGCCAGAGGTCACATACCTGTTTTCTGCTAGGATAGCCCCTCTTCGATTTCCAGGATGGGGAGGGGTTAGGGCCACTTTGTTCGAGTACTGTCTTCATCAGCGACACGAATCTCTGACTTTATGACTATTTTCTGTGTTTACCAGTAGTGGTATGTGCCCCTCTCCTGTTATTTGCCAATTGGGAATGGAGACCTGATTAGGGGATAGGCTGGGCAGGCGTCAGCATATCCTCGCAGACAATTTCTGACATCCTGACCTCCCACTGTGTCCAAAGCTCGAACTGTCGATGATGTACTGTGCTGATGCTACCACTACCATCAGCGGTAGATGAAGTAGTAAATGCATTTATAGTGAAGAGCACGTGCTCTATTGAGAAGAAAGCTGATTTAGAAGCTATGCCTTTGCCGGATTGGACTGGTATCCAATGTCTAATGGGATAGTTCCCGAAAGTTGTTGACAACTCGTACAAGAGGTTTTCGTCGCATGTATCTATGCTTCTGGCCACTGGCTTTGTTTGTTGAAGGCTGGAAGGCCGAGAACGCTTTTGACAATACTGGCCGCAGAAAAGCCGACAACAATAGCAACTACACAGTACCAAAATTCCTTGGCAACAGATACAGAGAAGGTGACAGCTCGACAGAGTGTCTAATGTCCAGAGTTGTAAAAGCAACTGCGCGCCTCACTGCAGCGCCGTCTGCAAAATCCATCTTTTGGTCCAGGTGTCATGTAGTCAATGATTGCCCGGATCGAAACAGGGGTACCCCAGGCGCTAGTACCCATCCGTTTCATATTAGATAAGCATCTGTTCTAGCTCGATGATGGACTTCATGGATACTTTTGGTGCTTTTCCATGGTAAGAATCTCCGCCCAATGCCAAGTTTCGTCTCCATGTCTCAATGGTTGAACCATACCCCACCGTAGCACAATGTGCTGTCGCCGCAGCTGCTCTCAAAGTGCTCTTGTTTCCAGCATAGTCAGTGAGAAAAGTACCTCCAATCTCACGGAATCAGCGCTTACAGAGTTTTAATAGCAAATCCACTGATTTCGAGGTTCATCGGAATTGGCTTGCTATCACTCATTCCCTACCTGTCAAAAGCTGGTACTACGAGGTTTCTATTCTCCTCTCATTGCAGATCGCGTCAACCGACATTTCGGGCTTACACTTTCTCCTCAGAACACGTCAGAATGGACCCTCGATTATCCGCCTCTTTTTGCCTACTTCGAATGGGTGCTGTCACTGCTCGCCCAATACGCCGACTCGGCATCACTTAAAGTGGAAAACCTAGACTACGATAGCTGGCAAATTGTGTATTTCCAGCGGTCTACGGTGATTGCGACTGAACTAGTACTGGCATATGCCTTGTACAAGTAGGACTACCATACCATGTTCTTTGTAGGACGAGGCTGACGCACTTCCTTAGATACGTAAAGACTTCATCCCCGTCCTTGAAGCAGACATCACATGCCATTGCGCTGTCGATCTTACTGTCCCCAGCATTGCTCATTATCGACCATATCCACTTTCAGTACAATGGCTTCCTGTACGGCATCCTCATATTGTCATTGGTATATGCCCGGAAACAGTCAACGATGCTCCTCAGCGGCTTTCTCTTTGCGGGACTGCTTTGCCTGAAGCACATATACTTATACCTCGCGCCTGCATACTTCGTCTACCTCTTACGAGTCTATTGCCTTAACCAGAAGTCAATCTTTACCGTCCGCTTTGACAATGCGATCAAGTTGGCATCTGGTCTTGCAGTCATTTTTGGAGCTGCTTTTGGGCCCTTTTGGTACTGGGGCCAGCTCGACCAATTGCTAAACAGGCTTTTCCCCTTTTCAAGGGGTCTCTGTCATGCGTATTGGGCACCAAACGTGTGGGCTTTGTACTCGTTCTGTGATAGGGTCCTCATCTATGGTAAACTAAAGTGCTTCATACCTCTCGCTGAGTGCTGCTGACAGGGTTCAGCTGCGCCAATGTTTGGTTTGTCCGTTGATCAAGCTGCTATCAACAGTGTCACACGGGGTCTTGTTGGTGACTCGTCATTTGCGGTTCTTCCGAACGTGTCACCAAGAACAACCTTCATATTAACGATACTCTTTCAGTTGGTAAGCTGCCCGGCAGTAGATATTGATTTTTCCGTGGAATTGACATTTGACAGCTCGGATTGGTCAAACTGTTTGTCAAGCCAACATGGGAAACATTCATCGGCGCCGTCACGTTTTGCGGCTACGCGTCGTTTTTGTTCGGCTGGCATGTTCATGAGAAAGCTATCCTCCTTGTGATCATTCCATTCAGCTTGCTGGCACTCAAGGATCGGCGACACCTTGGCGCCTTTAGACCTCTGGCAGTCGCAGGACATGTTTCGCTCTTCCCCCTTCTCTTCACAGCCGCAGAGTTTCCGGTGAAAGCTGTCTACACCGTCTTCTGGCTGGTGATGTTTCTTCTGGTGTTCGATCGGCTGGCACCAGTCTCGTCCCGACCTCGAGTGTTTTTGCTCGATAGGTTTTCACTTCTCTACATCACTGTTTCTATCCCATTGATTGTATACTGTTCATTAATCCATCGGCTGGCTTTCGGAGACAAGTATGAATTCCTTCCGTTAATGTTTACCAGTTCATACTCAGCAATTGGGGTTGTGGGCAGCTGGATCGGGTTCCTTGTTGTGTACTTTAATTCTTAGCAGCTTCTGAGATACCCCTTTAGCCGATAATGTCGATAATAGATTCACTAGCATAGAGCGATCACCTTGAAATTGAAATCAGGAAACTTTGCTTAACCCATTGTGCTTTGTCCCGCCGACCAGACCTGCCATGAATTTGAGTCGACAGTGTATCACCTTCAATGATTAAGAACAAGAGTGTGAAATTACACACATCGAAGTGAACAAAGTCAAAATGCGAAATGTCGAGGAGATTCTGCGGAGCAACTTGCCTAGCAGCATGGTCTGGTAGGTGGAAGAGTGGTGAACAGGACGAATGTCAGAGATGGAAGAAGCAAGCAATCCGTACATGGCCAACAATTCAGATGATTCCGGTAGAGTCTGGAAGTAACAGCTGTTAGCCAGGCTATCCAACCATACCCACATAGAATTTGTACTCGTCGGTCACACCGCACTCTATGGGAGGGTTGACGACGCAAAAGCAAGGAAAGGGAACCGATCTGGCTCTGGGAGAGTCAACATCATTGAGAGACCTTGACCTTTGGATTTCCCGAGGCATTACGAGTCGAAAGAGCCCATACAAGACAGTGTTGTGTTGCAGACTGATGCTGTAATGGTGAGTAGCAAGGGAATATGAAAGGGCAAGGACAAAAGGCGGGCGGCCAAACAAATAGAGTATTTTAAGGTTGGAGCTTGTAACTTTTCCGGTGAAGGCAGGACTCCCAGGAGGGCGACACCTTTCGCGCTTACCCAGGCCATGGGTGTAGCGTTACCTCCATATTTTGCCCATGATGCACAATTCCTCTCCCTCCCCGTCTGCCTTTTCCAACTCCACCCCATGCACCTCATCGTCAACCCCATCCACCATCAACCACACACGCCTCAAACCATTCCATTCCTATCTCCATACATGTCCAGAAGCCCTCAGACGCGTAAAGACCTTCCTACGTAACTTTCTGGCCGTTCTGGTGGACCAGCCCTGGGGTCCATTGATTTCTGTCCTAAGCGTTGAGAGTTATTCTTTGCGACCCAGGTCTATCATAATACCCTTCATTATAGCTCAGAACGAATCCTATGCGCTAGTGTTTCGAAGCCCTAATTCAGATCTTGAGGCTTTCTGCCGCTCTTGGAAGCCTCCCTGACCAGCCTATGCTACCAACAAGCCGAACTGAGTAGTCTAACATCTCGGACGTGTTTGGCCGTGAACATGGTTTGAAACACTGTATGCTTGAACATTCCTATTGACTAATCAATATCAGGTGCTCTTCAAGCGCAAACCCGTTCATTATAGTCCTAAGGTCCCCATACCTGAGGACGCCGAAGTGAGTCCACCTGCTAACACATTCTGTGTATATGTTGACATAGCTATGAAGGTATGGCCGATTGAGGAGACAGATGAGGTATTCACCAATTACGAGGACTATTTGCACCGGTAAGTCCCCGCCCAATCTTTATATATGTGTAGGGCTAACGCCGCTAGCATGGACTTTTATAAACAAGTTCGTGACTTGTTCTTTCTTTCTCTTTGTTCTCAGCTAAGCCAGACTTCCCAGAAACGTTTCATCTGCGAAATTACCGGGCATTCTGGGCTAAGTTTCTTTGACGCGTTGAAAAGCGAGGTAGTTGGCTTCCATGGCTCTCCATATATTTTGATACTCAAGAAGAATCGCGAACCCTGACGCTGCATAGATGGAAGCATCAGGTGAGGTCGACGATGCCTTCCCTGACGCATTGAGAGAGCCCATCCTCAGAAAAATACAATTTTCAACTATATCAAGAATCGACAGTTTAGGTCAGCATCATGCCACCTCTTCATGCTTTATAGTGCTGACATAGCAGCCTAGTTGACCATGTCTTTGAGGTACCTTCCTTTGGCTATGAACAGGCATATAGACCCTAATAAAGTTTGCTTTAGGAATTCAAGCAGGACTTCTATCCTGGGGAAAGCGTTACGGTCATTCTCGATAACGCTGATCGATTAAACGGTCATGTTCGAGAGAAGACAAAATTTCCCGAATTGGTCAGAGCAGATGGCACTACGGAACGCAAAGCTTTTGCTCGTTACTTTGTTTGTCTTGCTGATCGGCCAAGCGAGGAAGCCCTCGTTGATGAAGAGCATGTTGTCCGCGACCGTAAGACCTTCACCAAGCAAAGGCTCCGGTCATTCCTTAAAAATACCGTAAGCCGCGAGGCCTGGACGGGTGCACCCTGGACAGTCAAAGCAAAGATTGCTGAGGAGTATCGTATTAATACTGACATTCCTAATCATCTTCGGTATGAGAACCAGGTGGCTCAGAGAAAAGCCAATATCTCCCAAAAGAGAGGCGAGTTTGACGGCACTATACTCAGCTTCTATCCCCCACCTGGTCGTCTCCCTGAACTCAAAGCCAAGGGTTCGAAATCTAAGAACGCTCAGGTCAATCAAAATGCGCAACTAGAGGCACGTTCAAAACAAGATCACTTCATTGAGTACCAGCGTGCTTTAACTGGCAACCCTGCCTTTGGTAAAATTGAGCAACCGACGCGTCCAGTCCAAATCACTCAGTACTACAACGGTCACCCTGGGTTTGCTATCAATGGCTATCATCCAATCGCAGCTAGAGGCCAACCTAAGCCGCCACCTCCTCCAACCCCGAAATACCCCATTGAGGACCTGGAGATCCCCCCTGCTCGTGATGGTACTATTCGTCCAGCGATGAAGTTTCTTTCTCAAGATACGCCAAGTCCAGAACACGTCTCTGACGGCGGTGGGAGTGGTATTTTCATGGAATCAGTCGGCAATCTTTTAGAAACGTGGAACACATTAAACGTTTACTGCGAAGTTTTCCAGATCGACTCATTCACATTTGATGATTACGTTGAGGCATTACAGTTCACGTCCGACGAAATTCAGTGTCAACTTCTTGTGGAAGTCCATTGTGCCGTACTTAAGAAGCTAGTCAACGACGTCAATGATAAGAACGGTCAGGTTCAAGTCGCATTGCCTGAGCCCGCTCAACCTGAAGGCGAAGAGGAGTCTTCGAACCACGATAGCAGTAATGTGCACACGCCAACGCCAGAGCCGGAGGTGAAGCCCTCGAGGCCCACCACGCGGAGCAGTCTCGCTAAATCCGAAGCAGCTGAGATGATAGTGTCGCAGAGAGAGAGAAGATCAGCAACGGTAGACCTCAAGATACACCGTGCCGCTGAAATGGACCATTCAATACGAAACTACGACTGGAAGATGCGGCTTCGCAAACGTGGTTTTAGTGATGGCAAATGGATTGTTATCATTGTCGGGCTACTGAACCAACTGTCGGGCAATCCTCGCCTCCGAAAACCTTGTGATGAAATACTTGCAAAACTAGCTCCTCTGGATAAAGAGGCAACCGCTGAAACGGCAATTTCCCAGTATACCACTCTGGACATCAATCTAAGAGTCATGATCTTGCAAATACTTTGCACGCTGTCTCTCGAGACGAAGGCGATTAGGGTCTACATGGAGGATTGCAGCAACCAGATGACGGACTATCGCAAAGACAAAATCCAACTACAGCGTCGTCGTAAGGAAGTGTAAGCCACACCCTCAAACACAACTTATCACATAACTAATTTCGTTTAGTATGGAAGAGCTAAGGCTCCTTCACGAAGAGCGAAAACTACTGCAGCCGGAAGTAAAGTCCCCAACGCCACCTCCGGAACTTGAGGAGCTCGGGGATCCAAAGGATGAGGCTACAGAGGAAGAAGAAGTGGACGAGGATGTGAACATGGATACCGAAGACGAAGAACCCCATCAGGGACGTTCGTTGCGACGGGCCAATGACAGAGCAGTGGAGCGAAAGCGCAAAGCCGACGAAGAAAAGGAGCGCAAGGAGAGAGCTCAAGCTGAGAAGGCGAAGAAGCCAACGAAGCAGGAAAAGCAGCTTGGGAAGGTCTTGAAGAAGATCGAAGAGGCCAAGGAATTAATCAAGGAGTTGGAAGAGGAAGTGGCGACAATTGAAAACGACCTTAGAGAAGCTGATTGTCCGCGAACTAGATGTCTTGGGAAGGATCGTTTCTGGAATCGCTACTACTGGTATGAACGTAATGCGATGCCTTATGCCGGCTTGCCTGATAGCTCAACTGCCCATGCCGGCTATGCCAACGGACGCCTATGGGTGCAAGGGCCCGATGACCTCGAGCGGAAAGGGTTCATAGAGCTTTCTGAGGTCGAGAATAACCAGTATCGGCGGGCGTTCCAGATGAGTGTTCCAGAACGGAAAATGTTAGAGGAAGGAACAACACATGTCTTCACTGCCAGACAGTGGGGATACTACGATGATTCAGATCATCTCGATATGCTCATCGGCTGGCTTGATGTTCGTGGCGTGCGAGAGATTAAGCTACGTAAAGAAATCCAAGCCCAACGGGACAAAATCAGTATCCACATGAACAAGCGCAAAGAGTACCTGATGAGCAATGACGATAAGAAGTCAGAGTCGGGTGAACCGGTGACGAGGGTTTCGACGCGTACCAAAACATACGTTGATCCTACTGGATTTAGGTGCTTGGCGTGGAGAAACACGACCGCTGAGAAGGAACTTGGTCACATTCACTCGGCTCCCAAGCCACCATCTTACAAGAAGCAAACGGCAAAGGCTCCGAAGAAACCTGTGGAGGAAGAAGGTCGACAGACTCGAGCGACGAACCGGAGCGGCAAGGTCCTTACGCGCCAGGGGACACGCTACGCCTTCTAATAAGCTCCGGCTGAAGTCCACTCATCTAGAATGGACGAGCTTCGGAATTAACATGGCATAGCTACACCAGCGTTTTTTCGAGCGTCACATCCTGTCCCTTCATGCATAACGAATTCACGGATCTCTATCATCGGATTTGGTTCTAACCCAAAGCACATGCTGCTGACAAAGGCGTTAGTTGTTAAGGAGCATCCTCGCAACTGGAGACGGATGAAAGATTAGATTTGTCTTCGACTACTCCGCGATGGCGGCATGTTCTATCACATTCTGGGAATATGCGTAAGGCCCGGCTCTACTTGTATGGGTGGCTAGGTAACATACCGTACACCCTTCTGCCTCAGATCTGTCGTCATGATACTTGTACTACTAGCTAGATAGTAACAACAATCCTCCAGTAGTATGCCAAACAAAGGCTTCCAATATAACTGCCAACTACCTTTGGGAAAAACAGTCTCGCCACCTACCTACTAGCTTAATGGCCGTTGAGTCTAACTGGAAGTCCCACTCTGCTTTTCCTACATTCCACTTATTTCCATTGGTCTCACTGGCCATATCTATTAGCGAGATTCCCTAGAAAATATATTTAAAAACTTTGGCCTTAAAATTGTTATTTTTTATGTCCGTGAGTCTAGATTTTCGACTCACGTGATATATAAATACTAGAGCCGGAACTGATCAAGGTTCGGCCCGAGATAGGAGTACTAAGTTTCAGCCCTGCACTGCATCACATGTACCTTAAGGTAACGCTTGCAGGTCCGTAAACTGAATATTACAACAGTTATATAGTTTAGATCAACTACGCACAAGCGATACTATCTCAGTATGGCATCTGGCGAACTGAGTCCTAGAGGTACGCCAACGTTTCATGGGTGGCAAAACAAAATTATCACTTACTGATCGTTCCTTCCAGCATCGGTTGCTTCAAGTTCTGAATTGAGTCTGGTTGATCCAGCTGCTGCTGGGAAGCTGCTGTCCAAGAAAGACAAAGTTCCTGGTACTGTCAAGCTAAAGAAGTCCATTGCGAAAAAGACAAAGCCCAAGGATGGAGAGGGCAACGGTGAGTTGGGCTGGTGCTATGTTTTTATCTTTACCATAGATATCTGATGAGGTTACAGAGTCAAAAGCTGGTGGCGCGACTCGAAGCCCATCTCCGGATTCCGCAATCACAAATGACATTGACACTGACCTCAAATCTTCCTTCCCATCCGGCCGACCACTGGAAGACCGCCCTGACATGATCCAATGCAAGCACTGCAAGAAGCCCATGGTAAAATCAGTTGCAGCATCTCACATTAAAATCTGCGAGCAGAAAAAGAAAGAGCGTGCTCGGAAAAAGAAAGAAGCCAAAGAAGCTTCTCAAAGAGCTAAAGAGGGCAAACCCGAGGACAAAGACAAAGACGGCGATGTCCCTATGGAGGATTCTGTGACTGTAAGCCGCGATGAAATTACCGATGGTATCATCAAATCTGCCAAAAAGAGCGCTGCCAAAGAGACGCCTGACGGTGGACCCAAGAAGAGCAAGAAGAGAAAGGCAGACGGTGAAGGGGACAAGGAACCCAAGAAGAAGAAAGCGAAAAAGGACGAACCGCCTAAACCAAAACTTCCGAAACCAAAAGGTCCCGTGGACGTCGAGAAACAATGCGGTGTCCTACTTCCCAATGGCGGTTTCTGCGCGAGAAGTTTGACTTGCAAAAGCCATTCTATGGGCGCCAAAAGGGCTGTTCCCGGCAGGAGTCTGCCCTACGATATTCTGCTCGCACAGTACCAAAAGAAGAACCAAGCCAAGCAGCAAAGTACGTATTTTCTTTCTCCCGTTCACTATTCCCATACATTTCTACCCCGGCTCCATCGGCCCCAACTTAAGACTTCTTCTAACATCAAAAACAGAAGCAGCCATCTCGGCCAACGCCCCCCTCCCAGATGATTTCGAAACCACCGGCCCCATCGACTCGGACGAAGAAAAAGACGCCGTCATGGCCGCCATTGCCCGCTCCCGCCCACGCCCGCTCGAACAACACATCCATATCCCGACGCGGAGAAAATATCAGTACGTGCGCATGAAGGAGATGCTGGGGAATGCGCTGGGTGGGGGTAGAGCTGGCGGCGGATTGTTTGGGAGGGTGGCTGATGGGGGGGATACGGGGGTGGCAGGAGATGGTGGGGCGGAGAGGAGGGGGAGCGTGGTTATGGGGGGGAATAGAGCAGCGGGGGCGGGGCAGGCACAGAGGAAGATGTTGGGTGGGGGTGCGGGGTCGGTATCTTGAATGGTTGGATGGAATTTGGCATGCATTTTCTACATGAAGCGGACACGGGTGGGGAATCCCATGTCGTAGTCCTGGAGATTGTGCGTCCATTGGCTTCGGTGCTAGTCGATTTCTTCGGAGTAGATTTGCATTTTTATGGGGCAAGGAAAGATACCAGCAGGGATGGCTTTTTGGGACGGGTATTCTGGGCAATATAGATTCAAACTATGACAGTATGGATGACGTGAGGTTGGCTTTGTATTAGGGGGATGATGATGTGAGGTCTCGACGAGGCCCAATATCGGATTTTCTAGAAAAACACACATCTATATCATCTGGTATCTCGTCTATCCGTTCTTACGCACTAAACATCACGGTCATCTACCATCTACCATCTACCATCTCCCCCTACACTCTCTCGGAAACAAAACGCAGCCAGAACGTCACAAAAAGAATCCCACATCCTCCAGCAATACCTCTACAGCATACACACCTATGGCGTACACCTCCCCGTAAACCTCGGATAAAGACAACACTCCCGCACCGTCCACCGCCCACACATCCAGGCCAGGAAACGTTCAAGGCCGAGACCGTAGCCGCCGTGGGGGGATGTGCCGTATCTAGATGTAGAGATTTTGGTTAGTAAAAGTTGGACTATTGGATTGGTTGATGCATCACGTTCGTGTCATGGCAAGGAGGAGGAGAATAGGAATATCGACTTACTTCCGCTGGTCAGTGTACCAATAATAGGGCTCCGCGCCAATTCCCTCCCGCTTATACGCAGCCATCAGCTCGTCATAATCTTCCATCCTCATGCTCCCCCCCACAATCTCGCCAACACCCGGCATAAGGCAGTCTACGCTCTCCGTGACACGCAAATCAGCGGGGTCTTTTTTCATATAAAACGCTTTAATCTCAACGGGGAAGTGCGTCAGGAAAATAGGCCGGGCGATGATATCCGTCATCTTGCGCTCGGCCGCTTCAGCGATATCATCTCCAAACTGATGAGGCTGACCTTCTTCGTTGAGAATGGCATGGTCGCGGAGCCATTCGATGGCGTCGGAGTAGCGCATGCGTAGGAAGGGGCGTTCGGGGACTTTGAAGGAGGGGTTGAGGTCGTAGACGAGTTTTTTAGTCGCGGGGTTGGATAGGGCGTGCGTGATGACGAGGGACATAACTTCCTCGAGATGGACGAGTAGGTCTTCGAAGGTGATGAAGTCGAGTTCGGCTTCGATGTGTGTGTATTCACTCAAGTGCCGCCGCGTAAGCGATTTCTCTGCGCGGAAGGATGGAGCGACGCAGAAGACGTTTCCTAAGCTGGGCAGGCAGGTCTCGAGATAAAGTTGTGAGGATTGCGTGAGATAGGCCTTCTCGCCGTAGTAGTCGAAGGCGAATAAGGTAGAGCCGCCCTCGACTTGCGTTTGCACCATACATGGTGGGGTCACTTCAAGGCAGCTCGGTGTTAATTCTTCGTAGGTTTGGCGAAAGGCTCGTAACAGGGCGGCGCGGACTTTCATGACTGAGGAGGAGTGTTCGCCGCGAAGGACGAGGTGGCGGTTGTCATAGAGGGTTTGGGCGTCGGAGTCAGGGGCCACACGGGTGGTGATTGCTTCTTTGTCACCAGCGGCTTTTCCAATTATTTCGTAGTAGTCGGCGTGGAGTTCGCGGTCATCGGGAGCGTGCTGTTTGGGAGGGACCTCCCACATTTCGCCATATATTTCCATCGAGGTTTCGAGGGTAAGCGTTATGGCGTCGTACGTTTTGCACAGGTCGCCAGTGAGGACGCATTGGAGGAAGCCGTAGCCGTCTTGGAGGGTGATGAAGATGACGTCTTTTTGGGAGCGAAGTCTGTGGACTCGCCCTGTAACCCGTACTCTTGTGCCTCTACCCTCACTGTAGTCTACGTCCTTGGAGCTCGTCCCGCTTCGAAGTTTAATTTTTTCTGGGTCTTTCTGGTTGAGCATAATCTTGGTGGCTTTTGGTAAGCTTGCATCTTGGGAAATCTTGATCTTTTTTGCCATCTCCAGCCCTTGTTGGCGCTTTTCGGCCTCTTGCTTTTCCCGTATAGCAATATCATCTCCTTTTGCTGATTTCCTCTTATGTTGGTCATACAATTTCGTGGCCTTTTTCAAAGCAGATGTTGCAGCTGGTTTCCATTCTCGAACTTCTTCCGGTTTTCCACCTTCACTGGGAGTTACTGTTTCCGTTTTGCGCGCGAAATACTGCGTACCGTCTGCGGGGGGGTGTTGGATGAGGGCGAAGAGTAACGTTTGGTATGGGAGGTCTTGAGTGCCATCCTGAGAAGACTCGTCGTTACCGACGTCTTCGTCAACGTGTACAGCTCTACTCGGGGCTGCCATGGTGTTCAATGGCAAGGGGAATGTATAGCAAAGAGGATGCCAGTTGAGTCACGAAGTCTGCGCCGAGATTACAGTAATTTATCACTAGCGCGATGCGGCACAAGTAAAATACATTGGGCGACCAATTTGCGACTTCCGCCGTAAAGCTCTTTGAATTCTCTCCTACTTGTAACACCATGATCCGGCATGCCACCGCGCCTGCTTCAACCAGACGAGTACGAACTTCCTACTCGGGCCTCGTCTGAATCTCACGAGGCTTTCGACCTCGATGACACCGACTTCGAATCTCAAGGCCTTACGAACGCCTCCTATATTCAGCGTCGTCGCTCAAGGTCGTTGCTACAATGGCTTTTGTTCCAAGTGAAACCAATTTTCAGCCGGCGTGGCTTCCGACACGGACATGCAAAGCATTCAAAAGGGCGCAAATTTGGACTGCGTAGACTTTCCACCCGCCGAATTTGCTTTCTTTTCAATATTCTTATAGGGATGATCTTCGCATTGGTCTCAATCACGGCAATTTTTCGACCTTCTTATAATAGACTACCAGCGCATTATGAGACCCTAAGGAAACGAAGTCTACAAACCAATGAGAATGGGCGCGCAAATCCTAACAACGAAAAGGTGTTCATTGCTGCCAGCATCTACGACAAAGGAGGAAAACTTGTAGACGGAGCTTGGGGCAAGGCAACCTTAGGTCTTGTAGAACTCTTGGGCCCTGAAAATGTGTTCTTGAGTATCTATGAGAGTGACAGTGGTGCTGAGGCTCAAGTTGCATTCAATGGTTTTAAAGATAAAATACGATGCCAGCACAATTTAGTTTTCGAAGACAAATTACCCATCGAGAATTTACCCAAGGTCACCTTACCTGATGGTTCTCATCGAGTCAAACGTATGGCATATCTAGCCGAGGCTCGCAACAGAGCCCTCCGACCCCTAGATGAGCCCTCGAACACCAAGTATGATAAGCTGCTGTTCCTAAATGATGTTATCTTCGACCCAATCGATGCAGCACAACTCCTTCTATCTACCAACCTAGATGGCAATGGAAGAGCCTCTTATCGAGCGGCTTGCGCAGTTGACTTTATCAATCCGTTCAAATACTACGACACCTTTGCCACTAGGGATCTGGAAGGTTATAGCATGGGCGTTCCATTCTTCCCCTGGTACTCGTCAGCAGGCGGTGGGCACAGCAGGCAAGACGTGTTGGACGGCACAGACGCTGTGCGTGTCAAAAGCTGCTGGGGTGGAATGGTAGCTTTTGATGCACAGTACTTTCAGAGCACTAACTCAACTGGGGACTTGCCAGAGAGACTCCACGCCGTTAGCGATGTCAATAGATCGCCTAGCAAATCTACTCGATCAAAATTGCCACCCATTCGTTTCCGCGCCGAACCTGACCTCTATTGGGACGCTTCCGAATGCTGCTTGGTCCAAGCAGACGTGCTGATGGCGGGTTCCAAAAAGGATGTTACTAGAGATTATGAAATCTACCATAACCCCTTCGTCCGTGTTGCATATGACTCAAGAGCACTTTGGTGGCTCAAATATACCCGTCGCTTTGAGCGTCTTTATACTATACCACAGTTTTTGATCAACAAACTTGTTGGGCTGCCCTGGTTCAATCCCCGCCGGGCGGAACTCGAAGGAGAACAGGTCAAGGAGCGCGTATGGATTGCTGATGCATCCGCGAACGCAGGCGGATCATTCCAGGAAGTAACTAGAGTAGCCACCCGGGGTGGTTATTGTGGGATGCGGACCTTACAAGTTCTCAAAGAAAGTCCACGAGAAGGCGAAAAGAACTGGGAAGCGATTCCGGTTCCTGCGAGATGAGTAGAACCTTGAACACCTCTTAATCTATCTGTATGCAGGTATGGCGTTCAGATACCCTGGGCGGTTGGATACTCGCTACGTTGTGTCATTTTACTTTATCAACAACCTGGAAGCGTCACATACCTAAGGTACCTTATGGGAGAAGCTATTTTGTTGACGAATGATCTCATACCTTAATCTGTGATATCCATGTTCAACATGCAGAATCAAGTCATCCCTGGTTTCCAGTACCTGATTTCAACTTTATCTCGTGGGTGTTTGTGTGAATTTCTCCGACATCGCAAAGTATGTTGTTTGGCTCGTGCCCTGAAGATTGTGAATTTCCTCAACCCGGACCGTCAACACACCAACAACCACCAACAACCACAAAAACCTCTTCCTACCCCATACTTCATCCCTCTACCCCACACTCTACCCCACACATCATCATCCTCTTCGTACCTTCTACCACGTTCGTAGATTTCATTGATAGGCATCAGATGCGAGACCCAGCTTAAGACAAACAAAGTCCTCATCAAACACACTGTAAGCATTCTCGTCAACGCGCTGCATGGGAAAGAATCATGTCCTTACCATACACAAGCAGATATCGCGATGTCTCCATACCAGGGTCCACCCATCTCTGTCGATGATGCCGACAACATACGTCGGTTCATCGAGCAGATGTCGGGTCGTTCGGGCACCGCAAAGCCTACGACCATCTCAGTTGACGATCAACCGACTGTTTTGCCGACCACTAATGAAGAAAGTACGGATACAGACCGTGACACGTCCGATATGAGCACCAACTCGTCGCCCCCAGCTGCACCTGAGCATGACACTGTCCAGGCTTATGATATGCAGAGTCCCCTAGCACGCGGAGTCTTGGCCCCACCACCAACCCCAAACATGCCTCTTGGTAATGAAGAGATTGGAAGAATGATCCATGATCAAGTCAACGCTCTTCCCACGTCCAGCACTTTCTCTCTAGGTGATTCCAAGTACGCGCCGAGGAAGTCGTCACTGCTCACTGGCACCCGACCACCTGGAGTTCACATCTCATCCTCTCCAAAGATGCCGCCGGTGTCAACGGAGCAGCGTAAGGATCATAATCTTTCGTTTGCTAGAATGTCATTTATCACTTCTGAAGACCAACCATCACGCTTTCCCATCCTGCTGTCTAAGCAAGCTGGCGTTGGCTTGATGGAGCTTCCTGAGAAGGAGACAACATTTGCTGTCAACTCTAAGGAAGACAAAGACAAGATGCCTGAGATCGAGACGTCAGTGTCGAAATATGATTCTCCGCTTATTGTCAACTCCAAGGCCGCATCTGGCTCCAGTGAACTCAAGGATAAGTCACCTCCCGAGTCTACTACTGTGTCGATGCCACAAGACAGCAAGAAGCCGGTATCGTCTGAAGAAGGTACGAAGGCGTCTGCCTACACTCCTCCTACCACACCTCCACATCTACGAGCTGCGAAGAAGCACGACTACCCTGTTCCCTCATTTTCCGACCTGAAGGTTAAGGACGAGCCGACTGAGAAACCTACCGTCGTTGTCAAGGAAAACAAGCTACCTGATACTCACGCCAAGCTGACATCTGGCGATTCTTTGTCTCGCGATATGGCTAAGTCTCAAGCTGCTGAAACTGTTCCGCTGCGCCGCGAGTACTCCCCTTCTCGTGGTACGCTCGCGACTCAAACTGCCAAGGAAGACGAGACCCTGAAAAACGCTCTCTACTTCACGTCTTGGCCCAAGTTGCAGAGAGATAAGCCAGGTACGGGATCTTCGAATCGATACAAAGATTATTACTGACTCTTATTCTCAGTCTCACGTGCGCGTAAAGTGGTTCTTGTAGGTCTGCCACCAGCTTCCAGCCCCGTCTTTGTCACATCCTTGATCTACGGCGGACCGATTGAACAAGTCGCACTTGTCGGGCCTACAACGGCATTTGCACTATTCCTAAACGCAGATGACGCTGCCAAGTTCTACAAAGCCACTGGCAACGGCATCGAATGCCAAAAGGAGGGTATCAAATATGTCGTTCTTACCGAGATGAACGTTATAGATGTCGATGTCGTTGGTGGAAAACTTCGCCAGTGGATTGACAGTGGCATGACGCGCTGCGTCCGAGCCATCGGCGTCGATGAAGAATGGACTTTGGCAAGACTTTACGGATTAGCAGAGGCTAAGAATCGAAAGGTGGAGGTGATTGAAGTTGGGGAGAACCAGAGCGGAGTGAGTCGCATCATTACTACCATAGCACCTTCCCAGTCTACCCAACTAGCACCAGACTAACCCCATCTCACAGCTCCGCTCCGTCGTCTTCCGCTTCTGCAAAATCGATCACGCCGTCGAATTCAAAGCCAGCATCTCCCGCTCCGACGACTGGGAACAGTGCAACATTCACTTCTCTCCCGATCCGTAAGTCTCCCCTATTCCACACCCAGAACCGTAAAACCCCTGCTAAACCCCAGCGATCTCTCCAGGTGCGCTGAAACTCCCAAAGCCTCAGCTACCTAATCACAGGATCTCTAGGGTTGGAGAGACTGTATGGGCAGGAGGACAGGTTGCTAGCGTGCTACGCGGGCTTCAAGCGGAAGCGTAATCAAAAAAGTCGTGTGAAACGAGAGCGAGATGTTAATACCGAGGTTGGCTAAAGCGTAAGGGGTGTTTACATGTATGCTAAGCGTGCTTGCTGTCTTGATCGCAGACAGACGGTTTAGTCATAGTAGTTGCACATACATACGCATGGCATGCTGTCTGTCCCCACCCGTTCACGGTCTCCCTCCCTCGTTCCCTATTTATTTAGTCTCCTACAATCTCACACTCATTCCAAGTTCTTTCCCATTCCCGCTATTCGCGCAAAGAAGCAGGGTGTATATACAGTATTGAAGAAAAACATCGCGAACCCTTAAACAAGTCCCTTTCACACATTTTATCTCATTTCATCTCTCTCACTCACTCATCTCCCCTCCTCACCATCCAAAACCTCCTACCCCCTTCTTCCCCCTCTTTCTCCCCCTTCAAACCTTCCATCCTCGTCAACAAAACACGTCATTCTCATCTCAGCTTCTACACTTACCCCACCCCCCAACCAACCACCAAGAGAAACCTTCCGTTTTTCTCAAGTTCGTTGGATTTGAATTTGAAATGAAATGACAGTCTTGAGGTTTCGACGGTGGGTACTTTATCGTTGTTTTTTTTTCTTATTGTTAGGGGGTTTTGGGTTGAAGTTTGAGGGCGCGGGGGGGAGGGTTGTGGGTACTGTAAGCAGTCGCTTTTGCTCGTTTTCTTTTCTTGGTTCTTGGTTCTTGGTTCTTGGTTCTTGGTTCTTGGTTCTTGGTTCTTGGTTCTTGCTTTCTTCTTGGTTCTTGGTTCTTCTTACTTCTTACTTATTCTTGCTACTTCTAGCGCTACCCCTTTCCGCTCTTCTTCTTCTTCTGTATGGCAAGGGAGGAGGAGGAGTATAGCAAGTGAGGGGCAAGTTTTCCACGCCCAAGCTAACATAGAGAGAGAGAGAGAGGATAAGCCAGCCATGACAGGGAAGGAAAATATTTGGCGAAGCGATGTGGATGGGAGAGTTCGGGATGAGCTCTACTACGGGGAGGGAAGGGGAGGGGAGGGTGAGGGAAGGGGAGAGGAGGGAGGGGAGGGTGAGGGGAGGGGAGGGTGAGGGGAGGGGAGAGGAGGTGGGTGCGAGCGAGTTTACAAGGTAAGAGAGTTTGAAAGGTAAGAGAGTTTGAAAGGTAAGAGAGTTTGAAAGGTAAGAGAGTTTAAAAGGTAAGAGAGTGGGCATTTATATATATATATATCTATCTACCCCTTCCATTCCACTTCCATTCCACTTCCACTTCCATTCCACTTCCATTCCACTTCCCATTCCCCTTCCACTTCCATTCCATTCCACTTCCTCTTCCATTCCCCTTCCATTCCACTTCCCCTTCCACTTCCATCTCCTTTCACTTCCATCTCATTCCCCTTCCATTCCCCTTCCATCATCATCATCATCATCATCATCCCCTCATCATCCCCTCATCACCCCCTCAAACACCCCACCCATCCATCCATATATACATACCATTTCTCGCAAGTAAAGGAAATTGTAGGAGAGAGTATGTACCTATGTATGAGAAGATGCGCGACGTATAAGACTGCACAGCATATAAGACTGCGCAGCGTATAAGAGTTGAGGAGTGATGACTGACCGCCCGTCTTACTGTACGTACTCCCCTACCTCACGGTATCTTATCGCACCTACTGCCTACTCTATATCCGTGCTTTTTAATTTTTATATAAAATCAAAAGACGAGACGAGACGAGAGCTACAGTCAGTAGACGCGCGAGAGTGGCGTTGGCTTTTTTTTTTGGCAACAAGGAAAAAGAGCGCGTGGATGAGCGTGCGTTGTCGATATGTCGAAAGGTTCTCTTGTTTCGCAGCGTCTACCTTGGCGTGATTTTTGCGAAAGCGCTAGCAGGGGGTGGGTGTTCGGATGCGGTTGCGTCATTCTTGGCATCGGATTAGGGATGGAGATGGTGATGGTGATGATGGGACGGGGTGGGGTGGGCTATAGGCGGGGAGGTTTTTCGAGGTGGTGAGGGGGGTGGGGATGGAGGTGGTGGAGTGGGGAGTGGGGATGGAGATGGTGGAGTGGGGAGTGGGAATTGTATGGTTTGGAGATTGTGGGATGGGATTTGGGTGGGGAGAGGGAGGAGTCGAGCGGTGTGGTCATAGCTCCTGCGCTTTTGGTGAGTGGGCTTCAATACTGAGAGGGAGATTTAGAGATGCGTTCGTTTTAATAAGACAAGTCACTTTATCTGTGAGAGTCTGCTTCGTACTCAGTTCAGGTGTCCCGTTGGTTATTTGGGATTATATAGCTGTCTGGGAAGGTTGTGTAGTATACGCTAACAGTTTCGATGGACCAAGACCACCGAGTGGAAGTTCTGCAAGTATAATCGTCGACTGTGGAAAGTCACAGTGTTTGTGTGGGAGCTGTCACTCTCGTGAAATGGTCCCAGTGCCGCCCTCACAAGTGTATGCAACAATGACGGCGGTGGTAGAGTTGGTGCTTTTCCGCTCGGCAAGTCATCTTCGACCGACAGTCTAAATTTATTGCCGTCGAAAGATGTATACAGCATCGAGCTATTATTTCCACCGGAAAGGGGCCAAAAGACGCTTAGGATTGGGGACTGGGAGAAGAGATTAGCTAGGTGTTCAACACGTAGAGCTGCCTGGTTTTGGAGATGGATTTTCTGAGATCTGTGCTGTGCTATGTGATCAACCATGACGTCTTTGATGAGGGAAGAAAAGGAGAGCGAATGTGTATAAATGCCTCGTTTTCCGTGCTTTGTGAGAGGACGTGTTTGCCTAGAGGCGATAGCAGAGTTGACAGGGTGAAGTAGGGGAATCCTTCTCTCTCTAATAGCGTCCAAATTGTTGTGAATGAGTGTCTTTGCCGCTTTTCTTTCTTTTGATGCCTCCACAGCGAATCTAGATATTGGTTCTCAGCGGCGACTGGTTTCTGCCCTGTGGGTTTCTGGAATTAGGGGGTTGCTCAGAGTATGCGAGAGCGAATCTGCGCTTGGAGTAGATGCCTTAGGTCACTGCTGAAGGTATTCAGCTGGTTAGCAAAACAGAGATGTGTCCGGCATGCTTCTTTCTCCCTAGCGACCAATGATTCTTGCTTTCCACGAACAGGATTGGGGATCATGGCTGAGGTCCAGGCGCAGATCCGGAGCCGGTGGAGTGGTCGTTCCATAGCAATGATCAGCAGCGGAGGTGTGGATGGAAGGAATTGAACAGCCTGGCTGAGGTTGGTGTCCCAGTATTCCGGTAATGGAGGCGTTACAGAGGACTCCAGATGAGTTGGTTTGGAACACCCACGTGGGACTGTTTCAAGCAAATCTAGGTGCTCGAGACTTGTAACACTGTGGATGCTTTGCTGAGCTTGAGGCCTAGGCGCAGTGACCCCAGGAGCGTTGGAGATAGACGTATGTTAATGGTGTGAAGTTGTTCGTTTCAAGGAGCTCGTTGGTGGGAGAAGGTTGCGACTAGGTGGGAGCCCAGTGCAGGATTGATGGACGCGTCACAGATAGTGATAGACGAGGCGGCTGCGTGTCCATCGACAGGGCTATTGACACGAGGTGATGATGTGCATGAAAAAATGATCCTTGCTGAGCTGGAAGCAAGGTCTAAGCGTATCGCTCACTGGGCCTTTGGGTATTATTTCGAGAAGGCGGGTGGGTGTGCGTTGGATGTAATAGACTCCAAGGATGTTAGCAACGGGTTCGTGTGGTAGAAGGGAAAATTGAACCAAGGGAGATCCCGGCTAACAATAAGACCCAGGTGTTGTGTTAATGGAGGCGTCGGGGGGGACGATTGACACTGTGGCACGGCAATTGTGTGTGTGTCCTTTGATTGGGCGGTCCTTAACGGACTGGGGTGCGGTTATTGCAGCTGGAGTAATTACCGCACTTGCTCAAAGATAGGAGGACGAAAGATCGTAGCTGAGATTAAGGGCCAGACAAAGCGTTAGTGGACGGTGTTTGATAGTGGTATTGATTAGGCAGGTAGGTCTACGTCGATGATGGCGGTTCCCGAGAGGATTGCTGAGCGGTTGAGGTTGCAACACAACTCCACAAGAACACATCGGCAGTCGGAGCGGTACCCAAAAGGGAACCGGTTGGTAAAGCACTGCGGCACGAGGCTATTGGTGGGATGATACTATCTTCTTCGGAAGCGCTTGAGAAGTAGATGTTAGTATGCAGACAGACAGCGGAATTTTGCGGCACAAGGTTTCCTGGCTGTGCTTGCGGGTCTCATTATTCCAGGAGGTGTTGGTAAGTAGAGATTTGAGGAAGATCGACGAGCGTTGTAGGAATAGCTTCAAGCTCTCGAGCTGCGCATGGAGAAACAGGGCGTAGGCATCTGACCTGTTTCAGTTTATACACTGGGTTCAAGAGCGTCATCTGCTTTGTGAAACTCGGAGCTATACGTGTTTACCTACAGCCGCGGATTACAGTAGTCAAACTCCCCTTCGGAAGCTTGTTAAGAACCAACGACAGAAGGTTTCACTATGCTGATTCACAGTACCAACTCCGAGTGTGTCGCCTCTTTCCCTGCAAGAGCTTGTGCGTTGTCTTCTCATACATCCTAGCACTACCTCCGCTTCGAAAGGCAAGTGCCTATCACGCTTTTCAGGTACGCCGTGTCCGCGATGGCTCAGCAAGAGATTGTAGAGGTGGAGACACGGAGAGACGCAAGGAGATTGTGGGTGGCTAGGTGGATCTAGACGAGGCAAGAACGGATATATTCTGACAACTAGCAGAGGGTTTAGGACTGTAGCTTCGTAGTTGGCTTATATACATATCTCACTGCTTCGGGGTGAGGATTCAGTATTGCCGGTACCTCTTGGGCTTGAGACCTATCATGGGTAAGAGTCAATGGATTCGGAGCAGTACGTGTCGAACTGACTATGTAAGAGAAAGAGAAACCATGTCCAGGTTGTCACGAACAGGGGTGATGGAGGAATCGTAGTAGTGAAAGAGAGGATGGTGCTGATCGCTTCATTGTCAACCGATGGTGATGCTGGCTTCGAAGAAAGACCAAGCTCCCTTTTACAGTATTCGGACAAATCCCCAGATTTAGGGAAATACCTACAGGCAACCTCAGAGACGTTCTGCTCAAAACGACCCACAAAAACCTCATGCGTGATGATGTAGACTGAACTGGTTGACGGAAGATTTCGGGACCAGAACGACAGCAGATCACAGTAGTCAAGGAAAGCGATGACAAAGTAACAAGTAGCCAGAACCACCGCCTGAAAGCCATCGACTAAGTGTAGTGTTATGGCCTCACAGTGTGTAGAGCCGCATTGTTTCTTCTGTTACCCGCAGATGAAGTCAGACATGGACAACTACGCCACACACATCGATTGTTGTAGTACCATGACACCATCGAGTGGAATTGTTTGAATCCTTGTTTTACCATATCTCAGCCCCTTGACAGCAGTCCGGGACGAAATGAAATTCCAGACGCACAACATCGTCATCGGTGCAATCCGGTGGGGATGAGATCAAGTCCTACGCGAGGCGTAATTGGAGAGAAGAATTCTTTGGAACTTCATGGATCCTTCAGCTGGTAGGACCACTGGCTTGGATATTGAAGGTATTTGCCATGCTTCGATCGCTAATATCACGGGGGACTGACTAAATGACAAATAAAAGATTTGGGTGGTGGTTTCGACGTCTCTGATGTTACCTTAGTAAGGTATTAAAGTACCTCCAGTACCTTAGTGCGGTTTCATTGGATTTGATGTTCTTCCAACGCGGAGAAGCGGAATACTACTAAACGCCTGATTCGAAAGCGGTGTGCAGTTGTGCAGCGTGCAGGTGATTTTGCGAACCACTCTAAAATGTAATTGCGCCGAGCGGAAAAGTACAGTCATGCGTGAGCTGAAAGAAGGAAGCAGGATCGGTTTCCCTGCGACCACGTTTGACACTCGTGTCTGTGCAACCCTGACGACTCTTCAAAGGATTCTGTTTTGTTTTGTTTTATGAAACTTTTCTCAACTCCTCTTTGGCCGATGCCGATCCTCCTGAATCGAGCTCGACCTGCATGCGTTTCGCGTAGTCCATCTGGCCATGTACCTTACCTACGTACCTTGACCTTCCCCATGAAGACCATCGATCTAAGGCTGCAGCTTTGAAGAAAGTATCCACCGACGGCTGCATCAACTCCACTTCATGGTAAATTTGATGTGTCCGCACACCCAGGCAAGCCAACCTCCGAAGTTCCAACCAACGACAATGATCATTGTCTGCACCGGTTTTGCGGGATTTTTGCGGCTTCGTAGTGGATAACAGTAGCCAGAAACGATGTGAACGACTGTCCGCGAGTAGATTGCCGTTAGGACTTTGGCGTAGGGTTGGTAGCTGCAGCCCTTTGGGGCTGTAATGCAAGTCCGGAGGTGGCTTACTCAAAGATCCTTAGTCTAGGGCTTCGAAAAGCATCGACGAACGAATGAATTCGCTGCAAGGCATCGCTTGCGGAGAATCTGGAGCAAACGCGCGCCTGATAGTAGTTCATGCACATGCAAGCCTTGTGATAGAGGTTTCAAGGGCCTCGTAGGACCCCAGTTCGTACACCTACGGCTTCGCAATCCTCATCGACAATATGATGTGAACCCTGTCGGGAGGGCAAACCGCCATATGTTGATTGGACCTCAACAAGATCCTGACAACAAAACGGGCTGCTGTGGAGGGTCGATGTGTTCAGGTTCGTATAAGCCCCCTAAAAGACTAGCCGGGCCGCAGGTTGTTAGTGCAGCACGATGTAAAGGTTGAGTTTGTGTACGGTGGGATTCCGCTGTTGAAGATCGGCGCAGTTGCGGTTCCACGAGTAGCGGCCGACGGGACGCCAAAGCCAACACCAACGGTTCCAATTTTATCTTGATCCGTTGGGACGCTGGGCTGGAGATGATGCTAGAACTCAATTTCCCACGAGGGCGCGTAATCCGACGATCTGAATGGCGGCGAGCCTCAGCGCATGGATTCATCCGAGGCTTGTCGTTTCAGCTTGCCCGCGGCACAGTACCGTAGATCCCCCGGTTCTGATACTCAACATGAATGAGTTTGCGATGCTGGCAGTCAATCCTTCTCCATCGTTCGTCTGGTTGGTGGGGGTGGGTGGGTGGGTGGACTCGGATGGATTGGGCTGTACCCGATAGAGAGTCCTGTGCATGGAGACTGTTCATTGGCCGAGTATCTGAAACTTACTTTTAAGACGAAGAACCAACAGTTCTGAGCGTTGAAAGTACAGTACGGAATAATGGAAGGCAGATATCGGTCCAGCAGCACGTGATTGGAAGTTCATGCGCACGGTATTGATCTTTTGCTGTCGATGATGTACCCATGCAGAAAGAAGCACGCAGGGGCCCAGGGAAGTATTGGTGCACACAAACTCGGAGTCGCGCGGCAGCTTTCACGTGGCCGGCGTCATCGACTTGGCCTCGTCCAGACGGGGGCATTTCATTCGTTGTTCAGTGCATGTCACCAGCCCCAGACAAGCGCAGGCCAGGAAGGGGTGCAGTCACATCGCAGATTAGCCGCATACACTAACCGAGCTAGCGATCTCCACGGAGCTAGTAACCCTTGCTGCATATTTTGGTGAAGGAGGGTTGGCTCCAGTCTAACCTGTTCGGTCCGGTTGAGTATGGAGCAGAGCAACAAGCACGGGGGGGTCGATGGACTGGGCGAGTCTAGACGAGGGTCGGAGGTGAAGAATGCCCTGTCCAATCAGAGCACGGGGACATGTAAGCCCCACTCTGCCGGACGGCTCGTCTTTAGCCCATTGCGTAACTCCGTACAGCGGCCTCGGCACTTCAGCTCGCACGCCTGCGCTGGTATCCACTTCCTAGATAGTACCTATAGTATGAGCAAGGGCGAGTTTGACAGCTAGAACGGCGTGACACGGTGACAGCCGCTTGCCAAGTCTCGATATAGTAGAGAGAGAAAGCACGGAAGCGATTCAGCGATTCAACGGTTTTCCGCCCAGAGCCTTGATAGGTATGGGAGGCGCCCGTCGTTCAAAGGGCGCAGTGATCTGACCCAAGCGGTCGGTAGCTTTGTAATCTACTTCCCATGGGTCAGGTATCTTTGCTGTTGCATTCTGGAGGATTATTACAGTAGAGTCAGCGTCACCAGGGAAGGGGGTGGGGGGGGCTGATCGCTTTGCTCCGTTTATTCTCCCAGAAGACCCGAAGCCCATTCGAGGAATCCGTCACCAGCGTCGCAACGTCGTGCAACAGGCATCGAGTACCTTCAGCTCTGGGACAGCCTGGTTTGTTTGGGACCTCAAACGATTTGATTTGATTAACTGAGGTTCGGTTGATGTTTCTGATATCTGCTTGTCAATCACACAATCCTTCGGCTCTCCCCAAAGTTTCACTTGGCACATCCTTCCTAGCCCCAACCTTGAGTGCTGTTGCTGTGGACGGTGAACCTTAAGGTTCCCCCCCAACACACCCTGGACGTTTAGCTATTGGTGCAGTACCGGAAGGTGAGTAAGGTATTCTGCAGAACATTTAGCTAGTGATAGCTCAGTTCCTGCACCTGCAATCCAGAGGGGGCACATTCCGGCGCAGGCGGCGTCTGCAGGTGCGGAACCCGCAATGTGCGATTTGCTTAAGATAATTTAGGCAGACCTCCCTTCCTTCTCTGCTACTTTAAAAGGCTTCGAGCATGTCCACTGAGTGAATCATGAAAATTCCAGGTCCCGCACACGAGGCAAGCTTGCAGGACAGCAGCCCACTCCACATTCTCATTACCATCCTCGAACGCGACATCATGTCTTTTCGGCAAAACAATCACGGCTGGGCCGGAAGCCATGGCAGTTCGGGAGACAATTTCAGAAGCTCCCAAGAGGGCCATGATGCCCTTCGCTCACAATGGAACAATCCTCGCCGGCGAAGCATGGCCATCCATGATATGCTCAACTCCTCGGATGAGGACAGTCCCACCCCTCCTCGACATCAGTCACCCCGGGTCGGAAGTGAAGAAGACCGCCAGATGAGCAGGTCCCCGAACACTAACGGTAGTTCTGGACGACCGAGCCCGACTCAATCGAACGACGGCCGCCGCCGCATGCCCTCAACGTCGTCGAGATCCTCGGCCACAAGAGCGCCCCGTCAGTTCCGGCCGCCATACTCGGAGGAAGAGATTCACTTTATTTGGTACCATCGGATCGACCTTGGCTACGAATGGAGCGATATCGCCCGTGCTTACAACGCTCAATTTCCGCAAAGACAGCGCGAAGGCTTCGGAGGCATCCAATGCAAATACTATCGATTGCGTGAAGCTTACAACATCCCCAGGGTGCGACTCCGTAACAGGTCAAGCTCCCCAGTGAATGCATACGGTATGCAGTCAACGACCGGACTTTCGTATCCCTGGATGCACAGATAGATAGCTGGATGTCGATGTAAGTCACAGCAACCTCAAGATGATGAATTGCAGCTGATGAGCACAGTATCTCCATCTTTTCGGTCAGGAACTTGGTTGAAGTTCTAGGATGTCATCTAATGTTGCCTAGTGCGAGTAAAAGATGGGACTGGGGCTTTGGAATTTCCGTTTATTGAATGAAAACTCGTATATGCTGTGCTTCTAGACATACTCGTTCTGGATACCCTGTTGTTGGAGCCCCTGGTGGTATTGTTTGCTCCGAGCAGGAAATCATCGCAACGAGTACCCTACTTTTACATGCGTTCTTCATCGCCTAAGCTGATCTGCCGTGCACTTTTGTACTTGGCGTTATAGTTGTGGCTGCTAACGGAAAGTGTATCTGCTTGTTTTCTTCAAGTGTTCATGTCATGATCGCTGTCATTGTCGCCTTCTCGCTGGACAATTCCTACTTCGTGCTTCCATGGATATCGTGCCTCGTCCTCATCAGACCAACTGTCTACATCATGATCGAATTCCTCCTCGTCAGATGGGCCTGTCCGATACTTGTAAGCACCTTCATCGAATTCATCGTCGGATTTAACCTCATCCTCTGGATAGTCATTCCCGTAAAAATCCTCCGCTGTTCCAATCAGTAAAATCTATATAGAAATTCGATCACTGGCGTTTGGACGAACCATTCTCGTCTTCTTCTTCACTATTCCAGTCCTTGTCGCCGTCCAGATCTACTTCAGCAAATGTTTCCCACTCTTCTTGATCTTCCTCTGCGATGATCAATATTCCAATCTTGCTGTGGTCTATGCATTGAAGACGGCCTATATCTCCTTCAGAAGGTTTCCCGGAGGCACCCGCTAGTCGTCCAGCGGAGCGAATATATGTATCATACACATAGTCGTCCTCGTTTCCGTCCTCGCTTATGTCCATGATTGACACATCTTCGCCGAAAGCATCGGCATGCTGCTGTACAATTGGCGGACGGGGCTTTGGAGGTTTAGGCTGTACCTTTAGCTGCGGTGCATTTCTGGCGTCCTCCCAATTAGCTGTCGCAATTTTGGTTTCCTGAGATGCGACTTGCTGCAGCTGCGCTGCAAGTATCTCCGAGTTATAATCCCACTGACTTGAAGGTTCATGGATACTCTGCGCTGATCTTGATTTTCCTTGAACATCACGATCGGCTATTGTTGACTTAGCCCAGTTTTCCATCCTCCATTTCTGTTCCACTGCGCTGACTATGGGTCGCTTTCTTTGCCTCTGTTCCAAGATTTGGGCTGCCGGTGGGCTATCGACGTGGTCCTTACGTGTCTCATTACCGATTTCCGTTGAAGTTTCCGGATCGATCCTTCGCTGGGAAGTAGACCCTGTCTCCTCAACGAAAACCGGCAGATCACCCCTTCGACTTTTCCTGTGCTTTTCGACTCTTTTAGCTGGTCCAATCGTGTTTAAGGACGCATATGACGAGTTTTTGATAAAGTGGAACCTTCGAGGCCCGGTACTGGATCTTGAAACATCTGAACGTTTCTGGCCGGGGTTCCTAGAGCTTGTAAGAACAGACCCGTTCGGACGGTTGCTGGTACACGTTAATTTTTGCGTCCCAACTGAGTGGCGTTGTTTTGCTTCGAGGCTGGAAGCATGTTCGCTCGGGAGGTCCTCCTCGGGGGAGGTAAGTCTTATCTTGGGCACCTGTGGTATATCGGTGGCATCAGGCACAGCGTCGTTCGATCGGCTTGAAGCCGATGGCAGAAATACAGGCACATCTGGGGACTGGGAGTTGGTGACCCGGTCCCAACATATGTCTGACTTATATCTTTTCTGCCGCAAGTCTATGGAGATCAGTCGAGTATTGTAACCACTAGCGGTACGGATACTTACAAAGAGCTTCTACTGGCTCATCGTCACGTCTCCTTTTGATCGTAATATGCTCTGAGGGTAAAGCCATTCCAGGTTGGTCAATTACGAATAGAGACTCTTTATGCAATGGTTGGCGCAGTATCTTCGAATTCTGTAACACAATTTGCGTGCAGTCAAGACTGTCAAATGGTGTTGAAGCTCTTTCGGTAATCGGTACGAGCTGCAAATTTTACTAGTCTAGATTTTAGCTGACCACACTCTACCTTAGATACGACAAAGAGCTTAGACAAAAGCCGCTTTCCATTACGCATTCAGCTATTGAAAGTCCAAATAGACTCTACTACTTGATTGAACATCAATTAGGCCTTGGGGGCATTGCGACACCATCTACCTCGACAAATAAGCAACCAATCATGCTGAACACTTCACGGCTGAGGATAGAAACAATGTTTCAAGGTCCATAGACTCGTTGATACCAGCCCTCACTGAAAGAGGGTGCTTGGAAAATCGTAGTATCAGAGACTCCCAGGCCCACTGGCATACCATTCGAATCGTAAGCCAGATCATACCCCTGCTGCCCGCCTGAGTAGGCAGGATGCTCTCTAACATCAGGTACTGGACCTCTGCTAGCTCCCAGCTCAGTGAAATACTCTCTTCTCGAACTTCCAGCAGCACTACCTGCACCTCCTCCGCTCGTGGTGTTTGATCGACGCCCTTTGCTACTATTACCACTTTGGTGACGAGCACTAGCTGAGTGATTGGCCCCACTCTGATTTTGCTGTAGTCGCTCAGGATTTCCTCCATTATGCGCGCTCTCAGTGCGTCGATGAACAATATCGCCTTTCTGAGCCTTGGAAGTCTCGGCTTCATGTCCGGTAGTATCTGTAGCGATCGATTGGCCTTTACACCCGCTTGCCTCGACCTTTTTCTCAAGCTTCCCTATTTTCTCATCCAGCGCTTTGATAAGGTCTTTAATTTCATCGTTACCTTTGATAACGTTTCTCACTTCTGCCTTGAGATTGCTAAACTCTTTCTTCATATCTTTGACGTCTCCCTTCCCGTTCTTCTGCCCTTTCGTAACCGTTTCTTCCAAATTTTCTAGACGCCGGATTGTCTGGTCCATAACTCGGTCATGCTTGTCAGCCACAAGCCTCGACAAGCTCCCAAAGCAGTTCTCAATGTGGTGGTGCAAAGTTAGCTCCAAGTGCGCTAATCCAGCCGGCATTGGCCCTGATGGCTGAAACTCAGGGTGCGAACGCGGAGGTGTCGGAGCGGCATTGCTCATGTGTTGATTAGGAAACTGAGAACGCATGCCAGCCGATGATGGATGGTTAGCAGCTGCGAAGGAGTTCCCTAGGGAGAATTGCGAGTTTTGTGCCCAGCTATTGACTGATGCTGTTGATGGTGGATACACAGAGAAACGACTTGGGGGTTGGTAATAGTCGCGCAAAACTACCGGAACAGTGGTACCAGAATCTTGTGATGACCCGCGCATTTGCATTTCTGGCGCTGGAGCATGCTGAGGCCGCAATGGAGTGAACGGAGGAAGAGAGTAGCCCTATCATGCAATTAGCATATCATTTGATCCCCCAACAAACCCGACTTACCACATGAGGGTCATTCTCCCAGACTCCATCGTAATTGCTCGGTGAATAGACCGTTGGTTGTAAAAGTCCTCCAGAGTCGTGTCCTTGGGATGTGTTTGAGACCATTGTCGGACTCGTCTGATCAATGAATTCGGCATTCTCAATTATCCCAGCGTAGCTCGTTATCCGTTGGTTTTCATGCTCATTCACATATTCTACCCCACCAACTCTACCGTAAGTCCCTGTACGGGTAGGATGCAACACCTCATCGCCTGAAATCATACCCTCTGGGTTTTCCGATATTTCCATATCAACTCCCTCGTCCTCACCAGTCTCAGCAGTAGTGGTAAGAGAAGCGCGCTCAAGTTCAGGGGTCGTCATTTTATTCTCTCTCAAGAAGCGACGCGTAGGTACTGGCGTAGACTGAATATTCCGAGCTGGGCTTGTTGAACGAGCCGCGTGATCATCGGACGAGATACGGTAGGGATCAGGTGTACTCGTGGATGGGGGTGCAGAAGCTGGAGGCGTACGGCGACTGTTATCGCGAACAGGCCATGCCCCTAATATCTGGGATGCCTTTTCAGAAAATACAGGAGGTGACGATGTCTGCGTTACGTCATCTTCCTTGATGATGTTCACATTGCTCTTGGAAGTGGAAAACTTCTGGCGGATATGAGCAATGCCGCCAGGTTTGCCAGTGAAAAGTGGTTGAGGTATAACAGGGTCTGTGGCAGCGCGAATTTTCTGATTGTGCAAGCTCTGGTTCAAACAGCCTAGTGGCGTGGCTGGCTGTATGTACACACGATGTTTTGACACGGCTAGTTTACCATCATCTAGAGCCTTTCCTGGTGTACGTGGCATGGGATTCTGCTCATATTTCTCCCGGTTCGTGCTCTGTGCTGGTTGTGGAAGCTTTTTAGGGTCCCCTTGCGTGGCCGACAGTGCCCAGGAATTAGGGCCGGGCACGATATGCTTCTGCGGCATCACTTCTGGCAGCTTGACGTGCGGTGTTGGTGGCTGTGACATTACTGGCTTGACAAAGAAATGTTCAACGGAGTGAGCCAAGAGCGAGAGTTTTGTAGCAATCCTTCGGAAAAGGTTCAAGATGTTGTTTACTGCTCGTTATTAGAGGTAGCGCGGGAAATCAAACTAAGAACAACACTTATAAAGAACGGCAACATGCAGAACAAAAACAATGAGATCTATATTCGTGTTGAAGTCAGGTCTTTCTGAGAGAGGCAACGATGTCAGGACTTGTATGCTGACCAGAATATGGGTCTAATGTTGTCCAGTTGTCGTTTAGGTTTGGTTCCCGTCCCATCACCGTTAGATAGTGACGAAGACTAATCTTATAGTGTATTGCGTGTCTAGTTAGCATACCAGTGAAAACATCTTGGAAACCCTCATCTGGTTCTCATATCCCATAGTAGGTCATTGCTCGTGTTTGCTTTCATTGCAAAGAAAAGGTTGAGTTATGACAACCAAGCCGTAAACCCAGATATCAAGTCTTATATTCCTGAGATAGGAGAGAACAGTCCAAACCTTATGACCTCGATGTTCCCTATGTCTGCTCTTTTAGTCTTGGACTTCCGCAATCTTTGGTCCCTTTTTCTTTCTGATATCACTTCTTTTCTGCATAGACAATGCGTCTAGAAAAATCAGGTCCTCTCATTACCAAACGCTTTCTGCATTGCAGAAAGGAGCGTCATGGAGATGACCCATGCTTCAAGGGTTCAAACCCTTTGGCTATTGACGACTTGATATAAGATATAATAGAGCTATGTAGCAGCTGGAAAGGCGGATCTGTCTCAGCTACTCATGTTATCCAGTCTATTACCACGTTCATCTTCGTACAATGAGATCTGGAAATCCGGTTCTGACCCAGAATTCACATCGCATCTCATCGGCTTGGTTGGTACTTACCGTGACTCGGAATTTTCAAGAACATACGGTAGTCTTGTTCATTTAAGATAACGGTACCAATCCTCCTTTCAATGGACCCGCATCCGGTCTTTACAAATATCTGCAACTCCTACAGTTCACGCGAACGCCACTGCATTTGTTCCAAGCAGAAAGATTGTAACGGAAAATTCCAGGACTAGTCACTGGTGGTTTTGGCAGGCTGGTGTCTGGTAGGCTTTGGCATGCCAGTTGCTTAGAAACGATACCTTGTTGTAAAGCCAGATAGGACGCGCGTACAATAGCTAGTACAAAGGTATGGGCCAAGACAAGCATGGAATATTTCACAGGGACGAAACGGGAGAACCCCAGATTGAAAAAGTGGCTGATCGTTATCTGAGAATCTAGAGGGAGTCATAGAGTATCAGAGCTTGACACGCTAGATCCCTTTCGAGGTTTGATAATATCGATTACCCGAAGTACTCAGTCGTTCAATAAGGGAAGGGAAGACGGGAGAGACTGGAGCTCGCCTGTCTGTCAAACTATGGGAAAGTATTTCTGGTATGCCAACTGCCTCCAACTGGTACTGGTGGAAGTATCAAAAGAGAGGATCAGCTTAATCGGCGGGAGGAAGTGTGTCTTCTGCTAAGTGGAATCCCATCCAGGTCACTACTAGGGTAGTGTGTGAGCAGGAGAAATAGGAAATTGGGCAAAAATGCCACGGATGCCAGCTTTTGCGGAAATACAGCTAAGGGTGTAATACGCAGGGTGTAAAATACATTACCAGTAGCCTTGTACGGTTGTATCGTAAAGTGCTTCGGCATTTCTGTCTGTGCACTTCTCGAGTGATGGCTACTATGAGTTGAAAGTACAAATACTCGCAACCCACAGGTTGAGCTCTACGATCTGTTTATATTCAAACCATGAGACACAGATGTAGTTCCAATCATACACCACATCCTGCATAATTCCCTTGCTTGGTTGAAAGCTAATTTCTTTACTTTTACACTTGATATCAGTTTTGGATATTCTCAAAATGACGGTTGCATCTGGTTTTTTGTACTGTCGTCTCCACTTCGGTCGTCATTGGTTACAACATGGTCTTTCGTACTGTAGTGCTGTTCTAGAGAAACATGGCGAATAGTCAGCACAACACTCAAGCGTCTGCTACTACTGATTCCGGCGATCAAGCTACAGAAGCGTCTACAAGTTCGAAGCTCGATCTCACTGGTCTATCGAATGTTTTTGTACTCCCAACATATCTCTCGACCTCTAAGCTCCATGCGGTAGAAGACGAAATCAGCAATCGAGGGGGAACACTGACATACGATATTAAAGAATCGAACATCGTGTTTGGAAACATTTCAAAGGAGAGGCGGGCAAAGTTCGAACTCCAATGCGGCAAGGTGTGCTTTGAGGAAATTCATGGCGAGAAGAGAGATCTTAGTCTCAGCTCCCCAATCACTTCGAGGAGTGGGAGCCCAGCGAGGAAGCGGAGAGCGCTAGCTCATGGAGAATCGAAAGCAAAGACAGAAGACACGGGGGATGACACTGATGATCCCTCTACTGGTTCTGAGACGCAAGATGTAACTGAAGATGAAGAAAATCTAGCAGCAAAGCCTATGTCTCAACTCTCAATTTCCCAAGGGCTCATGTCACCTACCATGGGCTCTCCTGATACGGTCGAGGCGGACGAGTCGTTGCCGTTCGCTGCTGAAGATTTTGCTGGGAAAGTCAAAGTAATCAAGCTAGATTGGCTGAAGGCTTCGTTAGTAGCTGGGAGACCTGAGCCCTTTGAACCGTACACATTGTATGAAGCGAGGCTCCTTCCATTGCCCGAGGTAGACACAACTTCCCAACCGGCGTTCAAGCCCAATGACGCAGCATTTCCCACAACGGCCATCACACAAACTCCTACGCTACGACAGGATGTTTCCCAGGCGATCCTAGAGCGCGCGAAAGCTGAAGCCAAACCTTCAATTATAAGAGCCTACAGACGTGATCGCGTCAAAGACGCCGCAAACCGGGACTTCATAGGTCGAAGCTTTACGTCCTCGAGCAATGCAGCAAGTCAGAGCTTCAACCAAATCAGCCCTCCACACCTCCATCAGCAGACAACATCCGAGCACGACGAAGCCATCAATAACCCTCTCCCACCCGTGCCCGACTGGGTTCTCCAAGACAGAATTTACTCCTGCGAGCGTTCCACCACCTCCCCCTCTCCCAACGACCCCTTCATCGACCTCCTCAAGCGGATCCGCTTAGCCCGCACTCTTACCGCCGATGATATTGGCGTCCGCGCCTACAGCACTAGCATCGCCTCCCTGGCCGCGTATCATTACCCCCTAAGCTCCCCACGCGAAGTCCTCATGCTTCCCGGCTGCGACCAAAAGATCGCGCACCTCTTCCACGAGTACCACACCACAGGCTCCCTCCAGGCTATCAAGGACTTCGAAAGCGATCCCGCAATGCAAGTCCTCCGCACCTTCTACGAAATCTGGGGCGTTGGCGCCGCCACAGCCCGCGAATTCTACTACGATCAAAAATGGAAAGACCTCGACGATATTGTCGAACAAGGCTGGAGAACTCTGAGTCGTGTCCAGCAAATCGGCGTAAAATACTACGACGAATTCCAGCTCAAGATTCCTCGCTCCGAATCCGAATCAATCGCTTCAATCATAACATCGCACGCCAACCGTTGCGTTCTCCCCCCAGAACAAGGAGGAATCGAAAGCATTATCGTCGGCGGCTACCGCCGTGGCAAAACTGAGTCCGGCGATGTCGACATCATCCTCTCCCACCGCTCCGAAGCACAAACCTCCGGCCTCGTGGACCGCGTCGTCAAATCTTTAGAGAGAGAAGGCTGGATCGCGCACACCCTAACCCTGAACCTCACAAACACTAAACGCCAACAGCAGCCCCTCCCGCTCGCCTCCCTCACACAGGGCGGCCACGGCTTCGACACCCTGGACAAAGCCCTCGTCGTCTGGCAAAACCCCTACTGGCCCACCCAGACCTCGGATCTTGCCGCCGACCCAGCCGCGGAGAACCCCAACCCCCACCGCCGCGTCGATATTATCGTGTCGCCCTGGCGCACGGTGGGTTGTGCCGTGCAGGGATGGACGTCCGGGACCACGTTTAATCGGGACCTGAGAAGATACGCGAAGAAGGTCAAAGGGTGGAAGTTCGATAGTAGTGGGGTTCGCGTGCGAGGAACGGGGGCGTGGGTTGATTTGGAGAAATGGAGGGACGAAAAAACGAGGTGTAAGACGACCGAGGAGGCGGAGAGGAGGGTTTTCGAGGGGTTTGGTCTTGTGTGGAGGGAGCCGTGGGAGAGGTGTACTGAATGAGAGAAGTGGTTGGGTAACGCAATCCAGGCAAAGGGCTTGAGCCCGAAGCAAGGAGTAGCCAGATGGATATACTTGCACGGCACAAGCGCCTAATGCATCCTCTTTCAAGCAGTACCTTAAGTCTTCAGCTGCCGGCCTAGCGCCAAATGTAATCACACTCAGTATTCGAAATCATCGTCCACCCCCCCACCCCCATCTTTCCCCTTCCCCACACTCTCCTGCTTCCCATACATCTCCACCACCATCCGCGCCCCGGTCGCCTGCTCCGCCTTCTTGTCCTCCCTCTCCTTGATAAACCGCGGAAACCTCAACGAAATGCCCTTGCCGCTCGCATCCCCCAGCGCTTCAGCCCCGGCTTTGTATCTTGGACTGAGCGTCAGGTCGGCAGCTTTTACTTCCCACACGAAGCGCGCTCCGAACCAAACGTCTGGCTGGTCTTTGGGGACGCTGCTGTGAGCGTAGAAAGGTTTGGGCTTGTCGATGACATGCTCGCTCAGCTTGGCATGCAATTCTTCTAGGATGACTTCGGAGAAGCCGGTGCCAATGTTGCAGACGGTTTCGTAGACCTGTTTAGATTCGTTATAGCAGGCGAGCAAAAACGCGCCATACACACTCGTGCGCTTCCCTTTGCCGTAGTACGCGCCCAGCACTACTAAGTCCAGGCTGTCGCCAATGCCGGCGAGATAGTCCTTTTTAACCTTGAGCCAGTTCCGGCTGCGTTTGGACGGCTCGTAGCCCGAGTCGGCGGTGTCGAGCATTTTGACCATGAGGCCCTCGCAGGAGGCTTTGACGGAGGCGTCGAGGAGGGTTTGGATTTCGTCAAGGTCGGAGGTGTTGCCGTAATGAGCGAAGGCGAATTCGCCTTCAGCTTCTGAGAAGGCGGCTTGGAGGAGTTCACGGCGCTCGCGGAGGGATTTCTCGACAGTAGACTATTAGTGGTAGGGGTTAGTTTTTGGCAGTGTCTTTTTGGTCTCTTTTATTTCAAATAAAGAGGGTAAGTGGAAGACGAACCTCGCCGTTGTAGAAGAGCATGTCAAAGGCGAAGACGCAGACCTTGACTTTAACATCTTCGACTTTGACATCCTTGCGTTTTCGGGTCATGAGCTGCTGGAACGGTAAAACCTTCTTTTCTACCATGTCCCAAGCCACCGTCTCGCAATCGAGGACGAAGCTCTTGGTTTCCGGTTTGATCCAGGTCTGAAGTTTGGCCAGGATGTCTGGGTATTTCTTGGACAAATCCTCTGAATTCCGAGAGAAAATAGCAGATAGTCCTTTCGTGCCTTTGGAGGTAGGTAAGCTACTCGTATATTGTTGGGGCGAGTCCTCAGCAACGTAGTGAATTTGCGCTCTTTCTCCATCGTATTTATACTCGCAGGTGAAGTTTTTGCCTTCGAAGCGGTCCAGGACCTCGCTAATCGACTTTGTTGGCTTTGCCAACATAGGCTTCAAGGGTACACCAGGCTGTAATTTACAATTGTCGCGAAGATTAAAGATTCCGTGCTCAAGCATTGCGGGGATGATGACCTCGTAGCTGGGCAGTTCGCTGTGCATAATCAGTCTCAATCTAACGTCCACGATGTAACCACTCACCTATAGACTGTTTTGAGGATGGATTCCCCCTTCGCCAGCTGCTCACTGTTGGGTATTTTGTTACCTTTCTTCTCTATTTCGTGACTAACCATCGCATGCGCCAGAGCAACCAAAACTGTCTTCTCGGCAAGACCTAGTCTCAGCTTGCCCTCCAAAAACCGTATAATGAATTTGGCTTCGCTCGCTCCTCCTTTATCCTTTGTGATGTCTACACCCTTACTGCCTTTGCCTGCCATGGCTGAATCTGCAGCAGACAGTAACTTCTTGATACCAGCAATCTTTCTCCCTTGAGAGCCGTCACCTTGGATTATGGCAACATTCATAAGACCCTCGAGCACACCCCTTACCGTTAGCGGTTTTGGCTTGAACATTGTGGGCTGATTTGATCGGCTCTTTGCTGCGACCAATCCAAGATCTCCAATCTCATTCTGATCTGCCTTGATGATCTGCAAGCTCCTGCCTGTAGTTTCACCAATGGCTTTCATGATCAGTGACTCTCCGATACCAAGCTCAATGCCGGCATAGTCAGCAGCGAGCTTGTTGATCACAAGTTGCACTGTAGGTAATAGATCTTGGGGCGTCAATCGTAGAACTTGCCTAAGGAAAAGCGAGCAGTGAGCTGAGATGACCAGACGTTTCGTGGTCATCTCAATCAATGAAAACGTAGTACATAACGCTGCGTAAGGTACTGGTTCCCCCGATGGCCAGTCAGGATATGGATCTTTCCCGATACTTTTTAACGTAGCTTGAACCTTTTCTCGAGTCTTCGCCGCAACCTCGGGTTTTTCTTCATTTTCCACGTCTGATTCTGCCTCTTCCTCTTCTACCTCGGATGCATCATTCTCCCTAGAGGATTCATCCGCTGTATGAGCACCTTCTGCGACTTTGGTCGACTTGCTCTGGGGACCGTTTGCCTCTTCCGAATGATGTGGTTTCGACGGGGCCTTAGTACTTTGCGGTTTTCCTCCATTCAGTTTTTTTATTGCTGCTTTAGACTCCGAATCAACCTTCATAACTTTAGGGCTGACAGATTCAGTCACTGATTTTGTTGAAATTTCTCGGCCTGATTTCTTGGCCGGCTCCTTGGGCTTATCTTGGGTCCCTTGTCGCCTGGGCCTCTTCTTCACAGGTTCTTCATCCTCATCCTCCTCGTCCTTTATCTCACTGTTGCCTCGTTTGGGTGAGGACTTTTGCTGTGTTTCGGGTACTGCTCTATCGCTAGTTTCCGCAGAAGGGCTACTAGGCAATGGTTCGGCAATCATCATATCATCATTGTCTCCTTTCCCTTCGGACTCTTCGGGATAAATATTGGCTTCTTTTGACTGTCTTTCATGTGCATTCGTCATGCATTGATTTGGCTCTAAATCCGAGTTTACAACTACATCTCCATTCACATCATTGCCTTTTGGAGGCATCACCTGGGCTTTCCCCGAAGCCTGCACACCATTGTTCTTGTCTTTTTTGTCGGCTGCAGACTTGGGGGCTCTGGGGGGATTGAAGGCCAATGTCGACTGCTGTGGTTTAGGCTTTGGACCGTTTTGCTGTTGCCCGAAGAACTTCCTGTAAAGGGTTGATAGATCAGCATATGCATGAAAGAGTAATCCCGAGGGAGCATGCACCCTAAGGTCTGCTGAGACGGCTTGACGTACCCCAACGTAGCTTGCTTCGGGGGCATAGCTGGCAGAAGTCTTTTTGACCGAGCTCCCCGTGAGAAGGAAGAATGTAATGATTGAAGGATTAATTGAGTAAAGGGAATGGTTCGCCGCAGTAGATCGTTTGCATGGAAGGAGCAATAGAGGTGAGTGAAGAAAACGGTAAAAGGCAAATCAAAGCGTTTTGGCATCCGATGGACAGCCAGACCGACGCACTGAGACCGTTTACGCAGGAAGAGACTCGAAAGCCAATACGTATCTGTTGGTGGGAATGCCTTGTCGCGTTGACGCGGAATTGCACCGCGTAAAGTGATTCATTGAAAGATCCTCAGCCCTACCGTGCCTACCTGTCCTCGTGATCTTACCTGTCAATCCCTCCACCTGCCAAACTCAAATACACATCAGGCAGCGACTTTGACCTTAAAGTTGTAGCACTTGGGTATGCATGATCGCCTACCGGCTTACCTGCCTGGTCTGTTCAAACACAAGAGCGATTCCTATTCTGAGGCAACAGTATGCGCCTATGGCGTCCAACGCCCATTGACAACAGCAAGGCATTGAAGCCTATGATTAACGTGGCCTCAAAGCTCGAACTCTCGATGGTCCAGCAACCTAGTATTACCCTTAAGGTGACGAGGGATAGTTGGCTGGCAACGACATGTCCAGTCACTCTAACTCAGAGCACTCTTCTCTAACTAAGTCATATTGCATTATCTTTCGCCGGTCTGCAATCTGGTATATGAAGTACGCAAAACGTGCAGAGCACCCAAGAAGATTGCAGCACACAGACGAAACAGAGACGTCTCGCATTGCCCAGCATGCACCACCGAATTCACCGACGCCGAAATGTAAGGTTTCGATCCCCGGCTCTAATGATCTTCGGAAAACGAGTGATCAACCGCAGTCTTCCTTTTGCTCGTTTCTGCCAACGGAGATTCGTTTGGAAATTTACAAATACGTGCTCTGCGAGAGGCGTCTCCACCTGCGTTATGGCGACGGTATAAGAAGACCATACATATGTCGCTACCCTTGTCTCTTGGAAGATGTTGCGAGCGGCTGGGATCATTATATGTGCTGGAATCAAAACAAGTCCCCTCTAGACAACCTGTTACCCTTACTACAAAGCTGCCGTTTTGTGTAGGTACTTCTTGCTTGTTGCTTAACCCGCCTAATGAAGACTCAAAGCTTTCTAAAGTTGACCATAGCTATACTGATGCAATTCATATCCTCTATTCCAAGAACGCTTTCAGCTTCAAAGGTGCTGAATCCCTCAAGTCATTCTCAACGTTCGTGCCCCGCCAGCGCTTCGAAGCTATCCAGTCTCTAAAACTCTGCATCTATCTGCCGCATACCCAATCTGAAGCACGAGAGGAATACACAGTATTATGGCCGATCATAATTTCTATATCTTCCTTATGCGAACTCCGTATCCAGCTTGCAATGCACCGAAAGACGCCAGCTTCTCAGTGGCTGGCGAACGAGGCTGTATGGCTTACGCCCTTGGAAGACTTCGGTTCTTTGACAACTTTCATGCTATTGAAGAATTTGGACCTTCACTGCTGTCGGGCGTACGGGCTGGAATACTCGCGGAGCTGGAGCAGAAAGCATGGATGGATTAGAATCCGCTGATTCGCTTTCGGGGAATGCCCGTTGGTCCGTGGTACACATATTCGGCGAAGCTTCGGCCCAGATACTAATAACGAAACATTGAGTGTATATTGAACAAATCCGTCTGACCACTAAGGTACTGGTGAGTTCCAAAAGACCAAACAGATCTTATCAAACCGTAGATACCTCCCATGGAGGCTTCGTCGGCGGTCTGACGGATACTGTACCTTGTAATGATTTACTCTTCCCAGGCTGTTACACTCACGGCCTATTGATAAACCCTAACGACAAGGATTGTAACAGCGGGCCGACGGGCCGGACAATTAGATGTCGATCAAATAATTAATCCGTTCATGCGAGATCCATGCGACAAGCGAGTACAGCGTACACCGCTCTCTCTGTTGAGGCTTTTAATTCTGCCATGCCATCTCCTTCCCCAACCTCATCTTCTTCGGAAACATCAGCAGCCAGGTTAGCCAATATCAAAGGACACATCATGGACGGTGGCAACCCTACCGTCTTCTCCTCGGACAAGGTTCCGCAGGCACCAGAAGACCCACTCTTTGGGCTTATGGCTGCATATCGAAAGGATGACTTTGAGAAGAAGGTGGATTTGGGTATTGGGGCTTACAGAGATAACAACGCCAAACCTTGGGTGCTACCGGTGGTCAAGAAGGTGATTACAGCTGTGATGAGGCCACTGTCTTTGAGACCTCGGCTTCTTTGCGGATTTTGTCTTCGAGCTTGGACTGACAAATTCGTAGGCAGATGAGATACTACGGAAAGATCCGAACCTCAATCATGAATATTTACCCATTGCGGGTCTTGTCGACTTCACCTCCGCTGCACAGAAGCTCATGCTCGGCGCAGACAGCCCGGCCGTCAAAGAGAAGAGGGTACTGCTTGGTTAATACAGAACCCTACGCCTCGCTGATAACATACTCTCTAGGTCACAAGCTTCCAAACAATCTCCGGTACCGGCGCCGTCCACCTCGGCGCCCTCTTCCTTTCCCGCTTCTATCCCCGCTCTTCCGATCAATCCATTTACTTCTCCTCCCCAACATGGGCCAACCACAACCAAATCTTCTCCAACGTCCATCTCCCTATAAAAACCTACCCATACTTCTCCGTCAAAACCAAAGGCCTCGACTTCGATGGCATGCGCTCCACCATCGAACAAGCGCCAGAAGGCAGCATCATCCTTTTACACGCCTGCGCCCACAACCCCACCGGCGTTGATCCAACCCGAGAGCAATGGGTAGAACTCAGCAAGATAATTCGCGCCCGCAACCATTTCCCTTTCTTTGACTGTGCCTACCAAGGCTTTGCATCCGGTGACCTCGAAAATGACGCCTGGGCCGTCCGCTACTTCGTCGACCAGAAGTTCGAAATGTGCGTCGCCCAATCCTTTGCCAAGAACTTCGGTCTCTACGGCGAACGAGCCGGCGCCTTCCACTTCATCACCGGTCCCGGCCCAGACGCCGCCAACACAATCACCCGCATCGCGTCCCAGCTTGCCATCCTGCAGCGCAGTGAAATCAGCAACCCGCCCGCCTATGGCGCGCGTATCGCCAGTACTGTTCTCAACGACCCAGCTTTGTTCAAAGAGTGGGAAGCAAACTTGCGAACCATGAGCGGGCGCATCAAGGATATGAGGAAAGCGTTGAGGGCCAAGCTGGAGGAACTGAATGGGAAGGAGCGCAGCTGGAAACATATCACGGATCAGATTGGCATGTTTAGTTTCACGGGATTGGGCGAGAAACAGGTACTGAAGTTGAGGGATGAGGCGCATGTGTATATGACGAAGAATGGGAGGATTAGTATGGCGGGATTGAACGAGGGGAATGTCGAATACGTTGCCAAAGCGATTGATAAGGTTGTGAAAGAGGCGGAGTAGGAATGGATGGATACTAGGTGATCTAAGGGGAAAAGTTACAGCGCCATGGATGTTTATAGACGGACCCTGAATCTCAGCTTCTCACGTATAAGCCGCAAATAAGCTGCAACTCCCATCCCCTCACCTCCTCCCAATCCCAAACCCCCTCATCCCCCAACCTAAAACACCAAATCCCACCCCACCAAAATCGCACACAACCCCGCCGTCGCCCAAAACACCATCCGCGCCGTACTCTTGCGCTCCGCCGCCTTCTTCAGCTGCTTGTTCCCGCCGCCCACGTTCTCGGTCGTGCTGAGCGAGTCCTGCACCAGCTGCGAGATTTGCGAGGATTGCGTGTCGAGGTTGGCGGCGAGGGTGGTTTGGAGCTCGGAGATTGAGAGGAGGGAGGTTTCGGCTGTTCTGTTTGGGGGTGTTGGTTTGGTTTGGTGTGGGTGGGGAGGGGATGGGGATGGGGATGTGGGTAAGGGGAAAGGGGTGAGGGAGGGAAGGGGAAGCTTACCGGACTTGATCTAGGGTATCCTCGTAATGCCTGAGCAGCTCGTTGTTCTCTTGGGCGAAAATCTGCAGCTGCTCGGGGCTTAGCTGTCGCTCAATCTCCCTGCTTCCGTCTTCGTCCCCATTAACCCTCCCATTCCCCATTCTCTTTGCCCCCTCTACTCCTCCATTCATAGTAGTCATACCTCCTCTTCCTGATGACTCTTCCATAGCCCCTTTAGCCAGATAAAGCACGCTCCGTCCCCTTTCTACTTCCCTCTCTACCCTCCTCTCCATCATCCCCCGCTGCATCTCCCCCGTCTCCCCGAGCTTCTTTCGAAGATACCATATCACGCTCTCCCGCCATGCGCGCATCATCGCCTCCATATCTTCCCCTTCCTTTTCATCTTCGCCCTTGCCCTCATCAGCGCCCGTACCGCCGGCGGCCCACCGCCCCACTGCACCCGCTAGACCCCCATGTCCGTGCTTTTTCTTCAGTAAGGTTAGGGCGGTGTTGTGCCGTAGGGTTTCGGCGTCGGAAAGCTGGTGGATCGAGGCATTGAGATCACGGAGGAGTGATTGGGTGGAGGCGTCTATGGAGGCGCGTTGAGAGGGAGTAAGGTGCTGCTGGGTGTGGTGTTTTTGGATGGAGCGGTGGGGGGAGGAGGCGGTGGAGAGGTAGGGGGTGCGGATTTGCCGGAGATAGGTGTGGAGGGAGAGGATGTGTGCGTTCTGCATGCGAGATTAGAGTGAGGGTAGAGGGAAAGGGGAGGGAGGAGTACTATTCGGTACGCTTCTTTAAGGAACTCATCGGTGGTGTGGGAGCGGGTATGAGGGTGAGATGTAAGATGAGCATTGTGCTTCTGGAGGAGGGAGTTGAGGAGGGGGGTCAAATCTGTCATTGTATGGGTGTACTTTGCGCTGTTGGCAAAACAACTCGCGTGATTCTGAGCTTGGCGGAGCGGAAACACGTGACCGTGTCGTCAAAGTGAATGCGAATTGCATGACCGAGCGTCGGACAACTCTTACCGTAGAGCAGTATAATTTTCTTGATACGCCCTGATAATACCTTCAACTAATCTACTTCACAGTGTGCTGAATGGTTGTTTTAGTAGTAGGTCTTTGATTCAGAATGCTATTTTTCACTACTTCAGTCCACGAGTCCTCATTCCCCGTACAAATTCAACTTGAACAATCCTATTACCCTTCAAATAGTTGACAAGTGTTTCAGACCATCAAATTCGATGCTTCTAATTTTCTCTATGGCTCTTGCAGTAGGTGGATTGCATTCTCATCGTTGTGTTGCTGTTATCATGGCGGGATCCTATTCACTGCCAGCGTCAAATACTTGCCCCAGCGGGAACCGGGCAGTAGCAGCGATATGAATGCAACCACCCAGCTCCTTCACCCCCGCTAAAACTCGCTGCTCACCCCAGTATCTCTAGATACAATACAAGAGAGTTAGAAAGTTCAAAAAACATTTGAACCACGCAATAAGCCATGCAGCTCCCAGAATCACTTGCAACCTTCAATGGGCTTGATTCTCTGGCTTGGCTTCTTCTCGGGGCATGCTCGCAGTCTATTCTCACCTTATTCCTGCCAACCTACGTCTCATTTCTCCCCATAGCTACTTTGCTAGCTGTAAAAGCGAGGAGACTCTCTCTACCTGACAAAAGCTCTACGTCGCCAACAGCCAAGGCTCTAAAAGGGCGCTACACTGCACAGATACCGCACGAGAATGGCTCAGCCATTCAACAAGGCGCCGATACAGAGGTCGTCGTGTTTGTCATTGGTGCCTGTTCAAGCCAGTACGTTCTACCTTTCCATGATCTTAAGCCAGCGACTAGAATTTCCAGAACTAATTCCCCTATTCAAGTCCCCAAGGGTGGGATGCACCTGGGTTTCAGGAGCTATTACGGTACTTTCAAGGCATGTGGACTGCAGTGGAAGCAGACCGCCAGAATTGGGGGTGTACGTAATCCCTCTTGTTCCTCCCTCGTTTTGTAAGCAAAATCTTGCAGCAACATGACATTGGCTAAACTTGCTAATCCACAAATAGACCTAGGCAAGTCCTCTGCGCTACAAGGCACAGTCTCCGAGACCAAGAACACATTGATCACGTTGTCCTACTAGAAAAACATGGAGTCTCTACGTGCCTTTGCACAAGGGCCAGCCCACCGCGCCGGTTGGGATTGGTGGAATCGGAACACGAAGCAGCACCCGCACCTTGGTATCATGCATGAAGTGTACGCGGCGCCAAAAGGTCACTGGGAGAACATCTATGTGAATTTCCCACCGTTTGGGATGGGTGAGTGGGACTTCGGGAGAGGCTTTTTCGGGAAAAAACGGCTTACACATGGGCAGGTCAAACGCAGTTTTTCGGTCTACAGGGAAAAGACGATCTGAGGAGTCCGTTAGTGGAGGCCAAGGGTCGGCAAGCGAGGTCGATGCTGAGTAGAATGGGTAGAGATGATGCAAAGGAGGTCTATACTGGGTAGATTGGGTAGGTTGGGTAGGTTGGGTAGAGGTGATACGAAGGAGATTTATGAAGCTGATGATACGAAGGAGATTTACAAGGCTAATGAAGATCGACGATGGAATCTGCTCAAGCAAGCTAGATCACCTCAATATGATGGTAGCTGAAGCTTTAGCTTAACTCACGAGAACACAAGGAGTCCAGACAGATTCCGACTTTTGGAAGAATTTCCCCGTCAGCCATCCTCACTAGCGTGCTGTAATCCAGCTTTGTTTTTCTCAGCACCAAGAAGAATTTGGTTAAAACACAAAACGGCGACCTATACAAAGCGCTTCCTTCCCAACATGCTTTTGCTCGTTCAAGTCATCCCGCTTGACGCGGGCATCGCAACACAGTTAACTCCTACCCTTCAGAATCAGGTTCAAACCGGTCCCCCATACTCGTCAGCGTAGCTAGCGAATAACATTCTTCCAAACGAGCGACAGGTCTCTTCAAAACCCCCCCCTCCCCTCTTTCCACCTACCATCCCATCATCAACATCTGAACACCCCCAACCCCCCCTCCCTCATACGCCCACCCATCCCCAATTCCCACAAAGCCCAAAACCCACACTCCCATCTCCCACAGCAATTGCATCCTTCCAACTTCTTACAAAGGCGGCGGTGGGAACGGGGCTGCCACACTATCATCAAGCATGAGAAATCCTCATCATAACAAAGCAAAATAGTCTCTTGGGAACTCGTACCCCACCCAGTACCCCAACGGGCTGCAAAGCAAACGTTTCTGCGACCCCGGTTTTGGGGAAGGGGGGAGGTTTTTTTTTTGGCGGGTGCGGTCGCGCTTTATTTAAAAGTGCTTTTGAGAGTGCTGGGTGTTGGGAGGGAAAGCAGAGGCTAGGATGGGGTTTTGTAGGGACGTGGAGAGGGGATGCTGGAAGCGACGAGTTTGGTTGGGTTGAGATGGCGAAATGTTTGAGGGTTGGAAGATTCGATTTTTTTTAAAGGGGGGAAGGGGGGGGTGGGGGGTGCGTAGGTAATGGAGTAGGGGGGAGAAGAGGAATTGCAGTAGGAGAAATAGAGAATGCGAGGCTCGTTGATGGTATTAGAATGTGTTATGGGAAGGCTGTGTGGAAAAGCGGTTTCCAATCAGGAACAACAAAGCTGCTTGGATCGGTATTCTGAAGGTTCGTAATCGAAGATTTCCTCGTTGCAGAACGTCGGTATTAGTTTCATATGCTCAACGAAAGACTTGGTTGTTAAATCTAATTACTTCGTCTCTTCGCCTATCTTTGGCTCTGAGCTTCCTCTCGCGCCTCGCATTCGTCTCTCCTCTACCCTTACTACTACCGGGACGACTACAACGTTGATCTTCTATGGCAGGTGTAGCCTGTGTGCAAATGAATTCACTCAATTCGGTAAAGCCTGCCGCATCAGGTGAGTTTTGGCTTTGCCACACTTTGTATGTTTTTCTCCGTCCTGCTCAGGCTTCTATGAATAAGCTATTAGCTCCCCTAATAAAAGGGTAGAAGTAACGAGGCAATCTGGCAGTGTGAAGTACTGGCAGTATGATAGTATTTGGATCATGAAGGACAAAATACTGGCATTCCGCTAGTGAGGCCTCGCCCCTATTAAGTACAAGATGCCGACGTTGCCCAGAGCCGAAGCGTGGAAGGCTCGGTGCCAAGGCTCCCCCAGCTGATAGTAGAGGTTCCGCTACTAACCGCTTTGGTCAATGTATACCAAACCTCCAGCCATCGCCTTAGAATAAACTCATATCTGCCTTGGTTTGTTTGGTAGCGTCTGTTCTTTTATTGGAAGAACTTCCATGCTGACATTTTGGTGGTCTTTCTATTTCGCTGGCACCATATGGCTGCTATGAACGTCAGCATGGCTGGTACTAGGATATCGCAACAAGTAGTTGAAAACATATGTATGACTTTGGCCGTACTTTAACGCTGGAACGACGTCTTCGCTCACTCCGAAATTGTGCATGCCACCCGCGGCTTCCGAACCACAGGCTTGACGGAGCTTTCCCGCTTTGCCAAATAGCGACAGAAGCGCCTTCTTCCTATTAGGGACTTTAAAAAGTAGGCTCATTGCAAATAAGTGACCACTGCGCCATTCTTTGGCGACTGTGTAAGGCTTCAATTATACTGCACAGTTTTTCTCTTTTTTAGGAACAACTTCCTCATCCATAAGCATGGTCGTCCTTGACTCGCAATCCTGGTGGAACGCGCAAGTCTTGGTTCGAAGGAGCAAGAAGAGGTGACTCTAAATCTGATGGTTGCGCATCATCGAGCTGTTCTGACGACCATAACGATGGTGCACTGCTAGGCCGTCGGTAGGTAGGCCATGTCGAGGGGTGCGAGATATTGGCTAGACCTGACGATGATTCATCGACGTGGACAACCGAGCTCTTGGCAGATTGGGAGGGTGGAAGGTTTGGTTGCTCCATGTCAATCATTTCATTTTCGGCGTGGACCTCCTCTTCCTCAAGAAGAAATTCAAGATGATCAGCTTCCTGGGCGTTTGGAAGCTTCGTTGGCCGGATACTGATTTTCTTTGCAAAAGTGTATGAATGTTGGAGACCAGCGGCTGTGTTCCGTAGCGAACGATAAGCAGGCTTTGAATTCTGTGCGAGGACTAGGATTTCTGTTACGGAATCCCAGCAGGCGGATGATTTGCCTCGTCCTACTGTCCACACCGTGTGCAACGTTGCAACAGCTATGTGCAAAAACAGAACAACCATCGCAAGATTCTGAACCAAATTGCGCCTGTAGCTAAGACCGGTTATGGAAAACTCCACACTGATTTCGTTAACATCCTTTTGGGATGGATTTGGGTTCTTCACCGCGCGTTTTCCTTGGAGGAGAAGATTGTCGAAGTCTTCTTCCTTGTCATAGTCTGCAAAAGTCCACTGAGATGGACTGCCTTGGATTTTGTACATCCTTTCTATGTTTACCCTTGAGAGCCCATCTGCAAAAACACTCCCAATCACTGACGCGAGCATATCGGGCCGACTCGTATCGCCCTGAGGTTGCCAACTATCAACGAGAGATCCTTTATTAGATCCTATCTCTTCCATTAGTCTGACACTGCTTAGGATACTTTCGACCGTTGATGGACCCCAATCAAAGTAGCCAGGTCCCTCAACTGGGGTGGGAGGTGTGAGTGTATTCAACCAAGACTCATCGACAGCAATAGCGTTTCGCGTGCTCTGTCTTGTTCCATCCAGTAAAAGACCTCCTTTTATAGGATATGCGTGATCAAATGTGATATTCTTGGGGAACCAGCCTTGCCAAAACGTATATGCTTCTGTTTGGAGATGAGCGGGCACCCATCGCGCTTGAACAGAGCAGCCAACGACGAGGCGCGACTGGTTATCAGGGCCCCAAGCTGATTGCAGAACAGCCCCAGTACTGACAGACTCGTAGCTTGCAGGAAGAGGAACCCAGGAAAACTGGAGGTGGTTTGTTGGTTGATCGGAGATCACAGAACCTGCTATATCCTGCATCTGAAAAGGTTGGGACGATTCGAAGGTGGGAAACTGAACTGTACGGTTCGATGATGGAAGCACTTCGGCTGGTGAGCAATGTACGTGAACAAGCGGACTCAAGACATTTGAGGACACTGCTTGCCGGTTATCAATATCGTGCTCCTTGTAAGGCTTCTTTGATAGCAGAGCATTCCACCAATCTTGCATCAGCTGATCCAACAATACAGAGACGGACAGGTGAGGTTGGACGACGTAACGACTGCCTTGCGGTTGACCCAGAGAAATAGTTCTACACGACACAGGCTGCATGCTCTCAATAGACCAATAATAACGATTACCCGAGAGTTCTTTCGCATAGGAAGGTACAACATTTGTGAAAATCGAGTGGTCAAGCTTGGCATAATGCGACCAGAGCGAGTGATAACCACCGCTTGGACAGATGCCGTAGCGGGTTCCAGAGGAGGAAGAGCACGTCGACGCTTGAGATGAATTTGCAGTAAGTTCCACCGGCCAGAATTCGTCCTTCGTGCCGTTTAAGAATAATGAAGTCCCTCCAGCGGGCCAATCTTGGTTTTGTGGTACTAGTAGTACAGCACATGAAGGACCTGCAAGAAGGGCAAGTGCACCAGCTAAGATAAGGAAGAGCCCCAACTGGATCTTTCTGTATTTCCTGCGGCCCCTGAATAAGCTTGTGACGCTACCTAGAATTTCTGGTGACCAGAAGTAGCTCAATTTGGTAAAGTCGATTCCGGCTCCTATCAATCCCAACGGTATTCCATCGCCGTAAAGTAGTTCGTCACGAAGTAGCTGAAAGACAATGGTCGTAAGGCTTGCAACGATTAGTAGCTCCTGGAGTTTCGCTGCTGTTTGAAGAAAGGCGATGTTGATCGTCTCTGAGGTGACAAGACTTTGGAAGTCGATCCCGATGTATACTTGTCGGATATTGATTATGATTATGGCAATTGAGACAAGAACAGGCAGTACATGAACGCCACATCGGCTCAAGGCAGTCCAACGGGAAGTGCTAATAACAATCTTTTTCTGTTCGCTTCGATGTCGTCGCCCTCGAAGCCATGTATTGAGATCATTGAGTACACCTAAGCCAGTGTTACGAAAAAATTGCTGCTGAAATGAGGTTGGGGTAGGACCAGCTTCCATCGCTCGCTGGGACGACAAAGGCAGAAAGATCAATATATCTAAATCGTAACGCACGACGCCACAACACTTTTAGCCAAGGTGAATGTACATTGACGTGCCCTTGGGAATCGAGACTTGCTGATAAAATGGTATAGATGAGATAGGATGCCAGAAGGGAGTGGCCATGGGTAATTATGATGAACGACATTGATCCAAAAGCATGGCTGTCCTGCCGCACCTTGCCATTCGCCCAGCAACCGGTCGAGACTCGAAGGTGCATTAGTCTTGTCACAGATGTTTGGAACTGGCGCTTGATGAGTTCTCTACGTCGTACGTCGTACGTCGTACGTCGTACTTGGTAGATCCGAAGGGGCTGAGGGCACTTTTTGATTTGCACGACTGGCGATCACCCCCGAACCCTTGTCTTCTTGCACTCAGCTTTCGCCGTTCGAGCGTAAAGTGTTTGGTTATGACAGCCACAAAGGGACACTCGGACACAGCAGAAAACTAGGCATGGGTCTCTTCCTCCTGACACAGTTGTTGGATATGACGACTACAATACTGGTGCACGGGCAATAGGTTCGTGGTTAGCGGCGAGGCCAGAATATCATCAGTATGACGGATGGAAAGCAGCAGCGACAACACACCGAGCCTGAGTGGTCGGTTATTTTTGGCTACAACGTCCTCTACTCGTGCCGCCGGGAAGTGATTTAATTCACCAATCACACTGCATAGATAGATAGTAGACGGCGCAAAATAGGCGGCGGTCAGGCTCCCGTCAGGACGATAAGATACTCGTAGAATACTATCAAATTCGAAGTTCAAACAAGTCAGTCAGTAAAGATCGCTCGATGCAGCTGATTCATATGGTCGACGATCAGCTCGATTAATAGTGAAAAGGAAGGGAGGATGATGATGATGGGAGGATGGATGAATTTGCGGTGAAATTGCAAGTTGAGGTTGAGAGTAGTTCTAGGTGGTCGTGGTGGTCTGATTGGCTCAATTTGGGTGGTGCTTTAAACGCCCCGAGCATTGGTTTACAGTGTGATTCGAAATTTTGAAGACTTCCCGGCGCCACGAGTGCTTATCTGGCCTCCAAGCCCCAATTTCCATATTCTAACCGAATTTACCACGCCATAAGCTTGCATACGAAGTACCACAGTAAAATTGCCAAGTTGAAGTACATATGTATGTACCGTATTCCGTAAGGTACCTACTGTAGTCATTGGGTGTCAATGTCTCGGGGATCGGGCGGGTTCCCGTGCCGTTGATCCTACCAAAGGACTAAGGTACCTAGGTAGGTACCTTACTAGGTACGTAGTACATACGTAGTATGGAGTACTCGTACTTCCGTACTCCGTACTCCGTATTCCGTACATAGTATGCAATCCGGTGGCGGGTGGGCAAACATCTAGGTAGGTATCATATCTCTCGCAGGTCCCAAAATAACCGGTAATCGAAGCAAATTCAATCACGCGGTATATATAAGCCACAACCCAGAGGCTGGCAGGTTGCGACGTCTTGAAAGCGACCCTTCGGCTTGGGTCTCGCCGATGAGTCGAAAGCGCACAATGGAGCCAGGATGGTTGGATGAGAGGAGATCATGTTTTACCCTCCGCCATCTCTGGCGCTCTACGACTCTTTGGGCTTTGCTGTCCTTTTCGCTCGCTTGGTACATGTGTTTCCGATATTGCGCGATTGCCTCTGCTCGTGATCCGACAACTTACTTCTTCGATGAGAAAAAAGGATACCAGCGATCGTATTCCATCGAACGCGAGAAGCAAGCTTACGCATATCTTGGGAATCTCAACCACACTGACTCGTCTGGTCCACCACATTCCGAAAACCCATCTATGTGCATCGGGGTGGCCACGGTTGCGCGCCCTTCAAAGGAACAGTATGTCAGAGGTACCGTAGGGTCATTGTTGGAAGGTCTCTCGGACGCAGAGCGTGCCAAGATATACCTCATCTTGTTCATCGCCCACACAGATCCGTCTGTTCATCCAGTCTACCATGAACCATGGCTGAAAGCCGTCTCCAATAGGGTGCTGACTTACGATGTATCCAACACTGACTCAGCCCAACTACGCTTGTTTGAGGAAAACTATCATCCGCGGAACAAATCGATGTATGACTACGGTTATCTTCTCAGCAACTGTTTGAAGACAGGTGCGGAGTGGATTACAGTCGTTGAGGACGACGTTATTGCAAGAGAAGGGTGGTATAACTTGGCTATGTCCTCATTGCGGAAAATCCAGGCTCAGGTGGGGAATGTCAATTGGCTGTATATGAGGATGTTCTACACAGAAGCCCTTCTGGGCTGGAACAGCGAAGAATGGCCGCGGTATCTCGGCTGGTCCTTTCTTCTGTTTGTGGTCTTGCTATCTGCGCTTATTGGATCACGTGCCCGCTTGCCACTCCTGCGACGACATATCTCCAATTTTCATGTCGCTGTCATTTGCTGCTGCTTTCTACCCGCTTTTATCAGCCTTTATTTTATGGCCGGCCGCGTGACCATGCAACCCCCGCCTGCTGGCGTCAGACTAATGTCACGCTTTGGGTGCTGCTCGCAAGGCTTTATCTTCCCCCGAAAGATTGTGCCACAAGTAATTGAACGAATCAACAAAGCTATATATGAAGACTATTATATCGATATGCTCCTCGAACGTTATGCGGACACGGAAGACTTGGCTCGCTTTGCTCACTTCCCCAGCCTTCTACAACACGTAGGCACTAGAAGCTCGAAAGGCTGGGGCTACGACGAACATGCCGGAGAAATATGGAACTTCGAATTCGAGACATTCTCACCATGAGAGATCACAGCAGCCGCTAGGTAATGGCCGACTCTGCTTGGGCTCTCGAAATATAACGCCACTAATCAAAGTTGTTCTTCAAATGTAAGATACAAATATTGCCCAGATTCGCAACGATGGCTAATTGAAATCACTCTCTCGAATTAGAATCTGCGCTGATCAGGAAGAATCTATTCAAACGGGACCAAAGAAAGCATGAAAGATATCACCAGGATGAAACACTTGAAGACCCTATCGCCCTGCAGTATGCCATCGCCAGCTCGCCAATACTCTGCCAAATCCATGATCAACACCAAAAAGTACTTCAAATGCTTGGTGTCAGCACGTGAATCCGGATAAACTGTATCCAAGCGACCCGACAAAATGTCTGCCAAGTACCTATCCCTTCAGAACTGTTACTCAAAGCATGACTCGATGGCTTCGAATCACGCGCAAATGATACAGGGCCAGGAACATCGCTACGGGCTATCAAGGCCTGCCTCCTATAGAACTTCTGGAGAATGTGTATCAAAACTCTCCCCTAGTCTTACCCATAATGAAAAACGGTCTAAAAGAAGCCGTTTTCTATTCCATCTATGAGACATCGAATAAACCCATCAACCTGCACAATCACGAAACACCCCAGTCTACAAGCCCATTATCTATACAAAGAGGTACAACCCAGTAACCTAATCATCACTCCACCTCCCCGCCTCGATACCGAGACCTCCACCCCAACGCCTCAAACCCACCCAAGCCCACCCCAAAGCCATGCCCTCCCCACCACATCACCAGCACCCGTAAAGAAAAAGAAAAAAAGTCCCAGTGCAGAAACACAGTCCTTCCAACCCTCAAGACCACCAAGCTGCGGAAGAAAAAAGCTTCTGCCCCACCTCGTGCAGCCCGGAGAAGTGGGCGGGGAGTGGTACTCGTACTCGTACATATCTCTACGACTTAGGGGGTCCCGGCATACTGTACATAGCTTTTGCCCTCCTCCGTACTGAGCTGTTCCCTCTTCCGTTCCATCCATTTATTTGCCTTGCAACACCCAAGTATCCGGACATGATTCCTTGGCCGGGAGGATTTTTCCAGGACATGCTGCCTATGAGTTTAAGAGGATTTGGTTCAAAGTGGGCTCTAGAGCCGGTATGTATATGCAACATATGACACAGTGGAGACGTCGAATTTGGAAAAAGGTATCTAGATTGTTGTCATCAGAGCCGAGATGTAATCCATGTTCAGTTTCAGGGCTTTGTAATACTGCCCTGTTCTCAATGGTTACATGCACGGAATAAACACGAGGATAACAGATGATGATTAGTAGGCACCTGAAGGCAACAAGCATTATCCTCTCGAATATTTTCTACCCCAGGCCCTAATAGGCGTTCCGTGATTGATTCGAATACTCGATTCATCTAGACCATACATATATACAGCAGTCCCGATTTAGAGCAACAGCAAATCGCCATTCCCTCCCCCGACTTGAGGCTGGTATACCTCCTGGGGGTAATTCTGATTCACTACATACTGCCGTTCCCCTGCCAAGCCCATGGTTGGGCTTCCTCCAAACCCATCATCACTCAGATTCATCGCGGCCATGTTGTGTGTATTCAATTGGGAGAAATAGGCATCGGCAGCATCGGCAGCAGCCGCAACATTTCCGTTGGCAGGCGCCGGTCCTGCTCCGGACCCGCCTCCATTCACTGAAGGAAGCGAGCTTTGTGCTTCCTTTGCAACGTGAGTAGGTAAAGTATGTTTCTGCAGAGCAGGGCTATCGATAAGCTTCCGTACTCGGGCTGATCGGAAGACTTGTTGCACAGGCTTGAGATAGACCGTAGCCAATGTTCCAACATTGAGGCACATTTCCTCCAATGTGGCAGGGTCGAGCTTTTCCGATTCGGCCGTAATTGCTGGCTTCTCGCCCATTACTATTTGCTTTGCGATTGCTGGATCCGACGAGAGAAGTCGCCAATACATGTAACCTCGATCCCGGAGATCCGGGTTGTCCGTCTCTTCGGTAGCCCATTGGAGAACTTTAGGTACTAATTCCTGGCCTTTTGTGGGGCGTTGTATGAAGAGCTTAACTGTTGCTGTGAGCAAGGCCAGTTGAACCTCTACCGGCTCCTCCGCGAATGAATACAAGAAATCATCCAGTAAGACGTCCGAATTGTCGATTCTGTCGGCGTATTGGCCAATGACCCATATCATTGCTGCTTTCGCCTCAGGCTCGTCTAGGGAATCGAGGTTCTCGCAAAGTGTAGAGATAATAGATTCATACTGGTTTGGGTACTTTCTGAATATATTTCGGATTACCACCGTCGCTTCTTGAACGATGTACGAGACCTTAGTAGCGACCAACTCAAGGAGGGAATCTATGCAAAGTTGTGCTGCTGGCTCGATTTTGATAGCCAACTTGCCAATTGCTCTGACTGATTTGCGGACGAAGTGCACGTCTATTTCAGTAGCGTACCTAATACAAAGATCAGCTTTTCGTCTCGGATCTATTGGCGGAGGTAGCATACTCTCTTAATTCTGTCAAAACTTCCTTTATGTTCTTTTCCGACGCCAGCATGAAAATCAGCTCTAACTTCGTAACCTTGACGTAGATGGGATCATTGTATTTGCAAAAGAAGACTCGTATATCATTTCGTAGGACTTCAGGTCTTCGCTGGAGAATTAGCAGAGCATTACGAAGCGCAAGGTATTGAACTTCTGGCCCCTTCGCTAGTAATGTTACAAGTGGTGGTGAAAGTTTGCGGCAAAGGGAAGAAATGTGCTTTTCGTCAGCGATGTAGTTCATTAGATATAAAACTACACGGGTGCATGTAAGCACCACAGCTGAATTCGAATGGGACAAACGAGGTGCGATTCGTTCAGCGAGAAGCAGTGCTTCTGCAGTGTCTTGGGGAACGTATGACATGAGTGCTTCTAATATGTAGGTCTGGCCCCATCTGTAGCATTGTAAGCCCTGACCTGTGGCGACGGGTGGAAAAGATGTACTCTGAGCAGTCTGGTAATATCTGTATAATCTTGGAAGCGCTAGCATAGTCGATAGTAAGCTTGATGGTTTCACTTCTCTCCCAAATATCCATCAAGGCTGCTAGAGCACTCGCAACCACGGTGGGATTGTCATCTCTGAGCATGCCGTTAAGTCTGTCAATCAGGTCTGATGCCTCAACAAGCTGTCTGTCGTGATCATAAAGCTTTGCTACAGTGAATGCCGCTGTCTTGCGGACGTAAGGATCCTGGTCTTTGAGCAATACTTTCACAGGTGGTACAGTGGCCTCAACGAACTCGCGGACATGAATGTAGGACATCGTGCGAATGGCAAGCGCTCTTATCAAGGGATTTGAGTCATCCATATCCTATAAAACGTTGTACGATTAGGCGATACCCAGATTCATAAACAATCGAACAGACATACAGTGACAAGTACAGGAAGTGCTTTCAACGCAACCTCTGGCTTCACCCGGGCGTAGTTGACTAAGAAGAGAAAGCACCTATAGACTGGTCAACAAATTTACGACCTATGCTGCTCAGTAGCAGAGAACCTACATCTTCTTAATTTCCAGACTTGGGATTTGCATGCAGCCGATGATATCGGGGAATAATGCCACCATATCATTGTTGCTCATTGTCATATTTGCCACGACTTTCTTGAGGGCGATCTTCTTGGCCGAATGGTTCTTGTCTTTCTTGCCCCCACTCGCGAGCTCGAGTCGCAACTCGGCAACCTTGCCCTGCGCTTCGTCAACATCTCTTTGAAAGAATGGTTTTCGAAGGGGAGGGGGAGGTGTTATATCCTCGACATGATTGGCAGTTGCTGTTCTTGACATGATGTAGACTAAGATACGATGATTCAAGAGCGGCTGAATTGAAAATCAAACGTTCTTCTATATACTCCGTAGTCATGGAAGCTTTACCATCCCAAGGAATAGACCCGCAATCATCTTTCAATTGGAGATTTAAAAACACGGTAAGGAAAGTGCGTCTTATACGGAGTGAAGAAGGAAGGCACGCACCCTCGCGAAAAGCTTCGCATCTCCTGAGCTCATTTTGGATGAATCCTTTGCGCTGGCCTGGCCAGGGCCTATACCAAACATCAAATGATTCTCTCCATTATGCACAGGCCGTAATGAATGTAGTATATATTTTCCAAGAGGTTAACCATGCTATGTTCAAAACAACATATTCCGTAGACATGAGATGATTGTCCCTTTGACCGAATAAATAGCGGCGCGGCGCGGCAGGGGCGGAAAGCCATAGGGCTGACCCGTGGAGCTCCATTTCGACTTCATTGAAGCATCACTTTACCAATACATCTTTATCTTGTCACTCTCAAGACTTTGATATGGCAGCAAATATGTCCTCGCAATCTCTACCGCCACCACGATGGGTCACCGACCTCACCAATCCTCCAAAGCCCAGACCTAAATCATCCAACATCCCTGATCCGCCGGGTTATTCAGCAGCGCTCAGCGGCAAGGCAAGCTCCTCTGACCTTCTACCTCCCAGACCTGGTGCTAATCCATCTCAGCGCGCTGCTGCCAAACAACTCGCCCAACGTAAACCCCCAACCCCTGAAGAAACCGATACACTCAAGATAAAAAAATCATGGGAACTCGCCCTAGCCCCCGCCAAAGCCCTCCCCATGAATGCCATCATGATGTACATGTCCGGCAACAGTCTCCAAATTTTCAGTATCATGATGGTATTCATGCTCTTCAAGAATCCTATCCAAGGGCTACTGCAGACAAATACTGTTTTTACGAGATTTGAGACGGAGGGGACACGGAAGACGCTGTGGATGGTCAAGGCGATGTATGTAGCAATGAATCTTGTGGCGTTAGGACTAGGAATATGGAAGGTCAATGGAATGGGATTGTTTCCGACGACGAGAAGTGATTGGTTGGCTTGGGAGACGGAGAGGGTGCCGCTGGAGAGGGCCGTGTTTGCGTTTAGGTAGGAGAGGACAGGAGGCTTTTCATTGCTACGATAATCTATGCTAGCCCACATATTTGGCAAAACCGACATAATACCTTGGATACCGATGCTTGCTAATATGTTCATTCCAGCCTACCTCCACTCGACCTCTGCAAGTCTAGAAAGTTGACGTCTCCGATACTACACCTGAGTAATTTCTAGTGGCGAAATCATCCGTCTGAAAGACTGCCCACAACTGCACCCCTTAGATATCTTTCTTAACCAAGTCTTCTGTTCTTAGGATGCCCGCCTGAATGTTCATCTCAATGTCCACCGGAAAACCCCCCCAAAAACTCCCCCGAGAACCCGCCTGAGAACTGGCCTAGAAATATTGTAAGCGAATCTGAGACCTCACCATCTAAAAGGAGTAACCTACCCGTTGACGAATTCCTCCTCGCCCACTCCTCATTCAACCGTCTCTCCATCTCCTCCCTCGCACGCTCACGCTCCCGCCTCTGCTCCTCAAATTGAAGATCCCACCCATGTCTCGCATACAAGAGTCTTGTAGCAGCGGAGTCTGCCTCACTTGCCGCTTGGCGTTGCGCTGCTCGTATTCCTGCTGCTCGGTGCTGAGCTGCTTGAAATTCCGCTGCTTGGCGTGCTGCTGCTTGCTGTTGCGCTACTTGCTGTTCCGCCATTTGTATCATGGACTGTAAGTTGGCGATATTTGCCTGCTGCAACTGCATCAGGATCTGTGCTGCCTCGATCATCTCTTTGTTTGGTTCTGCCATCTGAGGTGCCGTGCCGTAGACATCGGCCTCCACTCGGCGGATGTTCTGCATCATCCTCTCAGCTTTCTGTTGCATTGTCCTCTTAGCTTCTGTCTCCTTTGCCATACGTGCGGCATATTCTTGTGCATCTAGACGCCGATTTGTAGCTGCTCTGATGAATGCGATTGTTTCACGCCTAATGCCTTTAGGTGACTGTGGTGGGTTGTTTTCCGCCGTCTTCCTAGCAGCAAATTCTTGGATTCTCACTCTCTCGGCTTCAGCTTGCCTTGCGACTTCATGGTGCGTGAGACCAACTCCAAAAGGCAGGGGATGTGTTGGACTATGCGTCGTGGAATCTTGCTTAGCAGCCATGATCTCTTGGGCGTGTGCGACAGCTTGGCTTTTTGTGAGTGCTCTTGGCCTAGTTGGGACAAGTGGATGATTGGGAGGACCTCGGTGAGGTCTTGTTGAATGGAGTGGTAAAGTACTTAAGGTTGTGGCCTGACGTGTAGGAGTGTAAAAGTATTGTGTGAAAGTTTGCGATCCACGTGTCAGAGTTGATGGCTCATGTGTTGGTATTTGTGGTGAATTCATCGATGGTTGATGGTGCATCGAAGTGTTGGTAATCTGAAAACGCACCGACTTTTGAGATTTCGCCACAGGAAAACACTGTGGAGAACGTGTCATTGCACCTGTCGAACGACCCAAAGTAGCCATAGGAGACGTTAATGCCGACGCACGTATCATACTATTAGCCGATCTAGAAATTGCAGAACGTTGAGAAGCAGGAGAAATTATGGGCTCTTGGGGACGCTCCAAAGGGACCGTAGCTGTTACAGACCCATTAGCTTCTGGTAGATGACTTGTTGGAGACTGAATTCTCGTTGCATCAATCAATCTAGATCCTGCAACTTCTATTGAGGTAGTAGAGCGAAGAGCCACTGGGGGACGCTCTGAGGAACCCGTAGCTGGGGAATACGATGATGTTGGCCGGCGTATCGTAGGGGATCGCAACCTAGAAGTTGGGGGACGCCCTATGGTTTGATCTGTTGTTGAGAGACCAATAACGGTTGAAGAACGCGAACGCATTAATGCTGGTACATCCATGTAAGTTGGGGAATGTGAGGTCATATGGGGCCGCAAGGGAGATCCGACAGCTGTCACAAAAAATCCTGAGTTGGGTCGGCGTGGTGGTGTCCGTGAATACGCGACCTTCGGATCCCTTAGATTGGAGCGTCGAGGAGCCCGTGGATTGGGACGCCGAGGACTTTCTGGGACGGAGATAGGGCCATTGATAGTGGTAATTTTGTTAATTGAGTACACCCTTGGGGTAATACCACCTTCGCCGGCTGAGGCTGATGAGATTGGGGACGCTCGAGCGGTCTCGAACTCTGGAACAGTTAAATGTGTAATGCTTGACATAGGAATGGAACTTTTGGGGCACCTTGCGGGTCTCCATCTGAGGAGGAATTAGTGGAGACGGCATCAATCATAGCCATTACCCGGGCATCGTCCGATGAGTCAAGGCTCGAGTCTGAATCAGCTGAATTACCCAGACTTGGTGGCCTTGAGCGATAGTGCTGGGCAGTCTTCGGTGGTTGATCACGATAATTAACGTTGGCGGTGCTCGCATAGCCTTGGAACTCCACCGCATTGTGGAATTCCACTGTAGATTTGGGTGGAGGAGACATCATGCCTGGTTCGTCCAGGGCCATGATGGGACGTAATAGCTTAGATAGTTGTCTCTAAGCAGAGTTATTGGTTTACCAAGCGCAAGAACTCCACTGGCCCTGTAACCACGTGATCTCGCTTAAGTAGGGTTAGGCGTATTCGGATGAGCGTCCAGGGCGGTTGAAAGCTAGGTAAGGTAGCCAAGCATGACATACAGAGGTCGTTAGGATAGGAACGCTGTATTTCTGTTAGTGAACCCGTAGTAGTTGCAGCAGTGAAGGGGTTGTGGTACCTTTCCGTCTGAATGATTAATTGTGTATTGGAGAAGGTGAATCGATTTTCACTGCTCTGGCTAAATGTTCGCTCTGTCAGCGAGGCTTGGCGCATCAATAGAACGAAAAAGGGAGAAAAGCCAGTGATAGGCTAGGCATATAGCCATGACCTCTGCGTGGCGTTAGTAGTGCAGCCTTTGACGGTGGATTTGAGCACGCCCTATTTAAAAGATGATAGATTCCTCTCGCTATGCTCAAGACATCTTGGATACCTACGAAGATTGCCGCTGCACGAATGTAGACAGTTTTGCATGCTTACAGACAATGACAAGGGTCTTCAATTTCGTACGTCCCAGCCGACCCACTGTCTTGTCATAACCCGCCAAACCTTGACTTCACCACTCCGCATATCCCCTAGCTTAAAACTCTCCATCTTAACCTTTTTGCTCTCTCGACCTTGCTCCCAAGCTCTTACTTTCTTCTTGGTGCCATCCCAGTCGACGACCACACCTACGTGGTCAGGTTTTCCAACCTCGATACTATATTTGGTGTGCATAGGTCCTCGATGACCCTGAAACCTGGCGCTACGGAACGTTACTATGTCTCCAGAACGGATTTCGTCGAATTGCTGTACAGAAGCATTCGCTAAATTGGCGTATACTTGAGCGCCGTACGCACGTACACCGACTGGGAGCAGAGCGTCAGGGAGAGACTCCATGAGCTCAAGGACTAGGGCGTGGGGAGTCCCGTCTTCCACCACGGTTTCCTTCTTAGAGGCAGCATTTTCAGCAATACGTGAACCCAACTTCGTATGAGCATTTTCCAACTGATCTTGACGCAGACGTCCTGGAGGCGGTTCATGTCTTTGCTCGAAGCTTACATTCGACTTGTCCCTCACTTCGAACTGTGCTGTGATGACCGTCTGGGAATAATCCATATACAGAACATGTACAGACTTTGTTACAACTTGTTTGCTCCCTTGTGTGGTTACGGCATCTTCAATTTCGTATACTACATCACGGCGATTCTGGAGGACTGGAGGTGGTATTCTAGGTTGTGCCCACCATTGGCTATTCTGACCCACGTCAATATCTTCAGCGATGAAGCCTTGCTCGCCAGAGGGCCGGGGTATATCCATCGATCTTCTAACGTTAGTATTCGAACGTTGTACTTCCAATGACTGCCGTGGCATCGATCTCCCGGAAGCAGATAAAGAAGGCGGTGAAGCGTAATGCGCCGGGTTCTGGGCCGCTGGAGGTGGCGGCATTGACCGCCGGGGCGGAGAGGCTGAGTACAAATCGTCCGGGTCCTCCAGCATCGGAGTCGTCGGACCTTCCAGACTATCAACTTGAGCATTGTTAGGGCCACGAGGCGTAGCAATGGGATGTCTGTACGGGTCATATTCATCATCTTGAGGTTCGAAGGTCTGCTCTTTATGTGGTGGCGGAGGAGGTGGTGGCGCCCTTGGCATGTCTGAGGACCGGCGGATATTCCTGGGCGGTTGGTTTGGCGGTGGAGGTGGGACAGATCGAGGTGCAGCAGACGGTGATGGACCAATTGATGGCAATCCTGAATGGTGCAATGTGGTTTTCTCATTCATTGAATCATCCTCTAGACTTGAGACTCGCTCGTGGGACCTAAGGGCATCCTTGTGATTTGCCCCTGGAGCCATATCGGTATCACAATCACCATCGTACTCCGTGACTTCTCCATCACTGTCGTCTTGTGGTCGACGTATGGGCACAGGAGGCGGCAATGTGCCATTTCCTGAAGAAATCCTATTTGAAGGTCGGCCGGTTGGGGGCGGTGGCGGCGGCTCTCGCATCTGGGGCGTTGTTGGTACAGTAGGGCTTAGTCCAGGTATTGGTGGCACACGACTTGATCTCTTGGCTGGATTTATAGCGCTGACCGGTGATGCTGAGGATAATTCTCTCGAGCCCATATTTGGATTTCGGGAGTTGTACTCAGTGGTAGGTGACTGTGGAACCTGAGCCCTGCTCGGAAGGGAAGGCGGAGGGCCACCACTTTGTATCGGAAAAGCAGCGTCATGGCCTCGAGGATGGGAATCGTCGCCTCGAGGAACTTGCAACGAGAGACTTCTGGTATGTATTGACATCTCGTCATCGGACTCTGATCCTGTGCTCGGGGACATGGGCTGGCTGGGCGGCGGACGTGGAACAGGCCGAGCTACATACAACACTCATTAATCGCCATCATTCCTCTTATTTAGTACTTAGAAGACTTACAATCAGAACGCTGAGGTGGCGGACGCTCAGTAGGTACGGGTGGGGGAGCACCTCTACCTTGACTAGGCGGTGCAGGAATGGGACGATCTAATATTCGTAAGCGGGACTCAAAATCATGTTACACTTGCTTTCAAGGTTGATTACCTTGCGGGACTGGTGGGGGGGCACTGCGCTCTACAGTACTCCTGGGCCGCAACACAGGATCTTCGTTCAAGTCTTCCACATCCGGCATCTCATCAGGCTCACGTCCTTGCACAATGGACCTAGGTATGTCCTCTTCCTCCTTGCTTACCTCAATAGGAGTATCTTCTTGCTCAGGGCTTCGCACCCTCTGCATACCAGGCATAGGCATGATGGGCACAGGCGGTGCACGAGCTGTTGATGTATCATCAGTTGGCGCAGTCATAGGCTTGCCGGCAGTTTTCCTCTCACTCGAGCCAGAGTTTTGTTTCTTTGAGGCCATTGGCGGTATGCCAGGAGTTGGACCAAACATCCCAGCCATTCCCATGCCTCCACTCATTTTCGCCATACGTTCACGAATCTCCATTCTCCGTTTCACTTCGGGATCCATCTCAGGCTCTTCTTCGTTTTCATCTTCGTCCAGATCACTCTCATCCCTCACGTCTGGCTCATGTGGCTGTACCGCAGGGGCTTTGCTCCATGGCTTCTCGTCGCTATCTTCTCGACCCGTAGATAGCTCGTCACCCTCTGTGTCTCCTGCGCCTGATTGGTCGGCGTCGTTGGCATCGCTCTGAGAACCCCTCCCGGGAGTTATAGGGCTTGCAATAAGAGTGGCATCCCTAGATTTCGTGGTGGTATGGGCTTCAGACTGAGGCTCGTCCGGAACCGCCTCCGTAGAGCGCTTTCCAGTAGTCCCTGCGCTATTGATTCTCTCCAAAGCACTATCTTCAGTGGGATTTACTTTTTCCATGGTCCCCTCTTGAGACTCCACTTGCTTCTTTTGGGGGGGCCGCTTCGGCCTTTCTTTCTTCTGCCCAGCTTCTGCATGCTTGGCCGCCTGTTCCATTTGCTGCTTCTGTAGCAATGCAATCCGATCTTTCAGGCTTGTGGGCTTTGGCTGATCCTCTTCCTCGTTTACTAGTGCAGTACCCGGAAACGGGGCTGATGATACATCAGTCCCTAAGCTGTTCGAACTTTGGGCCGCTACTTCTGGATCTTCTTCTCTCTGGTAAAGTTTCTGCGGTGGAGCTTCGCGAGGGGGTGGGACGTATGCGTTTTTTCTTGGCGGTGGCGCGACAAACGGTTTCCTGACAAAGCCAGAACCTCCCGAAGAGCCCAAACCGCTAGGCTTCATTGGAGCCACAGGAGGCTCGGCAGGTTTATTGAAAGCATTGATGCGGTCTCTGAACGATCCAGTAGCTGGTTTTTCTGTTACTGGTGGAGGAGCAGGCTTCGTAGTAGATGGAGGCACTGGCTTCGTTGATACATTGACTGGTGGATTTGCTGGTGATATGTCTGGAGAATTTGGAGTTCGGGCTGCGACTGGAGGGGCCGGAGCACGAGGTTGTGCGACATCCCTGGTAGTTTCTGATTGCGGTGACACTAGTTGAGCCTGAGGTGCTAGAGCCTCGGGTTCATCTGTTTTGGCAACTTCTTCTGCTTGACCGACAGCTGGTGAAGCCTCAAATTCCCTCCTAGAGCGACTTTGCCTTGATGGTCTTGGCGGCGTCTCTGGCTCATACAGATTGACAAAGTTCTTCGGGAAAAGGCCTGATTGTTTCTTCCCCGAGCTGTCCGCATACTCTCCAAAGTACCAGTCCGCATCCTCCTCTTCAGTCACAGTAATAACTTGTCCGTTGGAAAACCCGAGATCGTCATCGTGGGGAGACATATAGTCATAGATCGCTTTTACACGGAAAGGAGGTGCAGCCATAGTTGCGGATTTTGCGCTGGCGCTGTGAGGACGAGGCGCTTGATTTAGGAAGCTCGGGGATCAAAGGGATCCAATATTGGCGTTTTTGGGAATCGCAAGAGGTATCCTATAAGGCTGCAGTATTCCGTTTAGTGCCCTCGTCGAAGTGCAGCTAGGATGCAAGCTTTCGTTTGCTGATCATTGAGGGTCTGATATGGCTAAGCCTATGTCAGTGTTGACTGAAAAATTAACCGCCTGCGGGGACTCTGGATGCCGGAGGTTGAACAAGCGAAAGAAAAATCAGGAACGATAATTCAGATATCTAAGGCAGGTCTCCGTGCCTGGATAACACCGACCGTAGCACCATAACAATGTGTTCAATGAGCGTGGTAGAGACTACCACACTATAGTTGTGCTGTTGCGGCGCGGCTGTCTGGATGGAATTCGCTTCGCCCCGCCGTAGGGCGGGGTTCTAGTGAAGCAATTCCGCTCAACCCTACCTACTTAAACTCCATCCTTTTCTGCCCTAGAACCTTTGCGTTCTTCTTCCAGGTTCACCTCCGACGAATCCGTCTACTTTACTTTTGCGTTGCATGGAGACACAGCGTGAGACTTCCAGAAAGACTGATGTATGACCCTAAGGCGTATTCTTATCATACTGGAGACACGCAGCTATATGAACTCTTGAGCAGTGAGATGCATGTCCTCTTGAAACGGGCAAATTATTAAAGCACTCCAGGTTGAGGTCGCATTTTCTGCCTTCACTTCGCATGAAACCTTAAGTTAGAGATGCCAAAATCCATACTCAAGAAATACCCAGTCGTTGATAGGGCTGTTTCAACTCCAATTAGCAACTCTCAAGAAGAACACAATAGAGAGACAGCGCTGTACCATGCCAACCTCTTGCAGCAACGCAAAGACGTCGAAGCCGTTGTATTAACCTCAACGGAGACTCTCCTCGATTTCCCTTCCACGCCCGACTCAAACCCTGCGAAACCGTCGAATAGAGATGCATCCACTGTGAGACGTTTGTTGAAGTCTTTCCAGCCATCCGACTACGACGCTCTGATAGAAGAGCGTAACATCGACAGAAAATGTGGCTACTTACTCTGCCCGCGCGCTAATAGACTTGAAGATACAAATGCAAAACTCAGAATTCTCCAGAGTAGGGGCAAAGGCGCAGATGCTTTCAGAGTTGTTGAAAGTCGAGCAATGGAAAGGTGGTGCTCTGATAGATGTGGGAAAAGGGCACTTTATATCAAAGTCCAATTAAACGAGGATCCGGCATGGACAAGAGCTAGCAGCGTTGGTGATGATATTGCCCTACTAGAAGACTCTCTAGCCGCGAAGCAAGATCAAGAGGCTGAATCAAGACTCGCTGAAGGATTAGAGAAGCTAGAAATTGGTTTGGGAGAGGAAAGGGTCATCGCTGCTATCAAAGAGCTCGCAATTGAGAGGGGAGATGGGGACGCTGTGGGTAAAGCATCAAGGCTTGTGAAAGTGGGTATACATGAGAATACAAACCCAGCTGTGAGAGAGCTGTCCTCGCCAGCTGCACGCAGTGAAATTTGCGGACCTGAAGGTCTTTATGACTCTATCGAAGGGTACAAACCAAAATTCTCCAGCGGTAAAACACCGCAAATGCATCATATTGACAGCGACGATGACGGCAAAGACATCATACCAACCATATGACCTTCTATCAAGCAGCGCTCCCCTAAAGTATGGAATTGGACTCGAAAATCTACTAAGTATACATTAGAGACACTTCTCGATGAAAATTACGACCGGGCGTCCTGAACCTTTCCGGCGGCATCTCTGCAAAGAAATACCTTGTCAAAGAACATATAGCAGATCCGGAACCGGAAATGCACTTCAATGCGTGCAGCATAGACATACCACGCTGAACAACAGATATATGAGGGCGAGCAAGTATTCACGATGGCGTACCACATGGGTATAGCCACTGCAGGGAAGAGGAAACCTGGGTCTAGGGTTTATTTCAGGAACACAATACAGAGATACCCACTGACGAAGGGTGAAAATAAAAAGTGGTCAAATACCGCGTATCACGCTAAACCCCGTACTTGAGGCATTTTGGTGGACTAGAGACTGCCAGGCGGTGAAGACACGGTTGATATAGGGCTACCAAAGTGTGTAAAAATGTATCGAAAGAATCAGGGGAAGTTGGAGATATCGGAAATCTTTTCTACAGCATGGCAAAGTGGGTCACTCACAACACAATCAATAAGACCTGCAGATAGTGACTGGCACTGAGCTTTGGCACTGAGCTTAGGCACTGAGCTTAGACATACGATAATATGAAATCCTTTAACAAATTATGTGCATGCGCCAATCTGCAAGCCAATGAACCGCACATAGCTAGCATTTGCATGCATACTTCAACCATCTCAGGGTTGGGGTAGTTCAACGACAGGAAACACATTCACAGGGACAGCGATTGGCAATCAAGCCTCGCTCTCGTAAGAGAAGCTCAGCGACACCTGGTAGTTGAATAACTTGCCATTTGTTCTATTTCCCTTTCACAATTCCAGCACCCTCATATGCCCACCGCACCCTTCCACACATAACATCATCTTGTAAGCACCTCAAGCCCTCGGCGGCCTCCCTTCAAACCGTCTCGGCCTCTCGACAACCTGCTGCTGGCTTACAGCAACCACATTGACAGGAATTGAATCAAACTAAACGAAATGTTAGTCACCTACTTCAAGCGGCTTCTCCCCCCCGAAAACCAAGTACGTAGATGAACATACCCCAAGGCTCTTCAACAAATCCTTCGTCTCCCCATCCACATCTAACTGCCCGCTCTCCGAATTCTGGGTGAAATCTAAGGCCGATATCTCAGGGACGTACTGATCTTTCCGTTCGCGCTCTTCTTCTTGGAGTTTGAAGGAGATACCACGGACGGGGCCACGTTGGATACGCTTCATGAGATGGGTTGTGAAACCGGCGATCTGTGAGATTGTAATAAGTGGTTAGTGATGAGACTGCACTGGACAGGGGTGCTCTGGAAAGAGCGGTTTGGGGGCGGGTGGCTTTGACGGAGGAGGAAGAGGAGGAGGAGGAGGAGGCTATCTAGTACCTTGTTTCGAAGGCGCTTGGAGGCAATGATAGCGATTTCATCGCAGATGCGCTTGTTGGTTTCGAAGTCGAGGGTGAGTTTTGGGTAGTAGCGCTCGATGATGACCTTGGCGGATTTCTTTACGGTCTTTTGGGTTGTTAGTGACAGTATACATAATTCACTCAGTTATTGTAGCAGTAGATACCTTTGTGCGAACGCGACCCATGATTGCGGTAGTGGTAGAATATTAACCTTGTCTAGAGGTGAGTTAGAAGTTCAAAATGTTCGCTTAAGGGATTGTGTGCCCTAGTTAATCACGTGACGTGGCACCGTAGATCCACCTCATGGCCGTATCTGGAAGACTGTATTGATTTACAGCAGATCATCTCACATGATCTCTTTATGAACGTATGCGTCAATCTCTATCTACAATAAATACACTGGTGTCTCTCGCTAGTTCTTTGGGGCCATGTTGCTTAGCATCTTGAAGATATCGCCTTGCGCCGGCGCCTTATCATTACGTCCAATTAGCGGTGAAGCCTTCCCGCTACGATCTGCGCTGGCCATATCGCCAAGTCCGTATCCTTGATTCGGGTTCGCAATTGTACGTGGAGAAGGCGATAAATCATCCAATCTTCGAGAGGTACCAAGACTTGGTGCTGGAGCAGTCAAGGCAGGGTTCTCGGTCGCTTGGCCTTGGTAGATTGCCACTGTGTTCTTGCTTGCTCGATCCATCAACTGTAGCTCAATCCTGCCTTGTGAATTGATACTTGACCTGTCGGGATGAACCCAAAACTTTGCACCCCCAGGTACATCGGGATCGAAACCGGTTACGCCTGGTGGCTCCTGGTCTTGCCACATCGGAATCTTGGTGTCGTCTGCGGCAACACCGCCCACTCCAACCAGAGCCTCATTCCTGGCCCCACGGCCTCCCATTCTCGTAGGCAACAGCACCCGTCCTTGCACTGGCGGTTCTACTTCCATCGGCCCAAGCACAGGATGATTATGAATATAAGATTTGGTGCGGAGATAGGACAAGCCAGCTGATGGATGTGTCGTTGGCGGTCCTCGTTGGTTGTAGGACGTCATTTTGCCTGATGTGTGGGCAGCACTCGGTAGGTCCAAAAATTCTTCCACTAGCGCGTTCAATTTCTCTTCGTGTTGTCGTAGTTCTTTGATGTACGTCTCAAAATGGTTGTCGGATATCTCAACAATACTAGATTGAATATCTTCGCCACTTTCGATAGAAGTCGCCCGCATTCTTGCAGTCGTCCTCTCTACCAGCCGCTGCCTCAGGAATTGCCTAAATGCCAACTTTCTCCGTTTTACTTTCTTCTCCGTGTAATCCTTGAATTCACCTTCAGTTTTCCCGGCTAACCATGGTCCCTTGAATTTCCATCGTCCTTGGCTTGTACCTCGGCCACTGCGGACCGTATTGTCGATGTCGGATTCAAAGGCGCTCACTGGAGGCTCAGTGCGTGAAGCCCTGTGTCGAGGAGGCGCCATCGATACTGGTAGATTCATCTCTTGCCATTTTCGAAGAGTCAGAGTATGATCTGCCGCTGAATCAAAGTCGGTAATATGGTCTATTGAATCTATTTGGTGTATGCGCAGCATGGGAGTTGTAGTTTTTGCATAAGTGGATTGACGTGGCAGAGGGCGCTTGAGACCCCAATCACCTCGCCCCAAGGAGGACGCTGTCGTTTCAATAGTTTGTTGTGTGGGATACGGAAGCGTTGCAGTGTCCGACTCGAAATTTGCGGTTGCTGTAAAGTTTGACGCGGGTTTAGGGAGTGGTGAAGGCAACGAGAACAGTCTGGATGTCCTGAGTAGGCTGGCCGTCGGTGACATTCGTTTGAGAGCCATTTCAGTCTACTGGAAACAGTGAGAGCAGCCCAGGGTCTTTTTGGGTGCTAGCTTCCCCGCTCGTGAACTTCGAGGTTTGGTCAGAGTTTTGATGATGCGGTGTCCAATGCGGCTAGCCGAACATCCAACCCATTGAAGCGACTGTTAGGAATCTTTCCACCCTGGCCTTTGTACGTAGTAGTATACTCGAGTCGGAGATTCCTTTTACATACAGCATCAAGCACTTACAGGAATATCGCGTCCACTACCCACGGAGAAGTAGCGACAACGCCGGAAGACTCATTATGGTTCAACCCAGGCCGTCTAAGGGTCCATTCTGGGGTCCGCGCGTCAAGGACCGTTGCCCTGTGCGACAGCCCTATGTACCAAACACTAAGGAATCAGCTCTTGTCACCAAATGTACACCATTGAGAAGACTGTATGCTTTCTCATAGGCCATTATTAGGACAGGATCATACATCATTGATAGTAGGAGGCTTATAACAACGTTCATTTACCTATCCCCACATCAGAACTCGGGCACTGGAAATTCCGGCGCATGGTTTGATCGATATCAACAAACTTGATCCGCGCTGGGCGCACTTTACCTTGACAAAGCCGACCACTATGAGTCGCCCTCTAACTCCGAATGGGGCTCCCCTAGGATACGTTGGAGAGCCTCCCTCCTATTTCGCTGTTCCCAATGACAGTACTCCAATCGATATGCCAAATAATGGCTCTACAATGCGCCTTTTGGACTCAAGGGATAGTACCGAACATAGCTCGTATGTTTCTCCTCCAAGACCTTCAAACGCTCATGCCAGCCCAAAACGCAAGGCCGTAAAGATCCAAGCAAAGGCAAATGACTCCGATGATTCTATTGGCAAAGCCAAGCCGAATCAGGATGAAGCCAAGTCTGCATCCTCGCAATGGTCGTCCTCCGCGCAAATTAGAAGCTCCCATGGCAAATCCCAGCGTTATACTACCGTTCGCGTCAAAGTGAAAAAGCAAAGCTCACCCGCGAGTTCCCCTAGGCCGGCTTCACCCCAGCGCTCTTATCATCCGTCTACCACCTCTCTTCCACGACCGCAATCGCCTTCAATCTTAGACAATGCGCCGAATATGCCTCCTCCATCGGCCGAGGCTCCGACTTATTTACCCTACATCCCGGCACGACCTTCACCGGCACGATCATATACTTTATCGCGAACCTCATCCGAGTCGTCCCGCCCTCCACCCTCGAATATTCCTTACGAGCCAGCCGATATCAATGGTAGTCCCCGTCCAGGGACACCTTCTTCAAGGTACGGTAGCCCCAAGCGTCCGCTTCCTCCTGCGCCTTTGTTTTCTGGACCGCAAGCCACCAGCCGTTCATCGAGCGATCTACCAGCAAACGCCACGATTCCAATTGACGATGAAGGTGATGATGTTTTTGGGCCCCCAAGCGGTAACCCAAGATCGAGCCTCAAGTCATACAATTCCTTCCAATCTCAGTCCACCTTTACAGAAGATCTGTATCCCAAGGAGGGACCAGATCTCTATGGAGAGGCGCCTGCTGGACGGCAGGAAAGGAGGCGCGGTGCTAGACAAGCTCAAATGGCGAAAAAGGAAGTCCGCTTGATCAACGGAGAGCTAATTCTTGAATGCAAAATCCCCACGATTCTGTACAGCTTTCTACCACGAAGAGACGAAATCGAATTTACTCACATGCGCTATACTGCCGTGACTTGCGACCCTGATGACTTTGTTTTGAAAGGCTATAAACTACGGCAGAATATTGGCAGTACTACAAGAGATACGGAGCTCTTCATCTGCATTACTATGTACAACGAAGATGAATTGGACTTCACTCGAACCATGCATGGTGTTATGCGAAACATATCGCACTTTTGCTCGAGATCAAAGTCAAGGACATGGGGGAAGGATGGCTGGCAAAAAATTGTAGTGTGCATAGTATCTGATGGACGGCGTAAAGTACATCCAAGGACACTAGATGCTCTGGCGGCTATGGGTATCTACCAGGATGGCATAGCAAAGAACTTGGTCAATCAGCGAGAAGTTACTGCACACGTGTACGAATACACAACGCAGGTCTCGCTTGATTCCGATCTCAAGTTCAAAGGTGCAGAGAAAGGCATCGTACCATGCCAGATGATATTCTGTCTCAAGGAGAAGAACCAGAAAAAACTCAATTCTCATCGATGGTTCTTCAACGCCTTTGGAAAAGCGCTCAGCCCCAACGTCTGCATTTTACTTGATGTAGGAACCAAGCCAGGGCCGACTTCTCTCTATCACCTTTGGAAGGCTTTTGATACAGACTCAAGCGTTGCCGGCGCATGTGGTGAGATCAAGGCCGGGAAAGGCAAAGCTTGGCTCGGGCTCTTAAATCCACTGGTGGCCTCCCAAAATTTCGAATACAAAATGTCAAATATCCTCGACAAGCCTTTAGAGTCTGTATTTGGCTATATCACTGTTCTCCCCGGAGCATTGAGTGCATACCGATATTACGCCTTGCAGAACGATGCCACAGGGCATGGACCATTAAGCCAGTATTTTAAAGGCGAGACGCTACACGGTCAAGATGCTGACGTCTTCACCGCAAACATGTATCTTGCTGAAGATCGGATTCTCTGTTGGGAATTGGTAGCCAAAAAAGATGAACGATGGGTGCTCAAATATGTCAAGAGCGCGACTGGAGAGACTGATGTACCTGGTAGGAACGACCCCTGACCGTAATAACAAGCTTTGCTAATTTCTCGATAGATGCTGTACCTGAATTTATCTCGCAGCGGCGGCGATGGCTCAACGGTGCATTCTTCGCTGCCGTTTATTCTCTTGTACACTTTAGGCAGATATGGCATACGGACCATACAATAACGCGAAAAGTTTTGTTGCACATAGAGTTTGTATATCAGTTTGTCAGCTTGGCGTTTACATGGTTTTCTCTTGTAGGTTGCTCTTCCGTGGCCCTGGCGCTTTTGCTGGCTAACATATTAGGCAAACTTCTACCTGACCTTCTATTTCATTGCCGGATCACTGGCGGATCCAAAGCTCGACCCATTTGGGCATAAGATCGGACTGTACATCTTCATCATCCTTCGGTTTGCCTGTATACTATTGATCTGTACCCAATTCATTTTATCCATGGGAAACCGTCCTCAAGGGTAAAATATCTCTGCATCCAATAACTAGCAGCATTGTACTGATTCGAGTATAGGGCTAAGAAAATGTTTACGTCAAGTCTCGTGGTTTACTCTATCATCATGGCGTACACCACCTTCGCAGCCCTCTACATCGTGATCACCCAGCTCAAGAGCCCAACCACGGCCTTGGTTATCGGCAACAACATCTTCACTAATCTCATCGTTTCTACCGGTTCAACAGTTGGCCTCTACTTCCTCATGTCCTTCCTCTACCTCGACCCCTGGCATATGTTCACATCCGCAGCCCAATACTTTGCCCTCCTTCCATCTTACATCTGCACCCTCCAAGTCTACGCCTTCTGCAACACCCACGACGTCACCTGGGGTACTAAAGGTGACAACGTCATCCACATCGACCTTGGTGCTGCAGTTTCTGGCAAGGGCAATACTGTCGAATTGGAAATGCCCTCCGAGCAACTTGACATCGATTCCGGCTACGATGAAGCCTTGCGTAACCTTCGTGATAGGCTTGAAGTCCCCAAAGACGGCGTCAGTGAGGCTCAGCAGCAGGAAGACTACTATCGTGCCGTGCGCACATATATGGTCGTGTGCTGGATGGTCAGCAACGCGATCCTTGGCATGGCTGTTAGCGAGGCCTACAGTAGCACGTCTGTTGGAGAAAACTTCTACCTCAAATTCATTCTGTGGGCTGTTGCTGGGCTGGCACTTTTTAGAGGGTTAGGAAGTAGCACGTTTGGGATTATCAACATTATACATATGATCGCGGAAGGAAGGATGAAGATGAGTTTGAAGGGGGTCAAGGTGCCGGATTGGGTGAGCGATACGGGGAGTAAGGTTAGTAGCAAGTGGAGTTATTTCTCGGGGAGCAGTTTGGCAAGTAGTATAAGTAGAAAGGGGTAAAGGTGTATAATCGAGGAGAATGTTGGCTGGAGTTATGGAGATCGGAAGGAGGTCTGGAGATGATTTGGTGGTGTCGTTCGGGATTTTCGTGGATACTGGAAAGGGGATAGATCACGGCAGAGATCTGTATATTGGTTTTTTGATTTGCTTGAACAATGATATCTACCTGTAAAACCCGATGACAGATTTTGCGTTGGTCTTACGATATAGAACTGGGAGATGAATCTTAAGATGAGTTGGCAGAGGTTTATTGCAGGTCCCTTTGTTTGCTCAGTTGGACTTCGTTTACATGAGTGTGTAAGTGATATGTCCTCATTGCTCTGAGTGGTATACTTGACTGCAGACATGCTCCGCATATGCGCCAGAAGTCACAAGGCTCCACTTGTCTCAAGCGATTGTCTTTGCTTACCTGTCTGTTTGATCATTTCGCATATATAAGTACTGCCATACCTGACAAAACCTTTCCTTTCCACTCTTCTACAATCCTCCAGTGGCACACTACCCTATTATCAAGAGCCCCGGAGCTTCAGTCATGGCCTCTCCTCTCAACGTTAACGAGCTATTATGCGAGATCCTCGGGTATCTTCCTCTAGAAGATCTTGTTGCTGCTTGTGCAGTATGTCGAACATGGCAAGATGTGATCCGCGGAAACACTCGTTTGCAATCTCGATATTGGATTGCGCAATTGGTTTCAGCGATGTTGACGGTGGAATTTGAACAGACGGGGCGTGGTTAGCACCGTCAAGGGAGACTGGCGTGTTTGTGCATAATTCGTCACAGTTTGGTGCGGGACGACAACGAGGCTCTGGGTTGTTAGTACAAGATGGTTTGTAGCTGGGACAAGAATGAACTCTCTTGAAACTGACCCTTCCATTTTTGGGTCGTAGCAATATATTGGGTAGGAAAAGATTACTAACAGGAGGACATGCTAACAAACTGAAGGAGCATTCTCGAAGAATCCTGACAGCACAACTGAGTTTCTAATCTGAAGAGTCGGAATGCTCAGAGTTTATTGACTAGAGTCATGAGTCCCCCAGCTGAAGCACGGTCATGAATGTTTTCTCTAAGAGAACTGAGATCCAGGCCCCATGGAAGACTGATCCCAGAAGTAGAGCCTAAATCTAGCCCCAACAACGCCAGGGAGTGGGTTGCAGTAGTCACGAGTCTTTTTTTCGAATAAGGTAAAATAGCAAACTCAGCGACGGAGTCCACCTCGGCGCCAAGTCAACAGCTATCGCCAACAGCTATAAGGAAGTTCCGGCAAGTGCATTCACCAGGAGCATAGATTTAGTTAGATGTTTCCCGGAGCGAGTGTGAAGCGTATTGTCGTTGTTTTGCTTGTATAGCAAGACGTTGTTTAACTTAGCTGTCTACCCCCTCTGCGGTGATGGATTGATCTTGTCATACATATGTGAGATCTGTGGCATTAGGAGTCGAAGAATTCTGGATTTTGCGCCAACTGAATATTCTCTTAGACAGGCTGTCCATTACTGACACAGGTCCACGCCAACGTTCCTTAACGCTGTCACAGCCCATTGAGGGATCTTCGATTTCTCGCCTGCATACAGACGCCCGAAGTACTGATGCAAAAAATCTGGATATCTGTCTTCTACAATGGCGTTCCTCACCTTCTCCATTAACGAAAGCAAGTAATGCACGTTATGCATAGTCAGTCTGACCCAAGCCAATAAATCAGCCTCATGATCTTGATACGGATATGCTATGATGGGAGAGAAACTTACAGATGAGCACCGGCTGTCTCTTTCGCCGCGACGTGGAAAATGTACGCTCGAGTGATCCCTAGACCCCCTTCTTCAGGAGATCGGCAGCAGATGCATTCACATCCTTCTTCGACTGGTGTGAAGTCGTGGGAAAAGGAGGCGTGGCGCAAGTTTAAGGTACCTGTAGATGTGATGGCATTTCCAAAGCGCTAAAGCATAAATCAGCGTCCTGATGTCCTGCTTGAGGCTTCAAGAAGCGGCATCCAAACGTACAGCAGTCCTTGTCGGCCACACACAGTCGAACATGTCTGCTCCCAGTGCGACAGATACCACAAGGTCCTCTGGGTAACCGACACCCATGACATATCGGGGCTTGTTATTTGGTAGCCAATTCGTACAACTGTCTACGCTGTTTCATGGTTCTAGCTTAGCACCATCGATGGGCTCATTCGAACTTACACCTTGCAATACGAGTCTTTAGCCTCACCACCAGATAGCCCCCCAATAGCAATGCCGGGTGTATTTCGTTTGACCATCTCCTCACAGCACACTCTCCTCATCTCAAGGTCAAGTCCACCTTGAATGATACAGAAAAGATTCTGCCCATTCGGGTTCTTATGTGCCACAATACAACGGTCGAGCCACCTTATTGAACGTTCCATAGCCTCTTTCATTCTTTTAGCATCAGGAGATGTTGTGACTACAACATCATCGAGCTGCATGATGATGTCTGAACCAATAGTGTTTTGAAGCGAGATCGAATGCTCCGGGGTTAAGAGCCTTATAGACATCAGACTTGCGTACAAATATATAGAACAAGATCTTGAACGACTTGCGACCTACATTGGCGATCCATCATGCGAACTCAGAAAGCGTACACCCTCTTCCGTAATTTTCGCTAACTTCAATAGGCTGACCATCTGGAAACTTTCAGAGAGTACTCGAAAGTTAGTGATTCTTCTTGGATTTCAGAATTGGAAATCCATCATGGCCCGTATATACCCACCGCTCGACTCACCCCCCGCTATCAGTCAGAATATTGCCATGCCAGCCCTGGAAAGAATGAGCACCTCCAGTTTTCTCCATAATCTCTTGACCGGGTTTTAGACCCAAATGATACGTGTTATTCAAGCAGATATTGCAGCCCATTCTAGCCAGCTGTGCAGGTGTAATACCTTTAATTGAGGCTTGTGTTGCAACGGGCATGAAGATTGGAAGGGAGACAGGTCCATGTGGTAGATTAAGGACTGCAGCACGAGCCTTCGTAGTCTACAAGCCAGACAGGTACATAGTCAGCACTATACTACTAAGAGAGAAAGGCCAATATAAGAAATAACACTGACGGAACATCTAGCAACAACATCAAAAGAAAGGGCAGCAGACAGAGAGGATGTTGGCGTTTGCTCCATGACGATCTTTTCAATACTTCAATCGATCTCGATGGGATTCAAGGTTTTCTCTACATCAAGCATGCTCACGAAGGACCATACAGACCGACGGAGGAAAGTGATAACGGGGAGAATTATTGCAATCAATCTTCAAGCGGGGGACATCAATAGTTCTAATCGATTAGCGCAACCTATGTCTTTTCAACTGGAAGGAAATATATCATAATGGTGACTGGCCGTTGTAGCCTTGTTGGTGGAGGATGTTCAGCCTTACAGCGCTAAAGTACGAGCGATGCGACTACGCGCGCGAAATCTGCTGGAGTATCTACCTGCCCCTTGCTGTATTCGTCATGAAGGTTTGAGTAATACTTCATAACCGCTGCTGTGAGCAGCAGCAGCTACAGCTATCTTTGTAAGAGCCATGGAGAACAACATTGAGTCCGTCGCTGTTCCTGAGCAATCCGGAATTACGAACGTGCCTGTGTCAACAAACAACGGTGGAACATCTATTTCAGACAGAGTGAGACGGCTTTCACTTAGTACTGCTGCTGCAACACCCCTTCCTATTTACCCAATGGTTTTACAATCGGGAGCACAAGGAGCTTCGTACCAAGCTACTTCACCCTTCGCACAGGTGCAGATGCCCAGAAGCCCTCTCAGAAGGACTCCAAGTTCTGGGTCTATTGGAAGCAATGCGCGATCTACAACACCGACATTACACAAACGTACATCTTTAAGTTCCTTGAAAGGCGTCGAACAAGCTACCCCACCAAGACCACCATCTTTTCGCAGGACATCCTCAAATCTAGCAGCCTCGCCGACCACAGCCATGGGCGCCAGACCAGTCCTTTCAACCCCAGCTGAAGAGCCTCCCCAACCTACAGCTGCTTCCGTCGCAAAACAAATATTCTTGAAAGAGCTTGAAATTCACCATAATGAAAGTGATATACAGAAAAAGCAAGAGACTGTGGTGATCCTGCAGGATGATTGCTACGGCCATCGATATTCGAGACCTCGCACCTCAAGACTGGGCCTCAGCACTATCGTTGAGCGGCCAGAGCGCATACATGCTTCTATCTTAGGTCTTGCTACAGCTTATGTTCGGCTTGGCGGACGACATGCAGAAGGTCACGCAGCTCCTCATGCTAAAGACCTGAAATCTCCTCCTTCCATACCTTTTAGAATACACAAGACTAATCGAACTTTATCTCTAACATCGCAGGCTGCAACAGCTGTCCATGGCACCCAGTGGATGAAAGAACTAAGGATCATGTGTGAGGGAGCTGAGGCGAAACTGGCACTCAACGGGAAAGAGTTGACCAGACCCGGCGCAGCAGAGCAAGCAAGTGGAAACGTGATTGTTGATAAGCCAAAGCTGCATGAAGGAGACCTCTATCTATGTTCCGGATCTTTGAACGCCTTAGAAGGCGCCTTGGGAGGTGTTTGTGAGGGTGTAGACGCTGTCTTTGCCGATGATAGTGTGAAGCGTGCATTCGTTTGCATCAGACCTCCGGGACACCATTGCTCCGTCGACTATCCATCCGGGTTTTGCTGGCTTAACAATGTTCATGTCGGCATTGGTCACGCAGCCATCACTCATGGACTGACCCACGCTGCTATTATTGACTTTGACTTGCACCATGGTGATGGCTCCCAGTCTATTACTTGGGCACACAATTCTCGCATGGGCTCATTACCTAAGAATACTCCAATTTCAAAGAAGACAACAATTGGATATTTCAGCCTACATGACATCAATTCGTATCCATGCGAGATGGGAGACGAAGAGAAAGTGCGCAATGCAAGCTTGTGTCTGGAAAATGCTCATGGCCAAACGATGTGGAACGTTCATTTACAGCCATGGAAGACCGACGCCGAATTCTGGGAGCTGTACGAAAACAGATACTCCGTAATCATTGCCAAAGCTAGAAGCTTTCTACGTCATCATGCGGACCGACTTCGGCAAGCACCAACTCATCCTCAACCCAGAGCTGCTATATTTCTGTCTGCTGGGTTTGATGCTAGCGAATGGGAGAGCCCTGGGATGCAGCGCCACCAGGTCAATGTACCGACTGACTTCTACGCTCGTTTCACTCGTGATGTGGTCAAGATGTCGGAAGAGGAGGGCTTGGGAGTTAACGGAAGGGTCATCAGCGTTCTTGAAGGTGGATACAGCGACAGAGCGCTGATGAGCGGCATCTTGAGTCATCTCAGCGGTTTGACCACAATAACCAACGACACAGGAAGGCCGGCGGGAACGAGCAACGGATTAGGACGCGAAATGAGCCAAAGACTTGGAAAATTGGATATGAATGGCAGCTTGGTAGAAGACGCAACTGGTGTTACAAGCAACGTGGTTGAGACATTTGATCCTTCCTGGTGGATCCTTCCCCGCTTGGAAGAGATCGAGAAACTGGTAAAGCCGCCTCCAGTTGTGACCGCTCCAAGGAAAGTACGGAATGCCACTCCCACATACATATCCGCCACGCAGTCATATACAGCAAAAATCGTGTCGCCACAGAATCGTCGTTCATTATCCGGTTCTGGTACAAATAATCATATGTTGCCGTCTCTAAACTCCAGAGCACCTACTCCGCCGCCGCCAGAAGTAGACTGGGCTACCGCTGCACATGAGTTGTGGAAGCTGCTAATACCTTCCAATCGTCAGACTGAGAGCTGCAAGCCCGAAGATCTTAGTGCCCAAGCCACTCGTGTCCGCAAGGACCGTCAGTCCACGATTGGTTTGCCCGCAGAAATTCCCGCTTCTGATGGGAAGCGAATGCAGTTAAGGGAGAGGACAAGCAAGCCACCGAAGTACCTCTCAGAAGATGAGGAAGAAAAGCCTCAGGCCAGAGCGAATCGTCGCAAGACTATCGCTGATGTATCTATCCTAGGCCAAAGTAAGCAAGACACGCCACCAACAATGGCTCATGTGGGGCCCGAAAAAGTCACAAAGCAAACAAGCAGGCGTGTAAGTGTTGCCTCTAGTATCGGTTCCGTCTGTGATGAAAGGCCTTCAGACTTAAGCCTGGGGTCTTCGGCTGATAACCAACTTGGGCGAGATCCTCTACTGATCAAGAAAAACCGGATACCAAACGCCAATACTTCGGACGTCCCAAAAGCTCGAGCCGTCAGGAAGCTGCCACCAGTGCCTCGCGTACCCTCAGCGTATTCGGCTACATCCAAAATTGGAGACTTGTCGGCTTCGAACCTTCCTAAATACGAGGAAAATCAAGCACCGCTAAGCGTGAATGAAGATCTGAGGAACAAAGACGTGGAACATCTGGCATCTGGGATGAAGAAGATGAACCTCAAGCTGAATGTGAAGCCGAAGCAGGAGCAAAAAGCCGGAGATGCGAAGCTGAAGCCTGCAGCCCGCGGGCGGCCTAAATCTACAGCACTAAACACTAGCAAGGCCAGGAGCACAGCCAGAACAGAGAAGTATATGCCGCTCAATGCCACCGCGCCAGCAGTGATACCAAGTTCTGAATTAGACGTATCCCCGCAAGCTCCTGTAGAGGCCAATCCTGGTATCATTGAACATCAACTAATTCAACCCCAACCTCTATCTGCAAATCCTCTACCAACAGCATCCGATATGGTCTCGGAAATGCCACTACAATTCCCTTCTAACCCTAAGCTCACTGCAGATTCGACACCAAGCACCGTCTCTGAGGCCCTACAAGAACTCTCGCCTTCACCCAAACCATACCAGCAACCGTCATCCCATGAAGTCACCGGAAACCGACCTATGTCTTTCCTTGCACCCAGTGCACCAACTATCCCCGCACCAATGCCACAGATTCGGCAAGATGACATGCACACGCTCGCTGCACCTTCACTTGATACCGGCTTTGATACTATGCCAACAGCTACCTCCGCACCACCTCCAGGGCCGCCAGCAGTCATGGCACCACCTTCAACCCCAAAGCGTACGAAACACCACCTCCCAATTTTCACCTCTTCATCGCCAATTATGTTTGCGAATCCAAGCGCCATTACCTCGACCATTAATCCGACCGTGGACCCTAACTCGATTTACGAAGCTGAAGGACCAGTGTCCGACCTGTTTCCAAACATTGGGAGTGATTCGACACAGTACTTTCCCTTGTCTACGGAGAGTACGAGCGAGCGCAGTGATTCAAAGCGATATGTTCACTCATCAAACACGAGTGTCCAGAGCGACCCGGCTCAATACATTCCGCAAGGGATTCCTGTAGCGCCGGTGGGCGGCTGCATCAAGCTAGAACAGCCCTCTGTCGATATTTGGGATATCCCAGGTACACCTCAGCATCGACGGAACTAAAAAGGTTGCCGCTGGCGAAACTTGTGGGTGCTTGGAAGCATTTGTATAACCACAGTCTTCATGTTCGTCTGTCACCTACCTTGGTCATCTTGGCTACGACGAAGGAAGGCTTGGGGTAATTGGTCTAAAGCAGTGATCTTGGTCCCGTTCATAGTAGATATACCCCGTAGAGTTTTCCTAAAGTTCAATGCCTGTGTAATTCTAGTTTATTGGTAGTTGTACTTAGGGGTTATCTTACAGTTTTTTTTCGAAGACGGGGTTGGTCTTTGAGTTGTCAAAAGGATCTCAGTATGTTCAACGCCCCCGTTCCTAAAACTAGAATTTCATCCGCAATAAAGGTTCAAAGTGATTGACGGAGCATCCTCAAAACAACATGTGAATCACTTCCAGACATTGCTGTAGGATCTACATCTTGTGTTCTCCCTATATCCATGGGGAGTACTACTGGCCTTGTCATCCCAGAGGCTTTCCCTGCCTCTACCTCGGTATTCCAGCAAAGAAACAAGCGAAACAGAGGGGATTTTCATTCGCAGTCTATAACATACGTTCCGTGACCCACTACATGTGATTAGTTAGAGGATCTAGGTTTTGGATGGATGTGTTGCACGTGAGAAATTATTGGAGGTAAAGCTTGTGGGTTTGGTCACGAGGCATCGCATTTTCATGCGTTGGTGAGGCTCTTTTGTTGTAGGGTTAGGGATGAGGTGGGAATCTTGGTGCTGGCATCCTATCTGGCATTGTGGATCTGGCATCTTGGATCTGGCGTTGCATACATGAAAATCCTGATACTGGCGTCCTGTAATTGGGCGTCCTTTTACTGGCATCCAGTAACTGGCTGCCTCAACATGCGAAAGGATCAAAAGCGCATGAGCATGGAAGACAACCAGGACATCTAGGCTCTCCAGGCATGAACAGTCACCACCTGCAACGGCAGATCAGATCCCGTACGAGTGCCTAACTTTGGTACCATTTACAAGGCCTGGACAGCACAGAGTAACAACGTGTCAGTTCAGCCTCACTCGAGCGAATCCTTCGCAGCCTGGTTCCAACGTCGTCCACTTAAATCGCGATCGTGGGGATTTGGTACCTTGCCCGGCAACCGGGCGCACACTGTAGAATACTCCAAAAGGCGGTAGAGGTTCATTTTGTGTAGAGCGTTAACTTCCTTGTTCAACTCGACAAGTTTACAGTCGAGCCGCCGAATTAGGTTTCAACACTCTTCAAGGCAAATCGGGCGCGGACTGCTGCAGTCTTTTCTTGGACTTTGGAAGGAATGAGCCGCAGCGTTGGCGCTGATGCTGAGATGTTAAAGGATTCATCCATCAATCCATAGCAGTAGACAGCGCAAGGGCGCAGAGGTCAGCTTGGATCAGCAGAGTCCCTCAGCGGTTGTTCACAAGATGTTTGTATCTTGAAACGCTTGATCGCAAAGACTTTCGTTCCTGCAAGGCAACATGTGGAGATGGCGCAGTGTGAAAAGAAGTCGTAGCGATTCACCTTGGGATTGGCGGACCATAGATTGGCGCCGGATGCCTGTGGGCTTCGGGCGTATCGGACCGAGACGGAGGTGACAAAGGCATCAACAATAATAGCATCGAAAGCCGCGATAGAATTTCCTGAGGCTTTTGCCACGAGGCTGCGCTTACCTTGCTGTCGTGCCTGCATTTGATAATAGAGCCACGGCGCATAATGCAAGAAAAGATCAAAGGTACACAGTAAGGGGATTGCTGAATAGAGTATCAACCGTTGTGTTTTGCATCGAATAAAAATGTCAGATGATGCGATGATCTCCGGGAGCTGTTGACTTGTTGGAATCGCTCTTCCGCGGATCAAGATCATGTCCAATCAACGACGTAAAGTACTTCGTAAAGTAGTACGAGTATGTACTTCAGGCTGGGCGTCGCATGCCGGGCGGCGGACACCTCGTTCGTTGGCTCGCCCCGGCATTAGCTTTGGAACGTTGGAAAGACTTTGGAGTAGGAGGATGAGGAGGGTGGGAGTCGCACGCTGTATGGCCAGTCCCCTGGCGTATCAGTAGGTGATCATGGCAGTTTGCGGCAGGAATTGCTTATTATTAATCCGTCGCTTCCAATCAGCTTGATCGTGAGCTTAGTGAGACTGTGACTCCCCGGCCACCAAGGTTCTTTTCGTGTTGGTGTGTCGGACTGTCGGGTATGTGCTGTTAATTGTTAATGCTCTCTTTCCCCCCTTCAATTTGAGCAATATCATCACCGTCCTCCCTCTTGCGGCATAAATCGTAACGGCCGATACCGTAACCGTGCAGCAAGATGGATTCCTAATGATTCCAGTCTGTCCGGACGAGCCATTTATGACCAGATCTACGAACACTACTTCTACTACTAGAATACTACTACTACTACTGTCCTTACAGATTCTGTGCCTGTGCATCATCAATATATGCAGTCTCACTCCTCTGCAGTCCACTTCGCTCAGTCGTTTGATCCACCTGACATATACGGATTCATACTCGAACCACAGTGATGCCATCAAGAACAGATCGACGATGGGATACACGCAGCGAAAGCAGCTCGAGTTCGGGTTACAGTGACACCTCAGACCACTCGCACCACTCACACAGTACTGCAGCAACAACGTATAGTACGCGGCCCTCCGTCCATCATGATCATCACCGAGGCGTACCTGTGACAGAGAAGAGATGGGAAGATCAACCGTACGATGACTATGTCGGCCCCCGCTCGTCGGTGGATACATATGTTTCGACTGTCCCTTCCACAGAGGATTTCGACGAGGAGCTTCCTGGCTTCGATGTCCCTGAATGTGTGCATGAACAAACCCGGACAGCTGTTCCCTCTACACCTCCAGACTTTTCGGAGCACTTCCCGTCCACTCGACGATTACACATAAGGCACGATGATTCTACATTAGACGGCAATATGAACCTTCGGGTCGATACTGAGATTCCCGCATCAGAAGGACGGAAATTAGATCTTACTCTCTTCCACCTTCGGATGTACGATTTGAAGAGCAGGGAGTTCTCTTTACGTCGCTATTGTCGAGATTCTGGCCGCGAGGTGTGCCACTCAAGTCGGAAGTATACCAAACCCGCCGCTGAACGTAGACCTGTCTTGCAACGATCCCTGAGCAGTGCTTTGTCGAGCATTCGGCCTAAATCATCGGATGCCAAGGCCTCAACAACTATAGGTCTCAAACGGCATGATTCGGGCTATGAGTCCACGTCTGAAGACGAGGAAGCAGAAGCAACGACAAAGGCTACAAAGGGACAACGCAGTATACCACTACCCACCAACACTACGCAACTAGAATTCTCGAATTACGCTCATATCGCCGTCAAACGTCGTGGGGCCAAGACAATGAAACGGTACGAGTTTGAGTACTGGGGCAAGAGTTACGCCTGGAAGCGAGTGTCTAGACGGGACGGCAACTTTAAGGAGATATCATATCACCTGATCAACACTGAGACAAAGAATGCCATTGCACATATCGTTCCGGCGGTCTTGACTCCAGCGGAAAGTCAAATGGAAGATGCCAAGGGTGGTTGGGTGTCTCCTTGCTCATTATGGATCAGCGATGAAAAGGCCTTGGATGGCCCAACCGACCTGGCCGAGTGAGTATATCTTAACGGTCGAAAGTAATCCAACCTTACTGACGACTTCAGTGTTATTGTAGCAACTGGTTTAATCGCCCTATTGGATGATTCTATCAAAAGCCGATGGCATCAGAAGCAACGCGTCCACATGACGCTTCCTGCACTTGTAAAAGCACCGCTCAAGATGAATATGGATTACGTTGGGCCTAAGCGTCTTATCGACGAGGTCTTCAACCGCCGGGGAAAAACAGCTACCCGACGTTCAAATCGTTCACGACAGATCGCAACAGAGGGTTAAAGGCCGCGATGATCCTCTCGGATCCGCGAAACTCTCGAATCTTTTAGGACATATTGTAATACTGTGCTTCCCATATTTCCCCTCATATCCTGTGGATTTATCTTGTACAAAGCACCTCAGCGGCATTTTGTATCAGCGAGTAGCGCAAGCAAGCGACGGGGCATGAAGGGTTCTTGCATATCCGAATGTCTCATCTTTGGCTCTCTTGGGTGCCTGCAGATGATCTCTAGTTGAGACTTTGGCTCGGGACCGGTGAGGGCAGCAGTCCCATGACCTGTCGAGCAACGATAACTCGTTGAACTTGTCTGCGACTGCAGCATAGATGTACATGCACGCTAGAGCAAGCACTCGAGCCAATGTCTTGGGAATTCTGCATGCTTTGTGATATCATTACAACCCAACGGAGCCTGAAGAAACAGAGTGACGGAGCTGCCAAACCCAACAGTAAGGTCAACAGCCATTCACGCGCATACGCTGCATTATCTCGTAAGCCTCGAGCATGAGAGGGGGGGCACTAGTGGAGTCAGTAGTAAAGGATTTGTTCTGCATGTCGGCCTTGCCGGTCAACATCCCCCATCCTCTACCGAACAACATCCTCACCAGTCAATTTCCATCTTTGTGGGTAGCTGTTTACAACCGCAACTGGGTTGAGAATCAATTCCTTCCCTCTCCTACTAAATAGCCAAGCAAGCATGTGCAAAGCATGTGCAAGGGTACCAGGATCTTATGGATCCAGCGCACATCAACCCCATCCAACCCCCCTTTTCAACACCGGCAACGAGCCCATTATTCTACAAACGAAGCCTCAATATGTATCTCGGCTTTTCGCTCTCCTCCGCAAACCAGCCTTTACTCTAATCATCTCGATCTGGCAATTCCCTATCAAATCAATTTTGGTTTTCCACCTGTCTCGTCTACTCCGCACCGCTTCATTCTTTCCCCATCACCATTCGTCCAAGCGTCTAAAACAGATGACGATGATGATGCGTAGTACAACAGACTCTGTTCACACTCTCTCAAAGTGCCTGCCTACTGCTGGCCAACAGGTCATCTGACAGCACACCGCCTGCTCGGTGCAACTGTTCCGCCAATCTGGCACCGGCCCGTCCCTTTGGGATTTACCCATCCCCCGTCCTGAAGAAACCCAAGAGACCCAAACTATAGGAAATGACCCATCACACGTTTTGCGTTTGCCGAGACTCGAATCAGAGATGCTATACTTCATCATGCATGGAGCTTTCTCCCCATCTCTCCCCTTTCTGCTCGCGGGTACATACCTAGTCTCCTTCTTTGACCGTGTTTCCTGCTGTCTCGTAGTCTGCTTCCTGCCATCCTTCCCCGTACCGCTAAGTATAAAAACTTCTTGGAAAAGGCATATGATCCCCTTGGCATTGAGTCTGCTGTGGCGTTGGTCTCGTTCTACAACATCGATCTAAAGTACCTCTTGGACTATCGACCATACCATATCTTGCCAAAGCTCACACCGAGTTAATCTACGTCTGTCTTTGTGGTACCTGACTCCAGCTTCCGAATGTACAACTCTCTTGCGCGCGCCCACATCAGCCCGACCATGTCCTCCGCATCAGGATCTCCTACCTCTCCGACAGCCGCTCGAAACAGCGCCGCCACTAGCTGGCAAGATAGGCTTCAAGGTCAGCTTCCGACGCTCTTTCAATCTAAGCCATAGTCTTTACCCTACTGTTGTTTTAGTGCAGTCTTTTCGACCCGTCTGTTTTAGCTCTCTGTCCGTCTCGCTGCATCATCCACTGCACTCCATTTTCCTCCATCTGCTCTCTCTATATCCCTTTTGCCCTCCCCTTATCTTCCGCTCTCCTTCCAATTTTTCCCTTCTCGTCAAACGTGCTACTCCTAATCGCGCCTTCCATATTCCCAAACCTTGCCATTTCCCGCTCTCCCCTCCTTTCCATCGTTGTTACTCTTCCTTTCCAGCTTTCCCCACAATCCGCAGACCTTCACACCCCAGGCGCCCTCTTCCCCGCCAAATTCCCCACTAACCTCTAACCCCCACAGACCACTGCCACCACACCTCCCTCCCCCCACCCACCTACGCCATCGTCTCGGATCGTCGCGGCGGCCGCACCGCCTGGTCCTCTACGGTACCTCCCCCCTCCCTTCCCCTCAAAACCCACAATCCCCTCCCCCTTCCTCCCCCTCCCCACACCAACCACCCCAAAAACTAACCCCCCCTTCCCCCAACAGGTCACCATCTCCGGCCGCTCCATCAGCGCGCGCTTCTGGTACGACGGGCAATACGTGCACAACGCCAAGGAGGACGCGGCCGAGGTCGCGCTGTTGCAGCTCACGGGGAACGGGTCGTATACGGCCGGGGGTGGTGGTGGTGGGGCTGGTAGAATTTAGGGGTGGATAATCGGGGGGGGTGGAAGTGTGGGGTGGAGAGGGTGTGGGTGGGTGGGAGAAGAGGGTTTTGTTTGGGGGAGAGGGTGGGAATAGGGACGATAAACCTCTTTTTCTTCCAAGGGATTGTCAGTTTTTTCCACGGCCCGCAGAGCCGCATGCAGGAACGGCCTTCCTAACTCTCTTTCCCTTTGTTACCCTCTTCTCCCCCCCCCTCTTTTTCCAAGCCAGAGCCAGAATCAGAATCAGAATCAGGATGCCGCTACGATATACTGTGCTGTAATATGCTATACTAAGTTACGCAGGAAACAACACCATCCATCTCCTCTACATATCTCTCTTCTTGATACTTTATTCTCGGCTATGTCAGCTAGGGTGTGATTGGAATTTTTTTAATTTTTAATTTTTTTGCAGATTGTGGGCGGGGGGGGGTGGTTAGCTTACCTTATGTAGTTACCTAATTCAAGACTGAGAGATAGCGGTTGAGAAATAATTTTCGATGATCTCTTATGCAGTTCGTTTTTTTTTCTTTTTCGGGGAAGGGATTGGATTGGATTGGATTGGACTTGGGATGCGATGCGATGAGTTTTTGTTTTGTTTTGTTTTGGGCTAGAAAGAGGGGGAGGGGGGAATTGAGGGCGTCGCGATTTCTCTGTGATGGCTTGTGGCTTTATAGCAATATTCTAGCAATACTGAAGCCGAGGAGCTTTTCTTTGATATCTACGTTGGCATGCGTGGCGCTGGTTTGGTTTAAGACGCCCCAGCATCCTTGGAAGACATTCGACTTTTCTAGGGTCATATAGTGCACCTCGGATTGAGCAATCTCAACCCCTCAACCCTCAACCTCACTCCCACTCACAATCCACATCTCCCCCCTCCCACATCCCCAAACAATTCTCCCACCACCGCACCCCCTCCACCCCCTCCTCCCTCCACAACGCCCCCCTCTCCTCCGCCATCTCCAACTCCTCAGCTGCAACCCCAACACTCCACCCAAACCTCGTGGCCGCCTCCATTGCCGTCACGCCCCTACCAAAAAGCTTCCAATCCCACAACACCTCCCTCTCAGGCACCTGCTCATGGAACTCTTTCAACCAAGCCAGTATCTGTGTGATGGTCTTATCGTCCGTGCGATCGTGACGCTGGACCACAAGGAGGCCGTTTTTGAACTGTCGCAGGCGGACAGGGAGTTGGAGAGATTCCCATAAGTGGGAGGCTTTCTCGAGGTCGTTGGGCGAAATGAGTTCGACGCCGCCGCGGGCGCGATTGAACATTGCCCAGAGGTCTGTGAGGGACATGATGCCGCCTTCCTTTCTCAGAATACCTTTGGTGTCATCAGTGAGGTATTCTGCAACGTTTCTTGATAGTTCGGAGAGGTAGAGGGAGGATGAGGAGTTTCCAGAAGAGCCAAGCATGGATTTCGTGGTGACCATGCTAAGGGCTGTGGCGGATTCGAGGAGGAGGCGGTTCTCTTCGGTGGAGGAGTCTAGGGACTTGTTACCGGCCGCGAAAGATTCAGCCAGGGCGATGATTTCTTTCGCTGACGCCATGAGAGCTTCTAGATCCGAAAAAGCGGTGCCGATTACGCGTTCGTTGTTTTTGCGGAGTTCTTTACCGCGAGACTCGAGGCCGGCGATCCCAACGACTTTGGGGCGTTCTGAGAGTGTCTGGCCTTCTTGGCTATTTGGCACGAGGTGATTAAGTGGGGCGGAATTCGATAGATGATTTGGTGGTGGCACTGGAGGGGCGTTCTGTAATAGCCATTTTCGCTGTACCATGGCCCCTTTCAGTCTTTCATGAAAGATCTTCTCGCCTCCGGCTCGGAAGGAAAACTTTATACACTCTGCACTATTTTCGAGACCCTGATCGACCCCATCCAAAGAAGGACCCGGGGATTCAGGGCGCGTGGAATTCTGCCCAGAATTTCTGGCATCGAGAGTTTCGGAGGAGAGCAAAGGCGCGCCACAAAGCTCGCATGATAATAAGAATGGATGATTGAGAAATGTACACCGAAGGCATTGGAACTTGGACTGTTGTACTAACGAAGGGGAGTTACTGATGTGCGCTTCGTAATACTCGTTCATGGAGCCATCAGTAAATTGCCCGTGACTTTCAATAAGCGGTTGAGGAGGAACTTGGGTTGAACTTTGAAAGGCTGCGCTCGGTGCTGGAGATGCTTGACGTCCTGAAGCACTGGATATCGCGGCCTTCAACATGTGAGTAAGTGACGGCTTTATGCCACAAGCCAAGCACGGTGGCAGAGGTGTATTCGTGTTCGCGGTAGCGGCATCGAAATTTGTAGGCACGGGGTTGGAGAACGAGCAGATCGTACAGATCCAAGTGACGTTACTTAATCTAGGCGTACTCGTTCCACTACCGATTCCTCGAGGGACTGGAGAAGAAGTAGAGCTACGGGAGGTGGTATATGCCGTAAGTTGAGGGTTGGGCACGCCCGGTTGACTCCAGTTCTGTACCGATGAACGCTTCGCTGCTTTCGGGTAGAATGTTATCTTTGAGGAAGATTTGAGAAATCCCGCCTAGATCTTGTAAGCCTCGTTCCCTGCTGTTGACGAAGCGGTCTAAAATACATAGAATTCATATTTCTCAACGCTCTTAAGGTCGATTGCAGTCGAGCCCTTCCTTGGCTCCAGCTTGTCGACGTAGCACGCTCGGTGGGAAGTAAGGTATGCATGACCATTTTGAAGACTTGGGATCTTGTATTTACTGTTAAAAAGAGCAAGTTAGCATTTTGGTACATAGGACACTGTAGACTGTGGTTTCTTTACCCTTTGTACAATCCAACGGAGTCTTGAACGAACAACAGAGTCTCATCAGGCAATAGCAATGGCCGTAAAGCGGTAGTTAAATCCAGCGGCTGGAGGAACATCCAGGATCATGGCATTATTGTAAGTGAGACCCTCTCCCTAAGAGCTGCGTTAACAGATTCGCGTGCCAGGCACGCCAGGACGATATGATAGCGATAGCGGAAGGACCCTAACACCGGTATTAGACTAGCCGTAAGTTTCCGCTCACTCCTTCCTCACTTTTCCTTGACCGCATACCTTGTCATCATCGTGTTGACATAGATCATTAGACAAATCCTGTATTGCAACCCAGTCTGATATCAGACCTAGAACCTTCCATTACTGTCCTCATCCCCTATCCTGTGAGTGAGTTGTTCTAATGACAGCGGCCACGCCGTGGCGGTCTAGCCTCCTTGGATCGCACAATATGACTTGTAAGTAAAGTAATTTGAGACACAACCAGGTTCTTTGTTCACGATTCTGCAGCAAACGGTGCGTTCACTTCAGTTTCTGCCAGACGTTCCTTTGCGAGACCGCCGACCGAGAGCGTACAAGTGACGCCATCACCTTCGGTTTCCACTGCCAGCAATTCAGGTTCAGAGAAGTCGAAGCGAGAGTGGCCTACAGCTGTTCGTCAGTATGTTCAAAGAGCCTTTGCGACAGAAAATGCCCTGCCCGGTATTACACGACAAGAGATGGAATCCAAATTGAAGCAGGTTATTTCAGAGTCAGCGGAAAGTAACACTCTACTCGGCGTTGATTGGGAGAAGTTGCCACTGCCCCAGCAATTGATATTCAACGAGCGTGCAAAGGCTACGCAGATACCTGTTCATTCGCCTTGGGGAAACGGTCTTTCTACTATTAGCGTGCCACAAACTAACTACAAAAGCATGGATACCCCATCAAAGAAAAGGAAGTCTTTAGAAATGGAGCCTGTAGGATCGGACCATGAGAAACCATTACCTTGGCGGAATACTAACGGTCGTAACGTTTTCGAGGAGCGAATCTCATATCCGGATAAGCGCCAACGTAATGATGTACCAACAAAAGGATCAAGTAAGTCCCACAATAACGTGGATAACCGGAAGAAACGGTTCGAAGATAATCATCCCGGATTCATGTCACCAAAACCCTTTATATCAGCCCAAACTGATCCACCCATTCCCCAAGGCCCTGTCATAGGCCGATGCCAGGAGCTTGAGAAGAGGTATTTTAGGCTGACATCAGCACCAAATCCGGATGTTATCCGTCCACTACCGATTCTTCAGAAGACGCTGGAGCTCCTTAAAAAGAAATGGAGGAAAGAGAACAATTATATCTACATTTGTGATCAGTTCAAATCACTCCGTCAAGACTTGACAGTCCAGCATATCAAGACAGAGTTCACAGTCAATGTCTATGAAATTCATGCGAGGATTGCTTTGGAAAAGGGGGATCTGGGTGAGTATAACCAGTGTCAAACGCAACTGAGGACGCTATATTCGCAGTCTCTGGGAGGTCATCCTGAAGAGTTTAAGGCCTATCGTATCCTCTATTTCGTACATACATGCAACCGAGTCGACATGAACGACGTTCTGGCAGATCTAACACCAGCAGAAAAGAAAGACCCGGCAGTGAAGCACGCGCTCGACACACGTTCGGCATTAGCGTTGGGGAATTATCATAGATTCTTTCAGCTATATCTTGAGACGCCCAACATGGGAGCATATCTGATGGATATGTTTGTTACTCGCGAACGTCTGGCTGCCTTAGCAACTATTTGCAGAGCGTAGGTTCTGCGTCGCTTTTTGAGCAAATATGTACTGAGAAGTCGCATAGCTATAAAATTGATGTCAAATTACGATTTGTCACGGAAGAACTTGGTTTCGAGTCAGACGAAGAGTGTGCAAGATTCATCTGCGAATACGGCGGTCAGGCATATCTCGAAGAAGGAATTGAAGTTAAGCTTCTTACTGGCAAGGCTCTTAATTTCTTCGATCCAGCCAAGGACGCCGCTTTCAGAAATGTGGATATCAAAGTCTAGATTATGGCCTTCCGATCTCTGAACCCGAGTTGCCATGCGCTTCCCTCTCCGTATGCCTCCTTGTCGTCCAATGGTCCATTGTTCAGCTGTCGAAATTCCCGAGCAACTACAGGTCCTGGACTTCGCTCTTCACCGTCTTAATCTCTTTTTCCGCCACGCAAGCAAAACCTTGACAATTTTCAATACTTTGTCCTTGTTTATTTCAGTTGCTTAGCATAGTCATGGTAATTGGACATGGACTCGTATCTTACTAACTCCTAGTGTCAAGTGCTTCATTCTTGAGATCGGGTTAAGACCCGATTGCGGGCGTTGGGCAAGCCAATTGATAGGTTTCTGTCACAAATTACAGCGCCCTTGGTGGTCGCTATAGAAGTCTATGTACATAGGTACTACATTCTCGCCACCGTAATTTAACTTGCTACTACTTCGATTAGCCAGTATGCTGCTCTCCCCAGGCGCTAACCAGCTTCGGCTAACCTACTGCTCTCTCTTCTCAGTCATGCTCCTGATCCTTCCTTCATTCTTCACTCCTACATGCATCGGCACAATATCTTGCCGTTTGAATTTTGTCTACTCTACCTTGTTCCGACACTCAAGTCTATACTCGGATATACCCGGGTCGTTTTTCTAAAACGTCTTGCTCGATTCGAAGTTACGTACTTCCAGTCTTTTACCAAGTCCAATATCGCGTTGTTATGTGTAATTTCGCTATTTGTATCCTCGAGAAACACAATTCTTATGCCTTGGTGGACAAAGCTGTCCAATGGAATAGGGAGGCGCCTCAAACTACCATATGTATACCGTTGCTAAACTCCTGAACTGGCTGGAGCCCAGCCTATAGGGTGATGCTCCGACATGAATGCATTGGGAGAGAGACTACCGCTATGCTATCCCGACTGTCAGCGGTCTCATTCAGCGAATAAATGAACTGGAGGCACATACTGTGGAGACGGCCATACCACTTGATGTACGGTATGTAACAGCTGGGATTCGTGAAGCCCGTGCGTATAGCAGCTCGTTTTGATTCATTCCACCCGTGTCCCTCATGATAGGATTTTGAAAATCCAGCCTTTGACTCCAACAGGCTTTCGTCACGCTAATTCATCCGTTATCGAAAGCTCTTTTTCAGACGCTGCCAAAGTGACGCCTTTTTCTTTGATGCAAGCCATATAGAAACTGCAATACCCGCAATGCCTAAAACTATCGGCGGGACTCCGACAGCTATTGCGATTATGTCGCCCTGGCTCAACTGCATCGTTGTGGTTGTGTTGCTGCCGCCGTCGGCTGGCATTGGAAGGCTGGAAAAGGTTAGTGTCCAGAGCAGTGGTAGGGGTACTGGTAGCGAAAGAGGCGCTGGCTGATGAGTTGGTGCGCTGTCTCTCCTCGCTCGAGTAGTCTATCAACCAAAGACAAAGCTCACGGGTGCTGTTCTGATGTAAAGGTTTCAGTATTACGATAACAGAAAGTTGCTCTAGCGAATATGGTGGGCGAACATGCAGGTGACGAAGGAAGACATATATAGAACAAGGCATCCGAACGAGGTAATTGTTTCTCAGCCAGGTTCGCCTCAGCCTCGCGGGCTCAATCTTGAGCAACATCGCATATGTGCGAGTCCTGGTTCAGCCTGGATTGGATACCTCATAAAGAGGACTGAGATCAGATATAACTGCATGACTCATGTTACCAACACTAAAACTTGATGATTGAAATAAATGTGATATTGCTTCTTTACTAACGGGTGATTAACGAACTATCAGAATTACTTGGTGACATTTAAGGCAAGAAGAAGAACGATACGACAGTTCTAGCTATGCGAATCTTCGAATGTGATTTCGTTGTTACAAACCGTGTTATGAGCTTCATTCGTGGCAGCATTTCTACAATAATTAGAGAATCGTGTGGTCTCTTACATGTTCTGATCGATTAGACTTCATCGCAACTCGCGTTGAGAGTCCAGACCGACGCTGTTCGCACGCTGACCACCCTTGGGCGCAAATCCGATACCATTCTTCCCCTCTGCTCAGTCGATCTAAGGTACCTCTTCACCACATGTCCGTTTCGAACATTCATACCTAGAGTAGATGCCCTTAAGGTGGCGTGACAGAAGAGTGCATCTCGCCAAGTGCCGTTCCGTAGCTAAGTACTGGAAGAATACGCCTCGGCGGACCACGTTCAGCTTCAGTGAATGTAATACTGGTCGTACGTTGCAGCCAGCGTGAAAGGTATAACCAATTTTGTGGTAGTGAAGGAGGCTCAAGATGGGACTTGATACCAGTCACTTTGCTGTCCATGACTCCACCTAAAGTAGTAACGGTTCCCACGGGCTCCACCAGCTTTAAAGCCTTGAGGAAGTTGTTATTTGATATTCCCTGCAATTGGCAGACTTTGGGATACCATTCTGATATCAGCTACCTGACTGGTGGCAGGCCATACTGGCTCGAATCCCGTTATTCTAGATTTCCTGTCATCCACAGAAACTTCTTTTGGACAGCGCAGGCACCTGATTGAATCGTCCTGCAGGCGCGGGCTGCGGATACGCACCTTGCAGGTTCCTACCGCCTAGACCATCAGGTAGTTAGCACGAACTTCTCCCCAAATAACTCCCCTTAGTCCTGCACCGGAAAGAGATTAATTCCTCTATCCTCGTCGACAACTTGGTTGCATCTTGCAAGCTTCACTGCGTCCTTAATCGATAACGACGCCTCTACGAAGCTTAATTGTCGCCAGTGTCGCAGGAAGACCCCTCATCTGCCAGCAGATTACAGTACCAAAGACTACCCTACAGGCTACCAGTACCAGGTACGGGCAAGGCGGAAAACCCTACGACCATCGACACCAGTTTCTCCTCCGGTCGCATGACTATCGCCTTACAGTCTTTAGCAATATACATTGCTCGGGACGCGCGGGTCGTACAAGGAGGAGAAAGGAGTCGCTCTACAATTGGCGTCTCTGGCCGACAGACAATGAAGGTGTGTCGACCCAAACTTGAGCCCCACATTTCGATCAAGGTTTAACTCGACACAGGCGTTCCGACGCTCCGTCAAGGGGGAGAAATCCGATACCAGTAGGCACATCTCCATCACACCCAAGTCTGCCATAGCGATTGTGCCACCGAAGAAGGTCTGTAGTGCTTGCCTTTGCTCGCCCTGTTAATGCGCAAACTGACCTGCGATTTCCGGCATAGGTCATCAAAGCATTATTTGATCATGCCCCCAATCCAAACAATACCCAAGAGTTGGCTTTCCACAAAGGCGACTTCTTCCATGTCATTAGTCGAGAAAACGACCCAGACTGGTACGAAGCCTGCAACCCGTTGATACCAAGCGCTCGAGGGTTGGTTCCCGTATCGTTCTTCGAAATCATAGGGAAGACTGAAAGGCAAAGTGGAGGCTCGGTCACATCAGGCGCAAACAACGTTCTACCACCACACGACTCGGGGTACTCGGAGAAAGGAGGGCCCACCAGACAGGATTCGAATTCTACCGCCAGAGCTATAGGGCACAATAGGGTATCCAGCATGGGGCGAGGTTCTAGTCCAATGGTGTATGGGATTGTTCAGTATGACTTCAACGCCGAACGGCCGGACGAGCTGGAGGCCAAAGCCGGCGAGGCCATCATCGTAATCGCTCAATCAAATCCTGAGTGGTTTGTGGCAAAGCCCATTGGAAGACTCGGTGGACCAGGCCTTATACCAGTGTCGTTCATCGAAATAAGAGATATGACGACAGGACAGGCTGTTCCAGACGTCCAAGGTGCTGTATCAAGGGCGGGTGTGCCTACGGTCGAGGAATGGAAGAAAAAGGTTGCAGACTACAAGATTGGTAGCATCACGCTAGGGAAGATTGAAGCAGCTACAGCCTCAACGACGCGAGACCTGGAAAGGATGAGTCTAAACAATGGAAGCCAGCCGCACGCAGGTACCAATGGCAGCTCATATGTAGGTTCTCAGCAGTCACGATAGAGTAGCAGTCGCTAACAATCAGATGCAGAGTCAGGCTTATCATCAAAGAAATAATAGCAGAAGCACGCAGAACACATATAATCGGCAGTCAAACCGCACTTTGCCTGCCCCTATCTCCGCGTCGATACCCCGATACTGCTTTGAAAACGACAAATACTGGTATATCATCGAATGCCAGCTAGAGGATGGGCGACATTGGGAGTTATCTCGATTCTATCAGAATTTCTATGACTTCCAGATCGCGCTGTTACAAGAGTTTCCCAGAGAGGCTGATTCGAATAACGGCAACAGAATCCTACCCTATATGCCAGGACCAGTCACTTACGTGACAGATGCTATATCGAACGGGCGGCGAGAAAGTCTCAACGATTATGTGAAGAAACTCCTCGCATTGCCGCCGTACATATCGAAATGCTCACTTGTTCGCGAACTTTTTGCGCCACGGGAAGGTGACTTCGAACTAGATCCTCGGAATGTGACTGATGATTTTCGCCTCTCGAGCGCGTCACAGCAGTCTTCGGCTCCAGATTCTTTATCGCGCACTGCATCGCGGCAATCATCTCAAGGGCACATGAACGGCAATGGATACACCCCTGGTGCTATGTTACCTCCTCAACAGCGTGTCAACCATCAACGTAGTCAACCTTCTGTGTCTGGTAGCAATGGGATATCGCCAGGACAACAGAACTACCAGACCCAGGCTGCCATTAACCGACAGCCTTCTTCACTCACTCAAACCTCCGGCACGTCATCAGGCACTCCTCATTCTACACCTGCCAACTCTGCTCCGAATATTTCCACGACTAATGTTACCTCTTCTAGCGCGCTTAAGATCAAGGTACATTTTGAAGACGACGTATTTGCCATAAGGGTTCCCAGCGACATCAACTTTCTACAACTCAAGGATAAACTCAAGGATCGACTAAAGGCACAAGATGATCTTATGATCCAATACAAAGACGAACCCAGCGGAAATTACGCCGAGCTATTGAGTGATAGAGATTTGGATATGGCATTATCGAGAAACCCAAAATTGGCATTATACGTTGGTTATGCCTGATTGGAAAGCCGTTGAATGATTGCATTTCTCTTCTTGGTACACATTTGAAGCGAGTTGTTTTCAAAGCGTATGTTGCAGTACTTTGGCGGCGATCTTGCGTCCTGTTTTCCTACTTGGATTATGGTTATCTTTCGCTTCAATGAACCATTGTTTATGGAACGAATAGGTTATGGGGTGTATGGTGAGCTTGGAGTTCAACTTAGGAACAGGTCCTTAACTTTTAGCGATACAAAATTTGGGTACGCTTAGCAATATCAGTTTAGGGTATGAAGTGTGCAAAATTGAATTGCATTGCCAGCATGTAGATAGATGGCTATCTCAAGTCGTCAAATCATGCTATGGGCCTTGAAGTCCGGGATGTAATCAATATCCCCAGTTCGTTACATAGTCCTAACCGAGCAAAACCCGGGTATGTTCCCCTGACCCCACATCTTGAATCCTGAATCCTGATAGAGTAGTGGCGGTATCAAGAACTGCGTAACGTACCATTGAAATCTCATCTGCTTCTTTTGGAGAGTGTAAATCCTATGTTTGGATTTGCTGGCATGTTGCTCTTCCCCTTCGATCAGTCTTCGAGCTTCCGATAGCATATCTATTTGCGCCTGGGAAAGCGGTCTTTCTCCCATCATGAAATCGCCAACACGTTATAGAATAATTCACAATACGCTCCACGAAGTGCTTACACCTTGCCGGTCCGCAATCGGCTTAGGTAGACGATCGCTCTCCTGGAACTACCTTAGATCTTTAAGACAGACAACAAATTCAAGCCGGCACAATGCCTGGTCGTTGCATAGGAGGGGCGCCGTTGAGAGCGCGTCGAGATTTTCCCGCGGAATTCTCCAGCATGCCAGGCATTTGGCTACGGTGAGCAATGGTACGAACCAATTTTCTCTTGATCCATGGCCCTGGGTTTGTAGCACAGGAGCTAATTCCTCCTTCAGTCAACCCTGACTCGCGGGGTCCGTTGGAAGAGTATGACGACCGCGTCCACTCTCATCAGCTCAGAGATGACGAGCATCAGCGAGGTACAATTACTTGCCATCGCCTTTCGGCATACAGCCGCTGACTATAATGGACCCCGCCAGGCATCGTCCAAACTTTACAGGACCTTCATGACATGCTGATTGACTACCACGCCCCTAAGGTCGTGCATCCCAGTATCGAGTCCCTCAAACCCCATTCGCAGTCGTTTTTGGGATCTCTCTTTCATCGCAAATCACCCAAGAGACCTTCAACCCAGATACCCTCGAACCTGCCAAAGGGCCTTTACATGTACGGTGACGTTGGGAGTGGCAAGACAATGCTCATGGACATCTTTTATGATACCTTGCCGCACAATATCACGTCGAAGACCCGCGTACACTTTCACAATTTCATGCAAGATGTACACAAGAGGCTGCATCGAATGAAGATGGAACACGGTAGTGATTTAGATGCGATATTATACGTTGCAGCAGACCTTGCCGAGAAGGGAAGCGTACTGTGTTTAGACGAGTTTCAGTGTACGGACGTTGCCGATGCAATGATATTGAGGAGGTGCGTATGCCCTACCTGTGCGAAAACCGCCTAACTAACCAAGTCCAGCCTACTTCAAGCTTTGATGTCTCATGGAGTAGTCCTCGTAACAACGTCAAACCGCCACCCTGACGAGCTCTATAAGAATGGTATCCAGCGTTCCTCCTTCATTCCCTGCATTAACCTCCTCAAAAGTCGCCTTCGGGTCCTCAACCTCGATTCAACGACCGACTACCGGAAGATTCCCAGACCTCCCTCGGGCGTCTATCATCACCCGCTCGATAAAGCAGCCGTCTCTCACGCACAGAAGTGGTTTCGCTTCCTCGGCGATCCGGAGAACGACCCTCCACACCCAGCCACTCATCAGATTTGGGGACGAGAGATTGAGGTTCCAAGAGCAAGTGGCACGGCAGCAATGTTCACCTTTGACGAACTCATCGGGCGTGCGACAGGTGCGGCGGATTACCTGGAGTTGGCGAGGAGCTATGATGGCTTTGTTGTTACGGGGGTACCAGGCATGACGCATCGCGAGAGAGATCTAGCCAGAAGGTTTATTACCTTCATTGACGCGCTCTACGAAAGCCGAGCCAAGCTCGTGCTGACCAGCGCTGTGCCCATCTATCAGTTGTTCATGTCCCCGTCGGAGATTGACGAGGCTCTCGACGGCGGCCGCCAGAGTGGAGCTTTGGATCATGCTGAAGAGCACGAGGGCGTGGATGACACGATGCGCCTGATGATGGATGACCTTGGGATGAACATGAAAATGTTACAGAGCAGCAGCATCTTTAGCGGGGACGAGGAGAGGTTCGCCTTCTCCCGCGCGCTCAGCCGACTGAGCGAGATGGGCAGCCAAGAGTGGGTGGAAAGGGGACTGGGAATGGAACACCGCGGCGGATTGAGCGAGAAGGAGGGATGGCAGCGGGTGCGGAGTCGATGGCGAGAGGATAGCATGTAAGTCTGTCCTGGGGGAAATGGGCCATGTTTCACCAGGATTATTGGGCATCTTCTTGCACATGATTGGGATGGATGAGTTGGGGGATAGTCGCTTCATTCCGCCAATGTTATTTGCGGCATTGAGTTGTAACATACGCGTCATTTGGGATAGACGGTAGTGGCTTGTGGATGTGTGTGTTGATACCCGGACAATTGAGATACATGGTATTAGTTACTCCATCGTCGGTAAGGTACCCAAACCGTCAGTTTACATTTAATCCAACAGTCGAGCTGATGACGTGTTTTGGCTATCGGCCCTCGATCGGTTATTCTTCTTCTTCTTATTCTTATAATCCTTACTCGTACCTACTTACCTATTGTTTCTCCAGTCCGCACTCACTCCCGGAGTGGAGCGCTAGCTGTGTTGTGCCGTAAGCCGTAAGCCGCTGCACATCACATCATCTCGACCGATCGCCCCACACGTGTAGCGACGATGATCTCCGATGTAATGACGGATGGACCTTTACCGGTTGCGTCATCGCTGTCCAAGCGACTTTGCCGACGAGTTGAATTGACATGTAAAGAAGGAAAAAAGAAATAGAAATAGAAATAGAAGATGGAGGAGGTTTCTCTGATGTCTCATGTCTGCCTGTCTCTCTCGATCAAGCTCTGATGGACACTGACTGGATTTACCTCGGCACCTTCGAGTTGGTTGGTCTTTCATAACATTACGGCATAATAATTATGCAACTGTTCGCCCCTTTCTTCTCGGGCGCCTTATGCGATAACATTATTCGGGGGAGTCTCCCGTGCCTCCCCTGCCTCCTACGTCAGCGGAGAAGCCACGCCGATAACGCCGGTGTTGCCCACAACCCGAAGCAGAAGCACAAGCACAAGGCGAACACTGATAATCATAATAACCACAATAGTGATACTAGTCAGGCTGAAAAACATGCCAGAGCAAGGAAAGGTGAGCCGATCTTGGGCGGTAATCGCCTGCTGTACCACAATCCCATTGTTGCCTTCTTTTGCCTGCTTTGGTCCCTTACCATCCTCATGTAGACTGTCGTACCTTTCGTCATTAATCTATTCGAAGCGCTCGTTCAATGCGACAGATAGAGTATCACCGTCATAATACGCGCTCATGTCGGCTTTGTGGAATAGACCCAGGACGGCCGATGGGACGAGAGTCAATGGCATCTTGTCTCCCGGCCACAAGGTATCCTTTTCTGATGACTCCAAATCCTCAGGGAAGCGAAGCAGCGGTCGTCCGTCGTCCAATGCCAATTCGCGAACCTCGTCTCCCGCCAGACCGACGCAACGGCAACAGCCATGGTCCGACAGTCGAACCTGGCAGCGGGTGAACCGGCAAAGTGCAGCGTTATGGAAGTAAATCCTACCCTGAAAACCCCAATGGTCTATCAACGGTCCCACAGCTAACACCCGATTAGGACCGAACTCTCCCCAACCCTCCCGTCCGACCCTCAACCCAAACCCTTCCTCATCTACCATGACTCCTTTCTCTCCCTTCTCGGCCCTGCCCCCCAGCTCCAACTCCTCATTAGTGACCCGCGCGCCCCCTTCTTCCACGAAGCAGGCGTCTTCCATCCCCCCACCAACACTCTCTTCATCACCTCGAACCAAATCCCCGATGCCTCCCCCGACGCTGTCACCACCCGGAACAAAACAATCGTCATCACGAAAATCGAAATCTTCTCCCCGACCGACTTTACGCGCGACAAAGTCCGCTGTCCCGAACGCAACTTCATGGCGAACGGCGGGACCAACTACCGCGATGGGCTGATCCTGTGCGCGCAGGGGAGTTTGAAAGAACCCGCCGGATTGGTGTACATGGAAGCCAAACGCCCGCACAAGACCACGACATTACTCAACAACTACCACTCGCGCCCCTTCAACTCCCCCAACGACGTCGTCGTCGCCTCGGACGGCTCCATCTGGTTCACCGACCCCATCTACGGCTACGAACAGGGCTTCCGGCCCAAACCCCAACTCCCCCAGCACGTCTACCGCTTCGTGCCCGAAACGGGCGACATCCGCGTCATGGCCGACGGCTTTGGTCGGCCTAACGGCATCTGCTTTTCCCCGACGGAAGAAACCGTGTACATCACCGACACGGACCTCATCCACGGCGACGGCAGCACCAACCCCCAGCGCGCCGCCACCATCTACGCCTTCTCCGTCTTCTGGGAACAGGACACGCAGCCGTACCTGACCAACCGCCGCGTCTTCGCGTACGCCGACAACGGCGCGCCCGATGGCATCAAGTGCGACGTCTTTGGCAACGTGTACAGCGGTTGCGGCGACGGCATTAATATCTGGAACAGCGGCGGCATGCTGATTGGGAAAGTGCTGATTGAGGGCGGGTGTGCGAATTTCTGCTTTGGAAGGAATGGCGAGATGTGGTGTTTTGGGGAGCAGAAGCTTTGGCGGGTGAAGCTGGGGGATGAGACGAGGGGGGCGTTGTTGGGAATTTAGGTTTTTGGTTTTTGGGGGGGGAGGGTACATGGGAGGGAGGGGGGGGGGGGGTATTGGTATATGGGGTCTTGGGTTGGATCCGGAGGCTTGGGGGTTATCGGATAGCGTCGTGTAATGCCATTTTGACATGTGGCTACCTTATGGGCTCGTTTGGACTTTGGGAGGGAATGTGATCTGGCGTTCGAGATGCAAGAGAAAACATCCAAGGCTAGAAAAGAACACACAAGAAGAAAGAAACCGCATCCGTCCCGAAGAAGCATACATAGTGGTCAAGAGCGTGATCGAAGTGACGAGACGATGACAACGAAGAGATTTATACGTGAGAGAAAAAGAGAGGGAGAGAGGGAGAAAGAGAGAGGTCATAGATACAAAGAATATATAGTACAAAGCACAAGTACAGTACAAAAGCACAGCAAAAGCACAGCACAACACAGCACAGCACAGCACAGCACAGCAAACCGGAGAAATTATAAAAAAAGAACATCTACAACATCTACCTCCTCCCCAAAAAAATGAAACCACACAAGCTTCCCAACCTCCAAATCCCTCATCAAAAAAAAAAAAAAACCACCACCGATCTACAGTAGCAAAAAACCCCAGAGTCCCCCCCCAAAAATTCCAAAACTCAACCCTCTCCCCCAATCTCACAAGCTTCTTGCCATGCCGCTTTCCTGAATTTTTCGGATCCTTCCACACCTCTCCTCAAATCCTCAAATCCTTAAATCCCCCTTTTTCTACCAAATCCCCTTCCCCTTCCCTTCCCCCTCCAACGCTCCCTTTTTCCTCATCTCCCAGAGATACCTCCCCCAAATCCCCAAACCCCCAAACCCCCAAACCCCTAAACCCCATCTCTCCTCACAATCCCCATCTTTTCAAACATTCACTCCGAAGCCCCCCCCCCCCAACCCAACCTAAACCCTCTACACACACCTGCCAGCGCGGTAAACCCGATGAAACCGAAAAGTGCTGGAACAAAAAGCAGAGGTTCGAGAAGGCGGACTTTTGGAAAGGGGGGGGGGAATTCGGCAATGGGGGTATGCGAGGGGGGGGTTCGGTGCGGGGAGGGGGGAGAAAAGGAAATCTAGTCGAGGAATTAAGAGCAGGAAATCAAAGAGAATGGATGGGATAAGGCCTTGGAGCCTCGACGATGACAACGATGAAGTTTTGCCCCGGGATGGAAATACCCAAGGGCAACAATATCGTTATCCGTTGTTTTGTCGGGAAGCGGGGAAAAGAAAGGGAGAGATGGAGGCAGTGGTGAGATGATGTTTCGGTGAGGAGGTGGGGAGGGTTTACTGTTTGCGTTGCCACAGGAACTGGATCGAAAGGATATTTCTTCCTTCGTATCCAAATGTTTGGTTGTACAGGCCCGATGGTGTTGCGCGTGCATCACTATATTCCCGCCTTGAACGATTTGATTAATGTCTTTTCAGTCACTCGGGACGCTGAAGAATGTTGATCTTGTGCTCTACAGTGGGACGTCCAAATTATGCTCCGCAGGTCCTACTCACGCAAGAAAATCGGAGCCATTCCTAGATGGACCAAGACGTTTCCGGGTTCGGCTTCTTCGTCCGGCAGATGGCCATGCTGAATATGCGATGAACGGTCATGTTGCCCAAAGTGGCGAGTCCATCGGCTAGCAATGAACGGCACGCCGCAGGAGGTAGTGGTTGGCGTTGACCGAGGTTTCCTTGCAGAGAAAGGAAATTTGGATGCAAGTGTGGGCGAAAGTGAATATCTATGGTTGGTTAACGAATACACGGGACCAATTCCAGGATGAGGTTAAAGTCCTATGGTCGTTCAATGAGCACAATAAAGTGTTCACTCAATTAGAGCAGCCATCGAAATGAGGCTAGATCAATCGTCAAGACTCGACGTGCAGACGGAGAAGGAACTCGAACGGCCAGACTCCGTGCTGTGATCAAAGCTCGAACAAAATATTTGGCACAAACGTCGTCTTCCCTGGTTAGTCACACCAAAGTATAATCTGTAGATCTTTTAAAGGCAGCCAGTGTTCGACATTACGATACAACCAGATCGAAAACTCGCTAATGTAGGACCATCGTCTTCCTACACCAAAGCCTTGCACGTCTCTCTAAATCTCGAAGCGTATGTTTCGCAGAGTGAGCCGTCTTAGTTCTGGCAAAACAGGCAGTGCCACGCTGCTGGATATCCTGTCCAAATATGTACTCGGTATGACATGCAGATCTTTTTATGCATCGGGGCTCCAATGTTTCGCTGCAGTAGCCTGTTCTGGGGCGGCGGGTAACGGCAGAACAAGCAGTACCATGCATCAGCGTTTCTGTGTAACCACCGGAAGAACAATCCGTAACGGACCCCAATTTCATGTGCAGAAAGTCACGCAGGTAGCCGGGGATGGAAATAGAGTTTTCCGAGTCGAGTCTTTCGACGCGATTAAGAGGCTGTTATGTAAATACTACGGAAATGAAAAGGGGGGACGAGAGTGAGAAAGAGTGGACAGATCACAACTGACAAAAACAGACGTGAACAAGAAACAACGCTGCGAGGCAACTAGGATATGGGTTTGATAAGATCGAATTGGATCCAAATCATTTATTCCTCTCCACTCACCGCTACTCAGTGTACTCTTCGATCGCCTCCTGCAAAATGTAAGCACCAGCTGTTTAGATTGTGAGCAAGCAAAGAGCCTACCCATCTCCCCAGACCCCCTGCTCTTCTCTGAATAGTTGTAGGCGTTTATTCCTTTGTCCTATATTGATGTTGCGTGTCTTTTCATGCTCAGCTATACTTACCCTGAGCAAGTCGTGTGTACTCACGTTCAGAGCATTCTTCAAACTCTCTCCTAGGCACTGGATTTCACTGTTGTGGTATGCGATATTTGCTTCGTATTCCGCAAAAATTCCTATCTCGTAGCTCCGGTAGCAATCGACGCAGAGGTAAGGCTCACTCAGCTGCTTAATCCAGATGACCGTGATGCCGGCACCGCTACAACCGTCGCCTTCGGCGTCTTCACATCGTTCGATAAACACAGTGGCCTTGACATGGTTACACCCCACATATGCTTCTTCGTATGCTATACACATGGCTGATGTGGTATCAATCCGTCGGAATGTTGTATGTTATTGTGCAGAAGATTCAAGGAGGTAGCTAGCTGTTGGTGAATGTAAGAGAAAGGATATCATTAATAATATCAGAGGATATATTATGTTCTCTCAAATCTCAAATACAAAGCCATTGTTCGTTCATCCTTGTTCGATCTGCTTTAATCAAGCCCTGTTTTGACAAAGGCTTCGTCCATTCTTGCGCGGTGGGCCATTGGCAGTAAGTTGGGACTCAACCAAAGAGAAGCGAACCTCCCCAGCTGCCGACTATATACAGGGCGTTAGTTGAGGGCTCTTGTTGGTGCTAAGTGAAATGCTATAACAAAGAAAAAGCAATGGTCACGTGTTGCAAAGCTCAATTCATGGCGAAATTGTCAAACGTTCACAGATGCAGGTTTCGTAGTTATGCAGGTCGAGATGGGAAAATGGGCTATGGAAACAGTGTAGAATGGTATAGTAGGAATCCACACACGATGTTTCCCGTCCTACCTATTCAAGCACACAGCTGTGCAGCCGTGCGTGTATTTTGGCTGTAGTCCATGTGGAGTCCTCTATGCATTAGAAGTTTCCAATACAGTTGGATTGGTTGCTGGTAGGCTAGCTTGTCTCAGGAATCAGTCCAGTGGTATCCTCGGCGCTCTTGCTGGGCTATTGAATACTTAGAACCTTTGGCTGCTACAGCGCTTCGATAATATTACAGTTGACGGTATCATTGTCAACGAAGGCAAGGTAGATAGATATTGGAGGATAATTGGCGTGCCCATAAGCTCTCGCAATCGATAAGATCTACGGGTACTCGATCAGTCCCCGCCTTTGGCACGCTCCCGACCGCCGCACTCTTCTCTTGAATGGTGCATACAAGAACACTGTCCAAAATAGTCATGTGAGTGGTATTCGCGTTAAGTCCTTGACTTCGATAACAACAGACTTTGAAAGGTACGTCTTCATCCTTAGAGCGGGCCGATTCTGCTAATCAGTGACAGCTTGAGCATGCTTTAGTAAACCGCCAACATGCTTCCACCACGTAAAGTCATCATGCCTGGGAGGACCAATGGTCTAAGCGTCAGCACTGCGAATCATGCTTCCAACTTCGGTGCTCTGATCTTCATCCATGCCGAATCTATTCAGCCTTGCCTCCTGCGCGCTCGTTCTAATCTCCTCAGTCGTCGCCACTTCTCCTACAATGGAAAACGCCAGTGGAGCTTATGCAAAGAGCCAAAGATCTATAAACGGTCCGAAGCCCGATATTATCCATCTACATGCCAGGCTTTCAAGAGCTTCCATCCCAAGCCCTCTTCCTATACTGAACATCTCATCAATCGGTATCTTTCAGGCCACGGCTGGCGTCTCTCGAGCTCTTGGGGAAGCGCGAACAAATCGCCCAAGGACAAAAGCAAGGGTGACGAGGAGGAACACTATGATTGGTATACTGATCAACTGAAGAGAATTGAACAGAGCATGGACCGATTCGAAGAAATCAAGAGGAGAATTGATAGTGATCCTTTCGGAGCACTATTTGGTCGAAGATTAGAGGAATTATATCCATGGAAGTGGAGATCTTCCATCAATCCCAAGACCGCTAAAGCCGAGGCGGAGACACCGAAGTCCAACTCCATAAACCAAGCCTGTCCGGCCGAGCCGAGTAAGAACTTGAACAATGCCAGCAAGAATCAGACGGATATAGAGTATTACCATTCAAGTACTAATGCCCGGATTCCTTCAGCATTTGGCGCCTGGTCTGGACCCAGAAAACCCACAGACGAGGGATACGACATTGATCCTATAACTATGCGAAAGGTGCCAAAGAAGGCTCTCTGTTCAGATTTAGCTGGTCTGGGCGCTCGTGAAAACCGCGATGAGAGTATCAATATTCCTGTCAAACGCTTTGTACCGGCGACTTCGACGGTGCATGGCCGCGACTCGACAGAACCCTTGAAGGGTAATTCTTCTCAACTACCGTCTAGTGACAAGCCTATATCTTCTCAAGTCAATGCGATACCGAATTCACAGGCAGATGGTCATACCCAGGATTGGCTTGCACAGGAAGGGTTTGGCGCCAAAGGTCAAGCAGCTAGTATGCCCGCAGTTGGTCCAAAGACCGAGTTGCAGACGGGTAAGAATATAGAAACTGAGTCATCTCCTTCGAAGATCGAGAGTGCATTAGAACGGCATCTGAGGAGGCATGACTCTTGTTTCGAAAGAAAGCCCACCAGTCGTTCAAATTTGGAGTACGACGCCAGGGAAAACAAAACGGAAGATGTTGACTTGCTCAGACCCAGTGATGTGAGAGCAGCTTCAGGTCTACGTGGAAGAACTCCCAAAGAGACGGCAGAGGAACAGCAAGAACGACGGAATAGTCTTACGGCTGACTACGAAAATCGTGTACAAAGCCTTGAAAGGCAATTTGTGGAAGAAATTGCAGCACACAATGCGAAAGGAAGCAACGTTAATGATGCGAACGACAAACCAAAAATGCCGACACAAAGCTTCAAAGACCTTCTCAAAGCGCTCAGATTCAAAAATCCAAATACACTCGATAATATGCTTGAGTACGTAACCAATGCTGAGCATGCAGCCAGAAAAGCTTTCACCGAGGTGCGCAATACTCAGGATGAAAAATCACAAAATACCACCACTGCAAAAGGTTTGGGAGCGCAACCTGCAGTAGCACAATGGCCAGAGCCAGGTGAAGGTGACATGGCTAGCAATGTTCATGAATTTGCTGGTAGAGATCGTTGGTACAAGCGGAGGGCTCCCCATGCGATAGAGCAGTTAGAAGCGAGGACTATGCAAGCCGCCAAAGATAGGGCTTTGTTCCGCGAGATTAGAGGCATCTACGAAGACACATACGGTGTTATTGACACAAAACACCGCCAGCAGTCTTGTACTCTACCAGCAGAGAATCGTTTTGAACGCGATGCACAGCATACAGTCGATTATGAGAAGCAGCCGTCGTTCGAAGATGGTATAATTACCTCAGAAGAACACGAAATCTTATCCAAGCGCAACAAGACAGAGACACCAGAAAATTGTGATCCACCCAATCTCGAAGGGATGGCTATGATCCAAAGGTTATTTGAAGAGTTGCATGAGACACAAAGTCTCTTCCAGGCCCACAAAATACAATTGGAGGGTATTTCAACGAAGGGTGGATCCAGCAACCTACTACAGAGCTTGAAGGAATCCGAACAGAGAGTCTTGCAAACTCTGAAGACTGCATGGGCTCTTCTCAAGACAAGTGCGGCTTTGCCAAAACAGCGTATGGACGGAAGCTCGAATAGGGATACTGCAACCAATGCGTCCAAAACTGCCGAAGGAAATTCTCAATCACCACCAATGGCACAGCAAGGCCCATCGAACGTTTATAGGATTCTGGCTTATGATCCATATACGCAGAAGGTGACCACTGCGAAGACTACATCATTGAAAGGTTCGCCGAACGAGAAGTCTCTCACACTTTCCGAGGCACTTTCCAACCTCACGAATCCTGCCAAATTCGTCCCATATTTTGCATCCTTGAACAAGTTCGGATATGAAATCATCTCTGGCGGCGCCAACATCCTGGTGTTTAAGAACATTAGATCTCAAAACGCTTCGGCGATGGCTGTAGATGACTCGCATGCATTCTCCGAGGCCACCACGAGACACGCGAACCCTATTGATGGCACAACAACCCAGACGGGCAATTTTGCTTCGCCCACTGGGTTCGTCAACCACGATGCCGTCCTCCCTCCTTCGGCTCCAGAATTTGAGCAACAAGAAGTGCCCTACTCCAAGCAAGTTCAATCCGGTGAAAAAGTACGACGGGAGGAACCAGTGTTCTCTGGCTCTGCCCGCACGCGTTGGCAAGATGATTATGATCATGGGCCAAAGTCTAAAGCGAAGCTGAAGAGCAGGCTCCGAAGAGCAGCAAGACGCAAGAGAACATGGAGGCGTATGGTCTGGGTTGGAGTCTGGACAGCAACATGCTGTTATGCGGTTGGCTTGGCGACTGAGCATCTCCGGGTTTAGCGTAGCAAAGCAACGTTTCTTAGGATGGCGAGCTCAGGAGTTGGGTCTGAGTCGTCGTGAATGGCTTGACTCACGACTCTGGGATATGGGAATGGGTAAGGGCTGGAACAGGACGGAGTTTAGATCTTGTGATTGGTCAGGATATGGGGGGTTACACTGGGGAAATGTAAGGGAATACCACGGCGCTGGGTCGACAGTTGGCGTGGCCTACAATATGGAACGCAAGGTTTGTGCTCCTGGTTCCGGAAGATTCTCATCTCATCCATGGATATACCGCTTTAGATAGGAAGCATCAGTATGATCAGGTTAGTTCTTCAAATTCACCAAGCCAGTGTTGCCGACAGATGCTGTTTTTGGGACCATGTGCCTGCTGTGCGCTCGACGTTTTGAGTTGGACTTCTGCATTGCTGCCTCACAACGATCGATGCATCCATGAAGAGCCATGGACCGATCGACTAGACCGCCTTTTCAACAAGACATCTCAAAAACATAAGATCTCGCCTCAATCTCACATGATTGTCCATGTACCTTTTTCCGCTCCCACGTTGTACAACAGCAATCTGCACGTCAGAAGCACGCACTGTCGTTGAGCGAGGCTCAACAAAGTATTTCGACGTAACACGTGTCCGAGCAGGCCCTCGGTTCGGGGTTCCGGTCCAGGAACAGGACAGGGGCTTTAAACCGTTACCATTAAAGCGGCAGTCCAAAAGGCCGGTACTGGAAAGGTTAAGGTACTGCAGGCGCATGATGGACGAAGGTTCATTTTCATGAAAGCAACAGAACGGTACGGGCTTGATTGATATGAACATTCCTTTCGTCCATCACTCCGATGCTTTTGACGATAACAAAGTCCTGTATTCTACTGTACCTTAGGTACCTTAGTCACCTCGCTCAAGTACTGTACGTATACCCCGTACGGATCACTTTACCTGGCTGCAGCTTCAAATGACAATCAGCCTTTACAAGCAGCTAGAAAGAAGTACATTACCGTCTCCCTTACCTTAGCCTTCGGTTCTCCGAGCCGTCTTCTAAGCGTTGAAGACGATTCCACACCTCCTTGTCGCTTGACGCTTCAAATACTTTACGCATCGATGAAGAGGTGACAAATACTCGCAGCGCGTCTATGGCAATCGCATCATCTTTGTTCGAAGAGTGCGAAGGAAGGGAAAACGGCCATCTATTTACGGAGCAGAAAGCCGCAAGCTGCTCCTTTTCCAGCTCAGCCTTGTGCTTCAATGCGTTTCTGATTCCAGCCAGTCATGGCCCTGCATCTCAATAAGACCAACACCCGGACCACTCATGTGTGATCTCCCGCTGTGTCGCGCTTCTACTATCCCAGCATAGCGGAGTGTACTACTACGTACGGAGATAGTGCCCTTGCAAAACGCTGCAAAGATCCGTCAACTCCATCTTCTGGACAGCCACAGGTCCCACAGTCCTGAGTCCTCCCGCTTTTGAGATCTTCCTCTCCGGACGCTGCCAAAATTGGCGGTCCACCTTCTTGCGGATTAGAATATGAGAAGGCGGCAATCAACCCGCGGGGCTGGCCCTTCCAGGATTGGTGTATTAATGCTATTCTGTAGTTCTAGAAAGCTTACGCTTTGAGCCTTGATAGTGCATCTGTCGCTGCTTTTTAGATGAGTACCTTCACCTCGTCCCTGGATGCACATGTACCGTAAAGTCACCCTAAGTAGGTAAGGTAATTTCCACTCAAGGTAGCAGATGGTGATCCGACCCAATTTTGACACTCTTGACTGACCCGCCCACTTTCTTGAATCTTCATGCTTTTCTAGACATGCAAAACGGACAAAGCGATGTCTTTGTCATGAGGTTGAGCACAGCCATCGCGATTCGTACCCACTGCAAAAACGGGACCAGAAGGGTTGATGGTTGGTTTCCATGTATAGACGTCGACACTGCCCGAAAGCACGGTAAGGACGTAGTCACTACTTTAGTTGGGCCAGAAGCGCCAGTATTAAAATATTTGTGGTTCGGTGGTACTGGTACCTGTTGTCACTCCCAAAGAATACGGCACGCAAAAGTAGTGTACCGTTCTCTGTTCATTTGTGCCCCAGAACCGTGGTCGCCGCTCTTAGTTATGCAGCCACCTCAATGCATTTCTTTCGTCGCATCCGCCCCGTGATCCGAAGAGGTTGTGCGCCATCAGGTATTCCACCCCCAAAGCAGCCAGGGTGCTTGCCAGCACTAAGGCAGGCTCCAGTAAAAGCAGCATGCTCCTTGCCTTGATTGGGTAGACGAGGACTGGCGCTGCAGCAAACCTCTCTCCTCCCTCAATCTCCTGTCTCCACCCTAAGAGTCTCTCCCTCAACAACCAAGTCACCGCCCTCCTCCCCCCACCGCCAACGTCTTTTCGTCGCCATCAACTGCCCTATATTGGATGACAGCAACGTGCGACGTGTTCGATCGCGCAGGCAATCAGTCCCGTCGCTTGAGAAGGATAGGGAGTGGGTGTGTGGACCTAATTTCCGACAACCCAACCTAAGGCTATACTTTTGCGACCTTAAATTCCTCCACGCTCTTTTAACCCCAGAGGAAGCTTACACCACATTCGTTTTACGACTTCCCTCAGTCGCGACATTTCAGGTATTGACGGCCTTTGATAGGGATCAGTAACGTGGTGGAAAGCCAATCCGAAATCCCCTTGTCTCGGCCACACGAAACGACCCGGCAACTCCTTGCGTCCAGTACAATCCTCTTTCAACCACAACATCAGTGAAGGAGGCAACAAGCTCAGGAGGAACAATCGTGAGGCTTTTGGCGTCTTCTGGACTTCGTCGCACTTGATCTGCTCTTGGAAGACACGGTGGAAGTTCTTTGTTGAACTGTCCTTGCTATCCACGTGAGAACCCAAAGTACAACCGCCAAATCGATCGCAATGAGACGTATGCGAACAAAGGGTTGACCTGGATCTGTCAACAAAGGGTAGGACGTCTTGAACCAGGTTCGACGACGTCGCCAGACTTGAATTCGACATCTGTTCTTGAACACGATTTTGTGATCCGAGTACACTGTGGGAGAGTCATCCTTACCTCGAAGTCAGAGTTAGTTACCAGAAGACTCCTGTGAAGGACACAGGTACCGGCATCGCGGCTTTTAGTCGCTTTTCTTTTCAGGACCTTTGTTGTCCCTTCACACTCATTTAGAAATATTGGTGTTTGTTGAAGCGAGCTCAGCTGCGTCAGTAAGTCTCCACACATGCACTCTCCTGCTCATCCACTTCAACACTCTCTGGTCTGGGAAAATGTGACTAACCCTGTGCCTTGTAGCCACATTCTTTTCAGATTTGGCTTGTCATATTCACTCGTTTATATTTGACCCAGTCAGTAAGTAGTTATGGCCTACAATCTATGGGATTCATCTGATGGTTATAGAAATCTGCTGCCATTCGATTCTTCCACTATCTCGACCATCTATTAATAAAGGCCTACTTGAAAATTGTCAAATAATTAGCAATTATGATTGGAAGGCCTTCTCTAGTTCTGGCGGTATGCCTGGCGATCCTCTCAATATTTAATCCGGCAATATGTTTTGCTGCAGCGGCGCCAGCAGGCGTCGCGCCAGTTGAAAGACCAAGATATTACTATCCAAGACATATCAAACGTCAGATTGTGACGAACAACACAATGTCCTCGGTTCCATCTACCACGGAGCAATCGACGACAACAGATAGCACTTCGCAAACTTCGCTTACCGACACAACGTCAAGTCTGTCCAGCACCTCCGGGACCACAACTTCACTGTCGACGACTGATGCATCGTCATCGAGCTCGCCCAGTACGACTACATCCACGACCAGGACTTCGTCTTCGGACTCTCAAAGTTCAACGACGTCTACCACTCCTACCACTACATCGGAAACGTTGCAGCCTTCCACAACTTCGGTGTCGACTACTCCCAGTACTTCGACGACTGAAACGGGATCAAGTACATCCCAAACCAGCACCAGAACGAGCACCACTAACACCGGACCGAGCTCAACCCAGATCAGTACCACTGATACTGGATCGAGTAGCGGAACCACGTCTACTAGTACCGGATCAAGTACATCCCAAACCAGCATCGCTGATACTGGATCGAGTAGCGGAACCACCTCCACGAATACTGGATTAAGTACAGCCCAAACCAGCTCCACGGGATCAAGTACAGCTCAAAGCAGCTCCACGACTATCGCATCAAGTACAGCCCAAACAAGTATCGCTGATACTGGATCGAGCAGCGGAACGGGCAGCGGAGCGAGTACTGAGACGAGCACAAGTCAAAGGAGCACCACTGGTACTGGGTCGAGCTCAACCCAGACCAGCCCTACTGATACTGGATCAAGCTCAACTAAAACGAGCAGCACTGGTACTGAATCCAGTAAAGCCCAGTCCAGCCCCACTGATACTGGATCGACCAGCGGAACGAGCAGTGAAGCGAGTACTGGAAGGAGCACGAGTCAAACGAGCACCACTAATACTGGGTCGAGCTCAACCCAAACCAGCCCTATTGATACTGGGTCAAGTACGACCCAAACCTCCATCGCCGATACCGGATCAACTACAACCCAGATCAGCACTACTGATACTGGATCAAGCTCAACTCAAACGAGCAGCACTGATACTAAATCGAGTAAAGCCCAGACCAGCTCCACTGATACCGGATCGAGCAGCGGAACGAGCAGCGGAGCGAGTACTGGAACGAGCACGAGCCAAACCAGCCTGACTTTGCCGAATGTTCTATCTACGTTGTTGAGTACAGGGTCGAGCAGTGGGGGAAGCACTGGAACAAGCACGACACCGAGCAGCACCACAGAGCCTAGTACTTCATCTCCAACAAGTCCTGGCCAAACTACGACAGACACAGGCAATAATCAACCGGGTACGACAAGTTCTACTGCTTCACATGCCAGTGGTACCACAAAAACCGATAATGGCGGGTCGAGTACAACAGGCACCACAACCGGCACAACAGTAGGCACAACGGCAACAAGCGCTGCGCAATCTAACCAACCGACTACTTCGGAAACGTCGACACCATCTGGCCAGCCATTAACGACTGGAAGTACAACGCAGCCGACTACGCGGTCGTCCACTGGCTCCTCAGACACCGGGTCGCTGTTGTCTAATTTGCCGTTGAGCAGTGTTACAGGGATACTGCCTACCTTGACCTCTCCCAGTAGTTCTTCAGGGACAACTCAGAGCTCGACAAGAGCGGCTTCCCAGAATCAACCAACGGACTCTTCGGGTCAATCGTCACAGACCAGTACTGCCTCTGGCCAGTCTCAAGGCCAGGCATCATCAAACACAGCGCAATCTGCGGATACGTCCACAAAGGCACCAATAGTACCATTGCCCACCTCAGGCAGTCTTCCCATCTCTGTCAGTCTCCCTGGCGGCCAAACCAGCACTCAAGGGTCTGGATCGGCGTCTACCCCTGGCACTAGCGCTCAAGGGTCTGGATCTGAGTCCACCACTGGCACGAGCCCTGTTTCCGGCATACCTTCAAGTGTATCCATTGTGTCGGTACCGATCACCGTCGTCAACGGCCAGACCACTTTTACAGCATCAGTGCCTGTATCGGTCAGCGTTCCGAGCAATACTCAAAGTGTGTTGCCAGTAGTGTCTGTGCCCATTACTATCTCCAACAGTGACACGACTTTCACGGCTATTGCACCCATCACACTCCCAAGTCCGAGCAGTCCCTCGGATACTCTGCCACATTTGCCAGTTGTGTCTGTGCCAATTACAGTATCTGGAAGCCAGACTACCTTCACGACCGGTGTGCCTGTGACCGCCACAACAAATAGTGTGCCAATCTCCATACCAGTTACTTTCTCCAACAACGGTTTGACATTGACGACCGCTGTCTCGGTGCCTGTCACAACTCCAACAAAACCAATAGAGACAAGTTTTAGCCTGCCACCGCTTTCGATAGGTGTTACCGTCTCTGATACTCGTGGTACACTCACAACTAGCGTTGCTGTACCTACAACTCCGAGCACACCTATCCAATCCAGCTTCAGTCTGCCACCACTCTCGATTGGTGTCACCCTTTCCGACACTCGAGGGACCGTTACAACTAGTATTGGTATGCCCACAGTGAGCCCGAGCAAACCTCTCGAACCCACCACTTTTAGCCTGCCGTCAGCCTCTCTAGGACTCACCAAATCTGAAACTCAAGGTAGCTCCTCAAGCAATGGGCCTGCACCTATAACAACGCACCTCCCATCGATCCCAGTCACAGCCACCAGCGGTGGATCTATAGTTGTGACCTCCCTGCCGCCACTTTCCTTTCCCAACCCAGACACGAGCAGAGGCACGTCCACAAGTAGCGTGCCTGCACCTACAACCACACCGCTTCCATCGGTTCCGGTTACAATCACTAGCGGCGGATCCACATTGGTCACTTCCATACCGCCTCTTTCATTTCCCAAACCTGACACAAGCAGAGGCACATCCACGGTGCCTGTGCCGCCCGCTTCAACCAGTCACAGCATCTTGCCAAGTATCCCACCTGTCGAAAGTATATTGTCCCCACATTCCACCGGGAGCGTCGTATCAGGCACCAGCTCAGCTTCTAGTAGTGGTGTACCGCCGATTGTGATACCTCCCAGTGCAAGCCCAACATTAGGTCTTCCGACCGGGGTCAGCTCGATAATAGGTTCCCATACCGCCGCACCCGCGTCGTCCTTGAGTGTTCCAGTTCCTACAGCCGCCCCTGCATCATCCACAGGTTCAAGTATCGTCTTTGGTCCGTCGGGAGTCGTCACCGCTGGTGGCAGCACAACTGTGCCATCTGCGTTAACACATGCATCAGAAGTCTCAGGTGTTTCTCCGACGTCTGGCTTATCCAGTGTGGCATCTAGTTCTAGCATCGTATCAGGACCTCCAGGCGTTGTACCATCTACGGCCTCTGTGCCAAGTGGGACGCAAGGCTCGGTGATACCATCGTTGAGCGGAGAAAGCAAGACTGTCGGTGCCACTGGTACTGAGTCGGCGCCATTGTCAGGGGTCTCAAACACGGTGTCTCCCACTGGAGCTGGTACAGGAGCATCCACTTCAATCTCAGGAGTGTCCCAAACCGGCACTGCGAGCCTTCCAGCAACAGCTACGGGCCCTTCATCGGGAACTGCAATTTCCGGAGCATCCGTGACCAACCCAGCTTCGGTAGCACAGACAGCATCTGGAGCCTCCTCTGTAGCAAGCGGTGTCACCGGAGCTTCAACAGCGGGAGCTTCTTCAGCGACTGGCCTTTCAGCGACTGGCCTTTCAGCGACTGGCCCTTCAGCGACTGGCCCTTCAGCGACTGGCCCTTCAGCGACTGGCCCTTCAGCGACTGGCCCTTCAGCGACTGGCCCTTCAGCGACTGGCCCTTCAGCGACTGGCCCTTCTGCGAGCAGAGCTTCTGAGACTGCCAGTATACCTGGCGGCGTAACTGCAACTGGAGCAACAAGCGCTTCTTCGCCGTACCCTGCAACTAGTGGAGCTTCTGCCACTGGGACAGCAATAGTTCCGACTGCCCCTGGTTCTACTGGCCTTGCAACGGCATCAAGCGCTAGTGTCGCTCCACTTTTATCCACCCCCGAACCTTCGTCTGCCGCGACTGTCTACCCAACCACTGGCCCGCACTCGATTCAGCCCATTGGTACAAATAGCATGACAACCCAGTCCGTCGGGTCAAGTATCATAGTTGCACCATCGCAATCAGCACCAACCTCGTTAGACTTCGGACCCACCGGTGGTATCCCCTCGAACCTGCCTCAAGTTATTTTCCCAACAGGTGGTCCCCAAGAACCACCTCGGAATACTACCATTGTTCAGATTGGCTTCCTCTATCCTCTTAACTATGCCTTTGTGCTTGCAAACTCCTTGTCCCAGACACAAATCTTCACCTATCTGCCTCAAGGTGTGGCTTATGGTTTGGGGATTTCGGTCGAGAACATTACCATGCAAACACTTCGAGCTTACGATACGGACAAGTATTTGGGTTACATCACTACCCTCGCCCTGGCCTTTATCCCGAACGAGTATGTCGACAAGCTTAGTTTGGATCTTCACACACCATCCAACAAGATCTACAAACACCCGGACCCCAGCGTACAGACGCTGCTCTCAATGATCAACCCCGCTCTTCCCATCCACGCCGATGGCTCGATGGCCGGTGCCTCGCCTGTAGGCTCAGGCAGCTCCTCAACCTCTACAGCACAGGCACCACCAGGTCAAGAAGGTGCCCCCATTGGCGGCAGTATCAACGACTCGCAACCTGTCAAAGCCTCCGCCGCGGGTATCGGTGTCGGTGTCTGTCTTGGTGCTGCGGCTTATGGTGCTGCCATGTTCCTAGTTGCTCGCCGCTACAAGATGCGCCGGCAATCACATCGCCGCTCTCCATCCCTCCTCAGCTCCCCGGTCATGTCCGGAAGCAGCCCGCACGACTACATGGGCGGTGCTGGGGCAGCACTAATGTCCGGTGGCCGTGGCGACGGTGGGCGTAGCACGTCGCCTGGTGACTTCTACTACGGCACCCACGGACGAGACAGCCGAGGGAGCGGCCGGAGCGGAAGCACGGGAAGGCAGCAAATCAGCGCGCCGGTAATGGCAGAGAACTCATTGGGATGGAATTAAAATAATTGCCAGGGGCAAAAGGGATATTCGTTGCTTGTATAATACGCGACTACAAAACACATAATTTCGGGACACCTGCCTTTCACCATCTGGATCCGCCCCGACCACGACCTCGAGGGGCCACCTCCGAGAGGATATTCATGCGGCTGGGTGCTGGCGTTGGGGAAAGATGAAGGGCGGCGGGGCGTGAACTCGCTGCTTCACTATTCAACCTCTGTGGTTTTTTAACCCTTGTTTCTTTCATATGTGTTGTTCTTCGAGGGCTGGATCTGGCGCTTTTAGATCTGGCTGTTCTTCTATATTTTTGCCTCTGACGGCCTAACTATACCATCTTGTTCAAAGATAGTAGGGGTATCTACTTTTTGCGTCGATCGGGGGAGGATTTGTTACGAAAGATGGAAAAAAGGGAGGAAGTTGCAGATGAGAACTTTACCGCCCTTTGTACATTTACGACGAACTACCCACCTAGCTGGTGAATCTTCCTTTGCCCTTGTCGTTTTATGTGTGTGGGGATGGGAGGTAGAGATAGCGGGTGTCTATATAGCGAAGAGAGTAGACTATCTTACAGTAATTCGAAACTTTAGGCCTATTTGATGTCAACAAGTGAATCTCCCCTCCCTCTCTACATCTCGCGCAACACCTCCCCCTTCCCATCCACATCCACATCCCCATCCCCATCCCCATCCCATCCCATCCCATCCTTCCCTCTCTCTCTCTCCCTCTCTCTCTCTCTCCCCCTCCCTCTCGCCCACCACCTCTCATCCCCCACCCCCGTCTCCCAAACCCCCCCCTCCCTACCCACCTATCCTCTCGCCCCCTCCCTTCCCCCCCCCCTCCCCTCAACTTCCCAAAAGCAAACCCAAGTAAGGACCAATAGTCGAAGCCCAAAAAAAAAAAAGAAAAAAAAGAAAAAAAAAAGCGACAGGTTGTGTGTATGTGTGTGTGGGGGGATCACGGCTTTTTCCCTTACCGTTCCGAAACAGAAAGGATGGGTTGGTGGGTTACCTTATGTATCGGGGTACAGTACAACAGTACAACAGTATATATATATATATATGCGCGGGACAAATTGGGATTTTGCCGGGGGGGTTTTTTTTGTTAATTCCTTTCTTTCGATTATATGTAGAAGGGGGTTTTTTTGTAGATGGTAAATGTGGGGGGGGGGGGGGGGGTGAGGACTGAAAGAAGGGTGGGGATATCTGGGAGTTTTTTTTATGTGTGTGAAAGAGCGTGGACTTTGAGAATGGGGGGGTTTTATTTTGGGGGATTTGTATGGTTGTTGGAGCTGGGGAAAATTCTTGCTTTGTCATGTAAGATAAGGTAAGCAAGCATGTTTTCCTTTCCTAGGGCTTTGTCCACATACAAACTCCCTTGGAACGAATTTCAGTGTTACTGTAACGAGGGACTTGGATGTTACTGAAAAACAGCGAGGGACTTTGAATGTTGTGCGTGTCAGAGGTACGGATTCGTGTGAGAATGACGTGTTTGTGCTGCTGCGTCAAGACCGCCAAATAAAGCGATGCAGGGTATGGATTGAACACGAGAAGGTGTTTAGGAGGTGTTGGTTGTTGTTAGCAAAGGTGCTCCCTGAGAAAGATCAAGCACAGTGAAGGATTGGAGCAGAGGGTCTTGGGAATCTAAGCTATAGATGCACGGGTGCCGGAAGGTGGGTGCTTGGTTGTCAGATTAGGAGAAATGGAGGCGACTTGGGGTGAGCCCCAGTTCGAAGGTGTGGAAGTCGATGGCGGTTGATGGATTCTGGAGACGAATGCTTTGCACATATTCTGGAGCAGGTGCTGAGAGCACCGTCAGTGTATTGGAATAGAAAGCCCGGGAAAGCTCAAGTTAGGGCTTTCCTGAGCCTTCCGTAAAATGTAGCGACACATTCTCGTGGTCCAGTTTCGCGGGGAACATGATAGGGGCAAGGACAGTCCGTTGGAAGCACAGCGTTGGGACGGCTGGTCATTCACGGAAAATCCAACCATTGTCGTAAGCCATTTATTCATAAAAAAAAGCCAAATGTCCCCTAACTAAAGCCAGTTCAGACATTCAGTACTTTTGAAGGAAGGTTTCAGCCGTAGCTGGACAAATGAGATCTTGACAGCGCGTGCTGGTCCTGGTACAGAAGCACAGCAAATCGCACGTAAGACCAAATGCAGACCGAAACACCCTCTAGCTCCGGATGAGAGCCTGCTAATTGAGTCGGGGGCACCTATTGTTCAGAGTCATCCGTATCTAGGCCTGTTTGTTGTTGATGGCCTTGAGCTCAACCACACTAGATTGTAACATACGTCAGCATCAACAGATATGGTAAGTGATATACTGTGGCGACGAGGGTAGAGAAGACGTTGAAGCCGTTGGGTTACATATAGAGTAGGAATGCTGCTCCGATGCGAGAACTGGAAACGAAGTGTGTGCCAATGGAGGATAGTGAAGGCCCGGTCAGAGTATGAGGATATGAGATGTAATCCACTTGCTCGTAGAAGAGGGACTTACAAGACAAGGCTGGAATTCGGCGGGATGAGGTTATAAAAGCCTCTATCGAACAAGACGAATCCTAGTCAGTAATTTGTGCAATGACGTGGGCCCCCAATAGTGCCGACACGGTATATTGGCGGCCCCGAGCTATGTCGTGAAGGTTGTGAACTTACTGTTCGCCGTATGCATAGTCTCTGCGTGACACAACAACGATCAGCCTTGTTCTGGGTAGGCAATTGCCATGTTCTGGCTCTTTGAGGCCAGGGTTGGGGAACGTCATACCCTGAGATGGTCAAAACGCTCTTCTCGCCCAAGCTCATCTCCGTCACCCCCTCGTCCCAACCTTATGTCGGTCAGCTAGCTGCCGCCGGTGATAGTATGCAGGAATCTTATAGATCTACGCACCTCGAATAACCTTGCCAACGCCAATCTTTGTCCTGAACAATCCATCCCCGCGGCCTATGGAAGAGTCGAATCTGGGAGACACGAATTAGGGTCAAATGAAGACGGAAAAGGCGTAGATCAGCAAGACGCTTACTGCTTGCCTCTATGGTGGTCGCTTGCTGCTTCGTCGTAGAGGTTGCCAGTGTACTCGATGGAGACTTCATCCCCCTTCTTGGGCTTGTCGGAGCCGTTGCCTTCCTTGAGAATCTCCCTCGTGACTCCCATTGCGAGTGTTGACAGGTCTTGGGTGATGTGCCGTAACCGGTGGGTGTTAGTTGGTTGAGGGTACGGGAGACAGTCGAGGAAGATGTTCAGGTACGCAACGGATAGTCGACTTTTGTGCTTCGAGGGTTGAAGCTAGCATGGGAGGAGGGAGGAGGGTGGGGAGGGAAACGGCAGGTTTCGATGAATGCAGCTCGAACATGGAAGTGAAGGCGAATGCCCTGGAGTGTGTCATGGTCCGGTAGCAAGTGGGGGGGGGGGATAGAGTAGGTGTGTGATTTATGATTTAATTTGATTAAAGGAAATGGGTGAATGGGTTGATGCTTTTCCCGCGCGGATTCCATTTCCCTAAGTTGAGCAGGTAGGTAGGGTAGATAGTAAAGTAGTATGATAGTATGGATGAATAGCCTTGGCCAATGATCGGACCAGAGGCCCTTCTGGTTCGCTCAACAGGCACGCCATCCATCGCTCGGATTAGTGCAAGCTTCCAGTCCAAGCTTGGGGGCTGCCTCGGCGGATACTTTCTATCGTACGCAGTATTCCGTACGGAGGTAGTAGTAAAGTAAGGTAGGTAAGGTAGTGAGAGGAAGCTTACGGAGAACTTTAGCAATCGAGTAAGGTAGTAAGTAGTAAGTACCTTAGTAAGTAGTAGTTAGTGTTGGTGAGAAAGAGTAATCAGGTCCTACAGCCCACATCGCTCCGAGCTAAAGAAAGGGAAAGGCCAGACGGGAAAAGTACTCCGTACAGTGAGTGAGTACCTTACCACCTCAGTTGAGATGCCAAGAAGGTATCATCCACTACCGATCTTATAACTTTCTTGATTCTGGTGGCGATACGGATATCCGTCTGTTCATAGGTGGATGCTTGGATGGTAACCTTTTGGCTTGCTTTAGGCCGCACCGAGGGTATGGATTGGGATCCTCTAGTGGTGTCGTGGACTGGTCGTGGTTAATTTATTCTGATTCTTTTCTGCAGGTGATGGATGGCCTGAGCGAGGACGCAAGCTCTAGCCCTAACTTTTTGACGGTTACTTTACAGCTGAAAGATGCAGATCCCCTGGGCTTCTTTAAGTACTGACTTAACCTATCCAGAACTGGCATGTTCTTCAACGCCTACCTTAGTCGAAGCATATCAAATGGACCCTCATCGGGCACCTCTCCGGCACATAAACTACCCTAGCCGGCTGCCAACTTCACGAATAGTTTAGATATTTTGATCTTCCGAAAGAAATCGACATGTGTGGCGCAATTACAGTACGTGAGTACCCCATCAACCCATGCTGTATAACCTGAGACCCTACAGATCACCATGGCCTTCCAATCTCTTTACACCTTCCAGGTATGCGCATGCGGCAGACACTCTGCAGCCACTTCCTTCCGCTGCACCTCCCCCTCACCAGCCCCAAGCTTCCCCGGAAACAGAACCCTAGAGATCCGGCCAGCATAGTGCTCTAAACCTAGATAAATGATGCATGATGAATGACCGATGAGGCTGCAGTGCCGACACTCGCCAATGTTACTCTTTCATCAAGTAATCAGAGCAAGATCACTTCGATGTGTTGGCATTGCAAAAGGCATGCTCAACAACTACGGCCATGCCACACTACTGCAAGAAAACGTGGGGTTGCCGCATTAATCTCAATCTCGCCTGACAGTTCTTAGCCACCTGCAGATGCCGACCTCTTTCCATATCTGCTTGGGGGTGGAAATCTTGGATTAGGGATTAAGGCCATAACTTCCAATTCGAGTCAAGTCCAAGTCCCTGGTCGGATGCCACCATTCGCCCATAGAGTCGGATTAGCCTAAGCGTCGGAGCTCGTGGCTGGAGTTGCATGATGCTTAACCAGATGTAGTGGTTGAGCCATAGCGTGCGGAGGAGCCCGTTTCAAGTAAAGGTAGGTAGTAAAACCTTCAGCGTCGATTCGCTTCGATAAGCTTTTCTTCGCATATGCTGGTGGTTGACACTGATGCATGGCCTCTGAAGCCGCCTCGGCTTGCCTGTGCTGAGTGACATGTAATCAGTCTTGCTATGTACTCCTACCAGGTTATCCGCTCTTCTCAGTAACAGAGCAAACCGTAAGCATCCCCGAAGCGATAACGCAATACTTTTCGAGTCGTGGCCACAATATCCAATGCGTAAGGTGGTTTGGAGTTTTGGGCATCGAGATATAGAACAATCTGTTGTGCGAAGTTATTGACATCGGATATTCTGACTTGGACTGCATGGTCCCTTTAGAGCAACATCGTTACCCTCTTCTCTATAACCCCAAGACTGAGATTTATCCAAAGAATGCGTGATTCTTCAAATCGGGGACGGTGGCTGTGTGCGTCGAAATCCTGGGAAATCGGTCATCTTTGGAAATCCGAGAGTTTTCAAAGTATGTGATGGTGGTAATATTATTCTTCTCTGCGAATTCTAGAACCTCACGGTAATATGTGCCCACTTGATCGACGCCGTGAGAGTCATCGGAAAGAGTGAAATGCCCTCCCTTTGCGAGGAAAGCCTTCGCTTATGTTCAGCAGCCGAACGACTTGTATCACGAGGAGCCCAACTAACCTTACAAATCTCCCCCTCAGGGTAAGGGGCGTTTAAGCCTTTTCTCACGGCAGCCGAACTTAGCTCAATGATACCTCCATATCCCGCTATATAGTCAAGATTTCTCAATATCTTTTGCCAAACACGTTTCCACCGCGTGAGACTGGTGTTTGGCTCACTGCTTTTCAACCGGATCAAATCAAAATGACCCACAATAGGTGGCTTTAATGCTTGTAGCATCTGGTAGTGCGAATCAAAGTAATCTTCAGCAAGTTTTTCCTCGCTACCTTCGGATATTTCACAAGCTTTGGCGTACAGGTTGTGATCATAGTCGATGGGAATGGCGTGCACGTGGTGGACTGAGCCAACAAAAAGGTCGAATTGGTATTTTTGCAGCAAGTCTTCGATAAACGCTTTTGAGGAAGGCCGGATCCAATCTATCTCGAAGCCAACAAGAATCTTGATCTCAGCGGCGTATAGTTTCTTCATTCGGGTCGCCTCTTGAACATAGTCATGGAATAGCTTTGCTAGTTTAGCTTCCGTCTGCGAAGTAGTGATCTAGATATAATGATGAGCACACCGAACCGTCAAAGTTGATTCAAATCACCTCTTCAGGGTAGAGATCATCTTCTTCGCGAGGCATGTGCTCTGTCAATGCGAAAACTTCCATCTTCCTCTCAATAGCTATTTTAACCACCTCTTCCAGCGTGTTTGTTGCATGACCGCAGAACTCGCCAGAGTGACTGTGATGAGAGTACGGCATAATTTATTTTGGGGTATATGAGTGAAATCTAGGGGGAATAGAACAAGATATTTATAGGATTGAGTTTTCTAAACCTCGATGTAGAGAAGATTTCGGTTAAAATTAAGCAAACCCTGAATTTAACCTACAACGTGTAGTAGAGCAAGATAGGAAACCTAGGGGTTCTCTAAAAGGTTGAAATAATGATTCTTACAATCAGCAGACTCATCAGTCCATCGCTGGCGTCGTTCATGATGTTGAAAATTTGGTTTCGTCTAATATAACCGAAATTCGGATATTCTCGGCAAATACCCATTTTGACCCACAAAACTTGAGATATTGTCCATCAGCACTGTACTCCTTGTAAGATAGACTCGTAAGTGAACAGAAATCCCAAAAATTCAAGCCGAATCACAAGGCTATCAAATAGTTAGTCCAATAGTTCTAAATTTAAAATTTTAATTGCTACTCACGACTCGAACCCTCAACCTTGTCTTTGACCGTAGCAGCAGCACCTTAGGCAGCAGTAGGAGAGACACGCGCTACCATTGCGCCAGCGATCCTTTCGTTGTTTCGGAGTCCGAGTAAAAAAATAGATTTTCTTGAACTTTCTCTCCTCATTTTGTCCCCTCTGATCTTTCAGCTCATGTTTCTTACGGGCATCACCCCTAGTATACCACACGATACGTAGACGCTAGTCGGCAACACCATACGAGACTTCTCTGCCATCTCAGCGAGGTTTTATATAGCTGAGCCGAAAACAGTGAGATATCTTCATTACCAGGACGGTTCCAGTGACTTTCTCTCCTATACACTTGTGCAATGCCAGCTACGGGAGTCACCTGTACGTGATGCTGACTACGAACCTTGTACATGGTTAGAATAGTCCAGAGATATATGAACTGGTCACTAGTAGCTTTGATCCAAAGTTTCGTTGAATGAATCATGTATTATTTTATACAACAGATAGGAACATCGGTCCTGTGGCCGAAACGGCTAAAAAGGGGCCGCTTCTCGCCACGTATGGGAGGGAGACTGTCTCAATCGAAAGACGCGAAGATTTCATTAATACTTGGGCTCCTTGAAGGTGGGCTTCTCGAAGGTGGACTTTTGGGGTTTGACGTTGCTTCGTGTTCATGAAGTGGTTCTGGAAGCCATCCTCTGTCGCCCCACACCGGCTCATGCATAGCATCTCCAGAGCCAACGTCGGCAAGGTAAAGCGGGCTTTCAGATCCCTTGGCCTCTTCATCCACAGCTATGCAAACCGCGATGACATAAGGCCCATCATGACTAATACTCAATTCGGCCATCTGCCTATCCTCCATCTTGACGAGTCGTTTCCTCAAAACAAAGCCCTTCGTACCCGGACCTCGTCCGGGTATGAAGGTACCATCGACCAACTGTCCAGAAACTGTCTGTGAGGATCCTGCTGGCATGGCTCCATCTGGTCTTTCTGATGAATACCCCATTAGTCCCCGTGACACGGCTACCTGGGGATCCATTAGGACATATTGCGGCACTGGGTCGACAAGTAAGAAAGGCTTAGGCCCCGGGCTGGGGCTGGGGCTCGGTTCGGACAGTGTACCCGGTGGCGTAACGGGCGGAACGATGGATATATCCCTAAAGTAGAGTTTGCGGTGACGGTGTGCTTTGATCGCAGCTTCTTTCGCGGCCCATCTGGAGTATTGAGATTAGTGATTTCCGGACGGTTGTATCATAAGGTAGATGTTAGAAGCAGTGTTCTTACCTTCCTGATAAAAACCGTGCCAAGCTAGTGATCAGAGGGGAAACAAGGCGAGAGTCTGATTGGTCATTCAAACGTGATGGAATCTGCTCGGAAACATTGGGTAACAATAACTTGGGCTCAGATGTGAGCTCGCTTGAGGCTTGCCCTTGTGTGCGTTCGCACGTCATGTTGACCCTTCTGTAAATCGAGGGCCACTCCAATCGCGTGAAAACCTTTCTCGCCCATTGGTTAAAGTGGTCTCCGTCTTCCAAGATTTTGAGTATACGTGTAGATCGACAAGCATCCACGCCGACGCAGAAAGGAAAGGGGAATGGTCTGGGCGGCATTTACGTTTCGGTTTGGGCGGAGTCAACCCAGAAAGCGAGGAGCTACAGTATATGTTTATTCTCATGTGGGGGGGAGGTTCTCCATCTGGTATAGCGCAATCGTTCGAGTTGCTGCTGTTGGTGCTAATACTAAACGAGCACGTACCCTTTTGAATCGGGCTTGATATCGAAGCTATGTTACCTAGTAAGTCTGGAAAGAAGATATTGAAACAGGACTACTGTAAGTATGGGTAGTGGCAAACAAAGACTGGCAGACCAATGCGTACACAACACAGGATTGATGGGACTGCACTCTTCCAGTCTAGTCAGACGCGTTCGAAGAGCGACAATGACAGTATTCTTTACGTTTCTCACTTTACTAAGAAATCAAGGTAATAAGTCAAGTGAATGACTTACAGTGCCAATTGGACGCGTTTCTCTGATTTGGATGGTAATGGTCATGAAAGCTCAAGGTTTAAGGTTTTGGATCATGTGATCTGGAGTTAGAATACCTCGGCACGTGCCTGGCCTTTTCAGTTGATGAGTGTTCAAGACAACAATAGTAGTAGTAGTAGTCAAATGGAATCTTAGGCCTTGCCATGACCAAGGTACAGTAGGGACCATAGACCGAGCTTGTCTCTAGAGCAGTTCGGTACATCAGTGTTGGCGACGGTTTGAGGGATGGCAGCAGCCCCCACAGGGCCACAAGGGAGTATTTAAAGGTATCGGAAGTCTAGGGTATCAATGTTCCGAAACAAAGGAAAGCAAACGAGAGTGCCCTTCCCCTCTCTCAGGATGTTTCAGTTGTTTCCTTGATTCTAGCCTCCGCTATATCGATAATAGCAGTTCTGATCTCACGCACTCCAAGCACCCATCTCCTCCCTTCGCTCCTATTCGTCATCGCTGAGCAAGGGCTGCCGTTCGCTGTCCCAACTCATAACGGAACCTTCGCGCCGGAAGGTCAACTCCTTGCCGAACATGGCCGGAATCGAAACCGCAAGCGAAACCACCATAAGGATCGACATAACAACGAAAGCGAAGATCCACTGAAGAGCAATGGTCTTGATATTCAATTGGTGGACGGCGAGTGCTAGATTTCTTATTATGAGCCAGAAATTCATACTGAGAGCAGAACACCAAGACAAATCTTACCGAGCGAGAGCCACGACATCTCAAACCCAATGGTATAATCCCCAAAAATGACTAAGAAGTACAACCCGTATACCAAGATTGACCAAACGGCTACATTTGCAATGACTTTTGCAGCTACGTCACACGCATTGACCATAGCAGCCCCATTAGACAGCATCGCCACGAAGGTCCAAGCCAGTGGCCCAGAGCTTACTGGGATGTGAATGACTGTGAGATTCGGGATCAGCATTTCCCTTTCGTGGCAGAACCATAGGTCTTGAAACTTGTCTACAGATTATCTACATGTGACGAACTTTGCGTGCCAGTAAACCAAGGGAGGATTGACCCGAAAATATGCTTACATGGAGGTGTGGCCCGGTGACGGAAGTACAGGATTGTCAGGTTGAGAAAATTCATGACCACCATGATCTCAGCGATCCAGAATTGAGAGTTGACCCACAGCATGACGAAGGCTGATTGAAAGAGGTTATTGACGATGAAGTGGCTACCGACATTCGCTGCCGCGTTGGCCCAATCCATGTTACTCGAGAAGAGGTGCCAAATGTAGCCCGCTTGAAGGACTAGGAGAGCAATCCTATGCAGCTTTGATCAGTTTGGGCTATCTCAGACGTACCTGGGGCGTACCAATATATGTTTGTGAGGAGTGGATCGAGAGAGAATGGCGTCGAACGGGCCCTGTTCTGTTGCCATATGGTAGCTTGATTCCAGGGGCCTCCAAAGCAATTCAGGATACTAAGCGCTAGTACCATAAGCCAGCTCAGGATTGTGAGTGCTCTGTAGACATTCAGAGAGCGTTTGTCATATTGCTCGCGCTTCAGGAAGGGGTTGTATGTTTGCACCCTTCGGAAAGTCGACGTCCTTTCCATGTCGCTGTCTGTTGGGGAACAGACCCAATTACAAGTCCTCAAGAGGTTCTCCAAAGTACGGCAGAGAGATCGTCCTGGGCTGATTGTTGCAAGAGACGTAGAGGAGGAGTGACGGCCTTGAGGTTGAGTGGTTTTCCTGCACAAGACGGGTTGCGACGTATGGGGACTATAAGTTATAAATCGCTGAAGAGTCGCAAACCCAACGTTCGCGAAGTACACAGCGAGCCTGGGGATCGCCGCTCTCACCAGGCCGGTTTTGAGAAGGACAATGGTATTGAGGGAGAGCAGAAAATCGGCTAATGTTGAGCGCCTTTCACATTTTTCATGAGGAAAGAGGAACCTGCAGAATCGCACCGAGAAGGCAGTCGCTATCGTGTAGTGATCACGTTGCCAGTCTAGACACCTCTATGCTAAATACACAACGATTCCATAGTAGTAAATTGTAAATCTCGGACAGTGCAGCTCTAATCAAATTTGGCAAAGGCTAACTCGTACACCAGACCCAAGGTCAGCCTCGCATGCTGCAACATGTGGTCAAAATCCAAGTACTCGAGCTTGTCTTCCGTGGTGTGGATCTTGTTATCTGAGTACTTGAAATCGGACTCAATAACAAAAGCTGAAGGATAGCCCGCTTTCGAAGCAGAAGCATGATCCGAACAAGCATATCCGCATTTCGTCAGAACGTACGGTATGTCGCAATACTGGTACCTGTCAGCAAGAATCACCATTCACGGCGAACCAAGGTCTCACCTCTGTTATAACTTCTTTGATAAATTCGGTCAGGGCTGGGTTGACATAATCGGTAATTACACCAACACTGACCGGTTCCCCAGCATCAACGGTCTTCTGGACATAACCCGTCATGTCTTGCTGTAGCATAGCTTTGACGTCTCTGCCTTGCTTCTCATACGCAGAGAAGATAGCCTGACTTCCCAGTAATCCGCCTTCTTCTGCAGAGTACCAGTGAAACTCAATGGTATTAGACGCATTGCCTCTAACAATTTCTTCTGACTCAAGCAAAACGCGAAGAGCTTCGAGGATAGTTACGGTGCCGCTACCATCGTCGTCTGCGCCAGGAGCTGCGAGAATTGAAGGCAAAAAGAGATTAATGCTATCTTGATGCGCGCCAATGACGACGGTCTTGTTACTTCGCCCTGGAACGGTCGCAATAACGCTACTTTGGCCCCAGGGATGTTCGAAAGATTTGACGTGAGCCCCGTATTTGCCTGCTCCTGAATCATGGATGGTTGCGTTGACCTTGCCATAAAGCCAGGCGGACGACTCCGCGCCGTACGTCGACTTGTAGTATCTAGTATGGAAAGACGTAAATTTCTCCAAGTTCTTATGCATATTTTTCTTCGACAAGTCTTTCATCAGCGGGCTAAGCGTTTTGTTGTACGCAGCCTTCTTCGGGTATGTCACAGTGGTTCTTTTTGCAGCCTCCGCATATATCAGCGCGCCTAGATCGGGGGTGTCTGTGATATCCATAAAGTTGATACCATCCTATGGATAATTTAGCATATTAACGGAATAAAGGAAAGCCATAAAGCCTAAAAGCAACGATGACTTCGACGCGGCCTGGCTTACCCGTCTCAATGCCCACTTCTCGTCTTCGGTGATCCATCTTGTGTTACCCGGCCCTAATTCAATGAGATACCTTTCAGCTTCAGCAGCTTCACCGAGAACAGCTTGGCCAGATTGAGCAATAGATAGCGCTGTCGCCGTTGTGGTGAGCAGACCTGCTAGGAGCGAACAGTACTTCATCCTGGGCGGTGATGTGGTGTTCAGCTACGAGGGAAATAGCTAAGGACGATGGTGCAAGTGGCTGTAGCAGTGTTCCTTCCAGAGCTCGATAATGGAAGTGTCACAGGCAGCCATGGTCATACGAGTAGTCGTCCTGCGACGCTAGGCTAAAGGCCGAGGCCCAGATAGCCATGACAGCTCGCCATGTGTATTCCATACGCGTGTTATAACACTGGAAGTAGAAAGTATTTTGATAGACAGTCATGCCTCTGATACATAACCTGCTCTTTTAGACGATTATCGGATGATAGTTTCATAGTCATCAAATTTGCATTTGTTAGATGCGTCCTTTACAATCAATGGTGAATCTGAGTCACGTTGCCAGCCGGATTCAGACATGCGTGGAGAAATTAGCGTGCCTCATTGGCTGGGATTTCTAGATACGGGATGACTCCATCACTCCTCACAGACGTAAGTAGGTACGCCCCTTTTGGTCCTGTCATCAGGCCAGTAATAGGATTGAGAAGGCCCTTAACAAAGACAAACCCCCAATCTCTTGTACACTCCAGAAGCCAAAGCTCGCCCAGTCCCCTCCAGCTCCCATTCGTCTACCTGCAGGAGTTAGCCATCATGGCAATTTATCCCAAAACCAGCGCCTACGCGCAAAGCGATCCTCAACCGATCGGTATAGAAGCTTGGACGGAACAGGCGACCCAGTCGTTGCATGCCGTCTCGCTGGCAACTTCAAGTGGCGTTCGAGGCACTTCAGCTTCCCTAACTATCCCCCTTGATGAACACCGCATCGGAGATCAAATTGCCAACGATGACCTACCTGTCAATCGCCCCCGCCGCGAGCCTCTGCGGCGCGATAGCCTTAAGCGACGTGAAGCCCTTCTGAAGGGCAAGGAAGGAAGTCGCCGGCGTCAGAGATGGGAGAATGGTTGGTCTACCTTCTTCCATAGTACTCGGATGGCGTCGCGTATGAGGTAGTCAAGCCGGGTGATATAATGTTGACGGTTTGGGCTACCACAGATCGTCTCCTGAACAACCCTTGGGCCCAACCACCTCTTCCAATCGATTGGGAGGTGCACCCCACTTACTCTAGGAAGCCTGTGCCATACTATCTTGCGCCGCTTTGGGATGCAAACCTGGCTGCCAGGAACGAGGCGGAGAAGAAGAGACGGGAGGCGGTAAAAAGGCCAACAACGGAGGAAGAAAGCCATGGCAAAGTAGCGAAAGAGCTTAAGCAGAAGCTCAAGAAGGCCAAGGCCGCGAAAGGCCTGCTGCAAGATCTTGAAGAAGAGGTGAGGAAGTTTGTCAAGAAATGGGAGGAGAAGGCGACAAAGCTTGAGCAGCAGGGTTTGCATGATCTGGACTCTGAAGATGAGGAGATTGTCTTTGTCGGCCGTAACGGGCAAATGAATGACATGCCAGCATCTCCACTTTCTAAGGGTGTGGAAGAGGAAGACATAAAGAGGGACAAGCTAGTCTTTGACAGCTTGGTGGACGATCACGGAGCAAGTTTTGGGTAAGTTTTCTCTCGTCTGATGTTCAGAGTAACCCTTTAAACTAATAGCTTCAAGGCGTTGGCTTGTTCACTCCATAGCAACCTACTATGGTCTCCGTACCTGGTCTGTTACCGTGGGCGATCCGGCAAGACGAGAGGCATATGTTGGAATCAAGAGAGTAGAGTCAACCAGCAGGCCTCTCTCTTCTGGTGCAGACTTGCCTCGTCCTCTCTGGGGTATGGTATAATGGCAACGCTTACTTGTGGGCCCAAAACAGTCTCCCCGGCAGGAGTTATTCAGCTTTGCAGATATATTTCTAACATGTTTTCACTTACAGTTACTACACATTTATATGCTTTTTAATAGCTCTTAAGAACGCTGGCAAGCGAGCCATTGCCGGACAAGTAGTGCCAGAAACTATTACATATTCATATATCAATGTACTCTCATTACTACCTTTCGATGTGAAGTTTTTCGAGGACTGATCCATCCTCTTCTTCATAACTTAGCGCAATGCCGTTTTCAAGGTTACTCTCTCAACTGGCAACAAACTACATCTGCTGGGAGGACTTGATGATCTACGGATATATCCCGGCTAGGGCACAGCTGGAACGGTGCCTAATCCTGGAATCTCAAGATGAAAGTGTGGGTGAAGGTCGATATACAGGGCTAGGTTGTGGTGCTGCAACTAACGGCGCCGTGCATCCGCTCTATAACGTTCTCTCAAATGGGCCGTTTGGAATATAAGGACCCGGAGTCCGCATTGGCGAAAGTCTTTCGAAGCTGTCTTGCGTTGCAAATCCGATAAGATGAGAAGGCTTACTTTTACGGCTCACTATGAGGCGACCCACGGCACTCTAGCGTTGCTCTCTGGTAGCCCCAAAACTCCATAATCTAGATCCCAGACTGTTGGTCAGCGCTAGAAAGATACTTGCGGCGCCGTTGTAGTTCGTTATGGTCGGTCACAAACTGGCCAAGAATCATCTCTGGATGAATGTAAAAGAGCTCAGGGTGAAGCGAAGAGTGTTTAGGAGCTTGATAGATTTGGATTTCCTGTGACCTGGTCTTTATGCCTTTTTCCCTTATCAGCAGGCGCGAATTCTTCCCTCCGTACGAACCCGCATCTTACAAACCTTTCCAAATGTCAAGAGAAGAGCAGGAAGCACTTTGCAGTCCCCCAGCTGTCGCAAAAACTCCCAAGCATCTGATGAAGTTTTTTTTAGCAACCGGCCTTTTGACTCGACTAAGGGACGTTGCAGCTTCTTTGTGCAGTAGAGGCCACATTTTTGTTGCTGGTAGACCAAGCAGCCACAGGCATCGGAGAGCATCGTCCGTTCTATTGATGGCACGAATAATCCAATCGAAGTGCTGCTGTCGGTAAGCGCTAGCTACGCTGAGACTGCTGCGCCCTAAGACAAAGTCTTTAACTCTATCTCTATCTTTGTTTGCTGTGGTTGACTGCGCCTCTCTGGCGACACCACTCATGATTCCTCACCCCAGCCCTATGGGTCTATGATTGGAAGACATCCAATTGTGTTCCTGTGAGGTGGCTCCAATGCACGAGGGCACGTTTGCCTAAGGTAGGTAGGTAAGAAAGGTCTCTTAGCGCTGTGTCGCTGCGCCTAACCATTTTGCGTGTGCCCGTTCGGTTTTGATGTCTCCCGTGTTTCACTGTCAACCGTCCTCAGCGCAATCCAAAGTAAGAATATGAGAATAGAAATAGCTGACACTGAGTGACTACGGAATCGATGGCCTATACTTATTCTGTTCACTTTTGGTGACTACTAACACAAGCTCTGACTGTGCTCATTTTAGACAGTGGTTGTTGACTGTAGCTGTGAATCAATGCATATAAGAATGGCAATCCGATGTGAATGTTTTGTTTACTTCTTCACTCTTCACTTCCTATAACCTTCTGATACACTTACGAGCATTTTCCTTTGTATATCATACTCTCTCTTCCTTCCTAGATCCCCTCTTTTAATCAAGATTCCAACTACAGCTGTAATCTTTCTTTCGCACAGACATTTTTCATCTCCAAGCTCACTGCTTTCAACAACCAGCGCCCAAGTTCAAACCGTCAACATCATGCACTCGGTAGCCATCGCTTCCTTTGCTCTCTTAGCAGCCTCATCGGTGCTTGCAGCACCTGTGCAGGGTAGATCAGACAATGTAGCCGATACTGCTGGCGGTGCTCCACCCAACGGGCCTCCACCACCAAACATCTCGGACGCTGCTATTGCCGACTTTCAAGGTGTTAATTTCCTTGAGAATCTTGAAGCTGCTTTCTTCGAGGAAGGATTAAAGAACCTGACTAAGTGGAACGAGAAAGGCCATCTGGATTTCACTATTGATGTTGTCACCAAGGTCCACGCTGTAAGTTCTTGCAAACGCAAGTTCAGATGAGTGCTCGGAACGTTGCAGCTAATTCTAAGATTCCTTCTTTAGCAAGAACTCATCCACATCCAGACCGCAGAAAACATTCTCAAACACTTCAATAAGCCCACCTTCGAACCTTGCAAGTACAAGTTCCCTGTAGATAGCGCCGAGCAGTTCCTAGAGCTTTCCAATATCATCACCTCCGTCGGCATCGGCGCCGTCATCAACGTGGTCTCGGGTCTCGCTCTCTCAGACCCTGGATTAGTACAAGGCCCGGCATCTATCTTAGCCGTCGAAGCCCGCCACGATGCTTTCTTTCGCGAGAAAGCCCTCCAACTCGTCCCTAACCCGGCCCCTTTCGACACCCGCATTTCTGCTGCCTACGCCCTCAACCTCGCCAACCCATTCATCGTCCCGGGCTCCTGCAAAGCCACACCCAACTTCCCTCTCATCACTCCTCTGACAGCCGACGTCAAGGGGAAAAAGACAGGCACGAAAGTACTTATCACCTTTTGCTTTGACGCTGCCAAGGTTAGCCATTCTGCCGGAAGCGCTCCCCTCTACATCGGTTGGGTTAACCAGGCGAACGTCGTCAACTACACCCCTGCAAAGCCTGCTGGTGACGGAAAGGTGGAGACTACGATTCCAGATGGATTGGCAGGTATTGCGTTTGCGGCTTTGACGTCGCAGAACAAGGCAGCGGACGTCAACGCTTTGACGGGAGAGACGTTGGCAGGACCCGCACCGGTGCAGATCTCTTGATCTAGTTGGCTACTGCCAGACAGGATGCAGAGCATGTAATAGTGTTGATTAGTGCTTTTTCCCAGACGACTGGACGATGTTAGTATCGAGCGTTTTAGCGTGTGGTCTTTTGTCCTCTTGTTGCTCAAGAAATAATCCGTACACACCGTCGTTACCCACCGTGCGATAACAAACCTGCCTTCCACCATGATCCGAAAGTTTGATGAGGCATTATGCCAAATCCCACACGAGTATCTGCTTTAGACTGACAATTTGCGAGGATCGTTTTGAGGTGACTAAGATAAGGCCACAATGTTTTCAGTTCAAGCTGTTACTGCCCACCAACAGAGTTCTGGCGAACTCGACGGTAGCGATGGTCCGAGCTAAAAGAGTCTTACTACTGTACTCGGTATCCCATTAAGCCACTGCGGTGGAGAGTCATGTCGGATAAAACACTGGGATCCTTCCGCATCTCCAACCTGGCAACCTAAGTTTGCCTTGGGCGGACATTCGGTCATGCTCCTCCACTCCTCATCCGGTACAGTAAGCTTCGACTCTTCGACCTCGGACACCTCAACCTTTCGTTTCCTGCTGCGCGCCGTTCAAAGGGAACGGCAGATGGAACCTGAACGTTTGGCCAGACTAAAAATGACAGGAAGAAGACTGACGGCTCGATTTATATAAAGAGGGATGGGTGTAAGGGCTTGCCTGTGTAGGCAATGGAGTTTCTTCAAGGTTCCCATAAATGAGAAACACCAGCACCGTTTTTTGCTCGGATAGCTATAAAAAGTAGCTGCATACTTATTGATGCCGGAACACTCGATATTACCAAGTGGAAATTTCTGCAAAAACTAATGAATGAGCTACAATTGGTTCCACACACCAGCATCTAGCTAGGACACCTTCAGGATCTTGAGATTGCATATAGCAAGGAGGATTGAATTACCCTATGACCCCTCGACTAATGTTCGAAGTAAATCTTCCCCATGGAAGCCCCTCTAACGCTCAAGTCCGTAGCGGATACTGAGATTACTGGCACCGATCCCCCCTCGATTATGCTTCTGAATCAGTTCAAGCAAGAAATCTCAGGTACGCCATAATTATCCCAAGCGGCCGTAATATAACCTGGTGAGAGTGAAGAAATATAGGGGATTTGTATCCATGCAAAGGTAAGTTTACAACAGTTTTGCATGCTGTTGCGCTAGGCAAGCTGGATGTAAGTTACACCCCTCAACGCGTCTTCCGAGGCATTGACGCGCGACCCGATGTCTTCGAGAACTTTTTTCTATATCCACTTCTAGCATCAACAATGGCATCCACTCCCATACCCACAGAGGTTTCCGCCAGCGGTCCTGTTTTAACAAATGGTACTTCGACAAAAGGTCAAGATGTATCATCGCCACATGAAGAATATCAATATCTAGATCTTATACAAGAGATTCTTGAGCACGGCGAGTTTCGTCCAGATAGGTAAACTATTCTCGACTTCCGGCCAGACAAGACTGTACTGAGCTATGGGCTTTCAGAACAGGTACAGGCACTCAATCCATCTTTGCGCCTTCACCTCTCCGATTCTCACTTTCCCGCCCTTCGAATGACCCCTCACAACCCCCAACGCCGATCCTGCCACTTCTGACTACTAAACGTGTTTTCCTTCGCGCTGTGATCGCCGAACTTCTCTGGTTCATTTCTGGCAACACATCTTCCATCCCCCTCTCTGACGGGGGGATTAAGATATGGGATGGCAACGGTAGCCGCGAGTTCCTCGATAGTGTTGGTCTCTCTCACCGAGAGGCAGGAGACCTTGGGCCTGTCTATGGCTTTCAATGGAGACACTTTGGCGCGGAGTACGTGGATGCAAAGACTGACTACACTGGCAAAGGAGTCGATCAATTGGCGGAGGTCATTGACAAGCTAAAGAACAAGCCGTATGACAGACGAATCATACTCAGCGCATGGAACCCGGCAGACCTCAAAAAGATGGCTCTGCCGCCCTGCCATATGTTTGCACAATTCTATGTTTCATTCCCACAAAGCAAGAATCTATCGATTGCTAATGGCAACCAATCTTCCAAAGCCCGTGGCGTCCTTTCCTGCCAGCTCTATCAGCGCTCATGTGATATGGGCCTAGGGGTTCCGTTTAACATTGCTTCTTATGCTCTTCTCACGCATATGCTAGCTCAAGTGTGTGACTTGACTCCTGGGACATTCATACAGACTATGGGAGACGCACATGTTTATCTAGATCATGTCGATGCGCTGAAGGTGCAGCTGGAGAGAGAACCTAGAGCTTTCCCTGAAATCGTCATTAATAGAGAGCCCAGGGGAGAAATCGACGGATGGAAAGCTGAAGATTTTGAAGTCAAGGGCTACAAGCCACACCCTGGGATTCCCATGAAAATGAGCGTATGATCTTTGAGGGCAACCTCCCGTAATGTCCTGTTATGCAAGGTCGCTGGGGCCCGGTGCTCCTTCAAACTCCGTTGATTGGCAAAGAAGATTGGCAGGTTGGTGACCATCAGGAGAACTCAACCTCACCAGCAAAATCTTTTTGTATGCCGTATGGTAGCACTGGAATAAGACTGTTGTTGGCGCTGATATTGCTCCGGACATAAGCTTCTCATCCGGCGAAGGGCTATGAACATCTGTCCTTTCGCATTATGCGCGCCCCTTGAGCCGTTCATCGTCAGGATGATATGAGAGGGGGGCTGGGAACTGCGAGTCTGGATCGGGATCCGAGATATGGCTTTGTCGAAATTAGGAAGACGTGTTGAAAGGGCAAGGGCGAGTGGCGTCGTGTAAACTTAACACCGGGTGCGTGACTTGTCGGTAGTACAGCAAAGCTCCAACGTGATGCACTCTAGCAAGTGGCAAAGCCAGCAAAGCCTTGCAGTAAAATTCCAGGAACACTAAGTAAGTAGTATTCAGTGGCTATAAAGAAGACTTTGAAGATCATATATCACTTCTGAATCCCGGCGATACATCTCGCTTAACGGATTAGGGTTAAAGTTGCTGTTCTTAGATGGCGTCATTCGCGCTAAGCGGCCCAGCGGTGTACTACGTTGTACAGTGAAGTCGAAATCTGGGGAACCCGAGAACAGTCACACTGAGATCTATACCACGTCTCACAAACAAGTAGACGCCGCCACTCCTAAAGATTCATCCTGATGACCAAGGTCTTCGTTGGCAGTTACTTGACAGTCTATCGATCCTATCATCCAGCATTTCCTCTACTATAAAAGCCCACCACCGATACAACGCGTTCAAGCAGCCAAATCCTAACTCCGACTCGGTCTCTCGTACACAATGTCCGGCGCTGAATCTAGCTCTTCTCCCTCCAAAGGGAGATCCTTGAACAAAGCCTTCTCTAAGATCGACTTGGACGGACACGACTTACCACCGTCACCAGCACCCTCGAGTCCACGCAATGGCAAGAAGTACGCCTTTGCGACAGAATTAGTCTTTACGGAGGGGAACGATCAATACAACGCAAGCAGTACACCCATCTATCAGGTAAGAACTCAACTTCCAGCTCGTCTTGGGCAAGATCATGGGTTTTAACGTTCGTTCCTAATCTAACCTCCACATGGGCTGACATCTCTCTAACTACAGTCTGCCACTTTCAAACAAGCACCTGGAGGTGTACCGGGCGAATATGACTATACAAGGTCCGGTAACCCCACGAGAACGCACCTTGAAAGGCATCTCGCCAAGATCATGAATGCCGAACGTGCTCTGGTTGTTTCCTCCGGGATGGGTGCTTTAGACGTAATCACCAGACTCTTGCGTCCAGGCGACGAGGTTGTGACGGGTGACGACCTATACGGGGGAACCAATCGACTCCTAAAGTTTCTCGCAACAAATAACGGAATCATTGTCCACCACGTCGACACAACTACTCCCGAGAAAATACGGCAAGTCTTAGGTCCAAAGACTGCTATGGTACTCCTTGAGAGTCCAACAAACCCTCTAATCAAAATCTGCGACATCCCTACTCTTTCAAAGCTCGCGCACGAAGCAAACCCCAGCGCCCTGGTGGCGGTGGACAATACAATGCTTTCGCCTCTTCTCCAAAATCCTCTGGATTTAGGCGCGGATATAGTCTATGAGAGTGGTACTAAATACCTATCCGGTCACCATGACCTCATGGCCGGCGTAATTGCTATCAACGACAGTACCCTGGGAGAGAAGCTTTATTTTACAATCAACTCTTCTGGCTGCGGTCTCGCGCCGTTTGACTCATGGCTACTGATGCGGGGTATCAAGACGCTCAAAGTTCGGTTTGAACAACAACAATCGAATGCACAGAGAATAGCTGAGTTCCTCGAAACGCATGGTTTCAGGGTCCGATATCCTGGCCTTAAATCACATCCACAATATGCACTTCATAATTCCATGGCCCGGGGCGCTGGCGCTGTGCTTTCGTTTGAGACTGGGGATACCATTGTGAGCGAGCGTATAGTCGAGGCAGCACGGCTATGGGCAATCAGTGTCAGCTTTGGCTGTGTGAATAGTCTGATCAGCATGCCTTGCCGAATGAGTCATGCGAGCATTGACGCGAAGACTAGACAAGAGAGAGCAATGCCCGAGGATATAATAAGATTGTGCGTCGGGATCGAGGATGCGGATGATTTGATTGACGATTTGAGCAGGGCTGTAAGTCTAACCTGTTCTCATCTTTGGATTTTTAGCTAACCTAAGCCATGAAGCTCGTCCAAGCCGGAGCTGTGAAGTTGACAACAGATGGTGGATTCCATGCTAATGGTATCCCGGAGATCGTGGGTGAAGAGCCGCCATCGACCAAGATCTCCTTTCTACGCGACGACCCAGCCTTATAGAATTAGATAACAATGGAGTGAATGAATGTTGTTAGTCCAATACAAATCGCCCCCATCTTAGCTGATTGAGCGCCTAAACAATGTACAGATTCTGTCGCGTGCCTTATTCCTATATCTGGCTTAGCTCATGGTCGAGCGGAAATCTCGGTAGATCTGCTTACACAAGTACAAGCTCCGTCATCGGCGACAAGTTCTGTCGCACAGCCGGATTAAACATATTATATTTTCATTTTCTTCCATGGATCGATTTAGCATCATCACCTTCCACGAATTACCATGAGTCGCAACGTCTCACAAAACGTTGGTCACGGTCACATAGAAGGCAAACCCGCTTTTGATGGTCCGCCAAACTCCACCGTCACAATGCGAAAAGGCCCTACGAGATCCTTAATCACTCTCGAAGAGGTTAAGTGGAACACTAAAGAGCTTCCCTGGCGAATCACCTCCGACATCACTTCCGCCGCCTGCGCGTCAGGCCTCATTGCACCTTTAATAACTATCATTGACCGGTACTTTCCCCTAACCTCCAATAAGGTATCTGGAAACATTGCTTTGGACACTTACTTACTTCTCCAGTGCCATAATTGAAAATGCTTCCTCGCGCTCCACCCTCCGGTCCTCCATCCTCAACTCTCTTGGCACCCTCCTCACCTGCCCCCATACCTTCCTCTTCTCCCGCCCCTTCGCCCTAATCTCAACCCTCTACTTCGGCACCTACCTCACCGCGAACACGATCGACACCCTTTCCTCCACCCTCTCAAACAAAACACCCGAAACCACGACCGCAGGGACATCGAAATTCCTCGCCACAAGTGCAGTTAACATGTCCCTCTGCCTTTACAAAGACCAGCACTTTGCGCGCTGCTTTGGCGCTCCAGCCATGGGAAGTGGCGCCGTGCCGAAAGCCAGCTATGCCCTCTTCGCACTACGCGACTCCATGACCATCTTTGCCTCTTTCAACCTCCCGCCCTTGATCGCGCCTCTTCTCCCCCTCTCCACCGAAGCTGAAAAAACCATCTCGAGAGCCAGCGCAGCGCAGTTCTTAGCGCCGGCCGCCATACAAATCTTCAGTACGCCGCTGCATCTGTGGGGGTTGGATCTTTATAATCGGCCGGGTGTAGGGGTTAGGCAGAGAGTCGCAAGGGTTGTGAGGGACTGGGGGGGAAGTACGGTGGCGAGGATGGGGAGGATTGTGCCGGCGTTTGGGGTGGGTGGGGTTGTGAATGCGAAGGTGAGGAGGGGGATGATGGGGGGAAGCGAGGGGAGGTGAGAGTGGAGGTATGGGTAATTTCTTCTGCGCACCAGCATCAACGTCGATCCGATCCGCGACAGCACTTGAACCTACGAACGAAACGGTCCGCTAGCACTTGTACTTGTACCTTCATCGTCGCTGAGCCATTCCACAGGCGTTACGGGGAGAAACTTACTCAAAAGCATAGCGTGGGACGTTCGGGATGGCATACATACACCTCATACACACAAGCGTAGAAATTAGAAATAACATTAGAGAAAAACATATATTCTCGATACAGCGATAAAAGTCCATAGATGGCAACCAACAGCAACAACCATGCCATCAACCGCTCTGAAAAAACACCTTTTTCGTCACCGGGATTTTCACATCCGCTTCCCTTTATCGATTACCCCATCCTCTCATCCGCGCAATCCCCATGTGCGTGCTCCATCCTCCCACATCCCCCATCCCCATCCCCATCCCCATCCCCGGACCTCCATCTCCTTCCCTCACCACCTCACGCCGCACTAACCCACCAACCGTGATATATAAAAAAAAAACCCGACTCGCGAAAACGTATATTGCTATGCTGCATATTTATCCGGTTTAACCAGTGGGATGCTTGGGGATTTGGGTCCTTTGGTTGTGGTGGTGGTGGGGGTTAATTAGAGTAGGAGCGCAAGAAGGGGGGGGGGGGGGGGGGGGGGGGGGGGGGGGTTTGGTGGGGGGTTT